>Ga0302326_10033005_pt1 | contig 10300 bp, 7 predicted proteins | sample Palsa_T0_3_FD_202264 | JGI IMG/M metagenome (GOLD analysis project Ga0302326, IMG submission 202264) | Peat permafrost microbial communities from Stordalen Mire near Abisko, Sweden - Palsa_T0_3 | ecosystem: Environmental > Terrestrial > Soil > Palsa > Peat permafrost | place: Sweden: Abisko... | reverse complement strand
GCGTGTCAGCCAGCATTGGCGTCGCACTCTCAACACTCGAGGCGGGCGCCGAGGCGCTGCTCAGCAAGGCCGACATCGCGATGTATCACGCCAAAGCGGCGGGGAAGGGCCGGTTTGTCACCTTCCAGCCGCAGATGCAGGAACTGCTGCATGAGCGACTGCGACTGGAAGCGGACATCGGTCGCGCGCTCGTTAATGAGGAGTTCTTCGTCGAGTATCAACCGATCGTCGACCTGGGGACGCGCAGTCTTCTGGGCGTTGAGGCACTGGTGCGCTGGCGGCACCCGGATCTGGGTGTGTTGATGCCGGGTCGGTTCATACAAGTCGCAGAGGAGTGTGGACAGATCGCCAAACTCGGTCGGTGGGTGCTGAAAAAGGCGTGCCGGGAGTTGCGTGCCTGGCGCGGTTCGGTTGCCGGTGGCGCCGGCCTGCGGGTCGCCGTCAATATCTCCGGTCGGCACCTGCAGCACGGCGATCTCGTGCAGGATGTCGCCAAAGCGCTTGAGGAATCGGGCCTCGAGCCGGGGAATCTCGTCATCGAATTGACCGAGAGCACGATCATGCACAACACCGAGGCGAACCTGGGCAGGCTGCGGCAGTTGAAGGCGCTCGGGGTGCGGCTCGCGATCGACGACTTCGGCACGGGTTACTCGTCGCTTTCCTACCTGCATCGCTTTCCGATCGACATTCTGAAAATCGATCATTCCTTCGTTAACCGCCTGACCAATACCTATAACGGTCCGGAGCTTGCGCGCGCGGTCATCACGCTCGGCGAGACGCTGGGCCTGGATACGGTGGCAGAGGGAATCGAGCTCGAACCTCAGGTCGCGGCGCTTCTGACCCTGGGCTGCGTAGCCGGGCAGGGCTTCTTGTTTGCGACCTCGGGATCCCTGGAGCAACTTTCCAAGAGCACGTTTGTGGCGCGGCGAAACGCACTCTGGACAGCCCAGGCAGAGGGCGAAGATCTGTCCCCGTCGGGGCGCTTTACCGCGCTCAATAGCATCGTTGGCGTTGCTTAGTACGGCGCGCGTGTCAGCGCGCAGATACCGCTTCATCTTGCAAGATGGGCGGCGCTCTAACCCCGCAGCAGTAACCCCTTTGGATCGTAGAGCGGCGCGAGCCTGATGGTCGCAGGGCAGCTGTCGCCCAGAATGTCGATCTCGAATTGCTCGCCGTCGCGCGCGAGCGCCGCTGGCACGTAACCTGCGGCAAGGCTCCTGCCAATAAAGTGGCCGTAGGCGCCCGATGTCACATACCCAACTGCCGCCTCGTTCTTGATGATCGACTCGTAACCCACGACGTCGGCATCACGCGCCGCAACCTCCATCACCACGAACCGTCGCTGCGGTCCGGCACTGCGCTCGGCCAACGCGGCGCTGCGACCGACGAAGTCGGGCTTATCGAAGTCGATGAACCGGTCGAGCCCGGTTTCCGCGGGCGTGTAATCGGGGCGGAAGTCCTTGTTGAACGAGCCGTAAGCCTTTTCGAGCCGCAGGCTCGAGAGGGCACGCCCGCCGAAATGCCGTAGACCCAGGTCGCTCCCCGCGTCCCACACGTCCTCATACAAAGACACGAGATAGTCGGGCGTGGTCCATACCTCATAGCCCAGTTCGCCGGTGAAGCCGGCACGCGTCAGAATCGCAGGCGCGAATCCCACGGCGGTCTCTTTGACATCGAATAGCTTGAACGCAGAAGCAGACAGGTCGTGACGCACCAGCCGCTGCAGGAGCTCGCGCGACTTTGGCCCCGCGATTGACAGGCCGGCGAGCGAGGCGGCAGCGGAGCGCACGAATACATCATGCGGCGGCGCCGCCTGCCAGAACCAGCGCAGGTGAAACTCTTCGGCGAAGCCGGAGCCTGCAATCATGTAGCGGTCATCGGCGAGACAGGCGATTGAGAGGTCACCGATGATCCGGCCGGCAGGACTTAGCATGGGCGCAAGCCCCAGGCGTCCGGGCCGCGGAATCCGGCAAGCGAAAACCCGGTCAAGCCACGCGCGCGCGCCGCGCCCGCTCACCTCGTATTTGCCGTAGTTCGTGGTCTCGTAAACACCGACCGCGGTGCGCACTGCCTGGCACTCGGCACGCACAAAGGCAAACGCCTCTGAGCGCCGATAGGTCGGCGTCTCTGTACGCGCAACGCCCGGCGGTGCAAACCATAGCGCATGCTCCAGTCCGAAGTTCGCTCCCATCACCGCGCCGGCGGCGATGAGCTTCTCATAGATCGGCGAGCGGCGAACTGGACGGGCGGCTGCCAATTCCTCATTGGGATAGGCGAGACGGAAGCGGCGCGAGTAATTCTCGGGAACTTTTATTGCGGTGTATTTTGCCGTGGCAAATCCGCCGAACCGGGAAACGTCCATGGAGATGATGTCCTGCCCCGGGTCGTTTTCGGCCATCCAGCGTGACAGCACAAGTCCGATCCCACCGCCCTGACTGAATCCCGCCATGACGGCGCAGGCGACCCAGAAGTTCTTCTTGCCGCGGACCGGGCCGACCAGCGGATTGCCGTCCGGGGAGAAGGTGAACGGACCATTGATCGCCTTGCGGATCCCGACCCGGCCGAGCGCCGGAAAATGTCGGAAGCCGACTTCGAAGTAGGGCGCGAGTCGCTCGAAATCATCGGGCAAGAGTTGCATGGAAAAATCGGCGGGCGTTACGAGCGGCGACCACACGGTTCCGTGCGGTTCGTAGGTGCCGATCAACGCACCGCCGCGCTCCTGGCGCATGTAGATCTCGCCCGCATAGTCCGTGGTATTGACGATCTCTCGAGCTCGCCCCGTAAGCTCCGGGATATCCTCGGTCAGCAGATAGTGGTGCTCCATTGCGAGCACCGGCAGCTCGACACCGACCATGTGCCCGATCTCGCGCGCCCACAGCCCACCGCAATTGACGACATGTTCGGCATGCACCGTGCCCTTGTCTGTGACGACGTCCCAAGTCGCATCGCTGCGCTGCGCGAGTGACAGCACTCGCGTGAAACGCTCCACCGCGGCGCCCAAGCTGCGGGCCGCTTTGACGTAGGCGTGAGTCGTGCCCGACGGATCGCAATGACCGCCATCGGCGCGCCACAACGCGCCGATGAAATGCTGCGTGTCGATCAGGGGATTAAATTCCAGTGCCTCATCAAGAGAGATCATCCTGGTTTCCATGCCAAGATAACGCGCACGCGAGCAGATGAGTTTTAGGCTGTCGAGTTCGCCCTGGGTTGCCGCGAGCATGAGCCCGCCGTTGGGGTGCAGACCGCAGGATTGGCCCGACAGTGCCTCAATCTCGCGATACAGATCGATGGTGTATTTCTGCAGTCGCGAGATATTGGCTTCGCCGTTGAACGTGTGCATACCGCCGGCCGCATGCCACGTCGAACCGGAGGTGAGTTCGCTTTTTTCGAGCAGCAGCACGTCGCTCCAGCCGATCTTCGCCAAGTGGTAGAGGACGCTTGCGCCCACCACCCCGCCGCCGATGACAACCGCTCGGGCAGTAGTCTTCACTTGGACTGCTCAACGTCAATCATCGGTAGCCTGCAACAGTTCATCATACGCACGGTGCTCCAAAATCTCAGGCTGGCAGCGTGTAGCCGGCCGCCTTCGCCGCGGCGTCCCACTCCAGCAGCGGCGCAAATTGCGTCGCGGTAACTTCAGCAAAGCCATCAATCAGCAAAAGATCGCTCAATGGGGCGAACCACGGGCGCGAAGCTGCCGCCCTGAAGGCTGCGCGCAGGCGGTCGACCTTGTCCTGCGCAAGCGAGGCTGCGGCGACGAACGCGGGAATCGGCGCAAGCGCCGTTGAGCAGAGCACGCGGATACCCGCAGTAAGTTCCGGGGCGTGGCGGGCGATGAGCATGTGCCAGTAGGCGTCGAGGGGTCCGATGTCGATCCGTCCGTCACGCACACTGTCGAGAATATTACGCGCCGTCACGAGATCGCCGGTCATCTGCGCGTACAGTTTAGGCCGCTCGTGCGTGCGGTACGCGAGCAGATGATGGCGGAAGGCGTTGAAGCCCGAGTGCGAGTGGGCGACCGTCCATCCCGCGCGCCCGCCGAAGCTGTCGATCAGGGTGTGGTACGGCGCATCCGTCCTCACGATCAGGTCCGAACGATAGATTGGCCGTCCCGCCGCCCACGCCGCCCGCGGAATCGGCGCCGCGATCGGAATGACAGAGGCGAGCTGCAGCGCGATTGGAAAACCGCACATGAACACGCATCCGAGATCCGGCCGCGACCACAATTCCTCGAGCGGCTGCGGCGCCGGATAAGGCAGGTAGTCAAGTGCCACACCGGCATCATCCGCAATGCGATCGAGTAGGGTGCGCCACGCGGCCTCGACTGCGGGTGTCACCGCATACATGCGCGCGTTCATGATCCCATCCGTCATATGGCGCCGAGCAGGGTGGCGCTCAAACGCGGCTGACGCTCGCATCCCGTGGGGCCGCAGCAGCCTTGATGCTGGCACGCCTCTTCATCCGTTTGGGGATTGGGTGCCTCGCCTGCAGCTCTCATTCGCCACTTGACTCTAGTTCGCGAGTCCTGCGGGCGACATACTCATCGATCGCCTCCTTGACAGCAGGGTCAAGCGGCGGCGGTGTGTACTCGCTCAGGAGCTTCTTCCAGATCGTTGTGGCGCGCTGCGTCGCATTGCGCGCGCCAGCCTCGGACCAGTTTTCAAAGTTTGACCAATCGGAGAGCAGCGGCCGATAGAAAGCATGCTCGTACCGCGCAAGGGTGTGAGGGGCGCCAAAGAAATGCCCGCCCGCCGCGACACCCTTGATGGCCTCGACGGCGAGATCATCGTCGTTGAAGTTGACGGGCTTCAGAACCTGCGCCCAGCTGCGCAGCATCTCGGCGTCGACAACGATTTTTTCCATCGATGCCGACAAGCCGCCCTCGAGCCAGCCCGCCGCGTGATTGATCAGGTGGCTGTGCGAAAGGATTGCCGCCTGCAGCGAAAAACCCGTCTCGTAGGTGGATTGAGCATCGACGACGGGCGACGCGTTCACCGCGCTCGTACGCACCGGAATCTTGAGCCGCCGCCCGATCTGCGCGGTGGCGAGCACGGCGTTGACGTATTCCGGCGTACCGAATGCAGGCGAGCCGGTGCGCATGTCGACGTTGGAGGTGAAGCCGCCCATCACGCACGGGGTCCCGGGGCGGAGCATCTGGCACAGTGCGATGACACACAGGGCCTCCGCGGTCTGTTGCACCAAGGCACCCGCAAGCGTGACCGGCGCCATCGCGCCCATGAGCGTGAAGGGCGTGATTACCACGCACTGCCCGTGGCGTGCCATGACCATGATGTTGTCGAGAATTTCCTCATCGACCCGGCGCGGTGAGTTGACGTTCGTCACCGTCATCAGCGTCGGGCGGGACGCCAGGTCCTCGATGCTGCAGCCATGCTCGATCGCCGACATGGCGATCGCATCTTGCGCTTGAACGCCCCCGATACCGCGCGCTGCCCACACGAGATCCGAGCACTGGATGTGCGCGCGATAGGTTTCCAGGTGCCGCGTTGCGACCGGGACGTCGACCGGCTCCACGACGATCCCGCCTTGCCAATGCAGGATCCCGAGCGCGTGTGTCAGCTTGAGGATGTTGCGAAATGCCTCGATGTCGCCGTAGCGCCGGCCACCTTCAAGGTCGGTGATGTTCGGGGCGCCGGTGACCGGTCCGAAGTTGACTACATTGTCGCCCACATGCAAGTGGCGCTCGGGATTGCGGGCGTGCAGATCAAAGCGTTCAGGCACGTGCGCGAGGGCGGCCTCGACGATATCGCGTCCCAATCGAACCATCTGCGTCTCGTCATCAATCAAAGCGCCGGCTCGCCGGAAAATCTCGCGTGCTGAGAGGCTGCGGATCTCAAGGCCCGCCTCTTCGAGAACCCGGAACGCCGCAATCAGGATCTGTTCGAGCTGCGTGGCGCTCAGGATTTCCAAAGGGGGCCAGCGGTTGACGAGCCGCGGCAGTGGCGCGAGCGACGGCCCGGTAGAGCGCGGCGCACGGCCTCCCTCGCGGCGGCGAGAAGCGCCCCGGTTTTCGATCATGGATTTGCCTTAGCGCGTGTAAGGCGCGTGGGCCGTGAAGAGGCGTTGCAGATCAGGACGGATGAGCCTCGAGCGTGATATGGGTTAAGCTCGTTCGCCAGACGCGCGGCTGCGCGCGGCGTACAGCCGCAAGGTTCGCTCGCGTATTGCACGATGCCCGCTGGCGCGCGCTTCGCGATGTGCTTGACCGCGCAGGTTGCGTGCCCAGACAGGCCGCGCGCGGGGCGCTCGGACTGATGACGCGGCGCCGGCGGCACCGCGGGCGATGGGCCCTCGAATCGGTTCATCGTCGCAATCATAGGGCCAATTGCGAATCGGCGGGTGATATCGCCGCGCGCGCCTGCCGTGGTGCGAAAATAGGATCCCGGTTCGCGCGGAGGCACCCGGTGTTAAGAACTTTAAAGTCTTTCATGTTGGCAGGAGCGCTGCTCTTCGCCGCAGGCGCCCCGGCATTCGGCGCCGTCGTGGTTTCGTCCAAGCTCTCGAGTGAATCGGCCATGATTGGCCAAATGATACGCATGCTGCTGAACGCCGCACATATCCAGACCGTGGACCGCACGACGTTGGGTGCGACCTATGTGGTGCGCAAGGCGCTCCTGGCCGGCGAGGTCGATCTGTACGTCGAGTACAGTGGGAATGCCGGCTTCTTTTTCAATCTGCCCTCCGACCCCGCATGGAAGGATCTGCGCAAAGGCTATGAACTGGGGTCGAGGCTTGATTATGAGAACAACAGGATCGTCTGGCTGACCCCGGCGAACGCCAGTAATGCCTGGGCGCTCGCGGTGCGCGACGACGTGGCCCGAAGCCACAATTTGAAGACCATGAGCGACTTTGGCAAATGGGTCGCGGGCGGCGGCAAGGTCGTCCTGGCCTGTTCGGCGGAATTTGCCAACGCCGGCACGTTGCGTTCGCTTGAGAGGACCTACGGTTTCACCATGCGCCCGGACCAACTGATTGTCCTCGCCGGCGGCGAAACCTCAGCCACCATCGGGGCTGCGGCAGCCCGCACCAACGGCACCAACACGGCGATGGTGTACGGCACGGATGGCAACGTGGTGGCGGCCAATCTGCGCATCATGGACGACGACAGGCACGACCAGCCGGTCTACGCGCCGGTGCCGATGGTGCGCGAGTCCGTGCTCAAGGCCAACCCCACGATCGCCCAGATCGTCAAGCCCCTCATGGAGAGCTTCACGCGTGACACGCTGCAGCAGCTGAACGCCCGGGTGCAGGTCAACGGCGAGTCCGTAAAGTCGGTCGCCGAGGACTATCTGAAATCTAAGGGGTTTTTGCAGTAAGCTTTGCCTATGGCGTTGATGGCGCCGGCTACGGTGGGTGGTGCTCTGGCTTTGCACGTTTAATGAAGACAACAGCAGCACGGGGGTACGCCGTCGAGCGGTTGGGCACGTTACTGAGCGTGGGCGGCCTTGCAGCGACGCTTTTCCTGCCATTTGTCGTGTTCAAGGCCAACCGGATCGTGCCGGGCGATCCGCGCTCGCTGTTGCAAATTTTACCGATTTGGGCGCCACTGGCGTTCTACGGGGTTCTGATTCTGGTGGCCGTCACCGCCGTTGCCATTGGCGCCGTCTGGGTTCGCTTGGCCGTCGCCTTGGTCGGACTTGCGGCCCTCACGCTCACCATCGGTGCCGCCGGCGATGCGCTGACCCCCTTCGGAAATAAAATCGTGCGGGTCTCGCCCGGAGTGGGCTTCTGGATTCTGCTCCTGTGCTTGGGATTGATGCTGACCGATGCGATCACCCGGCTGCGTCCGGGACCTGCCACACGGGTCGGATTTTTGGCGTTGTTTGCCCTGGCCGGCGGCGCCGTTTTTGCCTCGGGCATTCTCGATAATCTCTCGGTGATGCGCGAATACGAAGTCAACGCGGGTCGATTCGTGCTCGAGGCGCGCCGCCATGTATCCCTCGCGTTGGGATCGGTCAGCGCCGCTGTCATCATCGCAGTGCCGGTGGGAATTCTTTGTCATCGGGTGCCGCGGCTGCGCGCCGGCACGTTGGGCACGCTGAACCTCATCCAGACGATTCCCTCTATCGCGCTGTTTGGCATTTTGATGGTCCCGCTCGGCGCGCTCGCAGCGGCGCTTCCCATCGTCACAGACCTTGGGATTCGCGGCATCGGCGCTGCGCCGGCCGTCGTCGCGCTATTCTTGTATTCGCTCTTGCCGGTCGTCGCCAACACGGTCGTCGGGCTCGGGCGAGTCCCATCAGCGACCGTCGATGCGGCGCGCGGCATGGGTTTGACCAGCTGGCAGATTCTCACTGATATCGAATTGATCCTCGCGTTCCCGGTCATTCTGACCGGCATACGCATCGTGCTCGTGCAGAACATCGGGCTTGTGACCGTGGCCGCGCTGATCGGCGCGGGCGGCTTCGGGGTGTTCGTCTTTCAGGGGATCAATCAGACGGCCATGGACCTCGTGCTGCTCGGCGCGCTGCCTACTGTCACCCTGGCATTTTCCTGTGCCGTTCTGCTCGATGCGCTCGTTGAAGCGATCAATCGGCCCGCGCGATGATCGAAATCCAGGCCCTGACAAAGCAATATGGATCGACGACGGTCGTGGATTGCGTCTCGATCGACATCGTCCGTGGCTCGATCACGGTGATCGTCGGCACATCGGGGTCCGGGAAATCCACGCTCCTGCGCATGATCAACCGCTTGGTCGAACCGACCGGCGGCCGCGTGATAATTGACGGCCGTGACACCACATCCGAGCCTGCGCATCTTATGCGGCGGCGGATTGGGTATGCGATCCAGGGCCATGGCCTCTTTCCGCATCGCACCGTTGCGCAAAACATCGCAACCGTACCGCGGCTGCTCGGCTGGGAGCGCGCACGCGTGGCGGCGCGTGTTGAGGATCTTCTCAATATCTTCCAGCTCGATCCGGGCGAGTTTGCATCCAAGTTTCCGCATCAGCTCTCCGGCGGGCAGCAGCAGCGCGTCGGCGTCGCCCGCGCCTTGGCCGCCGAGCCCACGGTTTTGCTCATGGACGAGCCTTTTGGGGCCCTCGACCCCATTATCCGCACCAAAGCCCAGGAGGATCTGCGTGACATCCAGCGCAGGTTCGGCACAACCATTGTCCTTGTGACGCATGACATCGACGAGGCGTTCCGGCTGGGTGATCGTGTGGCCGTGATGAGTCACGGCCAAGTCCTGCAATATGACCGCCCGGCGGTACTGCTCACCCGCCCGGCCGATCCTTTCGTATCGCGTCTCACGGGCACCGGGGATCGAGCCATGAAACTGCTGGCGCTGACGACCGCCGGCGAGGCGGCTGAACCCGGCCCGGCACAAGGTCCGGCCGTACCGGCATCCGCAAGCTTGCGCGAGGTGCTGTCAGATCTCCTCTGGAGCGGCGCCCCGGAGGCGACTGTGGTCGATGCCGACGGGACGACATGCGGGCGCCTGACGCTCGCGGGCGTCCTCGGCCACGGCAGGCCAGGCTGATGCCGAGCGTCGCCTCAGTTCTGCGAATCGGGGCGCTTGCTTTGCTCATTGCGTTCCTGCTGGCGCCACAGAGCTTCGCGCCGGTCTTTGCGCCTCTGAATCACCACGGCGCTCCGGCCATCTACGATCAGGGCGACCTGCTCACGCTCGCACTTGCGCATCTGGGCACGGTGTTGCTCGCCGCCGCCGCCAGCACGATCGTCGCGGTCGGGCTCGGCATTCTCGTGACGCGCGCGAGCGGCGCGGAGTTTCTGCCCCTGTCGCGCACGCTCGTCAATATCGGCCAGACATTCCCGCCGGTCGCAGTGCTCGCAGTGGCCGTGCCGCTCGTCGGCTTTGGCGAGGCGCCGACGCTCATCGCCTTGTTCGCCTATGGGCTGCTGCCGATCTTCGAAAATACGATCGCCGGGCTGCAGTCATGCCCGCCGGCGATCATCGAAGCGGCGAAGGGCATGGGTATGAGCGCGCGCGAACGACTGACCTCGGTGGAACTGCCGCTCGCGATGCCCCTCATTCTGGAAGGCGTGCGCTTATCGCTCGTCATCAATGTCGGCACCGCTACGATTGGCTCCACAGTAGCGGCCAAGGGGCTTGGCGAGGTCATCATCGCCGGCCTGCTATCCGACAACACCGCGTTCATTCTGCAAGGCGGGCTCTTGACTGCCCTGATGGCGATTTTGCTTTATGACGCCATGGCCACCGTGGAAAAGCGTATCCTGAGAGGCGTCCATGTTTGACGACACGCTCGATCGACCCCTTTTGCGCGCCGAGGTCGCGCGCCGCCGCTCTAAACGCGCTTCCG
>Ga0302326_10033004_pt1 | contig 10300 bp, 11 predicted proteins | sample Palsa_T0_3_FD_202264 | JGI IMG/M metagenome (GOLD analysis project Ga0302326, IMG submission 202264) | Peat permafrost microbial communities from Stordalen Mire near Abisko, Sweden - Palsa_T0_3 | ecosystem: Environmental > Terrestrial > Soil > Palsa > Peat permafrost | place: Sweden: Abisko... | reverse complement strand
TCGGCGTTGTGGAAGTAAAACCCACAAATACCGGAGATAGATTCTCAGCCTGAGTGTCGGTTAGAGTGTCGTCCGTATAAGTCGTGCCATCGGCGAATAGCACCTCCAGGCCGACCGTATACAACTGTCCTAAGTCTCCGCTTGCGTAAAGGTTTGTGAAATCAAAGCTGACGGATGTCACTCCTGAAGGGAGCAGGACATTAATTCCGTCGCCTGTCGCAGTCTCCGAGGGATTTCCAAAGCTGACGGGACCGTCCGGGGGGCCATATAAAAAGTTCGGATTACCGGTACGCACATACAGATATGCCCCACTACCCGCCGCACTGCCGGTAAACGTAACTCCATCAACCGTCAGGCCAGAGGGATAACCTTGATCGCCGCCAGCACCACCAGGGCTCCCGCCGAGACCGGCGAAGTCTATGGTTGATATGTTGGTTGAAGCATCCTCCCACGCCGTTGCATTGCTGATATCGATGATATCGGCATTGGCGCAGCACGAAAAAATACCCAGCAGGACGCTCAGAACAGCGAATCGGCGGATAGTACTTCCGGCAGTGATGCAGTTGGAAAGAATTGCACTTTTCCTTAATTGAAGCCTACCTTACCCAGCGTGAAAAAGGATAGCTTGAAGCCATTTCAGGTACCAGTAGTACCATTCTGGAAGTCGCCAGGCTGACGCAGGGTCGCGGGAAAAAATTGGTCGAATTCTGAACGAGTTCAACCGCAGAGCCGCCCGGATAACCTGACCATGGCATTGGCGGGCACGGAGGGTTCCGGGCGGAATGTTGCGAGTGCCCAGTTAAAACGAACCGTCAGTAGCTGGCGGATCGGTAAACGCTGGGCCACTTTGGGCCATCTGAGTTTTCTTACGTGTCGCCCCGGAAGTCATAAAAGACCCGAATAAGGTTGCCATCAGGATCGGCGCCCATGAACTCTCGCAGCTTCCACGGTTCGTCCTCAGGCTCGGAGACGATCTGCGCCCGCGCGGCTTTCCACGGTGCAAAGAGCTCGTCCACCTCGGCCTTGCTGTCGGGATTAAGCCGGAAAAGGACAGGGCCCATGTTGCCGCCGTACGCTTCTCTGGAAACGGTTGGCGATTTCACTTCACTAACCAGCGCCGGACTTTAATGCGGCACAAGAAAATCCAGGGAGGAAAAAGTGTCTAAAACAAACGACCTTTCAACGGTCAGGACAATCAGCGTAAAAGTGACTCTGCAGGGGCAAAGCGACGGTCAGAATCCGCCCGACGCGCGGGCCTACATCTTCGATCGCGCAGGCAGACTGGTAGTATCGGCGCCTGTCGAAAACGGCGTTGCCACTTTCCAGATGCCGGCAGATGAGCAGGCGCGCGTCACAGTAGGTCCCGATCTGCTGACGACTTCGAAGCAGGCGCCTGCGGACCTGCTTTCACAACTCACACGCGCCAGCGCCATCAGCCAGGATATCGCGGCCGGCGATACCAGCGCCGAATTCCGGATCAACCCGAACATCTGGCGCTGCTGGATCATCCGTTGCATCAACGTGCATGGTTCGGTAACGAAATCGTCGGGCAATGCCACGGTACCGGTCTGCGTCGGAACGGTAAAGATTCTGGAGGCGGATTTCCTTTGTTCTCTCAACCGCTTTCCCGTGGCTGAACTTGCCAGTCTCAAGTTCAGCGTCGTCAGCAAGCTGAGCTCAGACGTCGCAGTAACCAGCATCCCCACGCCGCAGGAGCCGTCAGGAAGCATTCATACCGCCCGCCGCGCTGAAACCGTAAGTGTCGCGGCGAGCGCATCCCGCTTGGAGATGGCCGGCAATATCGCGTCGCTGGACGGCGCGGCGCTCAAGAATTACATAGTCGCGAATAAGGAATTTCTCGGGCCGGTTTTGTGCGAGCTCATTCCTTACCGGTTCCTCTGCTGGCGCGAAGTGGCGGAAGTCCCGATTCAGTCGGATGGCACTTTCAACGCCGAGCTCTGCTTCGGGTGCCCCGATCTGTTCCCCGACCTGTATTTCGAGGTGTATCAGAATCTGAATGGCGTCGAAGTCGAACTTACTTCGGAGGCATTTGTTTTTTGCGGTATTTACTGGAATTACAACGGATCGGATGTCGATATCACGGTCACCGATCCGCGCGCCATCGGCTGCTTGTCCACCGCGACAGGACCGGGCTATCTGTATGTGTGGCCGACCGCGATCGGTAATATCGGCCTCGATCAGATCGACGGGCTGGAAACCGGAACGGGCACCGGGCTGCTGCCGGGAACTACCCCGTTCGGCGGCACGCTTTCGCTGCAAGTGAATTTCGATCCGAACCTGCAAGCGAGCGGCATTTCGTATTACCGCTGGTCATACATGTTCGAAGGAGACCAGTCCTTCACGCCGATCGGCGCGACGGTGACGCACCGCTATATGACCGTAGATCCGGGGCCGCCGATTGTCATTCATCTGAATTCCGTCACTCTCGGCCCTCAAACCCAGGGAACGTCAACCAGCCTCTTCGCGATTCCCGACCCAACGCTGTCCTGGGTGGATATCGACGATCCGGCCGACCGGCCGTTCGCGTATTTCGACAGCACCGGAGGAGTTACTCCCTACCGCAGCGGCATGGTTACGCTTATGCTGGAAATGTTCGACGCCTCGGGCAATTTCGTGCCGTGCAACAATCCACGGGGGACATCGACGGCCGGCAATCAGCCGGGCGATCCGGCTGCTGGCGGCTTTACCTATATCCTGCCTGAGATCGGCGGCGCGCCGGATACTTTCACCAACGCGCCCCTGCCAAACATCACACAGAACGGCCGTCTCATTTTCCAGTTACTGGTGGACAATAACCACACACAAGCGGGGCTGCCCTCTGTGTCAACGCCGGAAGGCGCGGCCAACAACTGCGGCATGCTGACCTATAACAAGGCGAACGATCCCGTGACGCTTCAGTACTACGCCTACCATCCGAACAACTATCTGGACTGGGATCTGAACATTTCGCTCGGGCTGTCGGGAGTCGTTGCCTCAATTCCCCCGTCGCCGCCGCCGACCAACACCAGTTCCGGTTCGCCCGGGGCTCCGGCTGCATTCGTCAACCAGGCGGGCGCGCTGCTCGGTAACTGTCCGCAGGGGGCGTTCGCGGTGAATTTGTACTGCGCGGCGCGCGCCACAAACGGGTACGGACGACAGTCGCAGTATGACGACCCTGCGACGATTGCGTTTGCTCTGACAACGCCATAAAGGCGTGAGGGGAATCCGATGAGTCTTACAGGACTTGCGATCGGCATTCTTGGCGTGTGGCGGGTAACGCACCTGCTGCACGCCGAGAACGGCCCCTGGAACGTGCTGGAGCGGGTGAGGCAGCGCTTCAGTGCGGGCTTTTGGCATACGCTCACAGAATGCTTTTACTGCCTGAGCCTGTGGATAGCGGCGCCTATTGCATGGGCCGTTTCAGGAGGCGCCAGGGAATGGCTGCTGATCTGGCCCGCGCTCTCCGCCGGTGCGATTCTGCTGGAACGATTCAGCGCGCGCCATACACCGGTCGCGCCGGCGGTTTATTTCGAGGATGAGGAGAAGAACCACAATGTGCGCCTGTACGAAGAAAACGGCGGTGCGGCCGCCGCAAACATTTATTCCGCAAACACATCCGGCCTCCATCAATAGGCTGTCCGGTATGCAATCCGGTTCTGCGATTTTCGAGTACACCGGAGTGACCGCCCTCACGGCGGTCGGCCGAGTCACGGGCAAGCGGTACCGTTTCGGAGCGCCGGGCGCGCGCCTTGAGGTGGACTACAGGGACCGCGCGTCGCTGGCCGCCGTGCCGGCGCTGCGGGCGGTTCGGATATAGCCGTTCGTTTTACAGCTTTAGAAAAACCGGTGAAACGGTTTGAGACCTGGCTTCACTACCCGTTGAGCCTGCCTTCAATGCGGGCAGGATGCTATTTCATGAGCCCGCAAGCTGTTTTGATTTCAAACTCTCTCGCAATCTCCGCGCCGGAGGCGAAAACACCTGTTCCATTCCGGCGCGGACCGAAACCACGGCCCGATTTGTTATGCTCGGTCCACAGCAGGATGACCGGCGTACCGTTTGACCAGAATTATCTGAACGCGCTCCGGGACCGGGACGCCGACGCTGAAAGCTTCCTGATTTCGCACTTCTCACTGCGCGTCAAACTGGCATTGCGGGCGCGGCTACGCTCTCCGGATCTGATTCAGGATGCCTGGCAGGACACTTTTCTGAGGGTGTTTGCCTATTTTCGCGCGGGGAAGACTCTGGATAACCCGGCAAGCCTGCCCGGATTCGTTCATTCGGTTTGCAACAATACCGCCCTTGAGCTTTTGCGCGGTTATACGCGCCACGGCAGCCTGCCCGAGAACGCTCCTGAAACCAGAGATCCCGGTTTGAGTCCCGAGGATATGGCAGTGACTGCGGAACGTAAGGAACTGGTGGCGCAGATACTTGATGAACTGTCCGAAAAGGACCGGCGTATCCTCCGCAGGGTGTTTTTCGACGAAGAGGATAAGGATACCGTTTGCCGGGAGTTTCAGGTGAGCCGGACCAATCTGCGGCTCCTGATCCATCGCGCGCGCAAACGTTTCGCCGCCGCGGCCAGCGCGAAGAGGGCAACTTCAGGCGGCAAATGAGAAACGTATTCGAATTGAAACGCACATGAATTTGAACGCACATGATTTAAACGCAAAGAAGAGATGAGGCTCTGAAGAAGGTGGACCATACTCACGCTTGCGAGACCCACGCCGTGGAGCGCTATCTGCTGGGCGAACTCCTGGCCGACGATGCCGAGGATTTCGAACGCCACTACTTCGAATGCCGCGAATGCGAAGCGGCTGTGGAGGCGGGAGGGCTGTTTATTGCAAACACCCGCGCGGTGTTCGCGGAGGAAAAACCCCGCGCGGCTGAGAAACCCTCATTAGAACCGTTGCCGCGAACCGGTTCGCAGCCGCCACGGAAAACTTTCCTTGACGCACTGGCGGCCTTATGGCGCCAACCGGCGTTCGGGTTGACCGCGGCCGCGGCGATTTTGTTCGGGTCAATCGCTCTCTATCAGGGCGCCGTCCTGATTCCGAACGCTCGTGGCGGTGCGGATTCGGCACGCGCGCTTCCGGCCTTCCTGCTGAATAGCGCCGCGCGCGGCGAAACCACTCCGGTTACGGTTCCAGCAGGTACGGTTTCGTTTGCCCTCGCGGTGGATCTCCCGCCCGGCGCCCAATTCCCGAAATATCTCTGCACCCTTTCCGAGGGCGGCCGGACTGTTTTCGGGATTACTTCCCCACCCCCGCGGTCCGGCCAGCCGATCACGATCCTGGCGCCGGTGAAAGGACTTCGAGCGGGCAATGCGGAACTTACCGTTTCCGGTCTGCGAGCGGACGGCAAACAGCCCGAGAAAGTTGACAGCTGGTCATTTAGTTTTCAACTTGAAGATTTACAATTCAAACCATGAGGTTACTTAATGTCCAGCCGCTTTCGTTTTAGAGGCACTGCATTCGGGGTCGCCGGCAGCTTCACCTATCCCTTTCAGGAACTGATTGAAGTCCAGGCCTCATCTTCGTTGCCCGATATCGGCGGCTACGGATCGTCGCGGGTCTGCAATTTTCAGCATCGCGATATTTTGCGCTTCGACCTGGCTCACACCGAGGTGATTGGCACGACGCACGATCCCGATACCGACAAGACAACTTACTCGACCCGCGCCCAATCTACGATCGAAGGATTCAATCTGATGGATATGGTCACTGCTGACCGCATTGTGGCCAATATCACGTCAAGCTACGACCCGAATGGCGCGGGCGAGCCTCGCGTCAAACTCATCGGATCGCGCTTCGAAAACCTGAAAATCGCAGGTATTCCCATAAAAGTGGAGCTTGCCGTGGATACTTTCGATAAATACCCTACGTACCAGCTTCTGGCGGAAAAATACGAAGCAAAGGACGATGACGGACAACACGTCCGCGATCTGTTTGACGATATTACGCTGAAAAAGCGGTATAACGAGGCGCCTCCTAAAGTTGCCCGCTGGTTCAATCCGCCCCGGCAAGACAACACCAAAATGCCGGAACACAAAGGCGTCACTTCCGTTTCCCTCATTAAAAAGCTGACGCCCATGGATGCCGGCGCCGGCCTCGATTGTTTTGGGCATGTGATTCATGTCTCCGGTTTTGGAACGATCCGGCTGGCAGAGGTGGGAATCAGTTCGGCGACCCGCGCTGTGACAATGCTGCAGGTGAATCTCGGATCCCCTGCCGGGGGCAGAGTCTCGGGTGGGGGTGCCGACGACGGCGGCACTACCTGGTAATGCGTCTCTCACTCTGGTTCGTGATTCTCGCGCTTGCTTCATCCCGCAGTAACGTTGCGTCGCTCGACGATCAGTACCGGAATGCGAACGATCTGCTGCATGGCGAACAATACGATGTCGCTCTTGCCAGGATCGGGGACAGCCTCAGCCAGGCCGAACAGAGCGGAGATCCGCGGATTCAATGGCGTTTCCGGCTGCTCAAAGCGGAGATTCTGCTGGGACAACGGCTGGCTTCGCAGGCTTTGGCCGTACTCGACGGACACGGCGATATTCCCGACGCTCCGGACTGGGCCGAACAGAAAGGCCGCGCGCTGGTGCTGCGCGGGCAGGCTCTTTACCTGCTAAACCGGTTTCCCGAGGCGCAGGCATGCCTCTCGCGCGCGGCCGATGCGGCGCGCGAGGCACATTCACCTTCCCTTGCAGCGGAGGTAGAACTGCAACGCGGAACCCTGCTGGCGAAACAGCGCCGGTTCGGTGAAGCCCGCGAGGCGTTTCAGAATACTCTTGAGAACGCCGCGCGGCTGGGCAACCGTTACCTCGAAGCCAGAGCGACCGGCAATACAGGCTATAGTTTGTTCGCTGAAGACAGGTTCGACGAGGCGATCCCTTTTTTTGAACGGACGCGGGAACTCTCGCTCCAGTTGGGAGCATCGGAATCCGCCGCTCGGGCCGATGGCAGTCTCGGTAACTGCTATCGAAGCCTGGGCGATTACGACCACGCGAAGCTTCTTTACACACAAGCACAGGCGGCCTTTGTAAAATCCGGAAACCGGTTCGAGCAGCAGGCGTGGCTGGGTAATTCCGGCAATGTATTCCTCGAAGCGGGCGACTACGCCGGCGCCGTGAAGACTTATACGCGGGCGCTGGCTATCGCGCGCGATGTGAAGAGTCCGGTATGGATCGCGCGCTGGCTCAGCAGTCTGGCGACCGCTTCCATCGAACTCGGCCAATGGGATGCAGCGGAAGGCTACAACAACGAGGCCCTCCTGCTCAAACGCCGTCTGGACGATACGGGCTACGAGGCAAACTCGCTCAATAATGCGGCGCGAATTGCCGCGGGCCGCGGTCATTTTAAAGAAGCCGCGAGCCTTTACCGGCAGGCGCTGAAGATCGCATCGGAAGATCCGACCACGGAGTTGGAGGCTCATGCGGGGCTGGCAGGGCTCGCTGTCCGGAACGGCCAGCCGAGGGAGGCAGAAGACGAATTCCAAACCGCGATCGCGGCCATTGACCGCCGCGGAGCCAGTCTGCGGAAGGACGACTACAAGCTTTCATGGCGTTCCAGCCTGATCGCTTTTTACGGCGAGTACGTCGATTTTCTGATGGCGGACGGGCAGCCCCTCCGTGCCCTGGAGATTTCCGAATCCAGCCGCTCCCGCGTTCTTGCCGGCAGCACGCAGCCGGCTGATCGCCCGGCCTCGAAAGACTACCAGCGTCTGGCTCGCGGGATGAATGCCGTGCTCCTCGAATACTGGATCGGTGAAAAACAATCCTATCTCTGGGTGATTACACCGGAACGCGTTGAAAGTCACACGCTGCCTTCGAAGAGCGCGCTTCATCCGTTACTCGAAAGCTATAACGCGATTACAACCGGAGGCCGCAATCCTCTGGAGGCTGCCGGCGAGACCGGGCGCAAGCTGTACGATACGCTCATTGCCCCGGCTGAGGCCGACGCCCCGAACCGGCGCCAGTTCATTATCGTGCCCGACGGGGACTTATACGCGTTCAACTTCGAAAGCCTTCCTTCCGCGGAGGATGCCGGCATATTCTGGATCGAGCGGGCGACGATTGCGATTGCTCCTTCGCTCAATTATCTTGCTGAGAGCGCACAGGCGGACGTGCGCCGCCCCCGGGAAAAACTTCTCCTGATCGGAGATCCCGTTTCGTCCGGCCCACAATATCCGCGCCTCGAATTTGCTTCCCAGGAAATGGATTCGATCGCATCGGCTATGGCGGGATCGGAAACGACAATCCTCAAAGGGGCCGACGCTCGTCCCGATTCGTACGCACAAGCTGTTCCGGGCCGGTTCGGATTCATTCATTTCTCCGCACATGCCGCTGCAAATGTGGCAAGCCCTCTCGATTCCGCCGTAATTCTGTCGGGTTCGTCGGACCGGAGCAAACTGCTGGCGCGCGATGTGATGACGCAGTCGCTCACGGCGGAACTTGTGACCGTCTCGGCCTGCAGAAGCGCGGGCGGCAGGACCTATGCGGGCGAAGGTCTGGTGGGTTTCGCATGGGCTTTTCTTAAAGCGGGCGCGGGGACGGTGATTGCCGGTTTATGGGATGTGAACGACCGCTCGACTGCGGAATTGATGAGCGGCCTGTATTCAAATATTGCAGCGGGAGAAACCATTCCCGAAGCGCTGCGGGCCTCCAAGCTGGCACTCATTCATAAAGGCGGCGCGTACGCGAAACCGTTCTACTGGGCGCCGTTCCAGGTGTATACGGGAAGCGCCGCGGTCACGGGTCGTGTGCAGCGGCCGGGGCGGACTCCATCGGGTTAATACCGGGCGGTTCCGGCACTATTGCCGGTGTATGCGATGTGATCGATTGCATCGGGCCGCTTTCGACGGAGGCCCTTTGCGAGAATCCCGAGACAGCCGGTATGAATGGTTCTTGACCCGACCTGCGGCTCAGGTACGACTGCCTTCGTGGCCGGGCAATGGGGAAGGCGGGTAGTCCGCTAAATGTGTGTGGCTGGCTTTTTACGACGGACTAGGCGTGGCCGATTCTCGCAGCCATGTAGGTGAGATGCCAAAGAGACGTTGGATCGCGCCCGTCCGGAACTCCGGGAGAAAGCGCTCGCCATCCTCGAAGATCCGGCGCGACTCCTTCTAAGCAGTCCTTTTGTCCGGCATGAGGTCTGTCCCAAGGCGCTCTTCAACCGCCGCCAGCTCGAGTACCGTTTCTATCGCGCATTTTTTCAGAACGTCGAAATGTTCAATGATGTCCGCCTCATTCTTGAGCGCGCCGGGCGTGAAGCGGCGCAATCCGGAGTCAATGCCATGGACTCTCTTCATCTCGCCGCCGCTCACCTGCTCAGAGCCGATGTATTCATCACGACGGAAAGGCCTGTTAGGTCTATACACCGGTCGTCACTGGTGAAAATTCCATCAAGAATACGAGCAAGGGCGACCTTTTCGTCATCTTCGGGGAGCCGGATATCGATCTGCTGGAGGCGGCCGACGGGAAGATGCAGGTCCGCATTAACGGGATGGATGTTTTTCATCCGGCTACGGGGAAGTAGCGACGGGCCGAACGGCATCGCGTGCTGGTTCCTCGATACCGATTACAACGAGGAAAGCTTCTTTGTCCGGCATGCGTATTTTCTTGGGGGCGAATGATCCTTACAAGGCTCTTGAAGACTACGCTGAAGGCGGAGATTGCGTGGGCCACGCTGCACAGCGATCTTTCGCGGCCGTTTGTGAAGCCGGCGTCGGGGCGGATCGCGGTTAAGGTTATTAATCACCTGGGGGATGAGGTTATGAAGGTTTTTCAGGTGAGGATTCAGTCCGTAAGACAGAGGCTCCGAAACGGCGTATGATCCCGGCTGACACGATAACCTGAGAACAGGAGCGCAAAACATGGCGGGTCTGGACTGGTCACAGTGGCCGCCGTTGAGAGCATCCCCGGCAAGGTGAGAGGCGCATGGTTGTTTCGGGATACCCGTATGCCCGCTTCGATTGTGTTTGAAATCCCGAAGCCGGAGCTGCCATTGACGAAATTATCGAGTGGTTCGACGTGACGCAGGGGCCACAGGCTTCGAACTGTTCGTGACGCCTGACAAGAATATGCGATATCGGCAGAATTTACGGGGGCGAAAAATCGCAATCGTCGTTCCCTGATACGCGCAATGGCCTGGACGCGGGACGCGCAACTGCCACGAATGAACACCTGGAAGAGTTCGACTTTGCGCAGGCTCCGCAGATTCCCGCCGCTGAGATTCGCGAACCGGCCGAGGGCGGTTACACCGAACCCAATGAACCCGTCAGCCGGAGCAAAGGCGCTATCATAAT
>Ga0302326_10033003_pt1 | contig 10300 bp, 7 predicted proteins | sample Palsa_T0_3_FD_202264 | JGI IMG/M metagenome (GOLD analysis project Ga0302326, IMG submission 202264) | Peat permafrost microbial communities from Stordalen Mire near Abisko, Sweden - Palsa_T0_3 | ecosystem: Environmental > Terrestrial > Soil > Palsa > Peat permafrost | place: Sweden: Abisko... | reverse complement strand
AGATTGACCGGCAGCAGCCAATCTCGATGACGCGTACAACAATTGAGCCCATCACCCGAGCGGTCGCGGAGCAGATCAAGGACAATAGGCCGCCGGGTTGGCGGACAGTCTGCCGGGACTATCGGAAATGGTTGGCTGCGGGTCGCGACATTCGGGCAATCATCCTGAGGCACGACGAGCGGGGAAAGCCAGGTACCCGGCTGGCCCCAGAGGTGAGGACGATCAGCGATCAAGTCATCCAGGAGTTGTATATGACGGCTGAGCGCAAGCGGGTGCCTGAAGTACATTTGGAAATCGTCCGTCGGCTCAGCGATGCCAACAAGTTCCGTCCAGAAGCGGAGCGGCTTTCGATTCCCGGTCGCAGCACGATATACCGCGAAATTCAACGAAAGTCGCCATACCAGATCATGGTGGCGCGGTACGGCAAGCGCCGGGCCGACATGGAATTTAGGGTGTCCGCCGCCGGCCCCGACACGTCCCGCAGCCTTCAAAGGGTAACGATGGATCACACACCCGGCGACATTATTGTTGTGGATGACGACAGCATGTTGCCGCTGGGCCGGCCGACGATCACGTCGGCGCTTGACGAGCACTCGCGGTGCCCAATGGGATTCTATTCTGGGTTCGAGCCGCCGAGTTGTTTGTCAGTTATGAGGTGCCTCAAACACGCGATTCTCCCGAAGACCTTCTTCTTTGTAGGTTGACAGAATAGTTGACAATTCGTGCTACAGAAAGTGACAAAACGTGCCACTAATAGTGGCAAGATCCAACGGTAATGTGCGCCGCGCGGTTCTGAACGAGACCGGCCAATCGGTGGTCAAGTTGGATTTCGATGCTTAACAAGCCCAATGGCTGGCCTGCCCTTCCCCGGCGCGGTCCGGCTGCAGGGACGTGTAGATGTCGGCATTCATGGGAGTGACGGCACGGTCTGGCAGGACGCCGACGATGGTGTAAGGCTCACCCTTCAGCAGCACAGACCGGCCGACGATGTTCGGATCCGTCCCAAAGTTATTGCGCCAGACGGTGTAGCTGACGATGGCCGCTTTGGGACCGTGAGGTCGATCCTCCTCGTCGCTGAAATTCCGTCCCACAATCGGACGGACCCCCAGTACGTCGAGGTAATGTCCCGAGACGCGGGCAGCTTGCAGATACTGAACATGGGATCCGGCCTGCAGGTAGACGCCGTTGGTGCGCAGGCTCGATAACGCCGGCAACAGGGATGGCACATGATCGCGCATCAATTCCCACTGTTCGCCATCGACATTCCTTCGAATGTCGGAGGATTCGGCCCCCATAGTTCGCGCAAACAGCGCCCCGATGCGCTCCGGTTGCGCATACGGAAGGTCCTTGAGCAGGAGCGCGTCCACAATCGAAAAGATGGCGGTGTTGGCGCCGATGGAAAGCGCCAGCGTGACCGCCACGGTCCCGGCGAAGGCGGGGTTGCGTCTGAGTTGGCGGAGGGCAAACTTGAGGGATTGCATAATTGTGCCTGATGCCAATACTGGAATGCCCGTCCGAGGTTACCACGATCCGGAAAAAATTAACAACGCGAACGAACCCACAAAGGCACATCTCATCATCGGTCGTGATACGGCCAAATGGCGCCGGGCACATCAACTTTCGGTTGGCGCCATTGAAGCGGCTAACCTTGCTGGTCTACCCCATCGGACCCCATCGGCGGTACTCTTGCGTGCGACCGCTTCGGTATACCATCAACGTCACATTGGACGGGTGCTGCGATCATCGTGTAATACCCGCGGACGAAGAATTGCATAATCACGCGATCGAGAACCTTAACCAGGCCGATGCCCTCCTCTTTGGCCGGGTGACTTACGAAATGATGGAGGCAGCGTTTCGGCCGCCGGCGGGGACGGGAGGGAGGCCTGAATGGATGGAACCCTTCGCCCGGACGATCGACGCGGCAAAGAAGTACGTCGTGTCGAGCACCCTGGACCGAGTCGATTGGAACGCCGAACTCGTGCGCGGAGATGTAGAGAAGGCCGTTCAGCAGCTCAAGCGGGAGTCGGGTAAGGGACTGTTAATGGGAGGCGTGAAGCTCCCGCTGGCATTGGCGGAGCTGGGATTGATCGATGAGTACGAGTTCGTGGTGCAGCCCAGGCTAGTGGGCCACGGGCCGACGTTGTTCGCGGGGCTATCGAAGTATGTCGACTTGAGGCTCGTGAGCCGGCTGGAGTTCGGCTCGGGGGCGGTGGCGATGCGGTATGAACCGAGAAGGTTAGGATCTATTCGAAGAAACTGTGGGTTCATGACATTCCTGAGGCAAATTACGGGGCGGCTACACGATCAAATCGATTTTGACCTGGTAACATTGCGGCGTTATTCGCAGTTAAGCCGACCGTCTCGCAGGAATGCGGCAAGTCACTCGTGACGGAGTGCCTCGGCGGGCTGGGTTCGTGCGGCGCGCCGAGCAGGCGCGCACACCGCGAGGCCTATCACGACCACGAACAATGCGATGGCCGTTAGATAAGCGATGGGATCCGCGGGACGCAGGCTGGACAGATTATTGCGCAGCACGCTGGAGATCGCGCCCGCGCCGAGCACTCCCGATGCCATTCCGAACGCAACCGGTAACACCAGGGGGCGGATCACGGCCCGCACGATTCGCGCGCGGCCCGCGCCGAGGGCCATCCGCACTCCGATCTCTCGCGTTCTCTGGCTCACCGTGTAGCCGGTCAATCCTGCCAGACCGACGGCCGCCAGCGTGGTTGCCAGCAGTCCCAGCAAACCAAGAATGTCCACCCGCCTCCTGCTTTGCGCCACTGCGTTGTCGTAAGCCGTTCGCAGCAGATCATAGCCCGGCCGAAGCGTGGCATCCTGCGAGCCCGCCACGCCTATCAGCGTTCCGGCCATTTTACCGGGCGCCCCCGCGACCCGCACTGCAATCGAGGCGTCACGATAATCCTGGGGCGTAATCGGGTAGTACACCCCCAGCGAGTTTTCATCCTGGATATCGAAGGTGCCTGCTTTGGCTACAACCCCCACGACGGTCGCCGCCACCGGCACGATAAGCCGTTTTCCGATTGGATCTTCCCCAGGCCATCGCCAGCGGGCAAATGATTCACTGACCAGCATAGCGTCGCGGTCATAGCTTGCGAAGTTGCGCCCACGCGACAGGTGAAGGCCAAGCGTGCCCAGAAAGGCGTCATCTACGCGGTTGAAGGATACCTTTCGTCCACGCTCGAAGAACGCCGAGTACACGTCTCCCCACACGGGCAGCCATGTCACGGACGCGCCTTCCACTCCCGGTACGCTGCGTAAGCGCTGGCGTAGTGCATCGAAGTACTGCGCCGCCGCTGCGTCGCCATAACCGTGGCTGCGAAGCCCTGGCGCAATGGTCAACACCTTTTCATAATCGAAGTCGGGATTCAGTTGCAGAAGCTCTCCAAAGCTCCTCACCAGTTGGCCGGAAATCATCAACAGAATGCAGCTGGCGCCTACCTGGCCGGCAAGAAAAATGGAGCGCGCCCGCCCGCCGCGCGGCGCCGAACCCGACAATCGGAGAGCGGGAGTGAGACCGAACACCATGGCGGCCAGCAGCGCGATGACAACCGTGCCGGCCATGACGCGCCAGTCGAATACCACAGCCCAATCTCTGGGATCGCCGGCCCGTGTCAGATATACCTGCAAGGCGACCGCGCTGAGCGCCCACGCTAGCACACTGCCGGCCAGCGCCAGCAAAGTACTCTCCGTCAACAATTGCCGCACCACGCGAAGCCGGCTGGCTCCCAGCGCGAGACGGGTGCGAATCTCGCGGTCGCGCGCGACTCCACGAGCCAGCAGCAGCGATCCGAGATTGGCGCAGGCCACTACCAGTATGAGCATCACCAGCGTCGCGGCCATGGCTGCCGCCACTACTTCTTGTGGATGCAGTCTGTTGCTGCTGAAAGGCGTCAGGCTCAGGCGCTCATCCTTCCCGACAGCTTCAGGATGCTCTTCCCGTAGCGCGGCCGCCAGCGCACGGCTTTCTTCCTCGGCTGCGTGAACGCTCACCCTGGGTTTGAGCCGGGCTGTGCCGTGCATAGAGGAAGATGTCCAGTCTGTCAGCAAGTTACTTCCAGCGACCACGTAAGGTTGTTTGGAAAGGGTCATCCAGACGTCGATGCGGTGCTCGCGGGGATTGAGTAAAACACCGACTACGCGCACCGGTTTTCCATTGAGCCTCAGAGACTGCCCGACAACGGCCGGATTCGATCCCAGCCGGCCCTCCCAAAAACGCTGGCTGACCACAGCGGCAGGTTCCGAAGCCGGCTCTTCATCCAGCGCTGTCGCGAGCCCGCGCCCGTGGGAAAGCGGCGGGGACTGCTCGGCAAAGTAGGTAGCGGTCACGAAGTTTACTGTCACGTTATCCGGTGCAGACCCGGGCGCTCGACGCTCGGACGTCGTCCCGCCATACGCCACCGAGTCTTCATGGGCGCCGATGACAGCCGCGAACGAGCGCGCATGTTCGCCGTAGAAAGCCAGTACCGGGTAGGCAATGGTAGTTCCCATACCATTGGGGAACCACCGGGCGACCTCAACCAGGCTGTCGGGATCGCGGACATTCGGTGTGGTTTCAAGCAGGAGCAGACGAAAAGCCGTGAGGTTGACGCCTATACCGAGGGCAAGAACCAGCACAGCGGTGAGGGAAAAGCCGGGAGACCTGCGAAGAAGACGGAGTCCGTAATGAAGGTCCTGAAACAGGCGGTCGAGCCAGCACCATCCCCACACCTCTAGCGCGGACTCCATCAGCCGCAACTGATTGCCGAAGGTAGGATTGGCAGTGGCGTTCTCCTCCGCCATCATTTCGCGATGGGCGGCCATCTCATCGGACAGCTCGCGCTCCAGGCGGCGTCTGTCGACCAGATAGCGGAGGCGGCGCAATAGTTCGATCATGCTGAAATACCTCATGCGAATTTGAGAATGGCCTGAATCGCTTCATTGACCTGGCTGTACCCGGCAAGTTCCGCGGTAAGTTGCTTTCGCCCAGCCGGTGTCAGGCTGTAGAAACGAACGCGCCGTTTGGTGTTCGAAATTCCCCAGCGGGCGTTAACCCATCCCTTCAGGAGCACTTTTTGGAGGGCCGGGTACAGGGAACCCTCTTCCACTAGGAGCACCTCGCCTGAGAGCTGACGTATTCGCAGGGCGATTGCGTAACCATGCATGGATCCCGGCGCCAAGACACGCAGGATAAGCATGATGAGAGTTCCGGGAACAAGGTCGGGGCCGGTCTTAGGCATAGTTTATCTATATATAGATAAACCATTCCTGCCCGCCTGTCAAGCGGCGGGATACATCCACCCTGACGGCGCAGCGTTTACTGATCCATCCGGACGTAATAGTCGTCATGTCGGGCTTTGGCTACGCCTTGAGTTCGCATTCTTCGATCGGCCTACCTACCTGGTCGCCCCGGGTGTAACGGCAGCTGCGTCAGGTCTCAGGAAGATGAAACGAGTGGCCAGCAATAGACGTTTGCCCCATGCTCGTCCCACGCCAATCCTGCAACCGCGTCAGGAGCCAGAACAGCATCTGGCGGGGAGGTTTTCATCGCTGCGAATACAGAGAGGCCATGCGAATCCAACTCGCCGATTTTCGGAAGTCCAGGGCCTTCTGAGAGCGCTGCGCAGCACTGCCAGGTCGCCCACGAGAATGACCCGACGTTCAGCTCGCGTAATGGCCGTGTAGACCCAAGAGGGGTCCAGCAGCCGGGTTTCGTAGATCGGCACCACTATGCGCGCTACCTGACTGCCCTGCAGCTTGTGGCAGGTGATCGCATGAGCCAGGGTGAGGTCCATGAGGTCTTCCAGTTGAAGTGTACGAGGCGATGATTCGCCGTCGAAAAGAACTTCCAGCCATCGCTCCCCGGGGCTATCCGGAATCGACTTAACTTGGCCAATCTGGCCGTTGAACAGTCCGCGCGAGTAGTCGTTACGCAGCCACATTACGGGATCTCCGATGGTGTAGTACTGCGCGTTGAATCCCTTGATGTCGTGCGCCGGGGCGCCGGAAGGCCGAAACTGCTCGTGCAGGCGCGCATTCAGGGCGTCAACTCCCCCTGGGCCTTTCTTCGTGGGTGAAACAACCAGCACTCCGTTGGAGTACCCGCCGAGTTGAAGCACGATGCGCTCCACTACATCGCCAAGCAGCCCTGATTCGCAGGGCACAAAAGAGACGCCATCTGCAACGCCCTGGCATTCGGCGAACAGCGGCATTCGGCGTTCACGGATTGCGGCACTGACCCTGGGGATCCCACTTTCCGGCGCCTGCCGATGGATTACCGTAAGATTCGCGGTGATCTGCGCATCGCTCACGAGAGCGTGATAGACGAGGCCAAAGCCAATCGGTGGAAGCTGCGCTGCGTCACCCGTCAGCAGCAGCCGTGCCCCCTCCGGCATATGCCGGAGGATCGCATGCAACGTTGGTAGGTCGATCATGCTGGCTTCGTCCAGCACGACTAGGGTCCGGTCGTCGATCTTTATGAGCGACTTCAGCCGCTCCGAGAATCTTGCCACAGTAGGCGCATCCAGCCCGGGATCGTGCAAGGCGCTTTCGATACGCTCGCGCTCAGCCAGTTGGCCGATGATCCGTGCCAGTGTAAATGCATCCCGACCCGTGGAACGCGCTAGACGCAAAGCGGCTTTACCGGCGAGAGCCCCCAGCAGAACGCGTCCGCCGAAGTTTTGGTAAAGGTCACACACGATCTTCAGCGTGTACGTCTTGCCCACGCCGGCGCCTCCTTGCAAGCATGCGATCGCGTGCTCCATCACCTTGAGCGCTGCCGATTTCTGTTCTTCATGTAGCGGGCGCGAGGGATTTGCCATGCGGTCCAACAACCGTGCCAGTTGGTCAGGAGGCGGAACCCCCACCGGGCTGAGATAACTTGGCTCGATCATCCGGCGCAGCTTCGTCGCCACATTATCCTCGAGTAAAGCGGCGCCCGGCGCCCGCCATCCGCCAGAGACAGGCAGAATGGCGCCGTTTCGTTCGCCGGCGGTGATCGCGGCATCAACCGTATCGGAGCCCTCCGAGGACTCCAGGAGTTTTGCCAAGCTGCTTCGGAGGCGCTCTCGGGTCAGTACCGTATCTCCGTCCGCCAGTGTGCCCTTCACCACAGCATCGACGGCGCCGACCAGCCGTCGCACGTCGGCCCCAGGCGCCTTGGCTCCGGTCTCCTGCATCACGCGGCGGGCGAATTCATCCAGTTTCGTCCAAGACGGGAGCAGCGGTACCAAGATGTAAGGATTTGAAGCCAGCGCCTGGATCGCCGAGTCGCCAAGAATGCGCGCCACGCGCCGTGCGATCTTCAGATCTTCCACGCCGCGTTGCATGAGCCAGTCGAGCAGGTTGGACTCAGCCGCCGAGTCTTTCCATGCACGCACTACTGCCGCCGCAAGCCTTACCGCAAGGTTGGGCCGGTCAGGCGCAAGGACCCTTGCGATTTCTGGGATGTTGTTCTCGTCCGAAATGATAGTGGCGAGGTTGACGTTCCACTTGTTCCAAAGCCGGGTGGCGCGGTCAAGCCCCACACCGGGAGCGTGCTCGGCCAGGTAGCGGCAGATGAGCTTTCCCGTGGGCATCTTACGGTAGCCGGACTGCGCGACGAGTTGCCGACCATACCTCGGGGATTGAAGATACTCTCCTTCGAAATACCATGTCTCTCCGACGGATGGCCGCCCGAGCAAGACTTTGGTCAGTGCTTTGACCTGGAATTTCTCACCTGGTTGCTCGACAGCCCGCACCGACAGGATCACACCCCAATCACGTTCGGCGATCAGTCTTTCAACACAGGCAAGCATCACCGCACTCCGGAGGTGCGAATCGCCATCCCCGTTTCTTCCAGCAGAGCGAGCTGGGCCCGTAGCGCTTCGATTTCGCGGCGCTGCCGCTCGATCACAGCCTCGCGTTCGGCCAGTGAGCGCGAAAGGTCGGTGTTGTATTGCACGACTTTCTGCATCCGTGCGGTGTGGACTCTGTCCCCGGCGTCCTGTAACTCCCGGCTGTTGATTCCGCGAAGCCCTTGGATTCTGGCCAGTTCGTTGATCGCCAGGGCGAGCTCGGGCTTCTTGAAAAAATGCTGCTCCTGGGACTGACGGAGCCCCACCGCCTTGGTGATCGCGCGAACGTTCACCTGACCCTTATCATGCGGCAGCGTGGGAGTTCGGCATCCCTCGGCTTGTGATTCCCATTGTCGATCCAGCAGCTCCAAATAGGGTTCGAGCTTCGCCAGAATCTCAGGAATGATCGAGCGCGCCGGCATTTTCCTCCTCATCCTTCTATGCTGGGTGCGGGCAGCTCCAGCACTTTTCCATGGTCACGGCTTCGGCCAGCGACTCGGTTTGGATCGGTGCCTTGCCGTTTCTGAATGCGTTCGAGCTCGTTCCGCTTCCGATCATAGTCTTTGGCCGTCTGATTCATCCGCAGTAGCGCCGCCGCAACTTGAGCACGAGCCGTCTTGACTGCCTCTAACAGTTCCCGATTGCGCTGCCTGAGCCTCAGGTTCACCTCGGCGAGCGAGCGCGGCTCGACCGCTGGTTCCTGAAGAGCTTTGATCGCTTGGTAAAGGTCTGGAAAACGGCAGCCTGGGTGGCTGATGTAGTCGCGCGGGCACCCGGCTTCGCGGGCCACTGTGGAAGGGCCGATGCGGAGCCTCCGCAGCTTCGCCTGTCTGAGAAGCTGCGGATTGAGGGGCTTCCCCTGTTTGAGACGCTGGACTGCGTCCCCGATCGCCTTTTCCCAGCCGCCCGGCGGTGGCGGAAGCGCTCGGCGTCCCATGTGTCAAACCTCCGGTAGAGGAACCTTCAATGCCTGCAGAATTGCAGCGGCTTGCTCAGCACGTTCCCGGGCGATGCGATAGTCACTCGCCTTCCCGAGCGACGCTCCCTGGAGGAAGGCCCTGTAATTATCCAGGTAACGCTGCAGCCAGAACTCTTCATTCTCCTTGTCAACCAGGAAGCAGGAGCAACCTGCGCACAAGGACGGATGGCGGATCGCGTAGTCGGGCTCCTCATTCAGCCAATGGACCGTCTGGCCTACCTCATGGCAGCGAGCGCCCACCGGATCCATCCGAACGAAGCACTTCCCATGGGGAGCAAAGAATATCTGGAACCGGTTTTGTTCAACCCACTTTTGGATGGCTCGCCGGCCATCGCGCTCGTCTTTGTTGGCAATGAGCGCCTGGAGCTCAGCGCGGTGCTCATCGATGACCTTCGCCATCCTGCCGGCCTGTGCGGGTTTGCCACGCGCATTCTCGTAAAGGATTCGAGCCGTGCTCTGGTTTATGTTGCTCTCGTAGGCATCCTGGAGTGCCGGGTTCTTGCCTAGATATGCCTCTTCCGTCATTGCGAGAGTCAGGTGTTTAAAATGCCGGCTCACGGCGGGCAGCATACGACTATCTGTGCCGCAAATGTACCGTGCGAAGGTCTTACGCCACTGGTGCGTGCGGAGGCAGAGGCCGCGGTTCTCGCGATAGGCCGCCAAGTCCTCGCCGCGCCGGTTCCTGTCCGGGAGTTTGCTCAGATCGACATAGCGATAAACGAACTGTCTCTGCCCTACGAGAATCATGTCCTCAAAGGTGATTCCGATCCCGCTCTTGCCAGGCATGCCGTGGATCCCTGCTGGCTGCACGAAAAGCGTTCTTGCTATCTCTGGATCTCTCGCCAGCTTGCGCCAGGGATCCAGTAGTCGGGTCAGCACACCGAGCGCACGCACGGGTGGAGGGATTTCTTTCGAACCCACGGGACGCGAACCAACCAGCCACTCCACCCTCTCAGAGCTGGGAACGGTCTTGAATAGACGACCGTCAACGTAAAACAGCTCGTTCAGTCCGCTATACGACCGGCGGACTCGGACGCTGGTGGGCAGACCTGATTCCTGGTCAATACCCGGATCGAGCCCGCACAGCTCCGAAACTCGCAACCCCGTTTCCGACTGGATGACAATGGAGCAAGCGTCCCGAATCGAACAGATCAGCGATCGCAACAGCTGCGATCCGGAAACTGTGGAACGCGTGTACCCCTTCTTATAGACGGCCCAGAACTCGTCTACCTCAGCTTGGTCAGGAGGCGTGTGCCAAGGCTCCATCTCCCCAGGAAGAACCGAGAACTGAAAGCCCTTCACAGCGCGAAGCCCTCTGTCATTTTGCGGGTTGCGCCATTTCTGTCCGTCATTAATTGCCGCCTGCACACCTTCGGCGTACATCTCGTGAAGTCGTATGACTTCTTCCGCGGGCACCCCGATCATGCGGTGTGCCTCATTCATGATAGGAAGCGCAACTTCGTCCGGCAGCGGAGGAATAAGAGAAGCG
>Ga0302326_10033002_pt1 | contig 10300 bp, 9 predicted proteins | sample Palsa_T0_3_FD_202264 | JGI IMG/M metagenome (GOLD analysis project Ga0302326, IMG submission 202264) | Peat permafrost microbial communities from Stordalen Mire near Abisko, Sweden - Palsa_T0_3 | ecosystem: Environmental > Terrestrial > Soil > Palsa > Peat permafrost | place: Sweden: Abisko... | reverse complement strand
GTCGTCGACGAATACCAACGGACCTCGGCGCGTAACGTTTTCGCGCTCGGCGATGTGTCGTCGCCGTATGAGCTCAAGCATGTTGCCAACCATGAAGCACGCGTCGTGCAGCGCAATCTGCTGTGCGACTGGGACGACACCAAAGCAATGGTCGCCACCGACCACCGCTATGTTCCCGCCGCGGTGTTCACCGATCCGCAGATCGCCTATCTCGGATTGACCGAGAACGAAGCCGTTGCAAAGGGTTTCGATGTGTCTTGCAAAATCCAGGACTACGCGGACGTCGCCTACGGCTGGGCGACCGAGGACACCGTCGGCATCGTGAAACTGATCTCCGACTCCAAGACCGGTCGACTGCTTGGCGCGCACATCATGGGACACCAAGCCTCGTCGATCATCCAGCCGCTGATTCAGGCGATGACCTTTGGCCTGAGCGTGCACGAGATGGCGCGCGGCCAGTACTGGATTCACCCCGCGCTGCCGGAGGTCATCGAGAACGCGCTACTGGGACTGTCGGACTGAGCTGGTCAGGCGGCGCTCGACGATCGACGGCCAGGCTTGGTGTCGATCGACCACAGGTGACCGCACTCGGGGCATTGCAGGTGCAGTAGCCATGCCTGGTTGCTCAGCAAGAACTGCCAGTGGACACGGCAATTCTGCCGGCTCCGGCACTCGGCGCAGCCGACGCCGTGGTTGCACTGAGGGCAGCCGAACCAGGCGCGCCGACCCGGATCGGCGGTGGGATCAATCGGCAACACGGCCGGCCACCCGATCCGGAAGCACTCCAGCGGCCACCAGATCGTCGTAGATTCGCTGCTGTTCGTCATCCAGGCCGGAGTACAGCATCGCGTAGGCGCGATCCTCCTCGGCCAGTACTTTTAGCGGGTCCCAGTCCTCCCCGATCGCCTCGAGGATGGCGGTCCGCCGGCGCGCTTCATCAAGGGTCAGGTCGTATGCGAACGCCACATGACCAGGCTCAATACTCATTCCGGTTCTCCTGTACCACAATGCCGATTTGGAGTATCAGGGTCGTTGGTTCCGGCCGCGGCCGGCAATGGCTTCCGTCACATTGGGCGGTTGAGATTGGTCACATTCTTCCCAGCCGAAACCGCTGTCCATAGCTCATCGCGGGCGCAGTTCACGGGGTCCGTGTTCACCACTGGGGCGGTGCGGCGCCTCTGCCGAAGCCCCACGTCGACTGTCCCAGTCTTGGCTTGGGCGGGTCCTCGGTCGGTTGACGGTGAAAACGTTGCGCCAGAATTGTCTCGGCGTCGGTTCCCTCGATGAGCGCCAGGCACGGGCTGCTGAATTCACACATCTGGCAGTGCGGGGCGAATGTCGGGTAGGTCGCCGGATTGTTGGTCATGTCGATCGCCTCGGCACCGATGAACACGGGAACCAGATTGATTTCGGCGCGGCTACGGCGGATGTGGGTCCGCCGCACTATGCCTGCGGTGCGTTGCTCGACGCGGTTCGTGTCGTCTGTTCGCGCCGTGCGCGCCAACAACCGTCTGTGCTGCGGGATTGCCCGACCACCACCGCTGGGCTCGCTTTGCCGGACCCGGTGCGACGCACCGGTTGCGGAGCGATCGGGAGCGGGCAGATCAAGCGGGCCGTTGATGCGGACCTCGTTGTGGATCGTGCCCGAGATCTCCATACCCAGGTATTCCTGCTCCCAGGCCCAACAGCCGGCGACCGCCGCCTCGTCGCGGATCAATGCCTCCGATTCCTGCCAGTCGTCGACGAGCTGGTGGCGGACGACCCAGTACTCGTCGTAGGCATCGATCGCCAGCAGGTCGATCCGGCAGGTGTAGATCACCGCGGATCCGTCGGGGGTCGTCAACCCGCGTTCAGGGTCGCGCGGGTCGGGCACCAGTGCCTGAACATCGTGGTCGATCTTCACCGGAGCGAAGCCATCGACCGTGGTCGCCCATGCGTCGTAGCAGTCGAGCAGCGCCGTCGCGGTCTCTAACGCATGCGTCTCGCCACCATCGTCGAGCACACGTTTGAGGGCCTTGTGGACCAGCGATTGCTTCAGCTCATGTGGCCAGTCCCACGTGCCCGGGTAGTAGTAGGCGGCGAGCGCGTCCTTCAGTGACGGCGTCAGGCCGGCGCCGACGGCGCCGACGGGCGCAAGATCACGGCGATGTGGCGACGCGAAATCCCACTGCCGGCGGCACCGTTTGAAGTGGGCCCGGTCATTCTCGGTAATCCGACAGTCCATCAAGGGGCCCGCCGCTGAGGGAGAATGTGGCCAAAGCCCCACAGACACGCGACCTCATCGCGACCGGGGCGCATCACCTCGATCGAGGCAAAGAGCTCGTTTCGGTTCATCGTTCGCCCCGTCGCTTCAGGGTAGACCTGCCGCCCGCTGAAACCCAGAGCGCGCAGTCCTGTCCGCTCTGCTCCCTCGTCGGCCCGCGCGGTGTAGAACGGTGCTCATGGGCCCGTCAGGTGCCAGACCTCGAAGGACTGGCGGTGATTAGCTGTGCATGAGCTGTCGCTGTGCGAGGCGATCGCCGGCGTGGTCAAACCGTACGTCGACGGTCGCCACGTCGACGTCGTGCGCGTCAGGATCGGCGCGCTTCGTCAGGTGGTTCCCGAGTCGCTGTCGTTTTGCTGGACGCTGCTCCGAGACTACGAGGACATGCCCGACGCCGAATTGGAACTCGAGTTCGTCACCGCTGAGGTGAGCTGCCGCTCCTGCGCCAACCAGTCGGCGATCACTTCGCAGTGGTCATTGCTATGCCCGCGTTGCGAGAGTGCCGACGTCGAGGTGCTGCGCGGCGACGAGTTTTTGGTGACGTCATTGGAGGTCTCGTGAAAGGTATTGGCGATGGGTAGATTTCATCGGCACGATGACGGAACCGTGCATACCCACGAGCACGACGATCAGCCGCACGCCCATCCCCACGACCACGGCGATCACAGTGGCTACCACACCGGCTCCCAGCGGATCGACGTGCTGGAGGCGATCTTCGCCGAGAACGACGTCCGAGCCGACTTTAATCGACAAGCGTTTGAGGACAACAGAGTTCGCGCCATCAACCTGATGAGCTCCCCAGGCTCCGGTAAGACGACCGTGCTGCAAGCCACCCTCGATGAACTCGCCGGCGACATCGCCGTCGGGGTGATCGAGGGTGACATCGCCACCGACCTGGACGCCGCCAAGCTCGGTGGGCGGGGCGCCCAGATATCCCTGTTGAACACCGGCAACGGGTTCGGCGGCGAATGCCACCTCGACGCGCCGATGGTCAACCGCGCGTTGCAAGGACTGGATCTGGCCCGCCTGGACCTGGTGATCATCGAAAACGTCGGAAATCTGGTGTGCCCGGCCGAGTTTGACGTCGGCGAACACGCCAAGGCGATGGTCTATTCGGTCACCGAAGGTGACGACAAACCACTGAAGTACCCGGTGATGTTCCGCGCCGTCGACGTGGTGCTGCTCAACAAGATCGATCTGGTGCCGTATTTGGATGTCGACGTCGACTCGTATATCGCCCGCGTCCGCGAGGTCAATGCGACGGCGACAATTTTGCCAGTCAGTGCCCGCACCGGTGTCGGCATGGCCGACTGGTTCGGCTGGCTGCGAGGGTTCATGGCAGGCTCAGCGACCTGAGGGCACCGTGGCGACGTCTCGAGAGCCCGGCTGGACGGTCGGGCGGTAATCGCTTGAATATCAACACGTGCAACTAATTCGCAAGACGGTCAACGTGTTGCTGATCGGCACGCACCACTGATGGCCCCGACGGCGATCGGACCTGAGAATACGCCGCTGCTGACGAAATCAGGGCGAGAATCCGGATTCCCGTACCAGGCCTCCGAATTTGCCAGAACATCGTTGACAAGGTAGTTCGGCGAGAGTAGACCCAGGGAATAGCGCCGCGTAAGCGGGCCGACAGTCGACTCCCGCGGTGTCAGGGACCTCAGCCCCGGTCCCGGAAAGCTGCGGTATGCCAACGGAAGCAGCAGTCAAAGCGGAAGAAACATTGATCCACGTTCTATGGATCAACGCGGGTCTGAGTTGTGACGGCGATTCGGTGGCGCTGACTGCCGCCACTCAACCCAGTATCGAGGAGATCGCGCTGGGCGCGCTCCCCGGACTGCCCCAGATCGCCGTGCACTGGCCACTGATCGATTTCGAGTGTGGTCCCACCGGCGGTGCAGACGATTTCCTCGAGTGGTTCTTCAAGGCCGACCGCGGTGAGCTCGAACCGTTCGTGCTCGTCGTGGAAGGTTCGATTCCCAACGAGGCGATCAAGGACGAGGGGTACTGGTGTGGGTTCGGCAACAACCCGGCGACCGGGCAGCCGATGACCACCAGTGAGTGGCTCGACCGATTGACACCCAAGGCAACCGCGGTAGTTGCGGTGGGGACCTGCGCCACCTACGGCGGCATCCACGCGATGGCCGGCAACCCGACCGGGGCGATGGGCGTACCCGACTACCTGGGCTGGGATTGGAAGAGCAAGGCCGGAATCCCGATCGTCTGCGTCCCGGGCTGTCCGATCCAGCCGGACAATCTGTCGGAGACGCTGACGTATTTGCTGTATATGGCCACCGGCCAGGCACCGATGATCCCGCTCGACGATGCGCTGCGCCCACAGTGGCTGTTCGGCAACACCGTGCACGAGGGCTGCGACCGAGCCGGCTACTACGAGCAGGGCGACTTCGCCACCGAGTACGGATCACCGAAATGCATTGTCAAACTTGGCTGCTGGGGCCCGGTGGTCAAATGCAACGTGCCCAAGCGAGGCTGGATCAACGGCATCGGCGGCTGCCCCAACGTCGGCGGAATCTGCATCGGATGCACCATGCCGGGGTTCCCGGACAAATTCATGCCGTTCATGGATGAGCCGCCGGGCGGCAAGGTTTCCACCACCGCATCGGGCCTCTACGGGTCGGTGATCCGCAGCCTGCGCGGCATGACCAAACGCACGCTCGATAAGGAACCGCGCTGGCGACACAAGGGCGACAAACTCACGACCGGCGCACACCGCACCTGGTAATAGGCACGACCTCAGCTTGATAGTAGGGAGCAAAGTTCGATGACAACGATCATCCCCGAGCCGTCCCACGCGAAGCGCGAGCCCGGCCAGCTTGTCGAGATGGCGTGGGATCCGATCACTCGGATCGTCGGTAGCCTCGGCATTTACACCAAGATCGACTTCGAGAACCGCGAGGTCGTCGAGTGTCACAGCACATCGTCGATTTTCCGCGGCTACTCGATTTTCATGAAAGGCAAGGACCCTCGCGACGCCCACTTCATCACCAGTCGCATCTGCGGCATCTGTGGTGACAACCACGCCGTTTGTTCCTGCTATGCGCAGAACATGGCCTACGGCGTCAAGCCGCCGAACCTGGGCGAGTGGATCGTCAACCTGGGCGAGGCCGCGGAATACATGTTCGACCACAACATCTTCCAGGAGAACCTGGTTGGCGTGGACTTCTGCGAGAAGATGGTCTCCGAGACCAATCCGGGTGTGCTGGCCAAGGCCGAGAACACTCCTGCACCGCAGGCCGGCGCGCACGGGTACAAGACGATCGCCGACATCATGCGCTCGCTCAACCCGTTCAGCGGCGAGTTCTATCGCGAGGCGCTGCAAGTCAGCCGGTATACGCGGGAAATGTTCTGCCTCATGGAGGGCAGGCACGTACACCCGTCCACGCTGTACCCCGGTGGAGTCGGCACGGTGGCAACCATTCAATTGATGACCGACTACATGAGCCGGTTGATGCGCTACGTCGAGTTCATGAAGAAGGTCGTGCCCATGCACGACGACCTGTTCGACTTCTTCTACGAAGCGCTACCGGGTTACGAGAAGGTCGGACTGCGGCGCACGCTGCTGGGGTGCTGGGGCTCCTTCCAGGACCCCGACGTGTGCAACTTCGAGTACAAAGACATGGAGCGCTGGGGCAACGCCATGTTCGTCACGCCCGGCGTGGTGGTCGACGGCAAGCTGGTGACCCACTCATTGGTCGACATCAATCTCGGCATCCGGATCCTTTTGGGCAGTTCGTATTACGACGACTGGAACGAACAGGAGATGTTCGTCAAGACGGACCCGCTGGGTAATCCGGTGGACCGTCGCCACCCGTGGAACCAGCACACCAACCCACATCCGCAGAAACGGGACATGGACGGCGGCAATTACAGCTGGGTGATGTCTCCGCGTTGGTTCGACGGCAAGGACCACCTGGCTCTCGACACCGGCGGCGGCCCGCTGGCCCGGCTATGGTCGACGGCGCTGGCCGGTCTGGTCGACATCGGCTACGTCAAATCCACCGGACATTCGGTCCAGATCAACCTGCCGAAGACCGCGCTGAAGGGGCCGGTCGAGTTCGAATGGAAGATCCCCCACCACGGATCCAACACGATCGAGCGCGACCGGGCCCGCACGTACTTCCAGGCCTATGCGGCGGCGTGCGCGTTGCACTTCGCCGAAAAGGCGCTGGCTGAAATACGGGCCGGCCGCACCAAAACGTGGGAGAAGTTCGAGGTGCCCAAGGATGGCATCGGTTGCGGTTTCACCGAGGCCGTTCGCGGAGTGCTCAGCCACCACATGGTGATTCGTGACGGCAAGATCGCCAATTACCACCCGTATCCGCCCACCCCGTGGAACGCCAACCCCCGCGACAGCTTCGGCACGCCGGGTCCCTACGAAGACGCGGTGCAAGGACAGCCGATCTTCGAGGAGAACGATCGGGAGCACTTCAAGGGCATCGACATCATGCGCACGGTGCGCAGTTTCGACCCTTGCCTGCCCTGTGGTGTGCACATGTACCTCGGCAAGGGCAAGACGCTGGAGCGGCTGCACTCACCGACGCAAGCAGCGACCGGGGAGTGATGCATGGCTGATCGCCCCGAGGAGTTGGAGGGGGACGCGCTGTGGCGCTCGGCGGGCGATCGGATCCAGACGCTGTTGGATGCGACGTCGGCCGGCGGTCCGGTCGCGCGTGAGCGCGCCGAGCAGTTGGTTGGCGAGGTAGTCGATCTCTACGGCGCGGGCTTGTCGCGGATCATGGCGGCAGTCGGCGATCAGGCCGATCCCGGCTTGTTGAACCGCCTGGTCGCCGACGACTTGGTGGCTAGCCTGTTGCTGGTGCACGGCATGCACCCACATGACGTGCGTCGCCGGGTTTCCGACGCACTCGACCGGGTCCGGCCGTATCTGGGCTCGCACGGCGGCGACGTGCATCTGCTCGACATCGACGGCGACACCGTGCAGCTTCAGTTCGCCGGCAGCTGCAAGAGTTGCCCGTCGTCGGCAGTGACGCTGGAGCTGGCGGTGGAGGACGCGATTCGCGCTGCCGCACCGGAAGTTTCGTCGATCGAGGTGGTGGCCCCCGAACCCGCGGCAGCCGAGCTAACGACGGTCATCCCGGCGGAATCGCTGCTGGCTCAGGTCCATTCCAGGGTCCACGCCAACGGCGGCAGCCCGGCGGCCTGGCATCCGGTGCCCGACCTGGCCGACCTAGCTCCCGGCGAAGTCGGCGGCTTCTCGGTCGGCGGCGCCGTGGTGCTGGCATGTCGGGTCGGCGACCAGGTGTACGTCTATCGCGACCACTGCCCGGCCTGTGAGGGATCCCTGGCCGGCGCGGCGCTGCACCGACGGGTCGGAGGCGGCGATCCAGTGCTGCGATGTCCCCGCTGCCGCGCGCATTTCGACGTCGTGCACGCCGGGGCGGGCCTCGACGACGGCCCCGCGCGACACCTCGATCCCATCCCACTGCTGCTGCGCGACGGCGTGCTGTCCATCGCGGTACCGGCCGAACCGATGAGTGCGCCGGCATGACCTCTCCGTACGACGTCCTGTCCCGGATCACCAGCAACCGGCGGGCACCGCAGCCAGCCGGGGAGCGGTGCGAAATGTGCTCGGAGGCCATCGCCGACGAGCACCAGCATGTGGTGAATGTCGCTGGACGGCAAATGATGTGCGTATGCCGTGGCTGCTATCTGCTGTTCAGCGACAGCCACGCGCAGCTGCGCTACCGCTCGGTTCCGGACCGGTACCTGTCATTTCCCGACTTCGCGCTTGATCGCCGCACCTGGGAAGCGCTGCAGATCCCGGTCGGCCTGGCGTTTTTCTTCCGCAACTCCGCACTTGATCGCACCGTCGCGTTCTACCCGGGACCGGCGGGGGCGACCGAATCCGACCTCGACCTCGAGGCGTGGACCGCGATCAACTCGGCCGACCCCCGGGTAGGCCTGCTCGCCGACGACATCGAGGCGCTGCTGGTGCGAGTGCGCGAGGACGAACAACCCGATTGCTATCTGGTCCCCATCGACGCGTGCTACGAGTTCATCGGTGGGCTGCGGATGTTGTGGCGCGGCTTCGACGGTGGCCAAGAGGCGCGCGAGTTCATCGACGCCTTCTTCGAGCAGCTGGCCGCCCGCAGTACGGAGCAGAGCCGATGACCGGGCCCATCGACCAGGCGACGGGATTGGCTTTCACCGTCCTCGACGTGGTCCCCGAGCCCTACGCCGCAGCGCCGGTACTGACCGCACGCATAAGTGTTTCGGCGCCCGACGACGAACCGGTGCACGCGATCGCGCTGCGCTGCCAGGTCCGGATCGAACCATTGCGACGCGGCTACTCCGATGAGGAAGCGGTGGGGTTGACTGACTTGTTCGGGCCGCGGGAACGCTGGGCCACCACTCAACGCACATTCCTGTGGCAGCACTGCACGGCGATGGTGCAGGCGTTCGTCGACACCACCGAGATGACGCTGTCCCTGGAGTGCACCTACGATTTCGAGGTCGGCGCCGCCAAGTACCTGCACGCGTTGCGCGACGGTGCCGTACCGCTGCAATTCCTTTTCAGCGGAACAGTATTCAAGGCGGGTCAACGCGGCTTTTCCGTTCAGCAGGTGTCGTGGGACTGCGAGGACCGCTACGACATGCCGGTGCCGGTGTGGCGGGAGCTGATCCGGCAGCACTACCCGAACACCGGATGGGTGCGCCTGCCTCACGACACGGTCGCTGCGCTGGCCGCCTACAAGTCGACGCGCGGCCTGTTGAGCATCGAGGATGCGGTCACCGCGCTGCTGGACGCGGCACGCCAGGAGGCGCGATGACCGCGGATTGGGACCGGGCCCGCGCTGTCGCCGACGCCGTCCTGTACGAGGGCTACCTGCTCTACCCGTACCGCGCGACATCGAGCAGGAACCAATCGCGTTGGCAGTGGGGCGTTTTGGGTCCGGCGGGCGCGTCCGATGCCGGGATCGGCGAGGACGACACCATCGCGGCGCAGTTTCTCGTCGACGGAGCGCAGGCAATCACCCTGGTGGTGCGCTTCCTGCAGCTGCAGCACCGCCGCACCGAGCGTGACGCCGGTGGCGGGCGCTTCGAACCCGTCGACGAACTGATCACATCAACCGGTTCGTGGCTGACGTGGGACGAAGCGATCGAGTGTGAAAGATCCTTCGGCCCTCTTGCTCTCGACGATCCGGCTCAGTCATGGACGTTGTCGCTGACCGCCCCGGCGACAACCGACATCGAATTGCTCGACGGCGGTCGGCTGGTCCGGCGCCGGCGGGAGGTCAGCGCCGCGTTGACCGTGAGCGTCGAGCCGGACGGCGCGCTGCGACGGGTCTCGGTGCGCGTCGCAAACACCGGCGCCCCTGCTGCAGACAAGGACGACGCGATCGCGCGATCCCTGATCGGCACCCACGTCATCGCAGAGGCCATTGGCGGCGAGTTCGTCTCGCTCCTCGAGCCGCCGCCACCCGCCACGGAGGCGGTGTCCCGATGCACCCGGCACCGCTGTTTCCCGGTGCTGGCCGGCGCACCCGGCGCCGGGGATCTGCTGCTGATCTCCCCGATCATCCTCTACGACCACCCCGAGGTCGCCGAACAGAGTGAAACCGCGTTATACGACTGCACCGAGATCGACGAAATCCTGACCCTGCGGGTGATGACGATGACCGACCAGGAGAAGGCGCAGGCCCGGGCCACCGACCCGCTGGCCGCCCAGATCATCGACCGCTGTGACTCCATGTCGCCCGAAGCCATGTCGCGCCTGCATGGAGCCCTGCGGGATCCACGCGAGGCCGTTAGTCTGATTCCGGAGATTCCCGATGGCGTCGACTGGTGGGATCCGTTGGCCGACAACGCGGTACAACCTGACCTCGATGCGGTCCTGGTGAACGGTGTCCGGGTGGCGCGGGGCAGTCGGGTGCTTCTACATCCGTCCCGCCGAGCCGACGCCCAAGATCTGTTCTTCGCCGAGAAAACGGCTCGCGTCACGTCGGTGCACGAAGACGTCGATGGCAACCAGCACGTCGGTGTCGTCGTCGA
>Ga0302326_10033001_pt1 | contig 10300 bp, 8 predicted proteins | sample Palsa_T0_3_FD_202264 | JGI IMG/M metagenome (GOLD analysis project Ga0302326, IMG submission 202264) | Peat permafrost microbial communities from Stordalen Mire near Abisko, Sweden - Palsa_T0_3 | ecosystem: Environmental > Terrestrial > Soil > Palsa > Peat permafrost | place: Sweden: Abisko... | reverse complement strand
ACGCCTACTTCCCGCGCCCTGAGGCGAAGCTCGTGGAATACCCGCCAACCCACGTAGTGCAACCAATAGGCCAGGTGTGACTCGACGGGGCTGATCTGTTGGGACGGGCGTTGCATGGGGAAGCTCCCAATTATTTGTCGTCATGGCGACGATTTTTTCAATTGGGCGCCTCGTTTCCCAGGCCGCTAAGCCGGGGTCTTTCTCCAGAAATTCAGGCTGCCACTTTCAAGGATCGGAGCGAGGGCACGATCCCCGGCAGTCGGCGATTCTCGATTTCCGCCTGACGAGGCGGGGCAGATGCGCCAAGTTCTTACGCGTAAAAAACTGGTACCGGACCGGCGAAGCGCGCCTCGATGAGCGCCGCCGCGCGCGCCGCGGCATTGGGCTGGCTAGTCATGGCACTCGCCAGGGCGCGCGCTCGCTGCGTTGCCTCGGGTCTGAGAATCCGCCGCAGAGCCCGTTCCAGTTTTGCCACGGTCAGCGACTCGAATCGCAGGTGCGCGCCGGCGCCAAGCCGGGCGAGCTGCTTGCCCCAGAACGGCTGGTCTGCAAACACCGAGCAGACCAGTGTCGGCAGTCCCGCAGTCACGCTGGCGGCCGTGGTGCCCGAGCCGCCGTGGTGCACCGCGAGTCGGCAACGCGGCATCACGGCATCGTGGTTCAGCGCCCCGACGACACGTACACGCCCGTTGGAGTCGTTGGATTGCTCAAGCTCACTCCAGCCCGCGCTGATCAGCGCGCGCAAGCCGAGGTGCTGCGTCGCCTGTTCGATCATGCGCACGGCGGCTTGTGGATCCCGGACCGGCATGCTGCCGAATCCAAAATAGGCGGGGGCATCACCTGCCGACAGCCAGGCATCCAGATCGGCAGACAGCGTGGTCTCACCAAACGCGCGCCGGTCTTCCTCGGTTGGGATAAAGAAACCCACGAATGGCCTGTGTTCGCCATAGTCATTGATACCAGGAACGATCTCGGCGCTGAAAGCTTGTATTTCCAGCAGCTCTCCGATGCCCTCACGTCTGGCCATCAGCGAATTGACGGCCGGCAATCCGAGCCATGCGCGCACCCGATTCACATCCGCTGCGTATGCTTTCCAGGCCACGCGCTCGAACAGCGTCCAGGTCATCAGGTTGAGCGGACCGGGCAGTCGCCGCGTGGTCACGGGGAAGGCGGAATAGGCGCGCGTACGTCGCAACGGCGCGAAGTGCAGCAGGGCCAACTGAATATGTTTCGACTCGGCGACCGAGGAGGCGTGCTCAGCCAGCAGCACGCCCGCAATGAGCAGATCGCTGCGCTCCGCGGCCCGCAGTACCCCCTGGTGCGTGAGCTCGAGGTTGTCGTGCGCTACTTTAGCGAAGCCTGCCATGAGCTTTTTGACGTTGCCGGCGGCGAGCAGAGCCCGGCCTTCAGCAGACCCCAGAAGCACGCGCGAATCAGGTCCGACCGGATAAGCCTCAAAGCCGGCGCGCGAGGCGAACTCGACCAGGTTCGGTGGTGCCCCGAGAACGACCTCGTGGCCGCGTCGACGCAGTTCCGCACCGAGCACCAGCATGGGCTGCACGTCACCGAGCGTTCCGCGGGCAAGCAGTGTGATGCGCACTAGGCGATCGCCGCGATCCGCTCCACCGTGCGCCAACCGCGCGGGAGCAGCGCGCCGCGTTGCGCACGCGCTCCGAGATAGTCCTTCAGATCGTTGCCCGTCAAGGTCATCTGCCGCTCGCCGGAGAACACGGCCAGCGACTGGCCGGCGCTGAGCACCGTCATGGCGATGAGTGTCTCCTCGCGGGACTGCGCTTTCTTGGTGGGAATGCCAAACAGCTTGTTGCCCTTGCCGCGTGGCAACTCGGGGACCTCCGCGGCAGGAAACACCAGCAGGCGACCCTCCGAGTTGACCAACGCCACGCGCGCGTCGGGCGCGGGTTGGCCCTCGAGCAATGGTACCGGCATGGGCGGCAGCACCAGCGCGCCCTCGGTCAGCTTGAACAGCGCCTTGCCGGCGCGATTGCGCGAGTGCAGTTCCTTCAGTCGCACGGTGAACCCATAGGCCGCATCGCTCACCAGCAACCAGAGGTCTTCCGGGTCGCCGATGGCGACCCCGGCGAAGCGCGCACCATCGGGCGGATCGAGCTTGCCGGACAGGGGCTCGCCCTGTCCGCGCGCCGAGGGCAGCGTATGAGCCGGCAGGCTGTAAGAACGACCGGTGCTGTCGATGAACACCGCCAGCTGCGTGCTTCGTCCGCGCGCCGCGGCCTGGAAGGCATCCCCGGTCTTATATGAAAGCGTACGCGGATCCAGGTCGTGGCCTTTGGCCGAGCGGACCCAGCCGCCCGTGGAGAGCACCACGGTCACCGGCTCGTTGGCCAGCAGTTCGGTTTCCTCGATGGCCTGCGCGGCCGCGCGCTCGACGATCTTCGTGCGGCGGTCATCACCGAATTCGGCCGCATCGGCGGTGATCTCATCGCGCACCAGGTTGCGCAGCTTGACCTTGCTGGCAAGGATGGCTTCGAGCTTGCCGCGCTCGTCCGCCAGCGCCTTCTGCTCCTCGCGGATTTTCATCTCCTCGAGTTTCGCCAGGTGCCGCAACTTGGTCTCGAGGATGGACTCGGCCTGCTCATCTGACAGTTTGAATCGCTTGATGAGCACCGGCTTGGGTTCCTCCTCCCGCCGGATGATGCGGATGACCTCATCGAGATTGAGGTAGGCGATCAGCAGCCCATCGAGGATGTGCAGGCGGCGCGAGACCTTGTCGAGACGGTGCTGCAACCGGCGGCGCACGGTTTTCTGCCGGAACTCGAGCCACTCGGTCAGCAGCGCCTTCAGCCCCATGACGCGCGGGCGGCCATCGATGGCAATGACGTTGAGATTGACGCGGTAATTGCGCTCCAGATCGGTGGTCGCGAACAGGTGCGTCATCAGCTGCACCACATCGACGCGATTGGAACGCGGTTCGATGACGATGCGCGTCGGATTCTCGTGATCCGACTCATCGCGCACGTCATCGACCATCGGCAGCTTCTTGTCGCGGATCTGCTGCGCCACCTGCTCCTGTATGCGACTGCCCGAAACCTGGAAGGGCAACTGCGTGATGATGATGTGTCCGCTCTCCTCCTCGATCTCGTAGACGGCGCGTGCTTTGAAGCTGCCCGTGCCGGTCTCGTAGAAAGCGATCAGGTCGGCGCGCGGCGATATGATCTCCGCGCCCGTGGGCAGATCCGGCCCCTTGATGTGCTTGAGCAACGCGCGCGTGGTGGCCTCGGGCTCCTCGAGCAGGTGCACGCAGGCCGCGGCCACTTCGCGCAGGTTGTGCGGTGGTATGTCAGTCGCCATGCCGACCGCTATGCCTGAGGTGCCGTTGAGCAGCAGGTTCGGCAGGCGCGCCGGCAGCATCAACGGCTCTTCCATGGTGCCGTCGAAGTTCGGCGCCCAGTCGACCGTGCCGTGTTCGAGCTCCTCCAGCAGCAGCTCGGCATAGCGCGTCAGTCGCGATTCGGTGTATCGCATCGCGGCGAAAGACTTCGGATCGTCGGCGGAACCCCAGTTGCCCTGGCCGTCGACGATCGGATAGCGGTACGAAAAATCCTGCGCCATGTGCACCATGGCTTCGTAGCAGGCCGAGTCGCCATGCGGATGGAACTTGCCGATCACATCGCCAACCGTGCGCGCGGATTTCTTGTGCTTGGAAGCCGCCGACAGCCCCAGCTCGCTCATGGCGTAGGTGATGCGCCGCTGCACGGGCTTCAGTCCATCGCCGAGCGCCGGCAGCGCGCGATCCAGGATCACGTACATCGAATAGTCGAGGTACGCCTTCTCCGTGAAAACGCCGAGCGGGCGTTTTTCGACGCCGTCGAAATTGGGCTTCGATTCGGCCATCAGCCCACCACTTCAGCCTGATTGCCGTTGCGTTCGAGCCAGTCACGCCGATCGCCGGCGCGCTTCTTGGCCAGCAACATGTCCATCAGCCGATCGGTCTGATCCTTCGACTCGATGGTGAGCTGCACCAGGCGGCGCGTGCGCGGATCGATCGTGGTCTCGCGCAATTGCGATGGATTCATCTCACCCAGTCCCTTGAAGCGCGTCACCACCGGCTTGGTGCGCGCGTGCTCGGACTTGATGCGCTCCAGCGTGGCATCGCGCTCGTCGTCGTCGAGCGCGTACAGCACCTGCTTGCCCGCATCGATGCGATACAGCGGCGGCATTGCCACGTGCACGTGGCCGTTCTGCACCAGCGGACGGAAATGCCGCAGAAACAGCGCGCACAGCAGCGTCGCGATGTGCTGCCCGTCCGAATCCGCATCCGCCAGGATGCAGACCTTGTGATAGCGCAGTTGCGAAAGATCGCTGACACCAGGATCCACGCCGAGGGCCACGCTGATGTCGTGCACTTCCTGCGAGGAACCGATCTCCCCGGGCTCGAGCTCCCAGGTATTCAGGATCTTGCCGCGCAACGGCATGATGGCCTGGAACTCGCGGTCGCGTGCCTGCTTGGCCGAGCCGCCCGCCGAATCACCCTCGACCAGGAACAGTTCCGAGCGTGCCGGGTCCTGGCAACTGCAATCGGCAAGTTTGCCGGGCAGCGCAGGTCCATTGACGGCGCGCTTGCGCACCACGCGGGCGGCCGCCTTGAGACGTTCCTGCGCATTCTCGATGGCAAACTGCGCGATGCGCTCGCCGGCATCCGGATGCTGGTTGAGCCAGAGCGCCGCGGCATCGCGCGCGTGTGTCTCGACCAGCGCCGCAGCCTCGCGCGTACTGAGCTTTTCCTTGAGCTGGCCGGCGAACTGGGGGTCGCGAATCTTGATGGACAGCACGTAGCAGGCGCGGTCCCAGATATCCTCGGCCGTCAGCTTGATACCGCGCGGCAGCAGGCTTCTGAATTCGCAGAACTCGCGCACCGCGGCGACCACGCCGGCACGCAGCCCATTGACGTGCGTGCCGCCGCCGCTCGTGGGAATGAGATTCACATAGCTTTCGGCGATCAGGTGCTCGGCATCGCTCGACCACACCAGCGCCCAGTCCACCGCATCCTGTTCGGTGGTGTGTGTGCCCGTGATCGGCTCCTGCGGCAGCCGGTCGGCTTTGTCCAGTTGTTCGACCAGGTAGGCCCCGAGATCGCCGGTGTAGAACCACTCATCCTTCTCGCCGCTCTGCTCGTTGGTGAAGGTGACGCGCAGTCCAGGGCACAGCACGGCCTTGGCCTTGAGCACGCGTTTGAGGTCGGGCACCGAGAAACGATCGGAATCGAAGAACTTCGGATCCGGCCAGAAACGCACGGTGGTGCCCGTGTTGCGCGCCCCCACGGTGCCGATGACCTCTAGCTTGGAGTGCACCCGGCCGTCGCGAAAACCGATGTTGTATTCCTTGCCGTTGCGCCGCACCCAACACTCGAGATGTTTCGAGAGCGCGTTGACCACTGAGACGCCCACACCATGCAGGCCGCCGGAGAATTTGTACGAGCCCTCGGTGAATTTGCCGCCCGCATGCAGGCGCGTCAGGATCAGCTCGACACCGCTGATCTTCTCCTGCGGATGGATATCCACGGGCATGCCGCGGCCGTCATCCGCCACCTCGAATGACTGGTCCTTGTAGAGCGTGACCTTGATAGCCTTGGCATACCCCGCAATCGCCTCATCGACGCTGTTGTCGATGACTTCGTGCGCCAGGTGGTTGGGCCGCGTGGTATCGGTGTACATGCCCGGGCGCCGCCGCACCGGGTCCAAACCGCTGAGTACCTCGATATCAGAGGCGTTATAGGATTCGGCCACGGCTTGCCGTTACCAGAGCGTGACGCGTTGATCGGGCGGCAGGTACATCTTGTCGCCCTCTTTGACACCGAAGGCCTGGTAGAAACCGGCCTGATTCCTCTCGGGCAGTTCGCCGCGGAACTGCGCCGGGGAATGCGGATCGGATTTGATGCGCACGATGGCCTCGTTGTCGCGAGTCTTGGAGCGCCAGACCTGTGCCCATCCCATGTAGAAACGCTGATCGCCCGTGAGCCCGTCGATGACGGGGGCTTCCTTGCCGCCCAGCGAGAGCCGATAGGCCTTGTACGCGATCGCAATGCCGGAGTTGTCGGCGATGTTCTCGCCCAGCGTCAGCTCGCCGTTGATCGGGAATCCCGGCACCGGTGAGTAGGCCGCGTATTGCTGCACCAGCGCATGCGTGCGCGACTTGAAGCGCTGCAGATCTTCCTGGGTAAACCACCCGGGCGGGTTGAGCAGGTTGCCGAGGCCATCGTACTGGCTGCCCTGATCGTCGAATCCATGGCTGATCTCGTGGCCGATCACACCGCCGATGCCGCCATAGTTGACCGCATCGTCGGCCGCCGGATTGAAAAACGGAGGATGCAGGATGGCGGCCGGAAACACGATCTCATTCATCTCCGGGTTGTAGTAGGCGTTCACGGTCTGCGGCGTCATGTGCCATTCGCCCCGATCGATGGGCTCGCCCAGCTTGGCGATATCGCGATTGAAGTCGAACTGGTTCGAGCGCACCACGTTGCCCACCAGATCGCCGCGGACGATTTTCAGCTTGCTGTAATCGCGCCACTTTTGCGGGTAGCCGATCTTGGTGCTGAAGCGTGCCAGCTTGTCCAGCGCCTTCTGGCGCGTCTCGGGCCCCATCCACTCGAGGTTCTGCATTTCGGCGCGATAGGCGGCCAGCAGGTTGCCCACCAGTTCGTCCATGCGCTGCTTGGATTCGGGCGGAAAGTACTTCGCTACATAGAGGCGGCCGAGGCCCTCACCGATGGCGCCATCGACCAGCCCCACGCCACGCTTCCATCGCGGCCGATTCTGGGCGATGCCGCGCAGCGCCGTGCCGTAAAAGGCGAAAGCCTCGTCCACATACTTCCTGCTCAGCAGGGGCGCGAAACTGCTGAGCAACCGCCAGCGGAAATACGAGCGCCATACCGGCAGCGGTGTGCTCGCAACCAGCGCGTTGAAAGCCGTGATGTAGCTGGGCTGGCTGATGACGACATAGTCGATCTTGCCGGTGACGCCGGTTCCGGACAGATAGCTCTTCCAGTCATAGCCGGGCGCCAGGGCGTCAAGTTCCTTGAGCTTGACCGGGTTGTAGGTCTTGACCGGGTCGCGATTCTCAACCTTGGTCCACTGGATCTTCGCCAGCGCGGTCTCCAGCGCCAGGATGCTGTCGGCTTCGTGGGCGGCATCGTGATCGCCTGCCAGGCGCAGCATCGCCTCCACATGGTCGCGGTATTTGGTGCGCGCCTGCTTCAGCTGCTCATCGTCCTGCAGGTAGTAGTCGCGATCGGGCAGCCCGAGGCCGGCCTGCGAGAGATCGAAGCAGTAGCGGGTAGCGTCGCGCGCGTCCTGGTGGACGGAAGCTGCGTACGGAGCGCCGCCTCCGATGCGGTTCAGGTGCGCGATCAGCGCCGGGATTTCCTGCTTGCTCTTGAGCGCCGCGATGCGCGCGAACTCGGCCGCCAGCGGCTTGATATCGAGCCGCTCCAGGGCGGCTTCGTCCATGAACGTGTCATAGAGATCGATGATCTTCTGCTGATCGGGATCCGCGGCATCCACGCCTGCGTGCAGTTGCTCGATCAGCCCCCGCAGGTGTTCGAGCGAGTCGTCATTGAGCTTGTCGAAGCTGCCGTAACGCCCCTTGTCCGCCGGGATCTCGGTATTGTCGAGCCAGACGCCATTGACGTAGCGAAAGAAGTCATCCTGCGGACGTACAGTGTGGTCGATGTACTGCGTATCGATGCCCGACCCCAGTGGCGGCGTCACGGGATCCACGTCAGTTGCGTTGGCCGCCACGCCGTGTCCCGTCAAAATGCAGATTCCGGCCAACGTCCGCGCACGCAGGCGCACACGTCCGGGTTGTTTGGCTTTGAACATGCTCTGGTCTCCATGAGGTCGCGCAGTTTACTCGGGGCGGCCGGGCAATTTCATCAATCGCGAAAATTCTCGAACTGCAGCGGCAACTCAGTCGAGGCCTTGCGCAGCAGCGCCATCGCGAGCTGCAGATCGTCACGCTTTTTGCCATTCACACGCAGCTTATCGCCCTGGATCTGGGCATCCACCTTGAGCTTGGCAGCCTTGAGCTCCGCCACCAGTTTCTTGGCGAGCACCTGCTCGATGCCCTGCTTGACCGTGATGGCGCGGCGGGCGCCGGCCAGATTCACTTCGGCGTCGCCAACCTCCAGGCAGCGCGGATCGATGCTCCGCGCCGCGGCCCGCAACCGCAGGATTTCCAGTGTCTGCTCCAGCTGGTATTCGCTGGCCGCAAATTGCGTGATGGTCATGTCGGCGAGTTCGAATCGGGCGCCGGTGCCGCGCAGGTCATAGCGTTTTTCGAGTTCCCGACTCGCCTGGTCCACCGCGTTGGTGAGTTCATGCGAATCGACTTTGGAAACGGCATCAAACGATGGCACGAACACACTCCCCTTCAGATTGCCGAACGCGTCGGCCGGCGTAGGTTTAGCATCAACGTCCCCATTTTTCCACGGGAATGCCGCCGCAAGCCATGAGTGAACCCATGCCCTCCAACGACCAGCGGATCATTGCGAGCTGGCACACCAACGCCGCTGCCTGGACCAGCGCCGTGCGCGGGCATCAGATCGAGAGCCGCCGACTCGTGACCGACCAGGCCATCGTCGATACGATCGCAAGCCGCGCACCGTCCACCGTGATCGACATCGGCTGCGGCGAGGGTTGGCTGGCGCGCGCGCTCAGCCAGCGCGGCATTCGCGTGCTCGGCCTGGATGCCGTCCCCGCACTCATCGAACAGGCGCAGGCCGCCGGCGGCGGGGAGTTTCGCGTCGCCTCCTATGAAGAGATCGCAACAGGCGCCATTCCTGTGCGTGCCGATCTGTTGGTCTGCAACTTCTCGCTCATCGGTAAAGAATCGGTGGATGGCCTGCTGCACGCAGCGCCGGGATTGCTCACGCCCCGGGGCGCGCTGGTGATTCAGACCTTGCACCCGATCGTCGCCGGCGGCGAGGAGCCCTACCGGGACGGCTGGCGCGCAGGCTCGTGGCAGGGATTCGACGCGGCGTTCACCGATCCTGCACCCTGGTATTTTCGCACGCTCGCGAGCTGGGTGGCCCTGTTCGCGCGGCACCGGCTGCGGCTCATCGAAATGCCCGAGCCCCTGCATCCCTCGACTCTGCAGCCCGCCTCGGTGATTTTCGTTACTGTCCCGGAGTAAGCCGGCTCTGCGTCCAGCGCACGATGTCGGCCGCGCCGAGGCTGCCGCTCTGGCGCGCGATCTCACGGCCGCCCTTGAAAAGAATCATGGTCGGGATGCTGCGGATCGCAAACTCGCCGGCGAGCGCCTGCTCGGCCTCGGTATTGACCTTGGCCAGCCGCACGCGCGGCTCGAGCTTGGCGGCGGCCTCGGCAAACTGGGGCCCCATCACCCGGCAGGGGCCGCACCAGGGCGCCCAGAAGTCCACCAGCAGCGGAATGTCGTTGCGTTGCACGTGGGTGCGGAATTTCGCGGTGGTCAGTTCCACCGGGTGCGCATCGAATAGGGGCGCGTGGCATTGGCCGCACTTGGGCGCCTCGGTCAGACGTGCCGGCGCGAGGCGATTGGTGGCCTCGCAGTGCGGACAGACGGCGTGCAGTGACTCGCTCATGCGCAGTGGATGGGGCCGCCGGAGAAGCTTTCAAGGCGCCAGCGAGGCCGCGTAGGCGGCAATGGCTCCCATGTCGGCCACCGACAGATTCGCGACCACGGGCAGCATCGGCGCAGCGGCCGGCCATGGCCCACGACGCATGGCTGGGTGATCCTGTGCGTGCCAATCCACCGCGGTGAAAAGATCATCGATCTGCGCCTAGCCGGTGGTGACGCCGGCGGCGCATCGACCGCGGTGGGGGTTGACGGCAAACGCCCAGCCGGGCGCCGGCTCACGCGGTGGACCGGCAGCGACGATGCCGAGCAACGCCGTGGTGCTAACTAAAATCGTCCAGCAGCGCACGCCGCAGCGTCTCGGGCACCGGCTCGGCACTATGGCAGTAACTGGATAGATCCACGCCGGCCGACAGCTCCCCGCCAGCCTTGAGACGCTCGATCATCGGCGCCGTGAATTCGAAACGCAGGAAATGCACGGCCGAGGTCTTGGTATCGTTTTCCCGCTCCAGATCTTCATCGGCGATGCCATAGACCGCATCGAAGCCCTCGACGCGCATCCAACAATGCCGTTCGAAACCGAGCAGCTCGCCCAGGCGCTGCGCGCGCTCGACCGCATCGGGATATTCGATCAGCAGCGTCGCCTTCAGATTGCTGCCGTCCGGCACCAGCGTGTTGTAGACCTCCAGTTCCTCGGCGATGCCCGCCG
>Ga0302326_10033000_pt1 | contig 10301 bp, 7 predicted proteins | sample Palsa_T0_3_FD_202264 | JGI IMG/M metagenome (GOLD analysis project Ga0302326, IMG submission 202264) | Peat permafrost microbial communities from Stordalen Mire near Abisko, Sweden - Palsa_T0_3 | ecosystem: Environmental > Terrestrial > Soil > Palsa > Peat permafrost | place: Sweden: Abisko... | reverse complement strand
GGGCGCCCCCCATGCGGGAAGGAGGGCAGGGGCTTCGAGCGCCCGGCGGCGAGTGGGGAAAATACAGCCCCCTCCCGCCATTCCCCGGTTTGGCGGGAGGGGGGCTTTCAGGTGGTCGGGACCGGCCACCCCTCCGTCCCGACCACCAGCTCGCGTGCCGTCCGGCACCGCGCGGCCGTGCCCCGCGTCGGACCGGACGACGCCCCAGTGGTCGTCCGCCGCGACGCGGGACCCGAGTCCGCGCGGCCCCCCGCTGCTTTCTGGCGCTGAGCCGAGCATCGCAGGGCGCGCTTGCGTTGCGATTAAGCCAATTTGACCGGCTCGCGACGCTCCGGGCCGGAGCCCACGCAAGTGCGCATATCGTGTCGTGTCCGATTTACCGGCGGCTTAAGTCATGATTAAGTGGGGGACGACAACAGCCCGGAATCCATTCGAGGCGCCAAACCTCCGGCTAGCACTGCTCGCTAGCCGGCATTTGCCGTTTAACCGGAAGCGGAGGGGGAGCCAGAGCGTGCGTTCGGACGGGGTGGCCTGATGCGCTTCCGCATCCTGGGGCACCTTGAGGTGCAGGCCCCAGACGGCTGGACGGCGATCAGCGCGCCCAAGTGGCGGTCGCTGCTCGCCTGCCTGCTCGTGCGTCCCGGCCAGCTGGTGCCGACCGACAGCCTGATCTTCGAACTATGGGGCGATAACCCGCCGAGCACGGCCAACAACATGGTCAGCATCTACGTGCACCGGCTGCGCAAGGAGGTCATCGGCGACGCCGACGGCCAGACGCTCGTCCATCTCGCGCCCGGCTACCTGTTGCGCGTCGCCCCGGGGGACCTGGACAGCCAGGTGTTCGAGTCGCTCGTGGCCGCGGGCAGGTCGGCGCTGGCGGCCGGGGAGCCGGAGCGCGCGGCCGAGCTGCTGGCGGAGGCCCTCGGGCTGTGGCGGGGGCCGCTGCTGGCCGACGTCCCGCTGTCGCCGATGCTGGCCGGCCACGTCAACCAGGCCGCCGAGCGTCGGCTTGACACGACCGAGCTGCGCATCCAGGCCGATCTCGCCTGCGGCCGGGCGGCCCAGGTGGTGGCGGAACTGCGCGGCCTGGTGGCCGAGCATCCGCTGCGGGAACGGCTGCGGGCGCTGCTGATGCGCGCGCTCGAGGACGCGGGCCGCCGGGCGGAGGCGTTCGAAGCGTACGCCCAGGCGCGCCAGGTGATCTCGGACGAGCTCGGGGTGGAGCCGGGGAGCGAGCTGCGGCGGCTGTACGCGGAGCTGCTGGCGGCGGATGCGTCGTCGGCGGGCACGTCCGGGTCGTCCGCGCCCTCGAGGACAAGGCCGCGCCGGACGACGGCCGGCCCTCCGGCCGGCCAGCCGGCCGGGCGGACAGACGATGCGGGGCCTGCCGCGACCAGCGGCGCGGCGGCGGCGGCGACGGCGTCGCCGCCGCCGCCGAGTGAGGCGGTCGAGGCCGATCCCGACGGCAACGCCGCGGGCGCTGCGAGTGGTGAGAGCAGTGCAGGCGCTGGCGCGGCGCCGCCGCGGGCCGACCCTCCTGGCTCCATCGCGATCGGCACCATCGTCGACCCGGGTCCGGTCGATCCGGTTCCGACCGCGGCCGCCGTCGCGTCGGGGGTGCCTGCGGCCGATCCCGGAGCGGCGCCGCTCATTCCGCGCCCGGCCCAGCTGCCGGCCGACATCAGCGACTTCACCGGCCGCGAGACGCCGGTCGCGCAGCTGTGCGCGCTGCTACTCGGCACCGGCACCGGCGCGGGCGCGGGCGCGACGAGCAGTCCCGGCGCGGTGCGCATCGCCGTGGTGAACGGGGCCGGCGGCCTCGGCAAGACCACGCTCGCGGTGCACGCGGCCCACCAGGTCCGCGAGCAGTTTCCCGACGGCCAGCTCTACGTGGACCTGCTCGGTGCCAGCGGCCAGCCGGCCAACCCGGGCGAGGTGCTCGCCCGGTTCCTGCGCGACCTCGGCGTGGAGGGCGACAAGGTCCCGGTCCGCGACGACGAGCGGGGGGCGCTCTACCGGACCCGGCTGACCGGCCGGCGGGTCCTCATCCTGCTTGACAACGCCAAGGACGCGGCCCAGGTCCGCCCGCTGCTGCCGGGCAGCTCGTCGTGCACGGTCCTGGTGACCACCAGAAACCGGACCCCGGACCTGGTGAGCACCCGGTTCGTCGACCTGAACGTGCTCGAGGACAGCGAGGCGCTGGCGCTCTTCTCCCGGATCGTGGGCGAGGAACGGGCGGTCGCTGAGCCCGACGCGACCGCCGAGGTGCTGGTCGCCTGCGCGGGCCTGCCGCTGGCGCTGCGGATCTGCGCGGCGCGGCTGGCGGCGCGGCGCCAGTGGCGGATCGCCACGCTGGCGGGTCGGCTCCGCAACGAGCAGCGCCGCCTGGACGAGCTGTCCATCGGCGACCTCGCCGTCCGGGCGTCGTTCCAGGTCAGCTACGACAGCCTGAAGTCGCCCGCGCGTGGCGTCGATCCCGCCCGGGTGTTCCGGCTCCTCGGCCTCTGGCAGGGGCTGTGGATCAGCCTGGCGGCGGCGGCGGTTCTGGTCGGGGCGTCAGAAGACGATACCGCCGACGCGCTTGAGACGTTGGTCGACGCCAACCTGCTTGAGTCGTCGGCCCCGGACTGGTACCGCTTCCACGATCTGCTCAAGGTCTACGCCACGGAGCGCGCGCAGGCCGAGGAATCCGAAGCAGATCGTGTCGCCGCAGTAGAGAGACTCCTGAACTGGTACCTGTGCACCGCGGACGCCGCCGCCCAGGTGGTAGCGCCGCAACGGTACCGCGTTGCGCTAGAAGAAGCCCATCGTGTTGTGTCTCCGCTCGCATTGGCTTCGTCGGCGGACGCTCTTACCTGGTACGACCTTGAACGCGGCAACGTACTAGTCGCCAGTCTTCAGGCGGCCGCCATGAGACAGCATGATCTCGCATGGCGCTTGCCGACCGCGCTGTTCCCACTCTTCAACCGGCGAGACAACTGGGCAGATTGCATCGCAACGCACCGTGTTGCAGTTGATAGCGCCAGAATCGCTGGACACCGGCTGGGAGAGGGCTGGGCCCTGCAAAACCTAGGGCAGGCCTTGGTGCGGGTCCGAGACGATGAGGCTCTTCAGCACATTGAGCAAGCACTCGTTGCTCGCAGAGAGATGGAAGATCACGCCGGGGAAGCGCAGACTATCCTCTCGCTCGCGGACGCGTATCACAAGCTGCAAGGCCCGCGGGCAGCATGGAACCACTTGCTGCAAAACATCGACTTGGTGCGCGACTATCCGTCCTTGTATGGAATAGCTCTCAATAATCTTGGCGAGTTTGGTCAAGAGATAGGACGCTTGACGGAAGCAGCAGATTACTTTGAACAGGCGCGGGTGCACTTCGCAAGCGTCGGTCCCAGCCATGGGCAAGGCTACGCACTGCATAATTTGAGTCATGTCTATCTGGACCTGGGTCGTCCGGTGGAAGCTCTCGACAACGCATCCCTGGCACTGGACATTCACAAAAGTACCGGTGATCTGATCGGCCAGGCGCTCGCGCTCAAGTTCCTTGGCGAGGCGCAACTCGCGTTGGGGCAGGTCACCCTAGCCCGGGCAGCATGGAATACGGCGTTCGCTAGCTTTCAACAACTCGGCGAAGCCGCGGAGGCCGCGGAGATCGAGATGCAGCTCGCATCCATTGAATCTAGATCTGGTAAATTATCCGGCACGCTAACCCATAATCTGGTATAGCTTTCCGATGTAGTACTTAGATATGCAGCGTACGTCCAGTTTCGCGAGAAGGCGAGGAGTGAGAACTATGGGGACTTCCAACCCTGGTGAGCAGCCTGACACGATGGTTCCGGACACGATGGTTCCGGACGCCGACCCCGAGACCATGGTGCCGGACACGATGGTGCCGGATGCCGACCCTGAGACGATGGTTCCGGACGCCGACCCCGACGCCGATAACTCGTAGCCGGTAAGGCGGCACGGGCGCTACGGTTGCCTGCCATGCGAATCCTGTTTGCCGGCTAGACTCCGGTGCGCATCCATGTATCCGTATGAGGAGTGACTGACCGTGCCTGAGGTCCGTATCGAAGCCGAGCCGCGTACCGAGTTCGGCAAGGGGGCGGCTCGCGCCATCCGCCGTGCCGGTCGTGTGCCCGCCGTTATGTACGGGCACGGCGCGGAGAACCGCCACTTCACGCTGCCCGAGCACGAGCTCATGCTCGCGCTGAAGACGCCGAACGCGCTGATCAGGCTGGAGGGCGCGGGCGGCCGTCCCGCCCTCGCGCTGCCGAAGGCGGTGCAGCGGCACGCCATCAAGGGCGTGATCGAGCACGTGGACCTGATCGAGGTCCGCCGGGGCGAGAAGGTCACGGTGGAAATCCCGATCCGGGTGACCGGCGAGGTGTTCTCCGGCGGCATGCTCGACCAGCAGATGGTCCAGCTCTCGGTCGAGGCCGAGGCCACGCACCTCCCCGACGGCGTCAGCGTGGACGTCGAGGGGGCCGAGGTCGGCACCCAGGTGTTCGCCAAGGACCTCGACCTGCCGGACGGCACCACCCTCGCGGGCGACCCCGAGGCGCTGATCCTGCACGTGGTCGCGCAGCAGACCCAGGCCTCGTTCGACGAGGAGATCGGCGAGACCGAGGAGGTCGAGGCTCCGGCTGAGGTTCCGCCGGCGCCGGGCTCCGCTGAGGCCGAGTAACACCCGTGATCTGAGGGGACGCGCGAGCGCGCACGCCGCGCCGCGCGTCCCGCCAGCAAGCTGGAGCACCCGCACATGCCTGACGACCGCTGGATCATCGTCGGACTTGGCAACCCGGGGCCCGAGTACGCGGGCAACCGCCACAACGCCGGCCAGCTGGTCCTGGCGCTGCTGGCCGAGCGGATGGGCGCCCGCTTCAAGGCCAACCGCACCCGCAACGACATCGCCGAGGGCCGCCTGGCGGGACAGCCGGTGACCCTGGCCCGGCCGCAGTCTTACATGAACCTGTCGGGTGGTCCCGTCGCCGCTCTGCTCGGGTTTTACAAGCTTTCCCCTGAACGTACGGTGGTTATCCACGACGAGCTCGATGTTCCGTTCGGCGTGGTCCGCCTGAAGCTGGGCGGCGGCGACAACGGCCACAACGGCCTCCGCTCGATCACCGCGGCCCTGGGCACCCGTGACTATTACCGGGTCAGGTTCGGCATCGGCCGCCCCCCCGGCCGAATGGACGCGGCCAACTTCGTCCTGCGCGACTTCTCCGCCACCGAGCGCAAGGAACTCCCCTTCGCGCTCGACCGCTGCGCCGACGCCGTCGAGACCCTGATTACCAAGGGCCTAACCGAAGCTCAGAACCTCTACCACACCGACCCCCCCGCATTATCGTGACCAGATACCCGGAGGAGGTCCCTTGCCGTCACCCGACGACCACGCCCTAGCAGCCGACCTAGCAGAGCGGGCCGGCCACCTTCTCCTGACCCTCCGCGCCCAGGGCGGCGACCCCGAAACCCTCAAGAACGCCGGCGACCGCCAGTCCCACGAGTTCCTCATGGCCGAGCTAGCCAAGTTCAGGCCCGATGACGCCGTCCTCTCAGAAGAGGGCCTAGACGACAAGGCCCGCCTGACGGCCAACCGCGTCTGGATCATCGACCCCCTAGACGGCACCCGCGAATTCGGCGAAGAGGGCCGCACCGACTGGGCCGTCCACGTCGCCCTCTGGCAACGCAACAACGGCGATGCCGGCGCAGCCGGCGAGCTAACCGCAGGCGCGGTCGCTCTGCCAGCTCAGGGCATGGTCCTGTCTACCCTGGACATCGCGCAGGGCCCAGGCGCGGAGCGCCCCCTCCGGCTAGTGGTCAGCCGCACCAGAGCATCACAACTGGTCAAGGACGTCGCATCACTGCTTAACGCCGAGCTCATCCCCTGCGGAAGCGCAGGCGCGAAAGCCGCCACCGTGATCACCGGCGAGAACGACGTCTACCTGCACTCCGGCGGCTTCTACGAGTGGGACACCGCCGCCCCCGTAGCGGTAGCCCGCGCCGCAGGCCTGCACGTCTCCCGCATAGACGCCAGCGACGTCCTCTACAACCAGGAGAACCCGCTGCTGCCGGATATCCTAGTTTGCCGACCCGCAATTGCGAGCCAGCTGCTCGATGCCATCAGGGAAGCGACCCATGCGATCTGATTATCTCTTGTCCCAGCTGGACGTGCTCGAGTCCGAGTCCATCCATATCATGCGCGAGGTGGCGGCCGAGTTCGAGCGGCCCGCGCTGCTCTTCTCTGGCGGCAAGGACTCGATCGTCATGCTCGCGCTGGCGGAGAAGGCGTTCCGCCCCGCCAACATCCCGTTCCCGGTCATGCACATCGACACCGGGCACAACTTCCCCGAGGTGATCGACTTCCGCGACCGCCGCGCGGCCGAGCTCGGGGTCCGGCTGATCGTGGCTTCGGTCCAGGAGTCGATTGACTCCGGCCGGGCGGTCGAGGAGACCGGCCGCTGGGTGAGCAGGAACCGGCTGCAGACGGTGACCCTGCTCGACGCGATCGAAGAGCACCGCAACGACGCGCTGTTCGGCGGTGCCCGCCGCGACGAAGAGAAGGCCAGGGCCAAGGAGCGGGTCTTCTCCTTCCGCGACGAGTTCGGCCAGTGGGACCCGAAGAACCAGCGCCCCGAGCTGTGGAACCTCTACAACGGGCGGATCAAGCGGGGCGAGCACATTCGGGTGTTCCCGCTCTCCAACTGGACCGAGCTCGACATCTGGGATTACATCGAGCGCGAGAACCTGGAGATCCCGTCCATTTACTACGCGCACGAGCGGCTGGTGTTCGAGCGGGACGGGATCCTGCTGGCCGACAACGAGTTCCTGACCCGGACGGAAGACGAGCAGCCGTTCCTGGCGACCGTGCGCTACCGGACGGTCGGCGACATGACCATCACCGGCGCGGTCGTGTCGGGCGCCGCCACCGTGGCCGAGGTGATCACCGAGGTCGCCGCCACCCGGATCACCGAGCGCGGCGCGACCAGGGCCGACGACCGGACCAGCGAGGCCGCGATGGAAGACCGCAAGCGGGAAGGTTACTTTTAGTGGATATTCTGCGGTTCGCCACCGCCGGCTCGGTCGACGACGGCAAGTCCACGCTGATCGGGCGGCTGCTGTTCGACTCCAAGGCCATCTTCGAGGACCAGCTCGCCTCGGTCGAGCGCACCTCACGGGACCGCGGCGAGGAGGGCACCAACCTCGCCCTGCTCACCGACGGACTGCGGGCCGAACGCGAGCAGGGCATCACGATCGACGTCGCCTACCGGTACTTCGCGACGCCGCGCCGGAAGTTCATCATCGCCGACACCCCCGGCCACATCCAGTACACGCGCAACATGGTCACCGGCGCCTCCACGGCCGACCTCGCGATCATCCTGGTCGACGCGCGCAACGGCCTGACCGAGCAGTCGCGCAGGCACGCCTTCCTCACCACCCTGCTCCGCGTGCCGCACCTGGTGCTCGCGGTCAACAAGATGGACCTGGTCGGCTACGACCAGCAGGTCTTCGAGGAGATCTGCGCGGAGTTCAGCAAGTTCGCGACCAAGCTCGAGGTCCAGGACCTCACGTTCATCCCGATCTCCGCGCTCAACGGCGACAACGTGGTGGACCGCAGTTCGAACATGCCGTGGTACAACGGCCCGTCGCTGCTGCACCACCTGGAGCACCTGCACATCGCCTCCGACCGGAACCTGATCGACGTGCGGTTCCCGGTGCAGTACGTGATCCGCCCGCACGCCTCGAGCGACCCCGAGCTGCACGACTACCGTGGCTACGCGGGCCAGGTGGCGGGCGGCGTGCTCAAGCCGGGCGACGAGGTGCTGCACATGCCGTCGGGCTTCTCGACCAGGATCAGGAAGATCGAGCTGGCCGGACGGGAAGTCGAGGAAGCGTTCCCGCCGATGTCGGTCACGCTGCTGCTCGACGACGACGTGGACATCTCCCGCGGCGACCTGATCTGCCGCCCGAACAACCGGCCGGCCGCCGCCCAGGACATCGAGGGCATGGTCTGCTGGATGTCGGCCGACCGGCCGCTCGCGCCCCGGTCGCGGCTGATCGTCAAGCACACGACGCGGACGGTCAAGGGCATCGTCACCGACCTGCACTACCGGATCGACGTGAACACCCTGCACCGCGACGAGACCGCCACCCAGCTCGGGCTGAACGAGATCGGCCGGGTCCGGCTGCGGCTCACCCAGCCGGTCTTCGCCGACCCGTACTCGCGCAACCGGCTGACCGGTGGCATGATCCTGATCGACGAGGCCACCAACACCACGGTCGGCACGGTCATGATCACCGAGGCCCGCTAACGGCGAGCAAGAAGGATGGTTCCGTGATGGCGGACGCGCACTCCCCGTTCCATGACCTGAACGACTACGTGGCCATCCCGCGGATGACCGGTCTGCGGCTGTCGCCCGACGGGAGCTGGCTGGCGGCGACGGTCCAGTCGCTCAGCCCGGACAAGAAGAAGTACGTCACCAGCATCTGGCGGATTGACGCGGCCGGCGGGCGGGCGGCCCGGCTCACCCGGTCGGCCGACGGCGAGGCCAGCCCGCGGTTCCTGCCCGACGGCACGCTGCTGTTCGTCTCCAAGCGGACCGACCCCGACGCGGCTGACGGCGAGGAGAGCGCGGAGCAGCCCGCGCTGTGGCGGCTGCCCGCCCACGGCGGCGAGGCCAGCCTGGTCACCAGCCTGCCGGGCGGCGTCGCGGGGGTGGAAACGGCGAAGGACGCGCCCACGGTGGTGCTGTCCGGCCTGGCCCTGCCGGGCGACGCGGCCGAGGACGAGAAGCGGCGGCAGGCGCGCAAGGACGCCGGGGTCTCGGCGATCTTGCACGAGACGCTGCCGGTGCGCTACTGGGATCACGACCTTGGCCCCGACGACCTGCGTCTGTTCGCCACCGAGGCGGCCGGGAAGCCCGCGCCGCGCGACCTTACCCCCGACGCCGGCCGGGCCCTGTCCGAGCAGGCGGCCGCGCTCAGCCCGGACGGCACGACGGTGGCATCGGGCTGGTGGCAGTGGCGGGACGGGGTGCAGGCGAACTCGGAACTGGTCACGATCGACGTGGCCAGCGGCAGCCGGACCGTGATCTCGGCCGAGGACCGGTTCGACTACGGCGACCCGGTGTTCGCCCCCGACGGCGAGCGGATCGCCTGCGTGCGCTCGGAGCACGACAGCCCGGAACGGCCCGGCGACGCCACCCTGGCGCTCTTTCCCGGCGGGACCGACCTGCTGCCCGGGTTCGACCGCTGGCCGTCGGGGCCGTGCTGGGACCCGGCGGGCACCGTCGTCTACTTCACCGCCGATGACAATGGCCGCAGGCCGGTGTTCGCGGTCGACGTCGCCAGCGGCGACGTCAGCCGGGTGACGGCCGACGACGCGCACTACACGAACGTCATCGTCGCTCCGGACGGCACCCTGTACGCGCTGCGGGACGCAATCGGAGAGCCGCCCGCTCCGGTCCGCATCGACCGGGCGAGCGGGGAAGTCATCCGGCTGCAGGCCCCGGCCGACGCGCCCGCGCTGCCCGGGCGGATCACCGAGGTGACCGCCGCGGCCGACGACGGCCACCCGCTGCGCGGCTGGCTGGTGCTGCCGGACGGTGCCAGCGCCGAGCGCCCGGCGCCGCTGCTGCTGTGGGTCCACGGCGGGCCCATGTCCAGTTGGAACGGCTGGCAGTGGCGGTGGAACCCGTGGCTGGCGGCCGCCCGCGGCTACGCGGTGCTGCTGCCCGACCCGGCCCTGTCGACCGGCTACGGGCTTGACTTCATCGCCCGCGGCTACCAGGGCTGGGGCGCCCGGCCGTACGGCGACATCATGGCGATCACCGACGCGGTGGAGACCAGGGACGACATCGACCCGGAGCGGACGGCGATGATGGGCGGCTCCTACGGCGGCTACATGGCGAACTGGATCGCCGGCCACACCGACCGGTTCCGCGCGATCGTGAGTCACGCCGGAGTGTGGGCGCTTGACCAGATTTTCGGCACCACCGACGCGCCGCAGTTCTGGCGGCGCGAGTTCGGCGCCCCGCTGGCCGATAACCGCAAGTACGCCGACAACACGCCGCATGTGCACATCGACCAGATCACCACGCCGATGCTGGTGATCCACGGCGACCACGATTACCGGGTGCCGGTGGGGGAGGCGCTGCGGCTGTGGTCGGATCTGAAACTGCACGGCAAGGAGGCCAAGTTCCTCTACTTCCCGGACGAGAACCACTGGGTGCTCAAGCCGGGCAACGTCCGCGCCTGGTACCAGACGATCTTCGCGTTCCTCGGCCAGCACGTGCTCGGCGAAC
>Ga0302326_10032999_pt1 | contig 10301 bp, 8 predicted proteins | sample Palsa_T0_3_FD_202264 | JGI IMG/M metagenome (GOLD analysis project Ga0302326, IMG submission 202264) | Peat permafrost microbial communities from Stordalen Mire near Abisko, Sweden - Palsa_T0_3 | ecosystem: Environmental > Terrestrial > Soil > Palsa > Peat permafrost | place: Sweden: Abisko... | reverse complement strand
CAGTCGCCATCGTTTCCTTTTGAAACCAGTTCAGGCCGGCTGGTGTCCAGCCACCGCTACTCACCATTGGCGGCGTGGTCCCCGCTGGCCCGCCAAAATGGCTCCCTCCCTAGCCGCCGCTAACAGCATGGTTGTAACCAAAGCTATAACAGGGTAGTGAAACCAGAGAAATATCTCGTTCATTTTAGGGAGGGGTGTCACCGCTTGACACCCGGCCCGGTATCCTGCAAAATTAGAGTTCAGGCGAAAAAAAAGCGAATATGGCCGCTGTGGCGCTGGGTCGGGATTTCGCATTCAAGGTGGACAGGCCGGAGTCTTGTCCTACGGGCTTCCCGGAAGTGGATGCGCTGGCCGGCGGCCTTCCCCAGGGGTGTTTGACCGAGATTTATGGTCCGGCTTCCTCGGGGCGTACCAGCCTGATGCTGGCAGCCATGGCGCAAGCCACCCACCGGGAAAACGTGTGTGCGCTGGTGGATGCGAACGACGCCTTCGATCCGGCATCGGCCGCGGCGGCGGGCGTGCTTCTGGAGCGGCTCTTGTGGGTACGCTGCGGCGGCAATGCCGAACACGCGCTGAAGGCCGCGGACCTGCTGGTGCAGGGTGGAGGATTCGGCCTGGTGGCGATGGATCTGGCCGATACGCCGGTAGCCAACGCGCGGCGCATTTCGATGACCTCCTGGTTCCGCCTGCGCCGCGCCGTGGAGCACACACCCACGGTGTTGCTGGTGGTGGAGCAGCAGCCGATGGCCAAGACCTGTGCTTCGCTCACGCTGGAGATGCGGCGCGAAAAAGTGGCATGGTCCGGTGTGCCGGGCTGCTCGCGATTACTGCGCGGCATCCGGGTACACGTGGACCGGCGCAAGCCAATACCGGCGCTGACGGCATCATTTGAATCGCGCTGGTAACGAGTTATGTTTGCGGCGATCCATGGCCAGGCGGAGGATGCCGAGAAACTGCTGCGGCTGGCGCAGGAATTTTCGCCGCAGGTGGAGCAGACCGCCGCGGACACCGTGGCGCTGGATGCCGATGGGTTGGAGCGCATCCACGGCTTGCCGCAGCAAATTGCGGCGGCCCTGGCGCTTCGCGCCGCGGAGCGCGGGTTGCAGGCCGGCGTGGCCATCGCGGCGAATTTGGATGCGGCGGTACATGCGGCGCGCGGGTTTGCGGGCGTGAACGTGATCCCCTACGGCGATGAGGCCAAATATCTGGGTAGCCTGCCGCTCACGTTGCTGAGCCCCACGCCCGAAATGCAGGAAACGCTGGAGCGCTGGGGCATCCGGCGTTTCCGCGATCTGGCCGCGCTGCCTGAGTTGGGCATAGCGGAACGGCTCGGCCCGGAAGGGCTTCGGCTGCACACGCTGGCGCGCGGCGCGGGCGACCGGTTGCTGGTTCCCATCGATGAGCCTCTCTATTTTGAAGAGGAGGCGGAACTGGACTATCCGCTGGAACTGCTGGAGCCGCTAATGTTCGTACTGGCGCAGTTGTTGAACGGTTTGCGCGCGCGCCTGGCCTCGCGCGGCCTGGCGACCAATGCACTGCGTCTGCGGCTGAAACTGGAGCGGAACGGCGAGCATGTGCGCGTGCTGCGATTCCCCGTCCCCATGCTGGACACCAAAGCATTTTTGAAACTGCTGGACCTGGATCTGAGTGCGCATCCGCCGCCGGAACCGGTGATGCGGGTATGGCTGGAAGCGGAACCGGCCAAGCCGCGCGCCGCACAGGCAGGCTTGTTTATTCCCATTGCCCCCGAACCGGAAAAGCTGGAACTGACGCTGGCGCGGCTGCGATCGCTGGTAGGCGAGAACAACGTGGGCTCACCGGTTCTGCTTGATACGCATCGCCCGGGAGCATTCCAGATGCTGGCGCGCCCGCTCGCCCCCTCGCCCGCTCGCCCCCTCGCCCGCTCACTTCCCTTCCGCACGCTTCGCCCCCCTCGATCGGCGCGGGTACAGATGGCTTCCGGACAGCCGGTGCACGTGCAGGCGGAGGGGGTCCGCGGGCATGTAGTTTCATCGGCTGGCCCCTGGCGCACTTCGGGGGATTGGTGGACTACCGGCCCCTGGGCGCGCGATGAGTGGGATGTGGCGCTCAGCGATGGCGCGCTCTACCGGATTTATAGCGAGCAAGGGCGCTGGTTCGTGGACGGCAGTTATGACTGATTCTCACTGCATTGTGGGGCAGGCTCCCAGCCTGCGGCGGCCTCTCAGGCCGCCCGGCTTTATGCTATGAGCGCTTCCTACGTCGAACTGCATGCGCGCTCGGCATTCAGCTTTTTGCAGGGCGCATCGGTGCCCGAGGACCTGGCCGTCGCTTGCGCGGACCGGGGAATTCCGGCCATGGCGCTGCTCGACCGCGATGGCGTGTACGGCGCGCCGCGATTTTACATGGCGGCGAAAAAAACGGGGATGCGCGCGCACATCGGCTCCGAAATCACCTGCACCAACGGCCGGCGCTATCCGCTGCTGTGCGCGAACCGCGAGGGCTATCGCAATTTATGCCGGCTGGTCACGCGCATGAAATTGCGCGCCAAAAAAGGTGAAGGCGCCGCCACGCTGGATGAAATTGCGGAGTTCTCCGAGGGCCTGATCTGCATCACCCCGGATATCGATGAAACGCTGGCCGGCATGTTTGGCAAGCACAATCTCTATGCCGAATTGCAGCGGCACATGGACCGGCAGGAGGAAGCCCGCAACCAGGCCATCGCGGAGAAGGCCCGCCGGCTGGGTATTCCGCTGGTGGCCACCAATGGCGTCTGCTACGCCGATCCGCCGCAACGGGAAGTGCTGGACGTGCTCACGTGCGTGCGCGAAAAAGTGACGCTCCAAACCGCGGGCCGGCTGCTCTCGTCCAATGCGGAGCGCTACGTCAAATCCGGCGCGGAGATGGCGCGGCTGTTCGCGGACTTGCCGGAAGCCATCGCGCATACGGCGGAAATTTCGTCGCGCCTGAAATTCACGCTGTCGGATCTGGGCTATGAATTTCCGCGCTATCCGGTGCCCGCGGGCGAGACCATGGCGTCGTTCCTGCGCAAGCGCGCGGACGAAGGCGCGCGACGCCGCTACCGGCCGTATCACGAAAAAGCGCAGCGGCAGATCGAACGCGAACTGGCGCTAATTGAAAAGCTGGAGCTGGCCGGCTATTTCTTGATCGTGTGGGACATCGTGAATTTCTGCCGCGACCGCGGCATCCTGGCGCAAGGGCGCGGCTCGGCGGCCAACAGCGCGGTGTGCTACGCGCTGGGCATCACGGCGGTGGATCCGGTGGGCATGGACCTGCTGTTCGAGCGCTTCCTCTCCGAAGAGCGCGGCGAATGGCCCGATATCGACCTGGATCTGCCCAGCGGCGATCAGCGCGAGCGCGCCATACAATACGTCTACGAGCGCTACGGCAAGCTGGGTGCGGCCATGACGGCCAACGTGATCACATATCGCGGGCGTTCGGCGGCGCGCGAGGTGGGCAAAGCGCTGGGCTTCGAGGTGACGTTGCTGGACCGGCTGTCGAGCCTGGTGCGGGCCTGGGAATGGAAAGACCCCAACGACACGCCCGAGCGGCATTTCCGCGATGCGGATCTGGACCTGGCCAATCCGCGCGTACGCAAATTTCTGGAGTTGTACCAGGCCGTGCAGGATCTGCCGCGGCACCTGGGCCAGCATTCCGGCGGCATGGTGATTTGCCAGGGGCAACTGGATTCGGTGGTGCCGCTGGAGCCCGCCACCATGCCCGGCCGCGTGGTGGTGCAGTGGGACAAGGAAGATTGCGCGGACATGGGCATCATCAAGGTGGATTTGCTGGGGCTGGGCATGCTGGCGGCCATCGAGGAATGCCTGGTGCACATTCGCGACTCGTACGGCGAAGAGGTGGACCTGGCGCAACTTCCGGCGGACGATCCGGCGGTGTATGGCGCGCTGCAAAAAGCCGACACGATCGGCATGTTCCAGGTGGAGAGCCGTGCGCAAATGTCCTGCCTGCCACGGCTGAAGCCGGCGCGCTTCTACGACATCGTGGTGCAGGTGGCCATTATCCGGCCGGGACCCATCGTCGGCAAGATGGTGCATCCGTACTTGCGGCGGCGGCAGGGGCGGGAGCGGGCCGACTGTTTGCATCCATCGCTGGAGCCGGTGTTACAGCGGACGCTGGGCGTGCCGCTGTTTCAGGAGCAGTTGCTGCGCATCGCCATGATCGCGGCGGGATTTACCGGCGGACACGCGGAGGAGTTGCGGCGTGCCATGGGCTTCAAGCGCTCCGAAAAGCGCATGAAGGAGATCGAGACGAAACTGCGCGAGGGCATGGACCGCAATGGCATACGGGGCGCAGTGCAGGATCAGATCGTGCTGTCCATCAGTTCGTTTGCGCTGTATGGATTTCCCGAATCGCACGCCGCCAGTTTCGCGCTGATCGCCTACGCCAGCGCCTATTTGAAGTGCCATTACCTGGCGGCATTCACGGCGGCGTTGTTGAATAATCAGCCGATGGGGTTCTATCATCCGTCGATTCTGATAAAAGACGCCCAACGCCACGGTCTGCGCGTGCTGCCAGTGGATGTAACGCGGTCGGGATGGTTGTGCTCTATCGAGCGAGCGGGCGAGGGGGCGCGGGGGCGAGCGGGCGAACTGTGTTTGCGGCTGGGCTTCCGTTATGTGAGAGGGGTTCGCGAGCCCGCGGCGGAGGCCATTGTGCGGGCGCGCGCCGAGCTGCCTTTCAGCAGCGTGGACGATCTGGCGCTGCGCGTTCCCCAGTTGCGCAAAGACGAAATGAAGATGCTGGCGGAGGTGGGCGCACTGAATCCGCTGCGGGAGATCCACCGGCGCGATGCGTTGTGGATGGCTGAGCGCGCAGTGCGGCCGGTGGGTCCGCTATTGGAGCGATTGGATGCGGCCGAGGGAACCTCGCCGCTGGCGCGCATGACCCATGACGAGCGGCTGGCGGCCGATTTTCACGGCACGGGTGTGACTATCGGCCGGCATCCGATGGCCTACCGCCGCGCGCAGATGCAGGCGCTGGGAGTGACTCCGGCCGCGTATCTGGCGCGCGTTCCCAACGGCCGCCTGGTGCGCATCGCGGGATCGGTGATCGTGCGGCAGCGGCCCGGAACGGCCAAGGGATTCGTGTTCCTGAGCATGGAGGACGAAACCGGAGTGATGAACGCCATCGTCACACCCAGCACCTATGAGCGCTATAAGCTGGTAGTGGTTGGCGAGCCGTTTTTATTGATCGATGGCGTGCTGCAGAATCAGGATGGCGTGATTTCAGTGAAGGTGGGCCGGGTGGAAGCGCTGCCCGCGGGCGCCGCGGCGGAATCGCACAATTTCCATTGAGGCCCTTGGAGTTGTATGATTCTCGTATTATGATATCCATATGATCCGTTCCTGCCGGGACAAAGATGTTTCCCTATTATTGAACCGGCAGTTCAGCAGAAGGCTTCAGTCAATTGGAAAGACGGCGCGCATCCGGCTTGCTCTTCTGGATTCGGCGACTTCGCTCGAAGATCTGCGGTTACCGGGCCTTAGGCTGGAGGCGCTGAAGAGAGATCGTAAGGGTCAGTACAGCATTCGGATCAACGACCAGTTCAGGATTTGCTTTGAATGGAGTGATGGGGACGCCTACAATGTCGAGATCGTCGATTACCACTAGGACTAGGAACCGGGAGGCAGTAAATACGGTGAACCCAAGACGGAAACATTTGCCGCCCATTCATCCCGGCGAGATCTTGCAGGATGTGTTGCACGAGGCTGGTCTCACAGCCAATGCGCTGGCCATGGCCCTGCGCGTTCCCGCGAACCGGATGGGAGGCATCCTGAAGGGCCAGCGAGGAATTACGGGGGATACCGCTCTGCGGCTGGCGCGCTATTTCGGCACGTCCGCGCAGATGTGGATGAATCTCCAGGCGAAGTATGATTTGGCCGTGGCCGAAGATACAGCCGGGAAACAGATTGAACGAGAGGTCTTGCCACGGCAGGCAGCTTGAATCGCCGGCTGGCTAACTGGTTTGTTGTTTCTCCAGAACGATGGTAATGTCGAAGGCGCCTTGGGGCGTTTGCACACGATTTACGATGGTGAGAGTTTGCCCATCATCGGAGAGCGACCAAGTCTCCCGCTGGCCGATTTGCATGCCTTGTACTTCGCGATGGCTTTCGATTACCAGCTTGTCGCCGTCCCATTTCGCGGTACCGGTAACTTCCTGACCGCGGATGGTATTCTTGCATCCCCTGCCGTCGGTAGTGTATGTCAACTCGGTGGTAATCTCACGCTGCTGGCCATACTGCACAGTAACTATCTTCAGGTGGGAGTCATGATGGCTGATTTTGCGGACCATCGAATCCGGCGCAGGTAACGGAGCGAAAGTGCTCCTGCCAGGGTCCATTTTCCATTCGCCGGCGAAGTTTGGCTGCGCCGAGGCGTTATTAAAAATGCCCAGCAGCAGGGTCAAAGCCATCGCATTAATAACGCTTCTGTTTGTCTGCATCTTACTCTCCTTAGCGTGCCTTCAGCACGGCATCATACCGGCGCCCGGAACTTCCCTGGGCCGACGCCACTTCGAAAAAGTCGAAAGGACCGCTTCTTCCCAGCGAATGGCGTCCAGTACGAAACCGGAACGCCCTGGGATCCCAATTCTCCCCGACTTCCGCGATCACATCGTCCACGCCCACCGCGATATTGCGGACACATACCTTGCTGTTGGCCTGAATATAGACAGCCCGCAGCGGTTCCGTGGTGTGTGTCTGGACCAGCGTCACCAGCGCGTCTTTGCCGGTTTCGTTGGTAATCCATAACTCGCCCGCGCCGGACCTTCTCGTCCATAGTATCTCGGTTCCGTTTACCGGCATGGCCGGCGCGACTGGCGCGGATGCCACGTGGCGCCGCACATCGGGCAGAGCCAACGCGCTTTCTGGTGGGTCGGCGATACTCTTCACGGCATCCGCAACGGCAACGGGCGTGGACGAAGGCCCATCTCCTATCTTGGGCAACGCTCTCCAAAGGTTAGCCCCCTCTCCGCGCGCCCAGGCTGCCAGCGTGGTCGCGGCAGTCGATGGACCACTCATAGGGTCGATCAGCCGCGAAGGCATCAGGATGGCCGGTCTGGGCAAACTGCCCTCAATGAGCACGGAGTCCACAGTGGGAACCCGGAGGGACTTCAACATCAGCCCGCCAAAGAGCATCGGCATCAAACACGCGGCGAAAAGCTTTACGGGCCAGCTAAGCGGCAGATACACCAGCCATCCCAAGAGACTGTGCCGGGGACGCGAGCGTACGGGAGGAGCGGGGGGCTCTGGCTTTTGCGCTGGACGAGGCGGCGGGGACGGCGGTTCCCCGGGATCGTTAAACCGATGCGCGGCCTTGAGTACCAGATACGCGTCATTGATCTGCTGCAGCCGCTGCTGCGCTCTATCCCGCAATTGGGGGTCGGACTGGAAGCGGTCCGGATGCCAGACACGTACGAGGTCTTTGTAAGCTTGCCTGATCTCATCCCATGACGATTCAGGAGCTAAGCCCAATGCTCGGAGGCAGTCACCGAGGGGCATTTGGGTGCGCGGCATATTGGGGCGTGGTTATCGGGAGTTAGTCCCGACTAACTTGCCATCATAGAAGAGTGTAGGGTTCTCGCGAATACTTGGCAATGTTATCTCTGGTTATCAAGTGGGCGGCCTGGGAGGCCGCCGCAGGCCGAGGGCCTGCCCCACACAACTTACGGCGGGGACTCTGCTTTGCGCTTCTTGTATTCGGCAAAAGCCGCATCGGCTTCCGCCGTGCGATCGTGACGGCGGTACACCAACCCCAGCGAGTATAAGGCCTCAACGACCACCGGATCCAAGGTGGCTGCGGCGCGATATTCGTCTATCGCTTCATCGTCGTAGCCGCCGGCATCCAGCACGCGGCCCAAGTGATAGTGGGCCATGGAAAACCGCGGATCGTACCGCAAAGATTCGCGCAAGGCCGTCTCGGCCTCTTTCATCTCCTGCATGCGCAGCAGCAATGCTCCCAGATTGTGCGGCGGCCAGGCCGATGGCTGCGGCAATTTGCGGTTCAGATCGACCGCCTTCAAAAACGCTTCGCGGGCCTCATCCGGATGGCCCAACATGTCCAGAGCCAGACCCAGATTATCGTAGGCGCGAGACGATCCGGGGTCGAGGCGTATCACGCGGTTCAGCTTATCCACGGCCGCCTGGTAGAGGCGCTGATCGTAATCGATGCGCGCCAGCCAATAAAGATAGAGCGGACGATCCGGGTGGCCGGCATTGAGCCGCGTGAGTTGCGTGCGCGCGGCTTTGGAGTCGCCCAGATTGACCAGCGCCATGGCCCAGGTGAAGCGGTCGCGATCGTCCAGCGGGGACAGCGCGTCGGACTTGCGGAGCGAATCCGCGGCCTGCTGCATGCGGCCGTGCAGGAACTCGATGGCGCCCGCCAGGGCGCGGAGTTCGGCGGCGGGAGCCTGCCGGTCGAGGATGGCCTCCATGCGGCCGTAATCCTTGGCGGTAAACGCACGCACCAGTTCCTCGCGCTGGTCCGCAGGCAGCGGCGCATTGCGGACCCGATCCGGCAGATTGTCCGGCTGCTGGGCGAGCAACCCCGCGCAGGTCAGCAGTAGCGAACCGAGCAGGACGCGCCTCAATATGGCTTCACCTCGATGGTCCGCATCAGCAGCTCGCGGCGGCGCGAGCGCGCGGCATCCAGCGTGCGCAGGTGCGCGGCCTGTTGTTCGGCGCCGGGATCGTGCGTGAGTTGCATGACGTTCAGCAGCGTGGAGTTGGCCTGGAAGTTGTCGGGATCGAGCGTTAGTGCGCGGTCGATGGCGGCGCGCGCCTCGGCGAGCTTGTCCTGGCCGACGCGCACGCGCGCGAGTTCCGTGTGCGCTTCGGCAAACAAGGGCACCAGTTGAATGGCGCGCTCCAGATGGCGCAACGCTTCGTCGTAGTTCTCCTCCATGCGGGCGACCCGGCCCAAAAAATACTCCGCGCCGGCTTCAGTCTTGGGATCTTTGACGATGCGCAGCATCTCGGTGCGGCAACGGTCGTAATCCATGGTGTCGAAGTAGGCGGCGCCTAAGGCAAAGTGGCCGCGCACGTCGTCCGGCCGCGCCGCTACGTACCGCGTGAAGTAGGTAATGGAATCGGTGGCCTGGCCGCCGCTAAGTAAGACCCCACCCATGGCGTAGTTGTACTCCGGATTTGCTGGATCGATTGCAAGGGCCTTGTCGAGCGACCGGCGGGCTTCCACCGGCAGTTCCATCTCCACCGCGACCAGTGCGAATAGAAAATGGATCCGGGCATCGTTGGGGGCCAGGTCGCGGGCGTGGCCCAGATACGTAAGGCAGCCTTCCCGATCGTGGGAGAGGTGTGCGAGGCGGGCCAGTTCGAGCAGGTGCTGCGGGTTCTTGGGATCGAGCAGGGCGACGCGCTCCAAGGTGCGGCTGGCGTCCGCAAGACGGTTTAACTGCTCGTAGGCTACGGCGAGGGACCGCAGGCTCGCGGCGGACGCCTTGCCACGCCCGTCCAGCGCCTCCACCAGCAGCACAACCAGGCTCGCCCCGCGGGCGGATGCGAGCACCGGAGAGATGGAGTTGAAATCGTCTTCGGAGAAATCCGGCGCGCGCGCCAGAGCGGCGGCGGCTTCCGCGGCCTCGGCGTTGCGTTGCAAGCCCGCCAGATCGCCGCAGCGCAGCGCCAGCAGAGCCGGGCGGGCAGCCTCTTCGGCCGGCAGTTTCTTTATCTCGCGCAAGGAATCCGCAAACTTCCCCTGCCATTCGTAGACGGTGGCCAGGGAAGCCAAAGCCTCGGTATCTGACGGCAGCGCGCGCAGCACATGCTCCCAGGCGCCGGCCGCACAAGACATGGCGGAAGCGTCCCGGTCTGTGGTGAGTTGGCAGGCGCGCGCCAAGTTCTGCCACGCGGGCGTGAGCGAGGGAGCCAGACGCACCGACAGCTCGAAATCCGCACGCGCCTCGGCCAACTCCGACCGCTGTGCGTGGAGGATGCCGCGCAGATTGATGAGTCCCGCGTCTTGGGGGTGGCGCGCCAAGGCTTCGGCCAGCAGACGCGATGCGCCGGGCTGATCCCCCTGCTCCATGGCGGCCTGGATGGACTCAATGGTCCGCTGGAGGTCCTGGGGCTGGCTGAACGAGAGCGCGGCGGTAAAAACAAGCGCGGCAGCCAGGGACGCAATTCGGCAGTGGGTCAATTTGGACTTAGAGGGCGGCCAATCTTGGCCGCAGCCGCCTTGTAGGCGGCCAGAGCCGGCTGAAAGCCGGCTGCGGGCAGAATTGCCCGCCCTCCAAACCCTACCCACGATTCGCATCGGCCACATTG
>Ga0302326_10032998_pt1 | contig 10301 bp, 9 predicted proteins | sample Palsa_T0_3_FD_202264 | JGI IMG/M metagenome (GOLD analysis project Ga0302326, IMG submission 202264) | Peat permafrost microbial communities from Stordalen Mire near Abisko, Sweden - Palsa_T0_3 | ecosystem: Environmental > Terrestrial > Soil > Palsa > Peat permafrost | place: Sweden: Abisko... | reverse complement strand
AGTCGTTGATTCGGGAGTTCTTGATTCAGGGGCCAATGAGAGTCTGTCCGGGCAGGGCGAGAGGTTCGCGGGCCCGTCGCTCGATCTGATCTTCAACGATCCGTTAATCGATTCGCGCACGCCCGACCTTGTCGTGGCACCCCACGTGGGCGTGGTCTACACCGGGCATAAAGCCAAGGTCGCCGGGCGCGGAGGCTTTGCCAACGATGATCGGAACGTGATGCTTGTGGTATCGAATCCAACCCTGCAGGCAGCGACGTTCACCTCCCCGGTAGAAACTCGGCAAATCGCTCCGACGGTTTTCGGTGGCTAAGACACGAGTGCACATGGGGGAGCGTGAGCTCCCCCCTAGGTTTTGTCGGAGCCTTGTTTTTCGAGCTTCGCAATGTCACCGGTAGAATCGTTAACGGGCCAGACGGTGCAATCCGTCCTGTGCGGGACGAAAGTTGTGGGCTAGGGCGAGGGCTTCGCGATATTCGCCGGCTGCGGCCGAAGGGTCGCCTTGCTTCTCGAGCAATTCGCCGAGTAAATAGTGGGCTTTGAAGACGGGAGCCTCCTCGACGGTGTTCGAAGAGGCAACGTAGCGGCGGACAAGACGGATGGCCAAGGTATAGTCTCCGCCGGTGCGCAGTAACAGGTGAGCGCCATCGACGAGGGCGGAAGAACGATCCATAGGGCGGGACTCCATGGTTTGCAAAGCTTGCTCCATCTCGTCGAAGCGGTTCGTGTGGCGATAGAAGCCCGCAAGATTCACCCAGGCGCGAGCGCCGCCGTGACTGGAATCGATGGCCGCGCGATATTCCACCTCGGCCGCGGCATTGTCTTTATTTTTTTCGGCGATGCGTCCCTTCACCCAATGCGCCATGGCGGGGTTCAGCGGCATGAGCTGCTCAGCCTGGGCGAGCGCCTTATCCTTGCCTCCGCCAACGATCGCGGGAGCTTCCAGATAGAATTCGGCGAGATCGGTGCGCGCCTCCCAGCTGTCGGGAGAAAGTTCGACCGCGCGCTCGAATTCGGAGCGAACCTTTCTAGCCAGTCCGGCGGCGCTGAAGAAGCTGACCCGATTCGCCTTCTCACCGTAGGCTCGGCCCAACCACAAGTGATACAGACCATTCTCCGGTTCGAGAGCGACAGCCTTTTCGCAGGCGGAAATTCCGGCGTTCCAGTCGTCGAGCTCGAAATAGGCTCGGCAGAGCATGTTATAGGCTTCGGCGCCGGGAGCGTGCTGGATCTGCTGCTCGAGGGTTTGCACGGCCTGATCGATGCGGCCTGCAGCCAGCAGGTCTTGGGGACTTTCGGCGGCGGACAGAGGCACGATCAAGAGCAAGAACAATAATAAGATGATGAGTCGACGAGCGTCGCGCAGATCCCTCCGCTTTATAAGTCTCCCGGTCATTGGACCACCTTGACGCGAGCACCATCGGCCAGGGGTTTGGTGTCGACCGCGGACAAGGCTACGACGGCATTTTCCGGAACCCCCGCCGTAATCTCCACCCGCGTCAGGTTCTGCAGCGCAACTTCGACATCGCGGCGCTTGAGTTCACCATCGACCACCTGGTAGACATACGGTTTCGTGTCGTCCATGCGCACCGCTTCGCGCAGCAGCGTGAGCACGCCGCTACGTTCGGCGGTGATGATGGTAACGCCGACGTTGACGTTCGGCAGCAAGCGCAGATCGTGGTTGTCCACGGTGCAGGTGACCTCGCCGACGTTGCGCGCGCCGCGAAGCTTCACCGTGGAAGGCACGGTACTGACATTGCCCGACCAGATCCGTCCGGGCAGGGCATCCCAGGTGACTTCGATCTTTTGTCCGTTCGCCAGACGGCCGATGTCGGGTTCATCGACGAAAGTGCGAATCAGCATCTGCGAAAGATCGCCTTCCTGCAACAGCAGGTCTCCGGTTTGCACGTAGGCGCCTTGCTTCACCGGGAGCGCGTAGACGATGCCATCGAAGGGAGCGTGCACGCTGGATTTTTCGAGCGCATCTTCGACCGCGTCGTAAGCGGCTTGAGCCGCCGCACCCTGGGCTTGCACCCTGGCCGCCTCGGGCCGGGAGTAGCGATCTTTCTTCTTTTGCTCGAGCAAGGTGGTATCGGCTTGGGCGCGCTCGAGCGCATCCTCGGCCTGCTTGACTTCGCCGACAGATGCCGAGCCCTCTTGCTGAAGGCGGCGCAACGCCTCGACACTGCGTTGCGCGGCATCGCGGATGCTGCGGGCCTTGATCAGCTCAGAATCGAGCGTGAGAAGCTCTTCCTGGGTACCGCCGGTGGTAAGGTCGGACTGATTGGCCAGCGCGGTTTTCATTTGAGCCTGCGCGTGAACCGCCTGGCTGCGCAGATCGGCGTCATCGAGTTGCAACAGCAGTTGGCCTCGACGGACGTGATCTCCTTCCTTCACCAGCAGACGCTTCACCGTCGTAGCGACCGGTGAGTGTGCTTCGAAATTCTGAATGGGCTCGACTTTGCCGTTGGTTGAGATCAGGCTGCGAATGGGCCCGCGCTCGACCTTGGTCGCGCGCACTTTTAAGGGGCCGGGGCGAGTAAAGATGGGGATTACGGCCAGCGCCGCCAGCACTCCCACCACGAGCCAGGTGCGGCGCTTGCTCGCCGGTCGACCGTTCGAATTGTTGGTGGTTGCCAACTGGCTTATCTTTCAGTATACGGCGGGGACTTCTGTAAGGATCAATTTACCACTCACCGGGGCTGCGAAAAAACGCCAGCCCTCTCCGCCCCATGCTGGTTTAGATGCTGCCCGAGGGCGGCGGATGCCACGGCATGGCTCGGGTCGAACAATCGGCGGCGCGCCGGAAAATGCTTTGAGCGGTTGAGCTCCGCGAATGAGCCAGGCACGTAGCCCGTCGGCCGGCATTTTAGCTCCAGCGATGGGTTTGAATCGTGCCGGTCGGGCCGGACGGTACAATGCTTCCATGGCGAAACCTTCTAGCGCAAGAACGGGCGGTTACGCGCCGCAACACGCCGCCGCTGGGCTGAATGCCAAGTTCCCTGAGATTGAAACCTGGGCGAACCAGTTTCCCGGCTACGAGGTGGTCATCGATGATCCGGAGTTCACCTCGGTATGCCCCAAGACGGGGCTGCCCGATTTTGGGGTGATCAGGCTGCGCTACCAGCCCGACAAAGTTTGTCTGGAGCTGAAAAGTTACAAAGAATACCTGCAGACGTATCGCAACCTGGGAATCTTTCAGGAGAATGTTGTGAACCGCGTGCTGGAGGATGTGGTGCGCTGGTCCAAGCCGGTGTGGGCCGAGGTGAAAGGGGAGTTTCGTCCACGAGGGGGAATTTCAACCACGGTGGTTGCGCGCTGGCCGCGCCCGTGAAGTCGTCGCGGGAGGGTATGGCTTGGTTCACTGCAGCCTGGCGTACTCCGCCTTGGCTTGCTGGAGAATCGGAACGCCTGGGTCGGCATCTTTCCAGAGAGCAAGAAAATTCTGATACGCGGTTCTGGCTTTATTCTGATCCCCGGCCAGAGCGTAGGCGCGGCCCAGTCCCAACACGGCAAGAACGCTGATCGGTTCATTGAGGACGACGCCGGGATGATCGAGAATTTTCTGAAACTCCGCCACCGCCGCCGTGCCCTGCTTCGCGGCAAGGTCCGACACGCCGCGCAGGTAGACGGGATAGAGAAGGAAATTCAGGTTTTGCGAGGCGGCCCCGAGTTCGTAAGGAGCGGCCGGCGCCAGCGCAGCGATCGCTTTTTCTGCGGCGCCACTGTGCAGCGCCACCGCGGCGCGAATCATGGGCAGATAGTCGAACTGAACGATGGTGTCTTCGGGCAGGCGCCGATTGAGCTCTTCGGCGAGACGCATCGCCGGTGCAGAGTCGCCGGACAAGCCCAGGGCAATCGCCGACATGGCCTTGACGTCGCCGCCGTCGGAGAGGGGAAGCGCCGTCTGAGCCTGCGGTTTTGCGAAAGCCAGGTTCCCCACGAGCGCCGCGCGCAGCGCGGCTTCTGCCTGATAGCCGGCTGCGGTTTCTTTTTCATCGGCACGCTGAGCCGAATCGGCGGCACGGCGCGATAGGTCGTTGGCCTTCTCGAATTGACCGGCACAGGCTGCGGTTTCCGATTGGTAGTAGAGCGCGATGTCTTCATATCCCGGCTTGCCCATCAAGTGAGTCAGTTCCTGCTCCATGCCGCGCGCGTCGTGCTGCAGGTAGTCCAACAGGTAAAGGCTGGCGTGATTCAGCGGGGAATCGAGATTACGATTTTTGGCTTCTTCGGCGGTGGCGCGGGCTTCATCCAGACGATTGAGGTAAAGGTAGGCGCTCACCAGGTTGCTATAGCTGATGCCACTGCCGGGGTTCAGTGTAAGAGTTTGCTGAAGCCGGGTGAGAGCGCTGCCGTAATCGCCCAGGTTGTTGTAGATGACCGCCAGATTGTTGGATGGAACGTGATCGCGCGGGTAGGTCTCGGCCCAAAGTTCGTAGGACTTGCGGGCCTCTTCAAGGTTGCCGGTGACGAAATGGCCGTAGTGCGACGCGATGTAGAACTTCTCCCGCTCGCTGACCCGCTCGCGCAGTTCAAAGGCTTTGCGACTGCTCTCGGCCGCACGTACGGTCTGATTCAGATTGAAGTAGTTCGCACCCAGCCGGGCATAGGCCATGGCAAAATTTGGGTCGAGGCTGATTGCACGCTGAAAAAACGGAATCGCGGCGGCGTAATCATTTTCGACGACTTGCGCCTTGTAGCCCAGACTGTAGGCTTGCAGCGCCTCGAGTGACGGGGTGGTGACGTTCTCCGCGGGCGCGTCATACTTTTGCACCGAAGCCAGCGATTCCCCGAGTTTGCCGCGCAGTGCGGCGGCCATTTCCCCGACGGCGTCGAGAACGTGATTCTTGTCGCGAGCCTGTGCAGCGGTGCTGGCCAGCGATTCTCCAGTGGAGCAGTTGACCGCCTTCAAGGTTAGGAGATACCGGGTTCCCACCTGTGCGATCGAGCCATTCAGCGCCGCCGCGCTCGCCGTGCGCTCGCAGATTTGCCGAGCCAGCTCGTGCGTAAGCCGGGCTTCCTTTGGCTGGGCCATCAGCGAGAGAGTCTGAGCGATGTGCTCATCGGAAAGAAGATTTAGAAACGGGGACTGCTCAAGCTGCGCCGAAAGCGCCTGTCGCAGTGTGCCGTCAAACACGGAATCGCCCGTGGTGTTGGTGAAGTCGGCGATCACGAGCGTGTCCTTGTCGGTCAGCTTGGGACTCGGACGCGACCGGTAATAGAAGCCTGCGGCAACCACGGCAACCAGCAGCAAGATAGGGGCCGCTATTTTCCAGATCCAAGCCTCAGAGGACAAGATTGTCGCGAACCAGGTTTTCGTTTTCGCAGACCAGGTTCCCGGGACCTCGGATTCCGAAGCTCCGGCTTCGGAGAGTCCGGCTCGCGAGTCCGAGCCGCGTGCCTTAGGCTGGCCGGCCGGCGAGCCCGAGCGCGAAGGGGAAGCTGAGCCCCGCGATGAAGAGGGCGAGGTCTCAACCACCGGCGCCGATCTGCGCGAATCCGTGTCTCGCTTCAGTCGCTGCAGTTCGGCTCGCATCTCGGCGGCGCTCTGATAACGAAGATTGCAATCCTTTTCCAACGCGCCGCTGATGATGCGTTGCAATTCCGGCGGCAAATCGGGATTGATGCGAACCGGCGGCACCGGCTCTTTTTCAAGAATCGCGGCAAAGATCACTCCCGAACTTTCTCCCCGGAAGGGCAGGGAGCCGGTCGCCATTTCGTAGAGCACCGCCCCAAAGGAAAACAGATCGGTGCGGGCGTCGAGTTCCTTGGCACGCACCTGCTCGGGCGACATATAGGCAATGGTGCCGACCGCCATGCCCGGATTTGTAAGTTGTTCGTCCGCCGCCGTCTGCGTGTTGGCCGCCGCCATTTGGCTGTTGGAACCTGAGGCGGGCGCAACTTTCGCCAATCCGAAGTCAAGCACCTTGGCATGGCCGCGCGTGGTAACGAAGATATTCGCGGGTTTAACATCGCGATGAACGATTCCCTTGGCGTGGGCGGCGTCGAGCGCGTCGGCGATTTCGATGGCCAGAGAGAGCAGGGTTTCAAGCTCGATGGCGCGTCCGGCGATGCGGTGCTTGAGCGTTACCCCCTCCAGAAATTCCATGGCGATGAAGGACAGGTCGCCGTCCTTGCCGATTTCGTAGATGGTGCAAATGTTGGGGTGGTTCAGCGCCGAAGCGGCTCGCGCCTCGCGCCGAAATCGTTCGAGGGCGTGGGGATCCTGGGCCAGCGCATCGGGAAGAAATTTCAGAGCGACGAAGCGTCCGAGTTCGGTGTCTTCGGCTTTGTACACCACGCCCATGCCACCGCCGCCAAGCTCCTCGACGATATGGTAGTGCGAGATGGTCTTACCGATCATGTTTCACCGACCATGTTTCACCGACCATGTCTCATCGATCATGTCTCATCGACCATGTCTCACCGACCAGGTCTCACGATCATGCGCGTTCAACACGCGCGTTCAAAACGAGTCGATGTCTGTGAGCGCCCATGATAGGAGGATGGCTTCCGGCAAGTCAACGAAGTGAGCCAGGGAAAGCCATGCTATATTCGCTCGACCGTGCCGGAAACGAAACTTTATCCCCGCACCGCGCTGATCGTTCTGACCGCGCTGAATCTGCTGAATTATGCCGACCGCAATGTGCTGTTTGCGGTGCAACCGCTGGTGCAGGACGAATTTCACCTGACCAAGACCCAGATCGGCTATTTGACCAGTGCTTTTCTCGGTTTCTATATGGTGGCTGCGCCATTCGTCGGTCCTCTGGCGGATCGTTATTCCCGGAAGCTCATCATCGTGCTGGGCGCGTTCTTCTGGAGCGGGCTTACGCTTCTGACGGCGTTCACCCACAACTATACCGAGCTGCTGGTTCGACACACGCTGGTCGGAATCGGCGAGGCAACGTTTGTGACCATCGCGCCCACTTTTGTTGCCGACCTTTTCGCGGAGAACAAGCGCGGGCGAATTCTCGGCGTGTTTTATTTGGCCATCCCGGTTGGTTCGGCGGCGGGATATCTCCTGGGAGGCTACCTGGCGCCGCATCACGGGTGGCGTTACCCGTTCTATGTTGCGGCGGCTCCCGGTTTCCTGCTCGCGCTGGTCGTCATGTTTCTCAAAGAGCCGGAGCGGGGACAGTTTGATTCGCTGCAAGGCACTCGCGAGCGCGCGACCGTGCTCGGCCTGGCGCGAAATCCCGCCTTCCTGACTTCGACCCTGGGCATGGCCGCAATGACGTTTTCGCTGGGCGGCATCCAGGCCTGGATGCCGCAGTTTCTCTACAGCGAGCGCCACTATTCGCTCGAAGCCGCCAACTTGATGTTTGGGCTGATCATCGTTGGCGATGGCATTCTTGCTTCGTTGGCGGGAGGATGGCTGGGCGATTACCTGCTGCGGCGCCTGAAGAGTTCTTACTACTTGATCTCGGCAGCGAGCATGGGCCTCGGAGTTCCAGTCATGATCGTGGCGCTGTTTGCCCGGGGAAAAATAATGATTCCGGCGATTGCGGTGGCAGCTTTTTTTCTGCTGCTCAATACGGCGCCGCTGAACGCCGCGGTGATCAACTCGGTCGATGCCCACATCCGCGCCACCGCGCTGGCGGTGAACATCTTCATCATTCACATTCTGGGCGATGTTCCCTCGCCCACGCTGATGGGTTATGTGGCGGATAAGCGGTCGCTGCAAGCCGCCTTCGTCCTTCCGGTCATCGCCATGGTGGTCTCTTCTGCCATACTGTTTTACGGGATGAGATTTGCGCCCGTGGTTCGCGTCGACGATCGAAGGGCGGAGAAGATCTAGGCGGGATGCATTACTTTCATTGGATTGCAGGCATCATACTCGCGCTGGCCTGGCTTTCTCGCATCGTGGATGCAGCGATGGGGATGCCGAGCGTGGCCGACATCTCCACGCCTCAATGGGATCGGAATCCGGCTTCCGGCGGTGCGGTTTCTGGCGCTCCCAGAGTTTCGATCATCGTGCCCGCGCGCAACGAACAAGAAACCATCGCGCAATGCCTGACCCAGTTGCTCAAACTGGACTACGGCAATTATGAAGTGATTGCGGTGAACGACCGGTCCACGGATCGAACCGGCGAGATCATGGAAGCGATCGAGAGAAACTTCCAGGCTCTTTCAAAAAAAGCGGGAAGGACGGAGTCGGGTGGTTCCCCGGAGCTTCGGGTGATTCATCATCGCGAATTGCCGGCGGGATGGCTCGGGAAAACCCATGCCATGTGGACCGCTACCAACGCGGCAGATGGCGACTGGCTGCTGTTTACCGATGCCGACGTCCTGTTCAAACCGGACTCATTGCGCCGTGCGCTGGTCTATGCCGAGGCCGAACGGGCGGATCACGTTGTCCTGTTTCCGCAGATGATCATGACACGGCCGGGCGAATACATGATGATCGCCTTCTTTCACACCATGTTCGTCTTTGGACACCGGCCGTGGAAGGTGGCGGATCCGACCTCGCGCGACCACATGGGGGTGGGCGCATTCAATCTGATTCGCCGCGGGGTCTATCAAGCCGTGGGAACCTATCAGGCGCTGCGCATGGAGGTGCTGGATGATATGAAGCTCGGCAAGGTGGTGAAAAACGCCGGCTTCAGGCAACGCAATGTTTTTGGCGCTGACCTGATCTCCCTTCGCTGGGCGCACGGCGCGCGAGGCGTGGTCAACAATCTGACCAAGAATTTTTTCGCCGTGCTGTCGTTTCAGTGGCCGCGCACATTGATCTCGGCCTTCGGATTGGTTTTCCTGAATCTGATGCCGTTTCTGGGCGTGGCGCTGGCGCATGGCTGGCAGCGACTGCCCTATGCCATTGCGCTGGCCGCCATGTTCTCGATTTATGTTGGCATGTCGTGGCGGTCGAACGTTCCAGCCTATTATTTCCTGCTCCATCCGGTGAGTACCACGCTCTTTGTCTACTCGCTGCTTCGATCGATGATTCACACGCTCTGGAACGACGGGATCATCTGGCGCGGGACGCGGTATCCGCTCGAAGAGTTGAGGAAGGGAATGGTGTAGAGGAAACGCTCCGAGGGTTTCGAGTTGCCCCTGAGAAGCTTCCTTCGCCAATCGGGAGGCGCGCGGAAGCGGCAAAAAGCGGAACGCCGGAGAAAGAGAAGCGGAACGCCGGAGAAAGAGGAGAGAAGAAGAGAAAAAGGTGGCCCAGAGAGAGAAAAAGAGAAAGAGAAAAAGAGAAAAAGAGAGAAAGACGAGGATGATCGGCGTGAGCCAGGAAGCACTCGATTTCAGGGGCACAAGTGTGTCTTAGGGTCTGGACATCCTCGCCAGACGCGCCCGGCAAGCGATTGGAGCGGTTTTTTCCCGGAATAGAAGCGGGAAGTAAGATCGTATGGACCGGCTTGAGAGTGAGCCTGGCGGTGAAACCAACGTTCCGGCACACGGAATTCGAGAGGAGAACTCTGAGGGACTGGGCAGCCAGTCCCTGGGGTTCCATCTCAAGCCTGTATTCGCAGCAACGCGGGATCTACTTGAAGCCTTTGACGGCGGCAGCCTCATCGTCCTTCACATCGAAGACGGTGTAGAGTTTGGTGATCTGCAGCAGGTCGTGCACCTTCTTGGTGAGGTTGAGCAGTTTAAGCTCGCCACCTTGATTCTTGGTGGTGGTGTAGGCGCTGACCAGTTCGCCGATGCCAGAGCTATCGATGTAGTTGACGTCGCCGAGGTTCAGCACGATTTTCTTGTTGCCTTTCGCGAGAAGGTCGCGCACGGTGTCACGCAGAGTGACGCTGCCCTCCCCCAGAGTGATACGTCCGCTGCAATCCACAATGGTGACCCCGTCCACCTGCCGAGTACTGAGTTTCATGCTCACTGAGACCCCTCCTTGGCGCCCGCGGATGAGCCGTGGACGCGCTTAATCAGTTTTATTTCGGTACCTGTCTGAGACGGGCGGATTTCCACCACGTCCATGAAAGAACGCATAAGAAAAATTCCGCGTCCTGAAGTCTTGAGAAGATTCTCCGGTGCCAGCGGATTGGGGATGCTACCCAGGTCGATGCCCCTGCCCTGATCCCGAATCGTGATCACCAGGCCTTCGGAGTTCTTTTCGAACGACAGCGTCACTTTCTTGTCCGGAGCGTAAGCATTACCGTGCAAGACCGCGTTGACTGCACCTTCGCGCACCGCCATTGAAATCTGCATCACTTCTTCTTCCCCAAAGCCGAGTTCTTTGGCGATGCGGGTCGCTGTTTCTTCCGCATGGTCAACGGTGTCCAACGTGGAATCGAAGGTAAAGGAGACTGGCTGCTCCATGGTGATCGCTTACGTGTTAGACC
>Ga0302326_10032995_pt1 | contig 10302 bp, 7 predicted proteins | sample Palsa_T0_3_FD_202264 | JGI IMG/M metagenome (GOLD analysis project Ga0302326, IMG submission 202264) | Peat permafrost microbial communities from Stordalen Mire near Abisko, Sweden - Palsa_T0_3 | ecosystem: Environmental > Terrestrial > Soil > Palsa > Peat permafrost | place: Sweden: Abisko... | reverse complement strand
CCGCCTCGCCGGTGAGCTCGGTCGAGCCTACTTCGCTCTCGCGGTAGACCTCTTCATCGAAGGGCAGCGCCTTCCACGCTTTGAGTTCGTCGGCTGACGGCGAAACGACCTTGTCGTAGAAGCCGGGAATCAGAATGCAGCCAGTCGAGTCTTTGAGCTGCGCGATGATCTGCGCAAGGGCGACGAAGGGGTTCGGTGCTGCCCCGCCGTATATGCCGGAGTGCAGGTCGGTGCGCGCACCGCGAGCCTCGATCTCGGTATAGATCATGCCGCGCAGTCCGACGCACAGGGTGGGCAGGTCGGGTGCAAACATCTCGGTGTCGGAGACCAGGGCGGCGTCCGCCGCGAGCTGCCCAGGGTGCTCGCGCACAAAGGCTGCGATACCCTCGCCTCCCACCTCTTCTTCGCCCTCGATGATGACGCGGATGTTGACCGGAAGCGTGCCGCCATCCGCCGAGAGCAGAGCTTCGAGCGCCTTGACGTGCATCCACATCTGGCCCTTGTCGTCGACCGCGCCGCGCGCGTAGAGGTTGCCATCGCGCTCGGTAGGCTCAAACGGCGGCGACTTCCACTCGTCGAGCGGGTCCGGAGGCTGCACGTCGTAGTGGCCGTAGAGCAGGACGGTCGGGCCACCCACGGCGTGAAGGTGGTCGGCGTAGACCAGCGGGTGACCCTTGCGCTCGGGAACAATCTGAGCCGGCCCGGAGCTGGGTGCAATGACCAGCTCCGGCGTAGATGTCTCGATCAGCCGGACGTTGTCCATGCCGATGCGGCGAAGCTCGGCCGCGACGAACTCCGCGGCGTGGCGGACGTCGGCGGCGTGCTCGGGATCGGTCGAGATGGAGGGGATGCGCAAAAGGGACTTCAGTTCATCGACGAAGCGGGCCTGGTTTTCGTGCGCGAACTGGACGGCCGAGGCGGTGAGCGGCTTTGGGGCGGACTTCGGTTCGGTTGTTGCTGTGGTCGTCACGGATGTGCTCCAAAAAAAGGTTGATGAGGCTCGCATGGAAGGCGCGCCAGCATGAAGATTGAGTATATGAAAGATCGGGCGCAAGCATCTTGGCAAGGGTTCCGTGGACAGACCTGGGACGCGGCGGCGTATGCGGCGACGGGGCGCTTTGTGGCGGATCTGGCCGGCGGCGCGGTGGCACTGCTGGCGCCGCAGCCGGGTGAGGCAATCCTCGATCTTGGCTGCGGGGATGGGGCGCTGACCGAGCGAATTGCGGCAACTGGCGCAGTGGTGACCGGCGCGGATGTGTCGCCGGCGATGGTTGCGGCAGCCAGGGCGCGAGGGCTCAATGTCGATGAGGTGAGCGCCGACGCGATGCGCTACCAGGGCGAGTTCGATGCAGTGTTTTCAAACGCGGCGCTGCACTGGATGCCGGATGCGCAAGCGGTGATTGCGGCCGTCTACCGGGCGCTCAAGTCAGATGGGCGGTTTGTCGCGGAGATGGGCGGCCAAGGGAATATTGCCGCGATCCGGACGGCCCTGCAGGCGGTTCTGGCGCGGTTCGGCATCGACGCGGAGGCGGCGGCGGCGAGCTTCTATCCTTCGCCCGCCCATTATCGGCGGCTGCTTGAAGCGGGAGGTTTTACGGTGCGGTCGATCGAGCTGATTCCGCGGCCAACCCCTTTGCCGGCTGGAATGGAGGGCTGGCTCAATACGTTTCGGAACGGCGTTCTGGACCTGCTCACGCCTGAGCACAGGGCGAAGGCGGTGGCGGAGACGGTGGCATTGCTGAGGCCGATGTTGGCCGATGCGGACAGCAACTGGACGGCGGATTATGTGCGGCTGCGGTTCTGGGCGGTGCGGCCGTAGCCCTACTGGAGGACGCCGTGCGCCTTCAGGAATTCGAGGCAGAGGATCATCGCCTTGTCGGACTCGGCGGCGGAGAAGTTGCCGTGGCCGCCGCCGGGAACGATGTCCTGGCCGTTGGGGACACCGGCTGCATCGAGCGCGCTCTTCAGCTCGGCGGACTGGCTCGGGTCGACGGTGTGGTCGCTGTCTCCATTAACGATGAAGGTGGGCGGCAGGCCGGGCTTCACGTATGTGAGCGGCGACATCTCCCTCGCGCGGGCGAGCGTCTTGGCGTCCGGAGCGGGCCAACGGGTCGGCTGCGGGCGGGCGCTCGCGGCGGAAACTGCGTCGGTGGTCGGCCCGGCCGGACCGGCAGGCAGAGGCATGTCGGTGCCAAGCCACTGGTGGGTAAAGTCCGAGCTGCCGCGCTGGGTAAGGCCTTCCGCGAGGTTGGTCGGACCGTAGAAATCAAGGATCGCCGAGACCTTTGGCTGGTCGCTGCAGCCCGGCGGATTGAACGAGGCCGGAGCGTAGCCAGCCATAAGCGCGAGGTGTCCGCCCGCCGATCCGCCGTACGCAACCACGCGGGTAAGGTCGAAGTTGTACTTCGCGGCGTTTGCCTTGACCCACGCCATGGCGCAGCGGACATCCTCTATGGCGGCCGGCGCGGGAGCGTCCTTGGCATTGCGGTATTCGACGGTGACAACGCTCATGCCGGCCGCGAGCAGCGCGCGAAAGCTGCTGTACGAGCTGGGACGGTCGCCGCGAATCCAGCCGCCGCCGTGCAATTGAATGACGACGGGCGTCGGCTTCGGCGAGGGCATCTGAAACACGTCCACGTGCAGATTCAGGGTGCCGGGCGCCGCAGTGCTCGGAATGGGCGCGCGGATGCCGGACGGCGTCCCGGGATCTGGCGAGGCACTGGGATTCGCGATGACAGGGACGTTGGCATAGACGATGTTGTCCGTCTCGACGGGCTTGACGGCCTTCCAGCTTGCCGCGTCCTCCCACGCCGCAGCAGAGGTGGAGGCTGCCGCGGGGACCTGCGCGAAGGCGGACGATCCCGCAGCCATTGACGTTCCAACCAGCAGTACCGCGGCCCGAAATTGACCGATCATCTTCCCCCCGCATTCTTCCCGGCGACCATCGTATAACGCCGCATGGGCATTTCAAAAAGGGAGTGAAACTGACAGGAGCCCGTTTGGACCCGCCGTCGCCAAAGCGGCGTTCCCGATGACAGCTCTCTGCGGCCGGTGGTAGGCTTCTCGCCATGCTCGCTAAGTCTCCCTCTTCCCTGCTCCGACTCGGCTCGACTCTGGTGCTCGCGCTGACTGCCACGCTGGCGTCTCGGGCGCAACTACCGGCCCAGGTTCCCGGCACGCCCGACGCTCCTCCGCAGACGAACCTTCCGCAACATGCCCCCTTGAACCCGAAGCTGCCGACGCTGTTCATCGTAGGTGATTCGACTGCGAGCAATGGCCCGGACCTGGGCTGGGGCGACCATCTTGCACACTACTTCGACACGACGAAGATCAATGTGGCCAACCGAGCGCACGCAGGGCGCAGCAGCCGGTCGTACATGGTCGAAGGCGCGTGGGACAAGGTGCTGGCGGAGATCAAGCCGGGCGACTACGTCATGCTGCAATGGGGTCATAACGACGGCGGCGACCTCGGCGGCGCAAAGCCACGCGGCTCGCTGAGGGGCGACGGCGACCAGACCCAGGACATGCTGCAAACGACCGGGCCGCTCGCGGGTCAGACCGAGACCATCCACACCTATGGCTGGTACAACCGCAAGTACGTCGCCGACACGAAGGCCAAGGGGGCGACGCCGATGTTCCTGTCGATGACCATCCGCGATATCTGGACGCCGGATGCGAGCGGGGTGAAGCGGATCGAGCGCGAGACGAACTACAACAACATCATGAAGACCATCACGGACCAGGACCATCTGGCATACATCGACATGGCGTCGGTGGAGGCGGACAGGCTGGAGGCTGCCGGGCCAGAGAAGGCGGCGCTGCTCTTCCCTATCGACCACACCCACACCAGTGCCGAGGGGGCCGAGCTGAACGCACAGTCGGTGGTGATCGCGCTTGAAGAGGCGAAGTCACCGCTGGTCACATACTTGAAAGCCAGAATTCCACTGCCGGCGCCAACCCCCGAAACGGCAAAGTAGGACGGCGCGCCGATTGCGGCCCACGACCTCAGTTAGGACTGGTCATCGGAGTTGAGGACGGGCTTGGTGGAACTTCCACCTGGTTCGGCGCCAGAGGTCCACCGGACTTGGGTGGAAACTTCGCAAACATGATGCTCACCGACTTGTCGACGTTGTCCTCGTTTGTCTTCTCTTTCGGGGCAATGCCTTCGGCCGCGGTGCCGCGCCAGACCAGCTTTCCCGTGGCGCTGTCATAAATATCCACGATCAGCGTGCCGCCGTGTATCTGCCGCAGCGAGGACGCCGAGTCGGAGAAACCGCCGCCGGACCATCCGCGATGCCAGTCGAGATTGGTCAGTCCGCGGTAAAAGGTAACATATTGCTGGGAACTCTTCGCTTCCACGGCAGTGATCGTAACGTCCCCATTCTTGGAGCGCTCGTTGAATCCATAGCCCTGGACCACGCGGTCGATGGCGGCCAGGACACGCGGTTCGACCAGCGGGTCCGACGCCTGAATCTTGCCAATGGTATAGCTCTTGACCTTGTTGAACTGGAACGCATGGTCGTAGTCGGTGTTGACATCCTGCGCGAGCAGCGACACGCCCGCCAGCAGGGCGGCGAGGGCAGCGGCTGCAAGCAATCTTTCGAGCGACTTCATAAAGCCTCCGGAAACTCCAGGTTGAGCGTCCGCAAGGCCGCGACCGCTTCACCCACTGGTTGGATGCGCGGCCGGGCGGCATTGGATAGCTGGAGGGTGGGGTGGGTAGCGGGAGGCAGGATTGCACAGCGGGAGTCTGCGGCGGGCCGGTTGGCTGCCGAATTTGCCGTAGGGGTCTCATCGGACATCGGACTGCCCGACAGTGCAGGCACGCACGCCCACTCAGCCGTAGCCGTGCGAACGCTGCGATGATGCCCGTTCGATCAGACTGCGCTGGTTCCCTCGACCTACTTCTTGTACTTTGGCGGGTACTTGCCAATCAGCAGGGTGACCGCTTTATCCATCTTCTGGTCGTTCTTGTCGGAGCTGTTGGCTACAGCCTCGGTCACGGTGCCGCGCCACAGGAGCTTGTGCGTCTTGGTGTCGTACATATCGAGGACCAGCGTGTCGACCGGGATGTCCCCCAGGGTGGCCTCCGAATCCATGAACCCTCCACTACCCCATCCGCGCTGCCAGGTGAAGTCGCCGAGGTTGCTGTAGAAGGTCGCGAATTCCTGCTTGTCCTGGGTTGCCTCGACGGCGGCTATGGTGACGTCGCCGCCGCTCGACACCTCAGTCATATATCTGCCAGTCATGTCCCGGTTTAGTGCGATCGTGATGCGCTGCTCGACGCTTGGGTCAGTCGCGTGGACCTTGTCCCATGTATAGGTCTTGAACTTGAGGAAGTTAACCGTGTGGTCGTAGTCGATGGTAACGGTCTGCGCCATCAGGGGGGCTCCAGCGATGGCAGTACCGAAAAGTATAACTGCCAACATTTTCGCGAATGACCTCATTAATCCTCCCAGGGATGTGGAATGAAGCTCCGCCCGACTCCGGGTAGCAGCCGCCGCATTCAGTTTTAGTTCTCTATCAATTCTATTCAAGGAAACGTGGGCTATGCCAAATTAAGATGCAGCCAGCGTCCGGACTGAGCTGAAAAGCCGATTGGCGCTCATGGCGAAAGCGCCCGCGCGCGCCCTTGATCGCGAACATCGCGTAAACTTGTACTTGGGCAATTTACCGCCCGCGGAATCCTGAAGGACACCCAGTTTGCTCAATAATCTGCTTGCAAAGGTCTTTGGCACCAGTAACGAACGCGCGGTAAAGCGTATGCTCCCGGCGGTCGCCCAGATCAATGCGCTCGAGCCGGAGATTCACGCGCTGTCGGATGAGGAGTTGCGCGCCAAGACAGCCGAGTTCCGGCAGCGCATCGCGGACTCCGTCGCCGCCCAGAAGATCGACCCCGCGGATCCCGATGCGGCCGACGCGATCCGCGCCGCGGAGAAGGCGGCGCTCGACGAGATTCTTCCCGAGGCGTTTGCAGTGGTGCGCGAGGCTGGCGTCCGCGCCGTCGCCATGCGGCATTTTGACGTCCAGCTGATCGGCGGCGTGGTGCTGCACTCGGGCAAGATCGCCGAGATGAAGACCGGCGAGGGCAAGACTCTGGTCGCCACGCTTCCCTGCTATCTCAACGCGCTCGCCGGCCACGGGGTCCACGTGGTCACGGTAAACGACTACCTCGCCAAGCGCGACGCGGAGTGGATGGGAAAGATCTACGGCTTCCTCGGGCTGTCGGTCGGCGTCATCGTTCACGATCTCTCCGACGAGCAGCGCCGCGAGGCCTACGGCTCGGACATCACCTACGGGACCAACAACGAGTTCGGCTTCGACTATCTGCGCGACAACATGAAGTTCGACCTCAAGGATATGGTCCAGCGCGGGCAGTACTACTGCATCGTCGACGAAGTGGACTCGATCCTGATCGACGAGGCGCGCACGCCGCTCATCATCTCCGGCCCAACCGACCAGACCACGGACAAATATGCGCGGGTAAACCTCATCATCCCCGAGCTTGAATTGGGCGAACTGATCGAGACGCTCGAGACCAAGACCTGGTCCGGGGATTTCGTGGTCGACGAGAAGGCCCGCGCCATCACCGTCACCGACGAGGGCTGGGAGAAGATCGAAAAACTGCTGGGCATCGGCAACATCGCCGAGCCCGAGAACTGGGACCTGAAGCATCACGTCGAGGTGGCCATCAAGGCCCACCACCTCTACAAGCGCGACGTGGAGTACGTGGTCAAGGAAGGCGAAGTCATCATCGTCGACGAGTTCACCGGCCGGCTGATGCCGGGACGGCGCTGGTCGGACGGCCTGCATCAGGCAGTCGAGGCCAAGGAGGGCGTGGCCATCCGCAAGGAAGACCAGACCCTGGCCACGATTACCTTCCAGAACTACTTCCGCATGTACAAGAAGCTCTCCGGAATGACCGGCACGGCGGAGACCGAAGCGGCGGAGTTCGACAAGATTTACAAACTCGAAATTGTCGTGATTCCGACCAACCGTCAGATGCGCCGTATCGAGAATCCCGACGTGGTCTTCCGCACCGCCAAAGAGAAGTACTTTGCCGTGGCCGACGAGATCACCCGCCTGCACGAGGAGAAACAGCCGGTGCTGGTGGGCACCACCTCGATCGAAAAATCTGAGTTGCTGTCGGAGATATTGAAGCGCAAAGGTGTGCGCCACGTGGTGCTGAACGCGAAGTTCCACGAGAAGGAAGCCGAGATCGTGGCCCAGGCCGGGCGCCTCGGGATGGTGACCATCGCCACCAACATGGCCGGACGCGGGACCGACATTCTGCTGGGCGGCAACTCCGAGTTCATGGCCCGCCAGGACCTGGTCAAGAAGTCGCAGGCGCGAGCAGTGTCGGCGGCCGAGGGTGCGATCTCGCCCAACGCTGGACCCGGAATGGTGCGCTTCTACTACGCCAGCCAGGAGTTCGAGACCACGCAGGCCGCGTGGGACGCCGCCATCGCGTCGCATCTCGCGACTGCGCAGACCGAGCACGAAGCGGTGGTGGCAGCCGGCGGACTGCATATTCTGGGCACCGAGCGCCATGAGTCCCGGCGCGTCGACAACCAGCTCCGCGGGCGCGCGGGGCGGCAGGGCGACCCCGGGTCTTCGCGCTTCTTCCTCTCCCTCGAAGACGACCTGATGCGCATCTTCGCCAAGGAGTGGGTAAGCACGCTGTTGCAGCGCCTGGGCATGGAAGAAGGCATACCCATCGAGAGTCCGATGATCTCGCGCCGCATCCAGGCGGCACAGAAGGCAGTGGAGGCGCAGAACTTCGAATCGCGCAAGCACATCCTCGAGTACGACGATGTGATGAACAAGCAGCGTGAGGCGGTGTACGGCCTGCGCCGCCAGTTGATGGAGGGCGTCGACCAGAAGCAGCTCATCACCGAGGACTATGTTTCCACCATCCTCTCGAACATCCTCGACGAGAATGCGCCGGAAAAGGCGCACGCGGAGGAGTGGAAGCTGGATGCGATCTTCACCCAGCTCTACGATGTCTTCGGTGCGAAGCTGACCGTGGGTCCGGACGCAATCGACCCTGCTGCGCTGAACCGGCACCAGCTCGGCGAGACCATCTTTGAGAAGATCCGCGCCCGCTACGACATCAAGGAACAGATCCTCGGCGCTCCCGCCATGCGCTACCACGAGCGCATCGTGATGCTCAGCGTTCTCGACGGCCTGTGGAAGGACCATCTGCTGGCGATGGACCACCTGAAAGAAGGCATCGGCCTGCGCGGCTATGCGCAGCAGGATCCGCTGGTGGCCTACAAGAAGGAATCGTTCGAGATGTTCGAAGCGATGATGATCCAGTTTCAGATGGACACCGCGCGTCATCTCTTCCGGATGCAGATCATCGGGCCGGATGGGACGCCGATCGAGACCGCCGAGCAGATGCAGGATGCGCAGAGGCAGCGTGCGATTGCGGACGCAGGCCCGCAGCAGGCATCGCTGCCATTGCCGGCGCCGGCGGCGGGCAGTGGATCGGCCGAGGGCAGGGCGCAGTCGCCTGCGCGCGCGGCGGTTCCCATTCCGACGCGTGCTCCATCGACCACGATCGACGAGTTGGAGAAGGAATTTCAACGCAAGAAGAAGCGCGAACTGGAGCAGGCTCGTAACGCCGGCGCGGGCGCGAGCACCAACGGCAGCGGACCGCGGGTCACGGGCGAAAAGGTCGGGCGCAACGATCCCTGCCCCTGCGGCTCAGGCAAGAAGTACAAGAAGTGCCATGGAGCCCAGGCGTAGAACAGTTGTCCGTTGGTAATTGTTATTGGGAGCCAAGCTACTTCTTTTCTAGGTCGTCCATCAGCAGCTTGGCTTTGGTAGCCAGGTTCCTCGCGCCCTCCGCGTCGCCTGAGTCCAGCGCCTGCTGTGCCTGATCGAGAAAGTGCCGGACCTGCCGTACGTGATCCTTCTGCGTGTCGGCCGTGGCAGCCGGCAGCGCCGCGATCCGCCTGAGAATCGATGCCATCAGCTCCCTCGCCTCCTGCTGACTCTGCGCCATCGAGTCGCCCCCGGATGACAGTGCGCCGATGGCGGCGGCCGCCGGCTCTGTCAAGCTGGCGACCTGCACAGGCGGCGGGACCTCCTTCGGCGGCACCGGCGCGGCCTTCTTTCTGGCGGCCTTCTTGACCGGAGCCGGCGTTGGCGGTGGTGGTGGCGGGACCAGTTCGGGCGCGGCTTCGGAAGCGATCATCGGTGGGTTCTCGGGTTCCGGAGACGCCTCCAGCTCGATCGGCGCATGCGCCACCTGGAGCACCACCACCGGCGTGGTCTTATGGCGGCATCCGGCAAGACCGCCGGCCAGAATCAGCGACAGCCCGGCTCCGCGTCCGCCACGGGCAAGTATGGCGGCGAGGCGCTGCGCGAGAGAATGCCGGTAGGTCAAGCGATCTCCTTCGTCTCTATGTTAGTAGCAATGGAGTTCAGGGGTTTCGCATTCCCTGCGTCGGAATCGCCAGGATGAGGGCCGCTGGCGAGGCGCGCCGGGTAGCGGCTTTCATTGGCCGAAGCGATGGAGATCGGAACGTGCAGCGTGAACGTGGTTCCCCGTTCCGGCGACCCGGGATCGGCATTCGAGCGGACCTCCATCGCGCCTCCATGCAACTGCAGAATGCGATAGGTCATAGCCAGGCCGATGCCGCTTCCCGTGGGCTTGGTGGTGAAGTACAGGTCGAAGATGCGCGGCAGCAGAGCGGCCGGAATGCCTGCCCCGTTGTCCGTAATCTCGACAATGGCGAACCGGGGTTCGCGGCGGAGCGAGACGCGTACCAGGCCGCCCGACGGCATCGCCTGCATGGCATTCAGCAGAAGATTCAGGAACGCCTGCCGCATCAGTTCGGCATCCACATGCACCGGAACCGGCTGCGGCGAGAACTCGGACTGGATGCGCACCCCTTGCTGTTTGAGCTCGGCGCCGGCAAGGTCGATCACCTGCTCGATCACGCGGCGGAGATCATGCTCGCGCAGAGCGAGTTCCATAGGCCGGGAGAAGTCCGCGAGCGTCTCGACCACGCGGTCCAGACGATGCATCTCATCCGCCAGGATGTCGACGTGCTTCTGCGCGCTGTCCCGGTCGATCGCACCGGCGGCGAGCTTTCCCCGCAGCAGCTCCAGATGCACGACCATGGCATTGATCGGATTCTTGACCTCGTGACCGACGTTCGCCGTAAGCCTTCCAATGGCGGCCAGGCGGCGCGCGACTTCCAGCTCCTGCTCAAGTTCGAGCGCGGAGCCGGTGTCGCGCAGGGTGAGGAGGGTGCCCATATCGTGGTCGCCTCCGCTGCGATTGCCGCC
>Ga0302326_10032994_pt1 | contig 10302 bp, 6 predicted proteins | sample Palsa_T0_3_FD_202264 | JGI IMG/M metagenome (GOLD analysis project Ga0302326, IMG submission 202264) | Peat permafrost microbial communities from Stordalen Mire near Abisko, Sweden - Palsa_T0_3 | ecosystem: Environmental > Terrestrial > Soil > Palsa > Peat permafrost | place: Sweden: Abisko... | reverse complement strand
AGGGTGAGAGCAAGCAGTGCCGCCATTGCAATTTTTTTCAACATCAGCCGTTTCCTCCAGGGGTAAATTGTTCCGGATTTTTTTGAGCATTCCGGCCTGCTAACAAATAAGAACGCAAAACGGAGCAAAGAGTTGTGTGGAGATCGCCGCGAACGCCACGGGCCAAACTCGCCAGTTCGATTGCGTCAATGGTATTTGCTTTGAATCAAAGGAAATAGTCGCCTTCGCTCTCGATCTTCAAGTGGCGATGAATTCTAAGAATGTGGCCCGGCATGCGCACGGGATTCAGCTCCACGTAATTGCGCGGTCCATTCCACAGGTAGCGCTCGCCGGTCAGCAAATCCTCAACCTCATAGCCGCGATCGAGCGGAATCTCCAGCGCATCCAGCGGCAGCGCAACAAATCCGGACTGTGTGTAATGCGGATCGAGATTGACCACCGTCATAATCAGATTCGACCGATCGTCCGATTCCTTGGTGTAAGCGATCAGTTGTTCGTTTCCCGTGGAATGAAACTGAATCGACCAGTCGTTCTGCAACGCTGCATTCTCTTTGCGGATTTCATTCACATGTGTGATCAGCGGGCGCAGGCTGTCAGGCCGTTCGGGATCCCAATGGCGAATCTCATACTTCTCCGAGTCCAAATATTCTTCACTTCCCTGCCGCACCGGCACATGCTCCATCAACTCAAAGGCCGGCCCGTAAATTCCGTAGTTGGCGCCCAGCGTAGCGGCCAGCAGCAGGCGAATGCCAAACACCTCGCGGCCGCCGATCTGCAGGAACTCGGTGAGAATGTCGGGCGTGTTGGTCCACTGGTTAGCACGGAAGAAATCGCGCACCGGGGCCTGCGCCAGCTCCGTCAGGTAGGCAGCGATTTCATCTTTCCCGTTGCGCCACGGGAAGTAAGTGTACGACTGGCTGAAGCCCAGCTTGGCCAGCCGGTACATAATCTTCGGCCGCGTAAAGGCCTCAGCCAGAAACAACACCTCGGGATGGTTGCGCTTGATCTCCGGAATCAGCCACTCCCAAAACGGAAACGCCTTGGTGTGCGGATTATCCACGCGAAAAATTGTCACGCCCTTTTCGATCCAATAGTCGAATATGCTCTTCAGTTCCTCCCACATGCCGGCCCAGTCTTCGCTCTCAAAATCGAAGGGATAAATGTCCTGATATTTCTTGGGTGGATTTTCAGCGTACTGAATGGTCCCGTCCGGACGTTTGCGAAACCAGTTCTCATGCTCGGTTACATACGGATGATCGGGCGCGGCCTGGAAGGCGATGTCGAGCGCGACAGTCAGGTCCAGTTGCGTGGCCCTGGCCACAAAGCGCTGGAAGTCCGCCAGCGTGCCAAGTTGGGGATGGATCGATTTGTGGCCGCCCTCCGCCGAGCCGATGGCCCAGGGGCTGCCGAAATCGCCGGGTTGGCTCTCGGGATTATTGTTGCGCCCCTTGCGGAAGCTCACGCCGATGGGATGAATGGGCGGAAGATACACAACGTTAAAGCCCATCTCCGCGATATAAGGCAACCGCTTCTCACTATCCAAGAAGGTCCCGTGCTTGCCGGTATTCCCAGCCGTGGAACGCGGGAAGAACTCGTACCATGCACTGAACCTTGCAATCACCGGATCGACGACGATGGAGTACTCGCGGTCAGACTCGGTTGCAAAACGCTTGTCAGGATACTTCAAAGCCAGCTCATGCAGTTGCGGATCGATGGCATGGGTGCGCAATTCCTTCAGCTCAACACCTGACCGCAGCAGCTTGGCGCGATCGCGAAGCCACTTGGCATCCGGCCCCTTGGCGCGTTTTGCCGCTTCGGCAACGAGATCCGAGCCGATGAGGTAATCAACAGCCGCATCGGTCTCTGCGGCAATGCGCTTCAGCAGGTCGCGATGCCAGGTCTCGAAATGATCCACCCAGCCCTGCACCTTGAAACCATAACGGCCCACCTCGCCCACGCGGAAGCTAGCCGTCCATCGGTCGTTGCCGTTGAGGATGGCGCGCATCGGAATCTCAACCCATTTCTTCGATCCTTCGCGCCGCGCCAGCAGCGACGCGGCGATGGCGTCGTGGCCGTCGGTAAAGATGTCGGCTTCCACCCGCACCTTGTCGCCCACTGTGCGCTTTACCGGGAACCTTCCGCAGTCCACCGCGGGAGAGATTGCTTCAATGACGACGCGCTTGCGTCCATCGGATTGAGTCACCGTCATAGCCGTTCCATATCCCCTGTCGTTCCATTTCCCTTGTTGCTTCCGCGAATCCGCGCCCTGAAACAACCTGTATCAAGACTGCTTCCCGCTCTTCCGCGCCGAGATCAACCGTTCATAAAGCTGAATCGTCTGCTGCGCGATGGATGTCCAACTGAAAATCTCTTCCACGCGACGCCGGCCTGCATCGCCGAACTGACGGCAACGATCCGGATGGCTGAGCATGGCCTGAATACGCACCGCAAGATCGCGTGCAAACCGATCCGGATCGGTGGGAAAACCGGTCACCGGGTCCTGTTCGAACGGCACCAGGTAGCCCGTTTTCCCATCCACCACCACCTCTTTGATGCCGCCCGTAGCGCTTGCGACAACCGGCGCGCGGCAGGCCATGGCTTCGAGGTTGATGATGCCGAAAGGCTCGTAAACAGACGGGCAGCAGAAGACACGGCAGTTCGAATAAAGCTGCACGGCGTCCCGCTTTGAGACCATCCCCTCGATCCACACGATGCGCGGATGGTGCGCTCGCGCGGCTTCAACCTTCTGCCGCATTTCGGCCGCGATCTCCGGCGTATCCGGCGCGCCCGCGCATAGCACCACCTGCGTTTCAGCAGGAAGGAAGTGGATTGCATCCACCAGGTGCGTTACGCCCTTCTGGCGCGTGATGCGGCCGACGAACAGTACGTATGGCACAGTCGGATCGACCCCGTGATTTATCAGCGCTGCGGTCTCCTCGGTCTTCTGGTACTCGTTCAGATCGACGCCGTTGTAAATGACGTGGATGCGCGCGGGATCCACGTCTGGATAAGCCGCTCGAATGTCTGCTTTGGTGCCATGAGAGACGGCAATGATCGCGTCCGCGGCCAGTATCGCGGTGCGCTCCATCCACGAGCTCATCGCGTAGCCGGAGCCAAGCTGCTCCGCCTTCCACGCGCGCAATGGTTCCAGCGAATGAGTGGTCAGCACAAAGGGCACGCCGTAGAGTTTCTTCGCAAGGAATCCGGCCATCGACACGTACCAGGTGTGCGTATGCACCACGTCAATGCCCACGAGCGCCTTCACCTGCGTCAGGTTCAGGCTGAAGGCCTCGAGTGCGCCTTTGAACTTTTCTTCGGTGCCCTTCGATATCTCCGCCCACGGCTCCGCGCCGCGCACGTGCAGATTGTGCTCGTCAGAGTGCTGCGGTCCCCAGCAATGCACTTCCACTTCGATTTTCCTGGCCAATTCGCGGCTCAGATAATCGACATGAACTCCCGCGCCGCCGTATACAAGTGGAGGGTATTCGCGTGTAAACAACCCGACTCGCATGATCTTCCTTTGCATGAATCGAAGCTCTGCCGTTCGCTCCGGATGAGTGTATTCGGTAGGTGTTCGCGGTGCAAGTTGCGGATTCAGGCCGCCTCGATCTCTTCAGTCAGCGCCTCAGCGGCGGTTATGCAGTCTCCGCGGCTCACATCCAGGTGCGTCACTATCCTTACCGAACTTGGTCCCACCGCGGTCATCAGAATTCCTCGCGCCTTGAGCCGCGCCGTCAGCACACTCGCGCTTCTCCCCTCGACCAGCTTGAAGATCACGATGTTGGTCTCCACAGCATCCAGATCAATCTCGACGCCATCCATGTGCGCCAGCGCCTCGGCCAGCATGCGCGCATTGGCGTGGTCCTCATGCAGCCGCTTCGGCCCTTGCTCCAGCGCCATCAGACCAGCCGCGGCCAGCACGCCTGCCTGGCGCATTCCCCCGCCCAGCGCCTTGCGGAAGAGCCGCGCGCGATCCATCAAATCAGCGGAGCCAACCAGCATCGAGCCCACCGGCGCGCCCAGTCCCTTCGACAGGCAGAACATCACCGTGTCGAAGCCGTGCGTCAGCGCCTTCACGTCCACGCCCAGCGCAACGGCGGCATTAAAGATGCGCGCGCCGTCCAGGTGCGTTGGCAGCGTCCGCCCTTTTGCACCGGCCCAGATTTCTTCGAGCATAGCAACAGGCGTACATCCTCCGCCCGCAAGGTTTGCGGTGTTCTCAATCTCGATCAGGCCAGTTGCCGCGCGAAATGCTCCGCGTGCATAAATGTGTGGCTCGATATGTTTCCACGTCAGGATGCCGCGGTCCGCCTCGACGGCGCGCACCAGGCAGCCGGAGAAGACGGCCGTCGTGGCCATCTCCCAATCGAGAATGTGCGCCCGCGACTCTGCAATCACTTCTTGGCCCGGTTGCGTGTGCAGCCGAATCCCGATCTGATTCCCCATCGTCCCGGTGGGCACAAACAGCGCAGCTTCGCGACCGAAGACCTCGGCGGCGCGGCGCTCGAGGTGGTTCACAGTCGGGTCTTCACCGTAAACGTCATCGCCCACCTCAGCCGCAGCCATGGCCGCTCGCATTTCTGCGGATGGCCGCGTTACCGTATCCGAACGAAGATCAATCGTTCCTGTCAAATTCTTCTCCAACGTTTTAGTCTCGTTCAATCTGGACAAAGCTAGGCCTAGCCCCTGTTGGTTCAGTCCGCAGGCGATATTCGAATTGTCTTCAAGATTGCACGGAAGAACCGCAAATCCGCTTCCAGATGTTCTTCGCTTGTTAGCAAACAAATTGAATAGTTGATGGAAGGGACGGTGGCATCGAAATCCGGAGCTGGTCGACCTGCCTGAGTTACTACAAGTATTTCGACCTTGTCATTTGGAAGTTTTACTCTCGCAGACTCGCTCGCCAACCCATGGATCCGCAAATCTTCGGGGGGTTGGAGACACTCTACCCCCCCAAAGACTGTACACTCATGCTCCAGAAAGTCATGAAGCTTCGCCGTGTCATCCGTAGCGTTGAAATATGCGTCGACAGCAATATACCTATCGCATCCCCCGCTGTTGCAATCCTCAATCCTGGTTGGTTTGGAGAAAAACTGTCGGCCGTGATCGATTCCGGTCATTTTGTGCGGGCTAAAAAGATAGAGCCCATGCGGGATGGGAACAACAATTCCGAAATCCCGATTGCGGTACACCTTTGTCTGGGCGATGAGTGCGATCGGAAAAGCACTGAGCACCAGCAACGGAATTGCCGCTCTAAGCCGCATCCTACGTCCCCCAGTCCCGAGCCCCTCAGTCCCTATTCCCTAGCCCCTAGTCCCTGCTTCACGGTATCTGCCCCATCGGCAGCTCAATCACCGGCGTCCGCTTGCCATCTTTTTCCGCCACGGCCCACATGCCGTGGAAACTCTGTCTCAGCTCCGGATGTACTTTCAGCAACGCGCTGAGCACCGCGCCGGCCTCGGTACGCACCGCAGCCGGATCGGTTACGCCGGTGGACTCGTACACTACTGCCAGGTCGGCCTGGCGCAGACTGGCATCGAGCCGGATCGACTCGATCTTCCAAGTGCGGTCGCCATCCTGCATGGAGTATGGATAAACGTCCTGCGGAGAATTCTTGATCAGCGCCTGCTCCTGGCCCAGCTTGTCCAGGTTCGGCGAAGAGATGAAATCCACCGGCAGCAACAGGTAGCGCGCTGCTTCGTAGCTGAACCACGCGCTCCACGGCTGACCGTCCTTCATCAGCTCTCGAGCGCGCGACCAGTACCAGACGCCGTCGTGCCCATCGAAGTTTCCCTGGCGAACGTTGAGCCCGGCGAGTTTCCATCCTGCCGTGGCTCCGGTCGGATCCCAGGCCAGCACCAAGCCGATTTGGCCAGCCTGTGGAGCACCTGCCGCGTCCGCCAGGATGACAGCGTAGCGGCCCGGCGGCAACGCGTGCATGTTCATGGTCACGGTCAGCGATCCGCTCGCATTGGAGCAGAAAAACTGCGTATCGGCAGCCGCCGTGAGTGTGGTTGCGTCGAGTAGATAGAGGTTGCGCAACTGCACCTGCCCGCCCTTGAGCAGCGGAGCCCCCAATTCAACCGAATCGTGAATTCCCTGCCAGTCGCCTGCCTCGGCCGGCAGCAGCGACGCCTGGAGCGTGGCATAATCCTGGCCCAAAATGGCTGTGGCAATGCGTCCACCGACGGCGGCCAGCGCGTCCCGGTCCGGGGCCAACAGCTCCGCTTGCGTGGTGCAACTAGTCGCCTGGCTCGGCGCCGGCGAGGCCAACAGAGCCGACACCAGCAAAGCGGCGGGAAAAACTCTCCAGCAGAGGCGCATTTTAGGGAACATCCTCTCCAACTCGCGAAACTCCTTTCGAGCGTCCGCGAGCCACTGTTAGTCTATTGTCTAGTACAGCGAGACGGCAATGACGCGCCGAGTCCGGCTAAGCACTGCGGCCTGCCGGACGCCGCCCAGGGCCAGGGAGCTCAATCGAATGCAAATCATGCCTTCGCCGCAGACGGAATCCACGCGCTGCCGGAGCGTGCGCGGCCGGGTGTGGCCCAGCTTCCTGCTCTGCTCTCTGATCCGCTCAGGGCTCAGGTCGCTGCTGCTGCCTGCGGTTGTCCTTGCGCTGGTTGCCGCAGCCGCGTTACTCCCAGCTCAAACGACCGACCCTCAAGCTCCCACGCCTGCGTCCACCCCAAAGCCCGTTCACCACAAGCGCCCTGGCCCGGCCCATTCGGCGGTAGAGCCTACTCCAGTCGTTACCCCGGCTCCAGAGACGCCGCCAGAGCCGGAGCAGCCCAAATGGCCGGCATTTGACCCGGCGGCGCAGGCATCCGTGGTGTGGGACAGCCAGGGGCTGCGCATCGATGCGGCCAACTCCAGCCTGCAGCAGATTCTCAAAGACGTCTCCACCGCGACCGGCGCCAAGGTGGACGGCCTGACCACCGATGAGCGGGTCTTCGGTGCATACGGTCCCGGCCAGGCGCGCGACGTGCTTTCGCAGCTATTGCAAGGGTCCGGTTACAACGTCATTATGATTGGCGATCAAGGCCAGGGCACTCCCCGCCAGGTCTTGCTCAGCCCCCGTCAGGCGGCGAGCAACCAGGGCGCCGCGCACCCCGCGCCGACAAACAGCAATGACGACGAAAATGATGTTGAAGACCAGCCTGCCACTCCGGACCCGGCCCCGCCCGTGCGTCCTAATTTCCCGCCTGGCGCGCCGCCCCGTTCCCCGCAGCAGATTATGCAGGAGATGCAGGAGCGGCAGCGGATGCAGCAGCAACAACCGCAACCACCGCCGCCCAACAATCCGCAGTAGCAGCGATTCAATCGTCCATGGTTTTGGGGGTAAAGTGCTGAGTCGTCTCTTTTAGAGTCTGTTTAAGAACTCGTTCGGGCGGTAGATCCGGGCTTCACAGGCTGCGGAAAAACTCATTCGTGCGGTAGGCCGGGGATTTATCCCCGGTTAAAGGCCAATGGAATCGAAGCGGGCTTTAGCCCCTGAGGTTTAGCGCCTGAGGATGAACAGCATGCCTCAGGGCCTGAAGGCCGGCATTCTTTGCGGCCCAAATGTCAGGGTTGAAGCCCTGACCTATCGCTGCCCCAAGAATCCGCGGAGTTTCTAAATAGGTACGCATAAGCCTGCAGCCGCTATACGCGGGCTACGCGAGCGTCGGCTTTGACCGCCATGCCGGGCCGCTGGGGCCGCATCAGTGCGAACCCCACGCGCAGAACGACGTACGCCGCCAGAACTCCAAGCGCCAATGAGCCAATCGATGCCGCGATCAACATCACAAAATTAACCAGATCTGTCATTTCTGCCGATCTTCCTCACTCGTTCCTTGATGTCAAACGCTCGCGTGTTTGGCTTCGGTCTGACCTTGAGTTTCCCGTCTCTGCTAAAACTGCTTCCCAAATCATCGCAGAAGTCGACCCGATTGCTCGGTCATTCATATTGACCAACGGGGTACCTCCCCGCGCCGCGGAACACGCGCCTTGCCGTCATCCCGTTCTGGAGCGAGAGCCTCTTTTAACCTCAGCAACCCCTAAAGTTGCCTTGCTTGCGCCTGAAGCAACGGCCAATCTCGCTTGGAAGGTTTTTCAATGCGGTTTGAGTGGCTGCCCGTGCGATTCCGCCCCGTCGTCCTGAGCCAGGCCTGAGAATCACCGCATCTAATTGCAAGTCTCATCCGCGTCAAATGACCCGGCCTTGTATCATGGTTCCAGGTCTGTCTTCCACACAGTCTTTGACCATATCCAGTCGTCACGACTGCACGCTGATCTAGTTTGAACACTGCAAATCACCATGGCAATTACTCACATTTCGGTGCGCGGGGCGCGTCAGCATAATCTGCGCGACATCAACGTGCGCATCCCGCGCAACACGCTCACGGTGGTCACCGGACTGTCCGGCTCCGGCAAGAGTTCGCTCGCGTTCGATACCATTTATGCCGAGGGCCAGCGCCGCTACGTGGAGACGCTCTCCGCCTACGCGCGCCAGTTCCTTGACCAGATCGAGCGGCCCGATGTGGATTCGATTGAAGGCCTCTCGCCTGCCATTTCCATCGAACAGAAGACCACCAGCCGCAGTCCGCGGTCAACGGTAGGCACCATCACTGAAATCTACGACTATCTGCGCCTGCTCTTTGCCTCCGTAGGCACACCGCACTGCCCTAACTGCGGCCGGCCCATAGCCCGCCAGACGGCCGAGCAGATTGTTGCGCGCATCCTGGAACTGGGTCGCGGCGAGCGCGTAACCGTGATGGCGCCCGTTGTCCGCGGCCGCAAGGGCGAGTTCAAGGAACTGCTCGATCAGCTTGATCAGCAAGGCTTTCGCGCCCGCGTTGACGGCGAGTTGCGCGACCTTTCCGAGCCCCTGCTGCTCGACCGGCGCAAGAATCACGCCATCGAAGCTGTCATCGACCGCATTCTGCTCAAGCCGCCTGCGGCCGGCGGTCCGGTTCTGGCTGCCGCGACCCCGCCGGCCCCCGGCAAGCCCTCCGTAGAGAAACGCCTCGAGCAGGCAGTCACCAAGGCCCTGCAACTGGCCAACGGCCTGGCCCTTGTAGCCATTGCGGGATCCCAGGATCAACAGGAGCAGTTGTTCTCGTCCTCCATGGCCTGCCCTGACTGCGGCCTGGATGTGCCCAAGCTGGAGCCGCGCAGCTTCTCATTCAACTCCGCCTTCGGCGCCTGCCCGGAGTGCCACGGTCTGGGCTCGCTCTATGATCTCGATCCCGCCAAGGTCATTACCGATTGGTCAAAGCCGCTGCTCGATGGTGGCCTCGGCCCCGGCTCCGCCTCGCAGTATCTCCTCAAGCTGATTCATTTAGCCGCGGACCGGTACAAGATCGACCTGAAGCTGCCGTTTGAAGACCTGCCGCCGAAGCAGCAGCACATCCTGGTCTACGGTCCGCCCAAGGGGGAAGCTCCGCGCACCGGATTCCACGGCATTCTCAGCTTCCTCCGCGACACCATCGACGAAGCCCGCAGCGACGGCTATCGCGAGTACATGATGAATTTCATGTCGGCCACGCCATGCGCGGTGTGCCGCGGAAAACGGCTGCGTCCTGAGTCTCTCGCGGTTAAAATCGGCGGCCTGTCCATCGCCGACTTCACAGCGCTGCCGCTCAATCGCGCGCTCTCGGCGGCCATTAACCTCAATTTCACGGCGCGCGAGGCGCTGGTCGCCGAGCGCATTCGCCACGAGGTTGTCGAGCGCCTCGAATTCCTCTGCGAGGTCGGGCTCAACTATCTCTCGCTTGACCGCAACGCCGCGACGCTCTCTGGCGGCGAAGGCCAGCGCATCCGTCTGGCAACGCAAATCGGTTCCCGGCTGCGCGGCGTCCTCTACGTCCTCGACGAGCCCTCCATCGGCCTGCATCAGCGCGACAACATGCGCCTGATTCAGGCTCTCGAAAGACTGCGCGATCTGGGCAACACCGTGCTGGTTGTCGAGCACGACGAAGACACCATCCGCAGCGCCGACTACGTGCTCGATCTTGGTCCCGGCGCGGGGCGTTTGGGCGGCAGCGTGGTTGCGCAAGGCACGCCGGAAGAAATCATGGCCTGCCCCGAATCCCTCACTGGCCGCTATCTCTCTGGCGCTGCGACGATGCTGCAGCGAGCTCATCCACGTCCGCTCACCGGCAAGTGGCTCACCGTGACCGGCGCGCGCGAGCACAATCTTCAAGACGTCGACATTCGCATCCCCTTGGGCGTTATGACGGTGGTCACCGGCGTCAGCGGCAGCGGAAAGAGCACCCTGATCAACGACATCCTCTACCGCTCGCTGGCACAGCAAATCTA
>Ga0302326_10032993_pt1 | contig 10302 bp, 9 predicted proteins | sample Palsa_T0_3_FD_202264 | JGI IMG/M metagenome (GOLD analysis project Ga0302326, IMG submission 202264) | Peat permafrost microbial communities from Stordalen Mire near Abisko, Sweden - Palsa_T0_3 | ecosystem: Environmental > Terrestrial > Soil > Palsa > Peat permafrost | place: Sweden: Abisko... | reverse complement strand
GCGTCGGCGTTCCCGCAGCCAAAGCAGGCGATTCCGTCGATGTTGTGCTCGACAAGACCAGCTTCTACGGCGATTCAGGCGGCCAGATCGGCGATACCGGCCGCTTCACCTCGCCCGACGGCAACCAGACCGTCGCCGAAATCACCGGCTGCGTCCTGCCCGTGCAAGGCGTCCGGGCGCACAAAGCTATCCTCAAGCAGGATCTAGCCGTCGGCGACCGCATTAACACCGTCGTGGATGGAGTGCGCCGCAACGCCATCAAGCGCAACCACACCGGCACGCATCTCCTCCACGCAGCGCTTCGGCAAGTACTCGGGACGCACGTCAAGCAAGCCGGCTCCCTCGTCGATCCCACCCGCCTGCGCTTCGACTTCTCACACTTCGCACAGGTCGCCGATGAAGAACTCGAAGAGATCGAGTCCATCGTCAACCGCGAAGTCCTCGGCAACACCGCAGTTCAGACCATGGTCGATGTTCCCATCGACGTGGCCGTGAACGAGTACCACGCCATGGCGCTCTTCGGCGAAAAGTACGGCGACAAAGTCCGCGTCGTAAAGATCGGCGACTTCTCCACCGAACTCTGCGGCGGCACGCACACCGGCGCAACCGGCGAAATCGGCCTCATCAAGATCGTCGGCGAAGGTTCCGTCTCATCCGGCGTTCGCCGCCTCGAAGCCATCAGCGGCACCGGCGCTCTCGACGAGTTCCGCCGCGATTTCTCCGTGGCACAACTCGCCGCGCAGGTCGCTCCACCTTCGGATGGCTCCGACCTCTCCGGATCGCTGCGCGGCAAGCTGGCCGACCACGAAGAAGAGCTGAAAAAGCTGCGCCGCGAACTCGACGACCTCCGCATGAAATCAGCCGCGGGCAATCTAGATGCAGCTCTCGCCTCAGCCGTAGAAGTCAGCGGCGTCAAAGTCGCCACACTTCGCGCCGACAACCTCGAACGCGGCCAGCTCCGCACGCTGGTGGACAACCTGAAGCAGCGGCTCGGCGAGGGCGTCATCGTTCTCGGCTCAGCCCAGCCCGAGGGCAAAGTCGCCATTATTGCTGGAGTTACGCCAGGGCTGACGAAGCGCATTCAGGCCGGCAAGCTGGTTGGCGCTGTGGCGAAACTGGTCGGCGGCTCAGGCGGCGGCAAACCCGAGATCGCCGAAGCTGGTGGCAAAGACCCGGCAAAGCTTCAGGCGGCGCTTGAGGCTGTACCCGGAATCGTCGCCGAGCTGGCCAGCTAGCGCGAACCATAGCGGGATAGAGCGAACGCGTCGCTGGAGTCCTCAAAGCGTATAAGATAGCTCACCTTCCCGCGAGCGCCACAGGAAACCTTCGTCCTCAAAGGCAACTCGACTCCCAACCCTGCCTTCCCACTAGGCAGCGGCTTCGGCCTCGAGTCAAGCCGCTCCCGTGAAGGAGTCTCCGATGAAGAGTATTCGTGTAGGTCACCTCGCATTGTTCTCTGCGGCGCTATTCCTGTTTGCGACTTCGTCTGCCGCATTCGCGCAGACTGGCGCCAGCGATGACGATAAGCATTTTGTAGAAGCCGCCTTAAAGGGAGGCATGGCTGAAATCGAGCTAGGCAGACTCGCAACTCAGAAGGGCGCCAGCGACGATGTAAAGATGTTCGGCCAGAAGATGGTCACCGATCACACCAGGCTGGGCGAAAAGATAAAGGCCGTCGCTGTCGAAATCGGGGTCAAGCCCCCGGACACGGAGAGCGCTGGTGGCATGGCAACAAAGGCCAAGCTCGAAGTGCTCTCCGGCAAGTCCTTTGACGACGCCTACATCAGCGCCATGGTCAAAGCTCACGAAGACGATTTGCAGGCCTTTAAGAATGAGGCCGCCAATGGCACGTCGCCTGCTGTAAAGCGCGCCGCCGAACAGGGCGCAACGGTGGTGTCGGAGCATCTTCAAATGATTCGCAAAATCGCGCAGACGCATAACGTCTCGGCGCAAAACCCGCAGCAAAGCGCTGGACCGAGCGGGCTTTAGCTGTTTCGGTATTGTTTTCGATCGGGAAGACGGGATTGCGTGATCGTATTCCCGTCTTCCGTTGCTCATGTCCTGCTCGTCTACCGGAGCTAGAATCAAGGTGAGACGCTAGCGTTTATGGTCCCCCAACCCACGCCGGTTCGACCCTTATTACGCTTCCCGTCGAAGCGTGTGAGACGGCTGCGCTTGTCGACGCCCGCGTGGCGCTGGTCTCGATCCTTTCGCGCTGCGATTTTACTCGGCTCATTGGCTCTACCCGCTACCATCCTGTTAGCTCAGGATGGATGGGAACATGCGGTTCGCTTGCGAGACCGTCTGGAGGCCGTCCCTCAGCAGCAGAGGACTCCCGAGCGCTATGAGCAGGTTCTTGACGCATTTCGCCTCATTTACCATCAGAGGCCAACTGCGTCCAAGGCTCCCGCCGCTGTTGCGGCAGTAGCCGACTTGCTCGCCGAAAAGGGCCGTGTCCTGTCCGATCCGAAGGCGCTCCACGCGGCCATCGGACAGTATGAGTTTCTTCGGGAACAGTACCCTCGCAGTCCCCAGGTGGACAATGCGTTGTTACTCGAAGCGGAAATCTGCCGCCAGGATTTGAAGGATGTTCCTTGCGCCAGAGAAAAGCTTCACGCAGTGATCGACGCCTATCCCGACAGCTCTTTCTCTGAGCAGGCTTCGATCGAGCTTAAGCAGATGGATCCCCCCGCCAAGGGCTCTAAGGCCACCGCGCGAAACGGGCGGAAGCCTCCTCTGGGCCATTCCCAGAACCATTCCCTGAACAATGCAGCGAATTCCGCAGGGCAGCGTTCTGCCCCAGCGCCACCACCCCCGGACGTACCTGAGCAATCTCCGACGACATCGCCGGACTCACAGCCCGTCTCGCAACCGGCCTCGCAACCAGTCTCGACGCAGGCTGATTCGCCAAGTTCGTTTGGAGGGCAAAGCGTGCCAGGGCGAATGGTGATGATTACGGGCATGAGGCACTGGTCCAACCCGACTTCGACGCGCATCGCCATCGATCTAGGCGGCAAAGTGGAGTATGAGGCTGCGCGAGTTCCCAATCCCGACCGCATCTTCTTCGATCTGCATGGCGCGCGTCTGGCCCCCGGTCTCAATGGCCACCAGGTTGAGGTGGTCGATGATGGCTATCTCAAACGCATCCGCGCCGCCCAGTTCCATCCGGACGTGACGCGAGTGGTGTTGGACGTCACGGATGTGAGTGAGTATTCGGCCTTTCTGCTGCCCAATCCGTGGCGCCTGATCATTGACATTCACAGCGACAAATCCGCGGGCAAACTTGCCATTGCGAACGGAGTTTCCGCGACGATCGGGCCGTCTCAGCCGGTTTCGCCTTCCCCGGCGGCCAGATCTGGAACCAGCGCCGAGAGCACAATCGCCGACGTGGCGAAACTGAGCAGCGAGCCAGCCAAAGTTCCGGCCACGGCAGGTCCGACGAGTGGTCCGGTATCGGCACGCGTGGCCAATTCGACTCCGTCTCCTGCCGTCGGCGACAATACCGCAGCCTCCGAGGCTTCGAATTCCAGCAGCGCATCGGGAGCCAACACCTCCTCCAGCGGAAAAAGCCGCAAAAAGGGAAAGACCGGGCTAAATTCGAGCACCCCTCCGACGGATGCCGATGCGATTCCGCATGCTGCCGACCCCACTGCGGACGGGGAACGTTCGCTGGTGCGCGCGCTGGGGCTGAAGGTTGGCCGCATTGTCATCGATCCTGGGCACGGAGGCCACGACTCAGGCACGCTCGGCCCTGGTGGCATTCAGGAGAAGGACGTGGTGCTGGATGTCGCATTGCGCGTCGGCAAGCTGCTGCATAAGCGCCTCGGCGCGGAGATTGTCTACACCCGCGACGATGATACTTTTATCCCGCTTGAGACGCGCACTGCCATTGCCAACAAGGCGCAGGCGGACCTGTTTCTCTCGATCCACGCCAACTCGAGCCCTGAGCCCTCGGCGCGCGGAGTTGAGACCTATTACCTGAACTTCACTTCCGATCCAAATGCGCTCGATGTTGCAGCGCGCGAGAATGCACTTTCCAGCAACTCCGTGCATCAGCTTTCCGATCTGGTGCGCAAAATCACGCTTAAGGATAAGATCGACGAGTCGCGCGAATTTGCCGCTGATGTCGATGAAGGTCTTTACGACGGATTGAAGTTGGGGAACCCGGGGTTACGCGATCGGGGTGTGAAGAAGGCGCCATTCGTTGTGCTGATCGGCGCCCAGATGCCATCAATTCTGGCTGAAATCAGCTTTCTCACCAATCCGGACGACGCCGAGGAACTGCGGGAAGGCAGCTACCGGCAGAGAATTGCCGAAGCTCTGGATGCCGGTGTTGAGCGCTATTTGCGCGGGCTGAGCGGTACAGGGCCCGTCGAGAAAGCGAGAAGCTCGGCAGATACTGCGGTCAAAGATGGCGAGGAGCCTGCTGGACAGTAACTGGCGACCTCTTCGATGGTTTTCGAAAGGTTTATCTGGGAAAAAACATGCTGTTTTTCTGCGCAAATTGCGGCCAATTGTGACCGAATATGCATGTACCTTGGTGGTTAATTGGTTTCGTTGAGACGTTGGTTGCCATGAACGATAATGGAGAGTGATTGCAAGAGACGCGCATTTGCAGTTGCGTCAGGGAACGCCTGTTCGGGCCTGTTCTGGCCTATTTTGTTCGACTAGCCCTTCGCGGCATTTCTGTCTTGACCTTATTTCCAAGACTGGAAGCGACATATGGAACTATGGACGGAATACGAAGGCCGATTGATTGAAGGCGCCTTCCCATTGGAAAGACTTTTGCTGCCGGAAGGACGCAGTGCGTTCTTTTCCACCAGGAACGGCAAAGGAGATCCGACGGTCATACGACTGATCGCATCTCACTTCGACGAGGAAGAAATCCTTGCCCGCTGGCGCGGTGTGGAAGCGCTGGGTCACCCCAATATTCTGAAGCTGGAGAAGTACGGCCAACTGGTGCTGGATGAAACCACGGTGGTCTACGCCGTGATGGAGCCGGTCGACGCCAATCTCGGCGCAGTCATCGGTGGACAGCGCTTGACTCTTCCAGAGGCCAGGCAGCTTGCGGCCAGCCTTGCGTCTGCTCTCGATGTGCTGCATACGAATGGCTTCGTACATGAACATGTCGAGCCGTCAAACGTGTTTGCTGTTGGCGAGGTTGTGAAGCTGCGCGGCGACTGCATCCGGGAGACTCCGGAGGGCGACGGTGGCTTGGCCGCGAAGAAGAAGGACATCCATGATCTCGCTGCCGTGCTGCTTCAATCGCTCACGCAGGTGAACTCGCTGGAGGCTGCGAGGCGCGAACTTCCTCTGCCTGCGCCGTTAGATCAGATTGTGCGGAACGGGTTGAGCGGAGCTTGGGGCGCCGTGGAGATTATGGCCGCGCTGCAGACTGAGGAGCGACCATCGAGTCCTTCTGCTGCCGTAGCTTCTTCTCCGACGCGCACCGGCGTGGGTGAGCCTGTCGCTGCTGTTGCCAACCCAGTTGCCAAGCCTGCCGGCGAGCCTCAAATCAAGCCTGTGATCAAGCCTGCGGCCAAGCCCGACTTTGAACCAAAGAGCGCTGTGCCTGAGCCGGTTCGTGTTGGCGCGCATGCGGATCGACCTCCTCTGGATCGACCGCCGCTGAGGATCGAGAGTTGGTTGCGCGGGAATTCTCCCAAAGCGGGATTGATTATCGCGGGTGTCGTCGTGGCAATTCTGGCGCTGTGGCTTGGATGGCATTTTGCGCATGCCCGACCTGCGATTCACAAGAGCGCCGGACAGGTGAGTTCTGCACCCGCATCGGCCCCGATCGCGACGGGTGATCCTGCGACGGGAAGCAAATCGCTGCCGGTGCGGCAAGCTGCTGGGCTGGCAAGCCAAGGGGATTGGCGGGTAGTGGCCTATACGTACAACCGTGAGGACCAGGCTCAGAAGAAGCGTTCGTCGGTGGCTATGAGGCATCCGGAACTGCGGCCTGAGGTGTTTACGCCGACCGGACATGCGCCTTATATGGTGACGCTCGGCGGTGCAATGAGCCGCGATCAGGCATTTGCGCTGGCGCAAAAGGCGCGTACGTCTGGCCTCGCTCGGGATACCTATGCAACGAACTACTCCGGTCAGCGACGGTGAAGTCTGGCTGTTGGAAATTGTTCCACGTGGAGCAATTTTTGGCGAATGGAACGGGTTTGGCGCGGGTTTGTGGAAGTGGCTTGTTTTGTTGGGGTTGAATTTGCGTAGTTTTATAGAGATTTGTGCCTTGTTGCAGCGAATGGGGAGACTGGGCTGTGGAGCGGAATGTTCCACGGGTTGATCAGGGCTTTGGCGCTGGTTTTCTGCATCCAAGCAGGCAGGAGAATACGATGGCCACTTCCAATAGTCCCCTTGCTCCCGATGCTCAAACCGACATTGATGGTCCGGATGTTTTTCCGCCGATCAAACCAATCACTGAACTTGGGGTCGAGCTTCCGCCGGAAGGCGAAGACGAAGAACCGCGCGGAGCCCCTGAGGGCGGACTGCTGGAGCCGGCATAGGGTGCTTAGAGCGATTGTTTGAGAATGTTTGATATCTCAAGCCGCAGTTCTCTCGTCTTCCGGCTGGCCGGGCCTCTTTGAAGCAGCTGAAATGACTGGGAGATTTATTTGTTGTGGAAGTGGGCCTCTTCCAGGTCTTCGTTGCGTTTTTCGATGGCGGCTATGGCTTCCGGCTGGAGTTTTTCAAGGAGGGCCAGAAGACGCCTTGGATCGAAAGATTCTACGTTGTAATCAGCATCCTTGCAGGGGGTGTAGCGTGGGTTACAGACCAGGATTACGGTGATTTTGGGCTGCAGTTGCTTGAGTGCTGCGATCAGTTCTTCGGTGGGCATGTCTTCCATACCCGCGTCCATGACGACTCCGTCGAGGGCGGGATATTTCCTCAGGGTTTCGATGGCTTCTTTGCTGCTGTAGGCGGTGATGACATTGAATTTCGCGGTTTCTATGATGAGTTTCCGCGTGGAGATGCCGCTTGAGGTTTCCCGGTCGATCACAAGGTAGCAGGGCCTGATCATGCTTCTATTGTGAGGCTTGTAGGACGAACTGGCTATGCTGCGAGTATTGGGCGCTTTTCATCCCGCGCATTGGGGCGGAGTTTGGGCGAGAGAAGCAGATTCCCGAAGGGGAATGACAGACGGAGAAACAAGGGCAAACGCAGGAACAGGGCTGGCCATTGTGGTTTCCCACCCTTCCCAAAAGAAGGGAAGGATGGGGCACCCAGTCTTGTGGTTAGGACAGGAAGTGCTACGGCTTGGGTGGGGCACCCAGCGTTGGTTGCTTATCCAGATCTGCAGCATCCGCCAGGAGGCGTGGGTCGGATTTCAGCCCTCGGAGTTTTCAAGGACAGGAATGCCTCTGCGCATCGGCAGCGCCAGCGAGTCCGCCACGACCCAGGCGACGCCGACCAGCGTGAGATTCAAGGAGCTTTCGCTCCAGTTGAAATGGGTGGAGTGATCGGCGAGTAGTGCCGGCCCGTTCGCCAGCAGTCCCAAGATCGCGATCATGGCGGTCAGCAGGATCGCAGCGAGTCGGGCCTGCACACCGGTCAAGATGGCAGAGCCAGCCGCAATGAAGGCGATCCCGGTCACATATCCCCAGAACTCTTGCGTTGGCGGCAGCCATTTGGGCACCATCGGCGCAGTGAGATTCATATAGACAAAATGCGCACTGCCCCATACCAGCGAACAAACCCCGAAGGCCAGTTGGGCAGCTCGCGTGAGGCGCGCGGCCAGTGCCGTACCGATGTTGGCGGCGGCGGCGAAGATGATCAATCCGCCTGCGGCGATCGCGAGTTGCATGGACGTGTTTTCGTAGATGCCGAATTCGGCGTAGTGGGCGGGCAGCAGGCGTCCGTTCATCAGGATGACGACAAAGAGCGCGTAGTAGGCGGTGAGCGCCGCGCTGCCCCAGGCTACGGTTTGACGCCACTCGACAGATGCGGCTGCGATGACCATGAACGCACCGGCGGCATAGGCCAGGGCTTTATGGGCGGGGAAGCCGCTGGGCACGGACTGCCCCGGGTCGAAGTCCCCGAAGGCCAGGCAGGCCAGGCCCAGCGCCGTTACTCCCAGGCCGTAGACACGCCAGCCGAGGGCCATTGCCGTTCTTTCCGCGGTCATGATTGTCCCAGCTTACATTGGGAATGGGCGGCCAGAATGACCACTTTGCCGGGCAGAGCCATAGCCATTGTGCGGGTGTCGGTGCGCTGTTGGCGCTTGGGCGAAAAAAGCAGGTTCCCGATGGGAATGACAGACAGAAAAGCAAGGGCAAGAACCGGGGCTGGATCTTGGGGATATCCGGCCTGATCAGGCTTTGAGAAACCCACATCTCAGAAGCGAGAGGGGCACCCGCACCGATTCTGTATTATCCAGAGCTGCGCCATCTGCCGCCACAGGCTCACGGCCCTCCTTGAACAGAAATCGAATCTTGAGAGGCGGGCGCAATGACATTACTACTAAGCCTAGTGAAATCAATTGAATGCAAAAACTTTCACTTGGGGAATAAAAAACTGCACGCTTAAGCCCTTTTTCCGGGTACACTGTTTAGGCGCGGCTGTGAATTGAATGCGCATGCGTGTCGTCGTGCCTTTTTATCAAAAGATCTATTACACGAGCAGTGCACCTGAGGAGGGGAAAATGGCAGCTTTACTAGTCGAAGAAGGACGGTTCCCGGCGGTGCAGGAGATCAGCGAGGCTGAATACAATCGTTTCGTCGACATATGCAAAAATCCACCGGAACCTACGAGCAAACTGAAGGATCTTCTGACGTCTCCGCGAGCGCGGAAGAACTGGCGTTCGATCTAGACGCAGTACGCATAGAGCCCCTCGATAAGAAGCACAATCGTGGGGCTTTCGTGTGTACAAACCAAACCATACAGAATTACTGTCGCAATAACGCCCGAAAAAACAACGATGCCTTCATGGTACGTGTCTTTGTGGCTTGTTACGACAAATCGAATGACGTGATCGGTTATTACTACCTTGCTCTGACCTCGTACAAGTTTGCTCAGAACGTTGGACAGGCCACGCCTCTTGATGAACGCTCTTATTCAAAGTTCAGGCGAGTTGAGTCGGTTCCCGCCGTCTACTTGGGAATGATTGGGGTGCACTCTGACCTTCAGCGTCGTGGCATTGGAGGGCTGCTAATGATGGATGCTATTCAGCGAACTGCAAAGATCGCCCAACATGCTGGTCTATATGCTTTAACTCTCGACGCTCTCGATGAGGGGGTAGCCGCATACTACCGGGAGAAGTTCGAATTCCAGGCATTTAAAGAAGGTACGAACGGGCTTGAAATGTTTCTGCCAATTCGCTCTATTATGGCGGCGCTGTCGCCTGCTGCTATTTGAATTGCAATTGGCTGTGGGTTCGAACGGACCCACAGTGGGTTTGGGTGCCGGTTCCGGCATATCGCCAGCAACGGTACACTAGAGGAAGGATATTTTCCCGCCGGATACGGAACTCTTGCAGCATCTTGTTGAACAACTGAATCCTGAACAGCGCGCCGCCGTGGAGACTACGGAGGGGCCGGTACTGATCCTGGCCGGAGCCGGGTCGGGGAAGACGCGTGTCATTACTTACCGGATTGCTTATCTGATCCAGGAAAAGGGCGTTGCGCCGGATTCGATTCTGGCGGTGACCTTTACCAACAAGGCCTCGAAGGAGATGGGCGAACGTATCGACAAGCTCCTCGAACGGGGTTCGCTGACCAAGCCGCTGATTGCGACCTTTCACTCGCTGTGCGTGCGGATTTTGCGGCGGGATATTGAGGCGTTGCGGATTGGGACCGGGCCGAATGCGGTCGGGTTGACGCGGGATTTTGCGATCTACGACGAGAACGATCAGCAGTCGATTGTGAAGACGATCATGAAGCGGCTGGGGCTGGATACCAAGCAGCTTACGCCGCGGACGGTGCTGGGGAAGATTTCGTGGGCCAAGAGCCACATGATCGATCCGCAAGAGTATTACCTTGGGTCGTCGGACCCTGGTTCGGAGCGGATTGCGCATATTTATGAGGCCTATCGCAAGGAGATGGCCAAGAACAATGCGCTGGATTTCGATGATCTGCTGTTGGAGACGGTGCGGCTGCTGAAGTCTTCGGGTGAGGTGCGGGAGCGATATCAGCGGCGGTTCAAATATCTGCTGGTGGATGAGTATCAGGATACGAACAGGCCACAGTATGAGCTGATGAAGATGCTGGCCGGCGAGCGCAGGAATGTTTGCGCGGTGGGTGATGAGGACCAGAGCATTTATTCATGGCGCGGGGCGGATATTCGCAACATTCT
>Ga0302326_10032992_pt1 | contig 10302 bp, 11 predicted proteins | sample Palsa_T0_3_FD_202264 | JGI IMG/M metagenome (GOLD analysis project Ga0302326, IMG submission 202264) | Peat permafrost microbial communities from Stordalen Mire near Abisko, Sweden - Palsa_T0_3 | ecosystem: Environmental > Terrestrial > Soil > Palsa > Peat permafrost | place: Sweden: Abisko... | reverse complement strand
CTCGTCGATCAAGTGCAAAGCTACTGGAGCAACTTTGCGCGAACCGGTGATCCCAACGGGCCGGATCTTCCGCCATGGCCGCTCTACAGCCGCACAGACGATCCGTATCTTGCGATCTCGGCCGAACACACAACCGCGCGTACCAATCTTAGAAGTGAAATTTGCCCGCTGTACATAGCACACTGGTCCGAGGCGGCGTCATATGACGCGCTTCTTAAGTGATTGCGAGATGGTGCAAGACGTGCAGCCGCGCTAGGCTGGCGCGGTCGGTGCGGGCGGATGGCTCGCCCCATGTATTCAGCTTTGACGGGTTGCGGGCACTGGGCGCAAACTCGAGGTGTGCTTGGGCAAGGGGACGGGGAGAATAAAAATGGAATTATCGAGACGAGATTTAATCGCCTCTGTGACGGCCGGCATCGCACTTTCAACTGATTCGGCTGCATCGACGAAGTTCGTTCCCAATCTATATCCGGGCCCTGCTTCCATCGGCCACCGATTTATCGATGCCAATGGGCTTAAGATTCACGTCGCCGAGCAGGGTACTGGACCTCTAGTTCTGCTCGTTCACGGATTTCCAGAGAGTTGGTATTCCTGGCGACATCAAATACCGGCACTAGCGGCCGCCGGCTATCATGTGGTCGCTCCCGACATGCGAGGTTATGGCGGCACCGATGCGCCGCCCGAACGCGATTCGTACACGATCATGGATCTGGTCGGTGACATGGTTGGCATTGTGGCGGCACTCGGAGAGAAGCGCGCGACCATCGTGGGTCATGATTGGGGTGCGACTGTGGCCTGGCACGCCGCGCTGCTGCGACCGGATATGTTCCCAGCGGTGGTGGCGATGAGCGTTCCTTATCGGCAGCGCGGACCGGTGCCACCGTTGCGTTTGCTTCGCCAACAGGGATTGAATACCTACTACTGGATTTACTACCAAGACGTAGGGGTCGCCGATGCGGAATACGACCGAGATCCGAAAGACACGCTTCGACGCACGCTGTACACGTTCTCGGGCGATGCCCCGCATAGCGAAACCAATCGACGAATCCTTGAGCCCGGCAAAGGTGCGCTTGATAGTACGCTCGAGCCCGAACACCTACCCCCATGGTTGACGGAGAGCGATCTGGAATACATGGCGTCGGAATTGAAGAAAAATGGTTTTCGTAATCCGCTCAACTACTACCGCAACTATGATCGTAATTGGCAGCTGTTGGCGCCCTGGGCGGGAGCAGTCATCCACCAACCCGCATTCTTTATCGCCGGCAAAGAGGATCATGTCATCCGCGGTCCAACGGGCGAAAAGCAACTCAAAGATCTTCCGACGACAGTACCTGGTCTTAAGGGTGTCCTGCTTCTCGATGGCGTAGGACACTATGTTCAACAAGAACGCCCAAAGGAAGTCACCGCGGCACTGCTCGACTTTCTAAGAATGCAAAATCTAACTTAAACTCTGATCCTCAAACGACGGAGGACCCCGATTCTTGCCCAATCAGAAAGAGGTCCGTCCATGAAGCTTGAGGCGTTGACGATTGGATTGGTGGTGTCGCTGGCGGCGGCAGCCTCAGGAGCAGCGCTCGCCGCCAGCAACGACGTTGTGATCGGCGACATCGATGATCTCTCCGGGCCGTATGCCGATATCCAGGGCCCGGCTGCGGTCGATGCGGTGAAGATGGCGATCGCAGACTTTGGCGGCACAGTGCTCGGTCGGAAGATTGCCACCCTGTCCGCCGATCACCAGAACAAGCCAGACATCGGTGCGACGAAGTTTCGCGAATGGGCGGACCAGAATGGTCTTAACATGCTCATCGCCGGATCGAATACCGGTGTCGCTATCGCGATGGCGAAGATTGCCGCGGCGAAGAAAGTGCCGTACTTCGTCGTAGGGGCGGTCGGCGCGACACTAACAAACGAGGACTGCACCGCCTACAGCGTCCACTATGTGGCTGACACCGTGGCGCTCGCTAACGGCACGGCCACCGCAATTTTCAACAACGGTGGCAAGACCTGGTTCTACCTCACAGCCGACTACGCATTCGGCACGCAGCTGCAGAACGCGGCATCGAAAGTCGTGGATGCGAATGGCGGGAAGAACGTTGGCGCCGTGCGAGTACCGCTCGGGGTATCGGACTTTTCCTCCTTCCTGCTGCAAGCGCAGGCGTCCGGTGCACAGGTGCTGGCGCTCGCGAACGCGGGTGCCGATCTCAGCAACTCGCTCAAAGCCGCCAATGAGTTCGGGATTACCAAGACGATGAAGCCAGCGGCGCTAAACGCTTTCATCACCGACATTCATAGCCTCGGCCTGCAGACGGCACAGGGTTTGTATCTTACGACGGCTTGGTACTGGGACCTGAATGACGAAACACGTGCTTTCGGCAAGCGCTTCTTCGACAAGATAAAGAGGATGCCGACCATGAGCCAGTCCGGCTATTACTCCGCGACGATGACTTACCTCAAAGCCGTCAAGACTGTGGGGACCACCGACTCAGATAAAGTCATGGCGGAACTCAAGAGGATGAAGATCAACGACATGTTCGCCAAGGGCGGATATATACGGGCGGACGGCGTGATGATTCACGACATGTACGTCGTGCAGGTGAAGTCCCCGCAGGAATCCAAGTATCCCTGGGATTATTTCAAGGTCGTTAAGGTGGTGAGCGGCGAGGAGGCGTTCGGCCCGATCACCGGTCGGTGTTCGCTCGCGCCGAAATAGGTTAGGGTCCATGCTGGCTACAGCGAACTTTCAGGGAGGCGACGCATGCGCATTGCGAAATCAGCATTTATCTCGTGTCTCTTTCTTAGTGGGCTTATGGTGTCGCTTGCGCAGTCACAATCACCTGAACACGGGGCGGCCGGAAAGTTAACAGCGGAGTCGATCATCGGCGCATGGCGCCTCGTTGGCATCGATTATTCGGGGCCCGATGGCGCGCTAGTCGACCCGGTATTCGGCCCAAATCCGCAGGGCATCATCATTTATGACCGCTCAGGATGGATGAGCGTACAAGTTGTGACTTCAAACCGTCCGACGATGGCCAGGCCCGTGACGCGAACATCGGGTGTTGTGACGGCCGACGAGGCCAAACTCGCGGCTGCGGCCTTCAACACGTACTATGCCTATTTTGGAAGTTGGGAATTTGACGCCGCTAGTTCGGCAATCACACACCATTTGAAGGCGTCCTTATTGCCGTATGAGACTGGAGTGGACTACCGACGGTCTGTCTCGATCAACGGCGGCCGGCTGGAACTGACCGTGAGCAATCAAGTGAACGGCGAGACGAGATTGCGAACGCTCACTTGGGAACGAACTGGCGCGCGCAAATAGCTAGGGTACCAATTCCGCCAAGGAGAATTTATTGCGCATGATAAAGGATGTTATCATTCACGAATTGTTGGGCCGGTCGACAGATCTGGATTCCAGATTTAACAGTCAGGATTTAGCGGGCGACCGCGAACGGGCAAAGTCGACCCTGAGCCGTCCCCGGTGATTGTCCGCTATCAGGAAACTCAAACTCGGCGAATCCACAATCAGGCTAGCCGCCAGGCCTCGCAGAGGAATGAAAGTGACTGATGCGCCATCCTTGATCGCCCTTAGTAATTACCAACGTGAACCGCGCAGGAAGGTCGATTCTCTTGCCGTCCTTGGTGCTTGAAAACTGATCCATCCCGGCGAAGACGACAGCCGAATCTGAGAGGACTATCGTGGAATATTCGCCGATCACAAGAGTTCTGGGAGTATCCGTTTTGATAGCTTGGAAGTACGCGTTGATCTCATCAGTTTTCGTAGCCAGCTTCGGACTCGCAGTTCCCAAAAACACGGCGTCTGGCGCGAACAGGTTTACGATTCCTTGCACGTCAGAGGCGTCGAAGGCCTTATTGAATTTTTCGACGACTTGAAACGCGTCCTCCTGTGGACCAGCAGTCACAGAAATCGGCACCATCATGGTGAGCGCAACAGCGAACAGCAATCTTCTCATCGCGGTTTTCCTTCCCACTCAGCGTGTACCCAATCAACTTCGACTCTACCGTGTAAAGAGACGGGTCGCGACCCCAAACTGACGCTCACCAATGACTGCTTTCCAGGCCCCAATCCTTCGGGCGCCAACGCAAGGTGCCGTCGCTTGGATCCCAGCCTGCAACTCTTACCTGCTTGCCGTGTTGTGTTTATTGCGAGCAATAGTGGCGGAAGCGAGGAAGAAGCAATGACGATCAACGATTTACCCGCGATCATGGGAACAGTTCTGATTGTTGCCGGGCTCGCTCTGGTAGGCATTTACACACGGTTTCGTACCGAGGGCAGTGAAAGGAGCGTTCAGGCCGGGGCTCTTCTGATTGTGGTCGGTGCGGTCCTCTTGGGACTGTCGCTATTCGTACCCCGCACAAAATAGGCCTCAGGTCCGCACCCATTCAAATTAGGACACCAGAGCCGGCGGCAAGAGTCGCTCATCGACTCGATGCCGTCCGTGGTCAGCTTGACCAGGCACGTTGCCATGTTCGGGTTGCTGCACTACCGGGACTGGCCCCATTGTGGGCTCCACAGTCCGCGCACCGAGAGGATGACTGAGAAGAGCGCGGTCACGCCGAGTGCGAGGAGTGTCCAGACGAAGAAGAAGGCTCCGCTGGAATTGGCGATGTTGCTGCCGATGCCGACACCCTTCCCCATCATGTGGATGACGGGGACGGCCAACCCAAGGAGCGACCCGAGGAGGATGATGACGCACCCCGATCGCCGTTCGGCGAGCACCAGCGTTCCGTACAGCCAGACGACAAGGATGGGTACAGCAACGAGGGTTGATACCCCTCCCTTTTCCATCCCCCGAATGATGTCGTCTGCTAGGTGAAACGTCACGAAGAGGATCGAGAGCAGAGACGCGATGGTTAGCATGACGTTGTGTTTCATTTGATATTCTCCTTGTTAGATTTGTGTACCTCTTAGTGAGGCACATGATCGGTTGACACCTTTAAACACACTGTTGGTCAAGAAAAGTTGCGGCGCGGAGGGCATCATGCAGATGAATGCCTTGTCCATCCTCAATGCGAACCGCGAACGACCGCTAGGTGCGGGTCAATCTGGCACCGCCAGTGCCCGCTCCTGGCCGCTAGGAGCCTATCGGGCCGGTGGAAATGTCAGCTACTCACGTCGATAGGTAGCGGCAAACAGTTTCGATAAATACGCTCTCGAAGTGAAAGCAACGCATTTACCTCGGCGGGCGGCGCCACCGACGGCATCCAAGTGTATAGATCGCGCCATAGCGGCTTCATCGGACACAAGTTTTCGGACAGTGGCTGAATCAATGCCGCAAATGCAGCCCAAGCCAGATCAAGCGCTGTAAGGGCGGAGCCTGACAGATACTCGTGGCCGGTGGCCCGTAGGTCCGCAAATACGCAGATGATCGCCTCACAGCGCTTTGTTGACGCCTCGACCGAATCCGTATTGTGCCGGTATTTCTTCGACAGATATTGGCCGATGCCGCGTTCGCGCTCACCGAAGGTTGGCTCGGTAAGCAATCGAGAAATCATCATCACACGCCGGTGCCAGCCGAACCCTGCTTCAGAGCAAAGCTCGGCGATCAGGCCCACCATCTTAGCTCGTTCCAAGGGATCATCTGGCAGTAGGCGCGGCTCTGACGAGATCCGTTCCGCAAGAACTAGCTGCTCAAGCCAGTTGGCACGCGGCCGCTCGTCGCTCCAAAAGACTACCGGCAGACTCTCTTGTCCTGTCAACCTTTTTACAGATGTGAAACTTCGATCCGCGTCACGCGCATCAACCAATGAGAACGGAATGCGTTTGACATGAAAGCACGCGCGGACAAATTCCGACCAAGGTGATGGTAAACCCGCGCGCACCGGCGCCATGCGCAAGCCAGGGGTACCGAGTGCCTGCTCCAAGGTTAGCCAGGAGGTCATTTGACGGATCGTACACCGCTGCCGGCTTCGTGGCCGCATTGACTTACGACGGTAGGTTTTGCGCCGACTTGCACTGAGTGTCGCGCGAGCGAACGACGTTCTTGGACACGTCCATGAACGGCATTCTTGGGAAAGTACAGAAGTCTGACCTGGCCTTTCCCCGGTCAGTTTGATGCGTGCGGTGAAAGACGGCTTTACCGGCGCGTTTTTGCGGGGTCGGATGTCTCAAACTGGCCGCGAGCTGTCATTCGACGGAAAAGAGGAATCTCCGGTGTTGGCATTCCTGCCCTCGGTGACTGTCCGCTTCGCGCCGCCTTGCGCTGGACAGACCCTTTTCCGCAGAGCTTGTGATTTCGAAGGGCCGCCGGCATAGCGTTTTGCGCCGCCTGCATATCCGTACTAGAGTTCAAGCCGGACACCGGGGCAGAGGCTTCACTCATCCACTGAACTTTGCAGGGGTAGGCTAATGAAAACGACAATTATTGTGCTGGTCTCACTACTGGGAGCGATCTCTATCGCGCGCGCGGGCGATCAAGATGTTACAGCGCGCAATATTGCCGTTGTACGCGCTCAAACCGATAGCCTGAACCGCGGTGACATCGACGCCGCCGTTGCAGACTTTGCCGAGGACGTCAGCAATTTCGGCAAATCTCGCGGTCATAGTGGCATGCGTAGTGTTCTTGAGGATCTGGCGGACGTTCCCAGATTGTCACTTCGAGATCCTCGACATTATCGGCGCGGGCGATTCAGTCGTGGTGCGCTACAAGGTCACAGCTACCCATAATGGAGTGGGAACACTCCCAGTCATGGGCAGCATGTTGGTGGGCGTGCCCGCCACGCACAAGCGCTTCGAGGTGGAACACATTCACTGGTACAAGCTTCGGGACGGAAAGATTGTGGACCACTACGCAGTTCGCAATGATCTCCTAATGATGAAGCAACTCGGCTTACTACCTACGAGCGCGCGCCGCGATACGAAGTAGCTTGCTTCCCTAAAGCGCCGGCAGGTGCAGCTTCCCCAAGTCAACGGTCAGCTATGGGGCATCCAAATTGTATGCTCGATCGGCAGGAATTGGCCGGCTGCGGCCCGATGCCCGGTGTCGACCCAGAGCTGACTGCGACGACTGACCGCTTCGCGGCGGCCTGTTCAGGGGTCCTCTCGTTTTTCGTGCAATGACATACGGTAGGTTTTGCCAGTAATTTCAGAGGTCGATGTCGGTTGTGGGTTTTGATTCAATGACTTGCTGATCGCGTTTTGCCTGGGTGTATGGTGCGGGCTTCAGGGAGGGCGCGATGGACAGCTGGCACGCGACATTTCTCGGTTTGCGACACCTCCCGCGTGAGGTAACGGGCTTCGAAGTCGAGGTGTTCTTCCAGTTCTCGGCGGAGGAAGCTCGAGTCATCGAGGAGCGGCGCCGGCCCGAGCTCAAGCTGGGACTTGCGTTGCAGATCGGCTTTCTGCGCATGAGTGGCAGGCTCCTCGATGCGTTTCGGATCGTACCGACGTTATTGTGGCGGCATTTGGGTCAGCGATTTGGCGTCGCCGCCCCGGACCTGGCGTCGCTGCGCGCGATGTACCGACGCGCCCCGACGCTGATCGAACACCAGCAGATCGCCTGCGATGCGCTTGGCTTTCAGTGGCTCACCGGCCATCACCGGCGTGCGCTCGTTCGGGCGCTGCGCCAGGAGCTTGCCCGCACAGATGACCGCGAGCGGCTGCTCGGGTTTGCGCGCCGCTGGCTCTACGAGCATCGGCTCATCATTGTCCATGAGCGGCTTCTGCGCTCGATGATCGCTGCCGCCCGGCGTGAGCATGAAGCGCAGCTGGCACGACGGATTGAGCATGCGGTCGAGCCCGGTTTGATGATGCGGTGGCGCGTTGCGCTGACCGCGCCACATGGCTCGGGGTCGAGTCTACAGACCTGGCTGTGGGCGCCGCCAGCCAAGCACTCTTCGCGCCAGATCGAGGAGATGATCGAGCGCATCGAGCGTTTGTATGCCCTACGGGTGCACGAGCGGATGGTCGATTTTCCCGATGATCTGCTGCGTCGTCATGCCCGGCGGCTGGCAGGTCGCCCACCTTCGGCTGGCGCATTGATTCAGGAGCCAGCACGCAACATCGAGGCGGCTTGTTTCTTGCGCTATTGCCTCCTGACCGCCACCGACAGATTACTCATGATGGTCCGGAGGGGTGGCTGCGTTTGTTAGGACAGAAATTCTTGCGGGATAAGTGGATCTGTCTGAGCGGTTGATGTGATCGTGTCTTTGTCTTCGGTCTTCGTCAATGGTCTTGAACAGAGAAGGTCTGCCGCGTTCAGCGGCAGAAGCTCCGGGTTTTTTCTGCTGACCGGAAAATCCGACCGCCGTAAACGCTCCAGGAGCCGAGATCTCGATCGACCTGCTGCCTCGGGTATCCCGGAAAATCGATGCGGCATCGGATTTTGCGATCATGCCGCGGCCGCCATGATCGGAGCGAGCCCCGCGAAATACACCTCGTCAGGCGTGGCGTAGCCGAGAGCCTCGTGAATGCGCCGATCGTTGTAAAAATCGAAGTACTCGCTCAGTCCCCGTCGCAGCTGCGTTCCGGTCTCGTAGGCGCGCAGGTAAATATTTTCATACTTGACTGAGCGCCAGAGGCGTTCGATAAACACGTTGTCGATCCATCGTCCCTTGCCGTCCATGCTGATCTGCACTCCGGCCGCCTTCAGCGTATCGATCCATTCCCCGCTGGTGAACTGAGATCCCTGGTCCGTGTTGAAAATCTCCGGCTTCCCGTATTTTCCCAGTGCCTCCTGCAGCGCCTCGAGGCAGAAGTCCGGCGTCATCGTGTTCGACACCCTCCAGGAGAGCGTCTTGCGGCTGCCCACATCGATGATGGCCACCAGATACTGAAATCCGTGGGCCATCGGAATGTAGGTCAAATCGGCCGCCCAAACGTGATTGGGCCGTTCGATCTTCAAGCCGTTAAGCAGGTAGGGGTAGATCGCAGATAACGGTGCGGGGATGCTCGTGCGCGGTTTGCGATAAATCGTTTCCATGCCCATCCGCCGCATTAGCGTCGTCACATGCCGGCGGCCGACCTCGTGGCCCTGGTTCTGCAGCTCCCGGGTCAACTTACGAGCCCCGTAGAACGGCCACTTCAGATGCAACTCGTCCAAAATCCGCATCAGCTTCAAATCCCGCTCCGGTAAATCCCGCGCGACGTAGTAAACGCTCGAGCGGCTCAGATCCAGCAGCTCGGCCTGGCGCTTCACCGAAACCTCACCGTCCCGCTCGATCATCGCTTTCCGCTCAGGCCGGGGAATTTCCCGAGCGCGCCTTCTAAAAAAGAGTTCTCCATCGTCAGCTCGCCGATCTTCGCCTGCAGCTCCCGGATGCGATCCTTGCCGTCCGCAGCCAGCACATCCCCGCCGAAGATCGCCGCCGCGTTCTCCAGCAACTCCGTCTTCCAGGCCGTCACTTGGGTCGCATGCACCTCGTGGTGTGCTGCGATCTCGGCCACGGTCTTCTCGCCTCGAATCGCTTCCAATGCCACCCGCGCCTTGAACGTCGCTGAGTGATTACGTCTTGGCTTCCTCATAGATATCTGCCCTCCGGTTGCTATATTGCCCGGACAGATATCCACTTACACCCCCGTCCGAAAAACCGGAACCACCTCTGGCCACAATGCAGTCTGCTTCCTGCAGTGGATGCACATTCATGTTACGCCGCCACCAACGCCGGACAGATTCTCAAGTTTCCGCTTCGGGCGCCGCCCTCGATTGCAATGTCGACCTCAATCGCTGGGCCAGCCAACAGCTTAGGCATGGCCGTGGTAACAGTGGCTAATTTGCCGGACTCCCCTTACTTGTATGTTTCCGATCCAGGAGCGAACTCGATTCGCATTTACACCGTCAGTTCTGCAGACGGAGGACTCTCGGAAGTTTCGGCTAGCCCATTTGTGGTGGGCGGAACGCCCGGGGAAATGGCCAGTTTTGGCACCTTACTTTATGTAGCCACCTCATCAGGAAGCATCGAAGCCCTCAATGTGAATGCGGATGGATCATTGAGCAACATCTCAGGCTCACCCTTCACCGCAGAGTTGGGATTAACGCATCTTGCAGCAATTTCATCATCTACTGTCAGCAACGCGAATTTTTTGTACGCCGCGAACACAGAAGATCCAAAGGGCAGCATCTCTGCATTCACTATCGAAGCGGGCGGTGCGCTCGAACCTATCCCGGGTTCACCTTTTCCGACAGTTCCCAACGGCGGTCCCGCTGGGTTTTATGGTGGCGGCATATTTCTCTACGTAGCCTTAAAAAACGCGGACGCTGTGGCCGCATTTGCCATTGGCGATGATGGATCCCTGACTCCCATCGCCGGATCGCCCTTTCGGGCCGGGCGCGGCACATTTTCTCT
>Ga0302326_10032991_pt1 | contig 10303 bp, 6 predicted proteins | sample Palsa_T0_3_FD_202264 | JGI IMG/M metagenome (GOLD analysis project Ga0302326, IMG submission 202264) | Peat permafrost microbial communities from Stordalen Mire near Abisko, Sweden - Palsa_T0_3 | ecosystem: Environmental > Terrestrial > Soil > Palsa > Peat permafrost | place: Sweden: Abisko... | reverse complement strand
GATCTATACCTACTAAGGATCCAGGGATCCAGATTGCCGGGAGGTAACGTGAGCTACAGAAAGCGAACGACCGTCGCCGGGATAGCCGCGTGTGCCACGGTATTGATTTCGGCGTGCGGCAGCTCGGGTAGCGGAAGCGGCACATCCGGGAGTTCGACAGCGACGAGCGCGTCGTCGGTCAACGTGCTCGCCATTCTTGACACGACGGGCCCAACGAAGGCATTCGGCACCCAGCAACTCGCCGGCATTGAGGGCGCCGCGAAGTACTTCAACACCCACGGCGGCGTCGACGGACGGAAGATCAACGTCACGGTGGTCAGTGACAACGGCGATCCGGCGACAGCCGTCAATGACCTGATCCAGCAGATGTCGACGAACCCCGATAAGTACGCAATGGTCTACCCCGGGTCCGAGGGCACGGAGACCACCGCGCTGATCCCGGTACTGGCCAAGTACCACGTGATCGGGATAGCCCTCGACGATGGCAGTGGTGCCTGCGTCAAGGCGTCGGCGTGCCCGAACGTCTTCTCCAACGCGGGTCCCGCTTCCATTCCCGAGGCCGAGGCCGCGAACTGGATGAAGCAGAAGGGTTTCACGAAGGCGGGCGTGCTTGAGGAGGAGATCGACTTCACCGAGTCCGAGACCGGGCCGATCCTCAGCAGCTTGTCCAGCGTCGGTATCCCGGACAAGCTCGTCACGTTCAGCGCGACTGCGGTGGACGTGACCGCTGAGATGTCGGAACTGAAGAGCGATGGCGCGAATGTGGTTTTCGCCGAAGCTCTCGGTGCCTCGGCGGGCTATGTGCTGAAGGCGCGCGCCTCGCTGAACTGGAACGTTCCCGTACTGTTCGACATCGCAGGCTCGGCGCTCGACTTGACGACACTAGCCCCGGCCGCAGACGTAACGAACTCCTACCAGACACTCTGCCCATGCGCGGTGTCGTCGATCGATACGCCAGGCATCGACGCCTTCAACCAGCTTGAGCCCGGAACGCTCGGTCCCTTCCCGGCCAACCTCGTCGGTGACGGCTGGGATCCGATCGTGCTCCTGGCCAACGCCGTCGAGCAGGCGAAGAGCACCAACTATCAGGCACTAATCGCGGCGATCCAGAACCTGGACAGCGCCGGGCAGAACGATTCCCTCTACATCGAGACACGTCATCATCGTTATTCGGCGACCGATCACGAGAACTTGGGGCAGTCGACCTCGGACTTCGTCATCATGCCGGCCGGCCCGATCAAGGGCGGGCAGGTACAGGAAGGAACGTGAGATCCGCATGACGCCGCCAGCCCGGTCGGCTTCCAGTCGGCTGGGCTGGCGGAATGATCCGGGCGAACAGGACAGGTAATGGGTGCAACTATCTGGGACGGAATCCTGCTGGGTGCCGTCTATGCGCTCGTGGCCACCGGCTTCACGCTGACGTCGGTGCCAACCGGAATATTCAACTTCGCCCAGGGCGCGATCGTCGTGGGCGGCAGCTTCCTTGCCTACCAGTGGTTCGCTGTTATGCGGTGGCCGTTCGTTGTCGGGCTGCTGCTGTCAGCCGTTGTGGGCGCCATCGGCGGAGTTCTGTGCGAGCTGCTGGCGGTACGGCCGCTCTTCTGGGGGCGGGGTACCTTCCCTTCGGCCACGATCGTCACCTTGGTCGGAATGTCCACTGCGTACACCGGCCTGTTCGGCATCAAATGGGGATACCAGCCGCTGTCGGTGCCCTTCCCCGGCAGCGCGAAAGCGCTGACGGTAGCAGGCCTCGCCATCTCTTCGGCACAGATCGTTCTGGTGGCCGTGGCGGTCGTCGCGCCGACGGTCTGCCACTTCTGGTTCGTCAAGACCCGCCGCGGCCAAGCCTGCCTGGCTGCCGCAGAAGATCGCCGCGCCGCGACGCTGCGCGGCATCAACGTTGACCTGATGTCGCTTAGCGCCTTCGCTATCGCGGGGGTGTTCGGAGCCGTCGCCGGCGCGGTCACCGGTCCGACTACCTACGCGATTCCCACGCTCGGCGCCACTCTCGCTCTCGGCGGGTTCGTGGCGCTCGCGCTCGGCGGGCAGAGCAGCTTCCTCGGCGGCTTGGTAAGCGCCATCCTGGTGGGCCTAGCGTCGTCGTTTGCCACCCGTTACCTCGGTGGCAACTGGGGTGACATCGGCGTCCTGGCCCTGCTCATCATCACGCTCGCCGTCCGGCCCAGGGGCCTCGGCGGAGCTGCCGAGGTGCGAAGTGTCTGACTCATCTCCCGAATTCCCGGCCACTGCCATGCCGCCGACGGCGAACACCAATGGCGGAGCTGCGCCGCCATGGCGAACAGCTCTGGCTGGCTTTCTGCAAGGGCAGCGGCTGCGGCTGCTCCTTCCCGCCATCGGGGCGCTGCTGATCATGCTCTATCCGCTGTACAGCGGCAACTTGTACTGGATGCACGAGCTCGAGCTGATCCTGGTCCTGACCCTGGTGGTCAGCGGCGTCAACCTTAGTTTCGGTTACGCGGGCGAGGTTCAGTTCGGCCAGGTGTTCATCCTGGCGCTCAGCGCCTACGTGACGATGGTCCTCGCCATCCACGGTCTCAACGACATCCTCTTGCTCCTTACTATCGGAGCAGCCGTGGCGTTCGTGGCCGGACTGATCATCGCTATCCCGGCGCTCCGGATCGGTGGCTGGTCGCTGGCGATGGCCTCGTTCTTCCTCGTGGTGACGTTGCCAGATTTCATTGCCATCGCGATGAAATACACCGGTGGGCTGAGCGGGTTGGTCGGTATCCCGACGCCGGAACTCTTCGGCCGTTCGCTGAGTAACAACGGACTCTACTGGGCGACCGCCATCGTGGCTGTCATCTGGATTCTGCTCTTCCGCAACTTCGTGACTTCGCGCTACGGCGTCATCTTCCGCCTGCTGCGTCACTCGCCGACGCTTAGCCAGTCCCTCGGGTTCTCCACGATCCAACTCAAGGCCCTCGCGTACGCCTTCGGCGCTCTGCCGGCCGGACTGGCCGGGTGCCTGATTGGCTACGTGTCCCAGATTGTGGCTCCGGACTCCTTTAGCCTGAGCGTGGCGATCGGAGTGACTGCGGCCAGTGTCCTCGGCGGCGTCGAGAGCGTCTACGGCGCCCTGGTCGGCGCAGCACTACTGCAGCTCGGACCCGAAAATTCAGTCAGCTTCGCGGACTATGCGCCGGTCGCCTACGGACTGTTCCTGGTCTTCGCCGCTGTGCTCCTCCGGGGCGGCGTGGGCGGACTGGCCCGCAGCGGACTGTCCTTTGCGGCCCGCCGGATCGCGCCGGTCACGCGCCAGCCTGAGCCTGGTGATGTGCCCGCCGACGATCAGTTCAGCGCGTGGGCCGAGAACAAGGGGGAGCGAAGGCCGACGGCCCAGCTCGTGGTGACAGGCGTGTCCAAGTCATACGGCGGAGTCCGGGCGCTCAATGACGTCTCGCTGACTGCTGAGCCTGGCCAGGTCACCGCGCTCATCGGCTCGAACGGCTCGGGCAAGACAACGCTGCTGAATGTCATCTGCGGGTTCGCGTCCGCCACCGCCGGGACGGTCGTCCTGGGTGACGACAACCTCGTCGGCCTGTCGCCTGCCCGCGTCGCGCGGCACGGCATCGGACGCACCTTCCAGACACCGGCAATCCCCACCGGCGTGTCGGTCCTCGACACGGTAGCGGCCGGGGGCTTTCAATCGGAGCCCTGCGGCGTCGTCGCCTCGATGCTCCGCTGGCGGCGCTATTATCGCAGCAAGGCCGCAACGCTCACGCGCGCGCACCGTTACCTGCGCGTTGTCGGCCTCGATCAGTTGGCCGGCGAGGACGCCAGCAGCCTGGCACTTGGCACTCGCCGGCTGGTCGAGGTGGCGCGGTCGCTGTGCGCGAACCCGCGCCTGCTGCTCCTCGATGAGCCTGCCTCCGGCCTGAGCTTCAGTGAGGTCGAGCGCCTTGGGCGGATTGTCCGGCTGGCCGCCGCGGACGGGGTGGCCGTGGTGCTCATCGAGCATAACTTCGGATTCGTCTCCCGCGTGTCGGATGTGGTGCACGTGCTGCATCTGGGGGGGCTGATCGCGACCGGTACCCCAGCCCAGGTCCGGCAGAATCCCCGTGTTGTCGACAGTTACCTTGGCGAGTCTGCGCACGCCGGGGACGGTGGTGCCCAGGACGAGCCAGGCGGGGTCCGGGAGCGTGCGGTCAGTCAGGAGACGACCGTGCAGGACGCGACGCTCGTCCTGAGCGGCGCGATCTCGGGCTACGGCGACCTGCGTGTGATCAACGGTGTCGATCTGGCGCTGTATCCGGGACGCGTCGAGGTCGTACTCGGGCGCAATGGCGTGGGCAAGACGACGCTGCTCGGTACCATCGCCGGGCAGGTGCGGCTGTGGGAGGGCACCCTGACCGTTGACGGGATATCGGTGGCCCGCCGGAAGGCCTACCGGCGGGCGGGCGCGGGCATCGCGCTCGTGCAGGAGGGCAAGCGCATTTTTGCGCAGCGCACCGTCTGGCAGAACCTCGTTCTCGGAACCCACAGCCTGCACGTATCAAACGCTGAGCGGCACCAAGTCTGCCGCGCGCTCGTCGAGCAGTTCCCGGTGCTGGCGCCGCGTCTGAAAGACCGGGCAGGCTCGCTGTCCGGCGGTCAGCAGCAGATGCTCGCCATCGCTCAGGCGCTCGCCGCCCGCCCGCGGGTCCTGTTGCTGGACGAGCCATCAGCCGGGCTGGCGCCGGCCATCATCGACGACCTGTTCGCGAGGATCCGCAAGCTCGCCGACGAAGGCCTGGCGGTCCTGCTCGTCGAGCAGCTGGCCGAGCGGGCGGTCACGATCGCCGACCACGTCACCGTCCTGGACGGCGGACGGATCGTTTCGAGCGGACCCCCGTCGGAGTACCACGACCGCGAGGGCTTGCAGCGCGTGTACCTCAGCGCAGGCTGGGAGCCGCCCGAAGCAGGCTCCGCGGCTCCCGTCGAGCCAGAGGAAGCGGGCACATAGCACGTTACGGCGGCATCGGCCTAGGTCGGCCGAGCCCGTAGTTGACATCCGACTCGGGTGTCATATAGGCTGGTTTCTAACTCGGTATATTTGGTTCAATATTGAGAATTGGTATTTGGCGGCGGAATGGCCTTGACGGCCGGAACTGATTCACACTGGAAGTGAAATCGATGAGTGGACCGTACCGATCGATGCTGTTCGTCCCGGGACAGCAGCCGACCTGGGTTCCCAAGGCGCTCCGTGCGCGACCTGATGCGATCATCCTCGATCTTGAGGACGCGGTCGCAGAGTCCGCCAAGGCCAGCGCCCGCGAGAGTGTCGCCGCTTCGATTCGCGAGTACGCGCACAATGACGAGGGCGTCGACATCTGGGTACGCCCGAACTCGCTTGAGTCGCCCAACGTCGGCTTCGACCTAGCCGCGGCCATCCAGCCGGGCCTGACTGGCCTGGTGTTGCCCAAGCTTTCGAGCCGTGACGACGTGGTTCGCTACGACGCGCTGACGACGCACTTCGAGCTCAAGAACGGTGTCCAGGCCGGGACGATCGAGTTCGTCGCCTCGCTGGAAACTGCCCAGGGCATGGCGAGATGCGAGGAGATCGCGTCGGCGCCGCGCGTGGTGTGCCTGATCGGAGCGACCGCGCGGGACGCAGACACCGGCCGTGCCCTGAAATTCCGCTGGTCGCTCGAGGGTCTGGAGACTCTCTATATCCGCAGCCGCATCCTGCTGGCAGCGCGGGCGGCCGGGCATCAGTACGCCGTCTGCGGGATGTGGCAGGACATTCACGATCTCGACGGGCTGCGGACCTTCGCGAACCTTCAGCGCGACCTTGGATATGACGGCCAGACGCTGATCCATCCCTCGCACGTAGCACCCGTCCACGAGGTCTACACGCCCTCGGCCGAGGAGATCGAGTTCTACCAGGGCATGATCGACGCCTTCGAGCAGGCCGCTGCCACTGGCGCGGGGTCAGTCGACTACCGGGGCCAGCACATCGATACCGCGCACATGCAGACCGCACGGGCGATCGTCGCATCGGCGGGCCGGGCGCGGCACTGAGAAAGGACGGGTCATGGCAACGGGCATGTACTACGAGGATTTCATCGTCGGCGAGACGGTTGAGCACCCGCTGCGCCGGACGGTTACCGAGGCGGACAACACCTGGTTCTCGGCCCTGACGATGAACCCTCAGCCGCTGCACATGGACGAGGAGTTCGCCAAGACCTCGTCGTTCGGCCAGCGCATTGTCAACAGCATCTTCACCCTCGGCCTCGTCACTGGCATGACGGTCTACGACATGACACTGGGCACGACACTGGGCAACCTCGGCTTCACCGAGATCAACTTTCCCAGGCCCGTCTTCCACGGTGACACGCTTCGCTCGCGCACGACTGTGATCAGCAAGCGCGAGTCGAAGTCGAACCCGGCGGCCGGGATCGTCACGGCCCGGCACGAGGGTCTCAACCAGCACGACAAGATCGTCTGCGACTGCGTCCGGGTCTTCCTGATGCAGCGCCGGCCGGCCACCGATGAGTAAGGAAAGCACGATGCACGCCGATTCCGCCCGCGACCAGACCCTGGCTCCGCTCGCGGTGGATTCGCGCCTACGCCGCTTGTTCGACCCGGCCTCGATCGCGGTCGTCGGTGCGAGCGCCAACCCGGCCCGGGTCGGCGCTCGGGTGCTCCGGTTCCTGGCCGAGGGCGGCTATGCCGGATCCCTGATGGCGGTGAATCCGGCCCGTACCGAGTTGCAGGGCAAGCCGTGCTACCCGTCTATCACCGATTTGCCTGAGGTTCCCGACCTGGCCGTGCTGGCCGTCAGCGCCGCCCAGACCAAAGATGCCATCCTGGAGCTCGGCCGTCGCGGCGGCCGGGCGGCGATCTGTATGGCGGCGGGCTTCCGCGAGGAGAGTCCCGAGGGTGCCGCTATGGAGAGGGAGCTCACTGCCGCGGCCCGCGAGGCCGGGGTCACCGTCCTCGGGCCCAACAGTGTCGGCTTCCGCAACACGTCCAAGAAGCTGTACGCGGCGTTTGCCACGGACATCGCGCTCGGCCCGCTCCCGGGCTCCGTTGCCGTCGTTAGCCAGAGTGGCGGACTGGCTGGCTACTTCGGCGCGGCGGTGGCCAAGACCCGCGGTATCGGCTACCGGTGGATCATCGACACCGGCAACGAGATCGACGTCGACATTGCGGACTGCATCAGCTTCCTGAGCCAGGACGAAGGTGTCTCGGTCATCGGGCTGATCACTGAGGGATGCGGCGACGGCGACCGGCTGCGGGCCGCCTTCGAGACGGCCCGGCTGGCCGGAAAGCCCGTGATCGCATTCAAGCTCGGACGTACCGAGCTGGGGGCACGCGCGGCGGCATCGCACACCGGCGCGCTGGCGGGCAGCGACGCGATCTACGACGCCGTCTTCGAGCAGCACAGCGTACACCGCGTGCGGGACGAGCATGAGTTCGTCGAGTCGCTCGGGCTCTACGATCTCGGACAGGTGCCGAAGGGCAGGAATGTTGCCGTCTTCAGCCTCTCCGGCGGGGTGGCCACACTGCTGGCAGACGCCTGCATCGAGCGAGGTCTCCAGGTACCGCCGCTCCCGCCACCGCCTGATCCTGAGATCCGTGCCAAGCTGCCATCAGCCCGCTTCGATAATCCCCTCGACCTTTCGGGGCAGATCGGCTCGGAACCGGACATGCTGCGCGTCGTGCTGGAGCACGTCCTTTCTCAGCCTCAGATCGACAGCGCGATCCTCGGCTTCGCCTACATGCTGCAGGCCAAGCACATCAGCGACGTCTTCGTGCCCGCGATCGTCGCTGCTCACAACGCCTATGACAAGCCTCTGATCGTGGCCGGCCTGGCCAACGCGGAAGCGGAGCAGGCGTTGCGCGAGCACGGCATCATGGTGGAGGCGATGCCGGTCGACGCGGTCAGCGCGCTCGCCGTGGTGACCGGCAGCCAGCAACCTCGGGACGACCACGCTAATCCCGCCAGCGAGCTGCCCGCAGCTGTGGCCGCCCCGTCCGCGAGCGCGATACGCACGGGTCCAGCGGCCATCGCGCTGCTGCCCGGCATCCCGTTCGCCGAGACCGTGGCCGTGTCGAGCGCAGACGATGCTGTCCGCGCGGCCGAGAAGCTGGGCTGGCCTGTGGTCGCTAAGGTCGACGGCGGATCGACGGGCCACAAGTCTGAGCTGGGACTGGTACGGGTCGGCCTGAGGACCCCGGCGGAGCTGCGCGAGGCGTTCGCTGAGCTCAGCGCCCGGCGAGCGGAGCTGGGCGAGGGGACGGTCGTCATTCAGCCACAGCTCGATGGCGTTGAGGTCGCGCTGGGCGTCCACCGGGACCCGACGTTCGGGCCCGTTGTCATGGCAGGCCTGGGCGGCATCTTCGTCGAGCAGTTGAACGACGTCGCGTTCGGCCTGCCGCCGCTGAGCCCGGAGCAGGCCGAGCAGATGCTACGTCGGCTGCGGGGCTGGCCGCTACTGAACGGGGCGAGGGGTCGGCCCGCGGTCCACGTCGGCGACCTAGTCGACGCCATCGTGCGGCTCAGCATCATTGCAGCGGCAGAGCGAGGGCGTATCGCCGAGATTGACATCAACCCGTTCGTCGCGCGGGCCGAGCCCGGCCGCAGCGCGGCCGCGGATGTCCTGGTGGTGCTGGCGGACGAGGCTTCCTGAGGTCGGCCGGCAGATGCCGGGAACGTGATCGCGAGGCGCTGGTCATCCTGGCGCCCGCCGACCAGCGGTGGCTGGCGGTCTGCCGTCAGGACATCAGGTAGTCGTCCAGATTCGCCTGGCCCGCGGACCGCCACAGATCGATAACACGGAACGGCCCTGGTACCACCACCCGGCCACGCGAGTTCCGGTAGTAGGTGCTTACGCCCGGGTGAGTCCAGACCATCGTCTGGTGCGCGGCGTCGACCGCCTCGTTGTACTGCGCGAAGACCTGCTCACGGCACTCCACGGCGCTGATCTGCCCCGCGAACATCCGCCTCAGCAGGTCCCCCAGGTAGCGGACCTGGATCTCGGCGAGGCCGACGAGGCTGCCACCGTGGCCGGGCTGCACGTTGGGCCCGTACAGCATGGCGAAGTTCGGGAAGTCCGGCACGACCATGCCCAGGTACGCGCGGGCGTCGTCGTCGTCCCAGGCCTCCCTGATGGAACGGCCGGAGCGGCCGCGGATGTCCATCGGGGCGAGGAACCGCACGACATCAAACCCGGTCGCGCAGATGATGACGTCCAGCTCGATGGCCCGGCCGTCAGCGGTCACGACCCGCCCAGGCTCCACGCGATCGATCGGCGCCGTCACGACCTCGACGTTGTCGCGCAGCAGAGTCCGGTACCAGCCGTTATCAAGAAGGATCCGCTTGCCGAAGGGCGGGTAGTCGGGCGTGAGCGCAGCCACGAGGTCCGGACGGCCGGCCAGCTCTGCCTGCAGGTACCGGGTGAAGAACTTCCGGTGCCGGTCGTTTTCGGCGTTAATCGCCCGGGCCGGGTAAGGCCAGTCCGGATCTTTGTGCAAGGACTGGAACAGCCGGTCGTTGAAGGTCCACGACCACCGGATGCGATACCAGCGGCGGTAGAGCGGTAGCGTGCGGGCGAATGCCAGCAGAGGCTGCGGCACCTCTTCGCCGAACTTGTCGAAGGGCGCGATCCAGTGTGGTGTTCGCTGGAAGATTGTCAGTGACTCCACCTGGCCGGCAATGGCCGGCGCCACCTGCATGGCGCTCGCGCCATTGCCGATGACGGCGACCCGGCGGCCGTTCAGGTCCAGGTCTTCTGGCCACCGGGCGGTGTGTACAACAGCGCCTGCGAATTCACTCAGGCCCGGGATCGCGGGCATCTTGGGCCGCGAGAACGCGCCGACCGCGCTGATGATGAAATTTGCTTTCAGCGTTGTGGCGGTGCCGTCCGCCCGGCGCACCTGCACGTGCCAATTCCGCTCCCGGTCGTCCCAGCGCGCGGACTCGACTTCCTCGCGGAACCGGATGTGCTCGATGATGCCGGCACGGAGCGCTGTCGACCGCAGGTAAGCCTCGACCTCATCTCGCAGGGCGAAATAACGCGACCAGGGATGGGCTTCGAACGAGTACGAGTAGATAGCGCTCGGGGTGTCGACGCCGCATCCCGGATAGCGGTTCTCTAGCCAGGTGCCGCCGACGTCCTCGTTGCGTTCTATGACGGTGTAGGGCACCCCGAGATTGCTCAGCATCGTGGCTGCTGCTATGCCGGAAATCCCGGCGCCGATGACAAGCACGGTGAAACCGGCCGGAATGGCAACGCTGTCTGGCGGTTCAGGGTCCTCGCGCAGGCCGAGCTCAGCCGCGATCATGGGGCCGTACTCG
>Ga0302326_10032987_pt1 | contig 10303 bp, 7 predicted proteins | sample Palsa_T0_3_FD_202264 | JGI IMG/M metagenome (GOLD analysis project Ga0302326, IMG submission 202264) | Peat permafrost microbial communities from Stordalen Mire near Abisko, Sweden - Palsa_T0_3 | ecosystem: Environmental > Terrestrial > Soil > Palsa > Peat permafrost | place: Sweden: Abisko... | reverse complement strand
TCGTGCGAACGGCGGCGGGCTATTCCGCCCTGCGGGCAAGCGGCACGCGCTTTGCGGGACTCCCGGTCTCGCTCCCGGCGAGGGAAAGACAGCGGACGAGCAACGCGCTGCGGCATCCGCGGATAATGCGCTAGAGAGGACGACCCGAAGGTCAATACGCTGGTCTCGCCCGATGGCGCGCATGTTCGCCTGGATCAAGTGATCGACACGGACGCATCTGGTCTCATCGCAGGCGGTTGGCGTTGGGCACGAGTTAAAACAGGGAGTCCGATCACCTGAATGAATGGATCGGCGAGCATACGGAGGAAGATGCGGACGAAAAGCCTGGACGCCCGCTTGGCAAGGTTGAGACTCCGGAAGAGTTTACTGACAGCAGGAGCATCTTCGAGGACATTGATGCCTGAGTCCGAGCGGTAATGCCGTTTTCTTCAGCAGCTTCTTCGCGTCAGGACTTCGCAGCGGCTTCGGAATCAGCATTTCCGTATGTTGAAATGCGTTGTGCCGAATGATGGTGCTAGCAGGTGAGGATACATGACTTTACGCCCCGGAGAAACACCAGGCCGTGCCGTCGCGGTCTTTCCGTTTCTGAAAACCACCGATGCTGTTCAGCTCGGAAGCTTTTCCTTTCGTTCGACTGATGACACGTCCGATCTCGAAAAAGAAGATGCCGCCAATGTTCGGGAAATCGCCGACATGCTGTTCCTGAAGGACGATCTCCGTATTCGTTCGGCGTCTTACGCGATGTTGCCGCGATTCGATCTCGACAAGACAGAGCCGGGTGTTGCGGAACTGGAAAGGATTCAGGCGATCGTAGCCTACTGCTACAGCGCTCCCCGTCACACATTCGGCGATATTTTCTTTCACTTTGAGCAGGCCAGTCTCGCCATCTTCAGTCCGCAGCCGGTCACTACCTTCCTTGTAAGACCTGATCATCACGTCTTGCCTGCATTGGAACTACCACCTTTGGAGGCCGATGAGTGGCACCGGGTACGCGGCTATGAAGGTCGGTACAATTTCCGAAATCCTTTTTGGGTGGTCAGGGGATCACGGCTTTATCCGCCCGTCCCTCATATCTCCATGAACGACGGCCAGAACCTTGCGTCGGACCTTGGCCGGGCGTTCACCGAGGGGCCACAACATCACTTGTTGCCGACACTAATTCAGGAGCCACTCTCGGAAAATGCCGAGCGTGCCATGACTGCAATTCGATGGTACAACCGAGCGAACTCCTATCTGGTGGACGATTCTGAAGCCATACTATTCCTGTCTGTCGGGTTCGAGGCGCTTCTAGGTCTGCCTCGCGACTCCAAGACAGATCGATTCATCGACGCTGTGTCTTTGCTGCTGGGTCGGGTTCCGCGCCTCAATTCATGGGCCGTGCAGTTCTATGCCGCGCGTTCCGACGTTGCTCACGAGGGAAGCACCAACCGCCTCCGTTTTATGCCAACAGTACAAAAAGTCAATGAGGCGGGTCCGGAGTATCAGTCCTTGATGTCTTACGGCCGCCAGATTTTTCAGTTATGCGCAGGCAGCGTGCTCTTCGGAACGCACTTGGCGCAACGTTCGGAGTTGCACGACAAACTCACGACGAATCAGGAGCGCCTGGATCTGATCTGCAAGACCCTGAACGATAGATCGCTGGCGCCCAGCGATCGGTTCACGGCCATCGATGACATTGTGGCGACCGTTGACGAGTTCCGCTACATCAGCGAGACGGGGTTGAGCATCGGAACTATGCTGGGCGCTTTGCAGGCGGGCGCAAAGAGCCTCCTGGAGTGTGACCCTTCACGTGATCCTGCGATCAAAGCACAACTGTCTGATCTATCCGTAGCAAAGAAGTCAGCAGATGGTTATGAGATTCTCGTTGCCCTGGAGGCTTGGCACAACATGATGCCGAAGGGCCCTCTGGAGCCAAGGTCGCCGGAAGGCATCATGCGGCGCCTGACCGAAATCGTCTGGCACTACAACTTTATGCGGTATTTCTGGATGAAGGAACAGCGTGAAAAGAAAGCTGCCGAAACCGACTCGCCGGCCCCAGATTGTCGGAAAGACTCAGAAAACGCGAAACGGAATTAACTACCCCGTTGTCAGTCAACATCCGAGCGAGGATCGCAGCAGGAACTTTCTATTTCACGGTCGTTGCCGCCTGCGATTGTCACGGTCTATCGGACCAGCAAGATTGAGAAGTACTGGAGCAGCGAATGAAATTAGTCTACGACCCAGAAGTGGACGTGCTCAGCGTGCTGCTGAGCGACGCACCTGTTGTAGAAAGCGACCAGGATAAGCCCGGCGTCATCCTGGACTACGACGACGGCGGCAACATGGTGAGTTTTGAAATCCTCGATGCTTCGAAGCGCATGGCGAATCCCATGTCCGTCGAGTACGCCGTTGCGCCGCCACTTCGCCGACCGGCATGACGGTACGCGCGTGGTCACGTTGCAAACGTGGCGAGCCGGCTGAAAGGCGGCTGCGGGCAGGATTGCCCGCCCTCCAATTATGGCTTCAGGTTATAGCTCTGAGCCCAATACGGCATATCGCCGATCGGATTGCCGGAGATAACGATCTCGACGCGGCGGTTCTGCTCGCGGCCGGCGGCGGTGGCATTGGAGGTCAGCGGCCGGCTGTCTCCCAATCCACGCGCGATTACTTCGCCGGCAGGCAGGCCGTCGTCTATCAAAACATCGCGCACGGCATGCGCGCGCTCGAATGAGAACTGCTGGTTGCCATCCACTTCCACGGTCAAGTCCGGATATGCTTTGAGCACGGTGGCGATGTGCGCCAGCCTCTCATATACGGCTGGGCTCACGCGCGTCCCCTGAAAATCGGAATCCGGGAGCGTGAGCGTCAGGCCGCGGGGCGTATCGCGCGCGGATAGCGAGGTGTTGAACCGTGCGAGCAACTGAAGACGCAATTCCTTTTTCCGCGGCTCGTCGCTGTCCCGAGCTGGTTGAGTTTGAACGACTATTTGAGGCGCCGGCTGGGCGGCCGGGACATCCGCGGCAGCAGCCACGGCTTGAGCTTGGGCCGCTTGCCTGGCGGCGCGTTCCTGTTCGAGTAAAGCATGTTCGGCGGCGGCTTGGGTTTGCGCCGTCTGTGCGGCGGCTTCCGCCTGGGCGGTGCGCGCCTCTGCCAGCGACACGCGCCCCTGGGCCTGGGCCAGTTCATCGCCCTGCTTGCGCTGCATGGCGAGGATGCGCGCGTCTTCGGCGGTCTGCGCCGCTTGCCGCGCAAGTGTGACCACCACGGTCATGCCGGCTTTATGGTCCAGAGCCTCTTGGGCTTGGCGCAACTGATCCTGCGCCTTGCCAAGAGTTTCGGGCGCGTACCGGCCGGCATCCGCGGACTGCGCAATTTGGACCGCATTCTGCGCCTCATAGAGTTCCACGACCGACTGGTATTGGTGCGGCGACAACCTGACGGCGTTTGCATCGGCGGCCGCCATGCCCTCCTGCACGTTGTAGGTGTAGTGGCCACGCGGCAGCAGTTCGTATTTGGCCTGGATGGGTTCTCTGCCGCCGATCGTATCCGGCCGCGGCTCGTTCTCCAGCACCACGACGTCGCTCGGCAGGCGCACGGCCGAATAAGGCTCGGCCGTAACGATCAGGCCGAACGCCTGCAGATCCGTAGTGACCAGCAGCTTGGCCTTATCGGAGCTGCCAGGCAGGATTTCTCCGAGATTCTTGGCATGCCCGTCCGGCGTGATGGCCCACAGCACGTAAGTCAGGTACTCGCTGCCGAAACGCGTGGGAGCCAGCAGACGATCAAAGTGCGCAACGATCTCCGTGCGGCCCGTCTTGGACTCCACGATAGCGTCGCCCTTCGCCTGGGGTAACAGGACAGTGCCCCGGAAATCGATGTTCGTAGGTCCGTTGCGGTATTGGTAGTCGATCGCGCTGACCGTGCGATCTACTACGGTCACGCGGTAGATGGGAACATTTGCACTGTATCCGGGTTGATTCTGCGCAATCGCGCCGAGTGTACAGAAAAAACCAAGTGTTGTAGTTATAAGCAGTTTGCTAGTCATAACCATTTGCCTCACAGACAAGAGAAGCAACTGGTTGGCCTTTCGAAGGCGGCTGCTGAAGGCTATGTAAGAACGTTCACATTCCACTCCACTTCAGCAAGCTGGTGCACGGCCGCGTCAAGGGATCGTCGCAATGATTGGGGCTGATGCGTAGCGCGTAGCCCAATCGCCCGGTGCGCTCCGGCACGATTTCTTTCTCGAAGATCGCCACCGTTCCGTTCAGCCCGGTGGAGGGCAGCACCATCACTTCGGTTTCCTCGAGGCCCCCATCGGTGCCGACGCGCCCCACCACCACTTCCACGCGCACCTCGGAAGGCTGCAAACCGGCCAGATCGATGGCCGCGCGTACTGGAACCGGCTGTTCGCTCATGATCGTACCCACGGGCGGTGCGCCGGTTTCCACGAAGCGCACGCGGTCCCAGACCTTGCCGACCTTTTCGTTCCAGGCCGCCATGGCGCGCGCCTCCTGGTAATCGTTGGCGCTCAACCGCACGGCGTCGGCGTGCGCCGGATCGTAAAATTCGCGCGCGTACTCCGCCACCATGCGGCGCGAATCGAACTGCGGCGTCAGACCCATCAGCGACTGCTTCACGCGCTTCAGCCAATCGCGCGGAGTCTGTTCGCGCCGCTCGTAAAACAGCGGCACAATCTCGTTCTCCAGCAGATAGTAGATTTCGCTGGCGTGCAGCCCGTCCTGCTCGTCGGTGTATTGCTCGCGGTCTCCTATGGCCCAGCCGCCGGATATTTCATAGGCTTCGTCGAACCAGCCGTCCAGGATGCTCAGGTTCAGCACGCCGTTGATGCCGGCCTTCATGCCGCTGGTGCCGCAGGCTTCCTGGCCGCGCTTCGGAGTGTTCAACCACAGGTCTACGCCCTGCACCATTTCGCGCGCGACCTTCATGTCGTAGTCTTCGATGAAGACCACGTGCTTCCACAGATCCCGGTCGCGCGAAAGCTGCACGATATCGCGGATGAAATTCTTGCCCTCGTTGTCGCGCGGGTGCGCCTTGCCGGCGATCACGATCTGCACCGGCATATCCTTGTTACAGAGGATGCGCTTGATGCGGTCCACGTCCTGGAACAGCAGGGTGGCGCGTTTATAGGTGGCGAACCGGCGCGCAAAGCCGATAGTCAGCGCGTTGGGATCCAGCACCTCTTCGGTATGCCGCATCTCCGCCGCCGAAGCCTGTCTGCGCAACGCCGACGAGCGCTGCCGCTCGCGCACGAAATTCACCAGGCGGCGCTTGCGGCGGCGATGCACTTCCAGCAGTTCCTCGTCCGGAATCTCTTTGATCTGCTCCCAGATGCCGGGGTCGGCCAACCGGTCGCGCCAGTCCGGCTGCAGATACCGATCATAGAGCGCCGCCAAGTCCCCGTTGAGCCAGCTTGTCAGGTGCACGCCGTTGGTCACCGCGCTGACCGGCACTTCCCAGACCGGCAATGGCGGCCACAGGTCGTGCCACAATTCCTGCGAGACGTCGCGATGCAGCTTGCTCACCGCATTGCGGTGCGCGGACGTTTTCAGCGCCAGGATGGCCATCGAAAACCGCTCCTCGCGATTGGCCGGATTGCGGCGCCCCAGCGCCATCAATTGGTCGAAGTCGATCCCGATGTCCGTGCAATAGGCGTTGAAGTAGTGATACATCAAGCCCGGATCGAACAGGTCGATTCCGGCCGGCACCGGCGTGTGCGTAGTGAAGATATTGCTGGCGCGGGTGGCCTGCAGCGCTTCTGCGAAATTCAAGCCATGCTCGCGCTTGAGCACGCGCATCCGCTCCAGCGCCAGGAACGCCGAGTGCCCTTCGTTCATGTGATAGACGGTGGGTTCCAGACCCACGGCCTTGAGCGCGCGCAGTCCGCCCACACCCAGCACGAACTCCTGCCGCATGCGCGTGTCCGTATCGCCGCCATAGAGCGAGTCGGTAATGCTGCGATCCTGCGGCAACTCGTTCTCGGGCACGTTGGTGTCCAGAAGGTACAGCTTGACCCGCCCGACTTCCATCTTCCAGACCTGAATCATGACCTTCCCGGTGGGCAGCCTGACGAAGACTTTGAGGTTCTCGCCCTGCGCATCCCGCACCGGAACCGCCGGCAGGGTATAGAAATCGTTCGTGGGATAGCGCTCCTGCTGCCAACCATCGGCGTTCAGCACTTGGCGGAAATAACCCTGCTGGTAAAGCAGCCCCACGCCCACCAGGGGCAGGTCGCAGTCGCTGGACGATTTCAGATGATCGCCCGAGAGCACGCCGAGGCCGCCGGAGTAGATCGGGAGGCACTCCGAAAGGCCGTACTCGGCCGAGAAGTAGGCGATCAATTTGCCGTCGGTGCGGGGCTTGCCGCCCAGCACGTGCGCATCGTAGCGCTGGCACGCCATGTTGTAGAGCGCCACATAGCGCGGGTCGGCCGCGGCGCGCTGCAAGGCCACGCGCGACGCCCGGCCCAGCATCAATACGGGATTGTAGTTGCACTCCCGCCAGAGGTTTGCGTCCAGCCGCCGGAACAGGGCGCGGATCAGCGGTTCCCAAGTCCACAGAATGTTGTAGGCCAACTGCGGCATCCGGGACAATTGCTCCGGCAGCGCCGGACGAACCAGAAATTCATGAACAGGTTGAATACGGAATGGCATCGCTACGATTGATCTTTCTAAGATAGCAAAGAGCGGAGGGTGCGGGCGTGCTGAAGAGCGGGTCCAGGGACGAGGTGGCGCCAATCTCACTTCTTCCTCCATTCGCCGGCTTTGTCGGGCTTGCCCCACGCCTGGTAGAGTTTAACAAGCCATTCACGGGCACGGTCGAGATAATACCAGTCCGGAACTGACATGCGGTCTTTCCTGCCGCCATGCCTTGATAGCCGTCGAGCAGCAGCGGTTCAGCCTCTGCATACTTCTTTTGTCCAGCCAGGCTGGCCCCCAGCAGGCTCTCGGCGCGGAATCGTTGCCAGTCATCCGTTCGATTCTTACGGTCGAACTCGACCGCCTCGCGCGCGAGAGACTCGCTCTCGGCAAATTTCCCCTGTGACAGGTAGGCCAATACCATACCCGCCGCGGCCTCCATGGTGACCGCGCTTTGCGCGCCCAATTTGCGACGCCACGCCGCCAGGGTCCCTGCGGCATAGGCCTCGGCCAAGGCGTATTTGCCCTCTCGCTGGTACATAGACGCCGCATCCGAAAGCGTGCTAAGAGTGCCCTGACTCTCGGAACCCATCACTCGCCGCTGGACCTCCAGGGTCCGGGCGAACAAGGCCTCCGCCTGCACGTACTTGCCGTCATGGGTGTAGTCGCAGGCCAGGTTGTCCATGGACATCAGCGTTTCGGGATGCTCTGGACCCAGCACGCGGCGCCGGATCTCCAAGGCCTGCCTGTCGAGTGCTTCCGCCTGCGCGTACTTGCCCTCGTCACCGCGGACTATGGCCAGATTGTTCATCGCGGCCGGTATGAAGGGATTGTCCGGACCCAGCACGCGGCGCCGGATCTCCAGGGTCTGACTGTAAAGCGACTCGGCCATCTCGTACCTGCCACGCGCGACGTAGACGTTGGCCAAATCGCTCATGGAAATCGTCGTCTCGGGGTGCTCCGGACCCAGCACGCGCCGGCGCATGTCCAATACTTGCCCGCCGAGCGTCTCGGCCTGCGGGTACTTGCGCTCCCGGTAGTACGTCTCCGCCAGTTTATCCATGCAATCGAGCGTGTTGGCGTGCTCCAGACCGAAGACGCGGCTGTTGGAATGAAGGACCTGGCCGAAGAGCGCCTCGGCCTGCGGGTACTTGCCCTGCTCGCGGTAGATGATGGCCAGACCGTACATGGAATGCAGCGTGTCGGGATGCTCGGAACCTAACACGCGGCGCTGGATCTTCAGGACCTGGCCCAACAACTCCTCGGCCTGCGGGTACCTACCTTCACCACCGGCCGCGCCTGCAAGGCGGCTGCCGGTTCTGAGGGTTTTCGCATTCTCAGGTCCCAGCACCCGACGCTGCAGGACCAGCACGCTCGAACTGCTTCCGCGCCTCCAGGTGTAGCCCGAGCTCCAAGTAGGTCTGCCCGATAGTGTCGCGAATGGCAGCCTCCACCTCCGGTTGCCGGTCGAACCTTCCCGCGATCCGGACCGCCGCCCGGTCCAAGGCCGTTCGCACCTTGAGATCCGGATCGGTTTTGCCGCGCGGCCCCCATTGGGTATATATGCTGGCCTGGGACAGCAGATCATTCTGCAGGAAATCATTGACCGCCTGGGCCGCGGCCGCTTCCCGGTTAGCGCGAATGCTCTGCCGGATACTGATAGCGGCTGCCACCATGAGCACGACGAGGCAAACACTAATCGCAGCCAGAGGTCCCCGGTAACGGCGCAAGAACTTGCGGGCGCGGTAAGCAGCCGAAGGAGGGACCGCCAGGACTGCTTCGTTATTCAGATACCTCTCGATATCCGCGGCCAAATCTGATGGTGAGCCATAGCGCCGCGACCGGTCTTTTTCCAGAGTCTTCAGCGTGATCGCGTCGAGATCGCCGCGCAATTGCCGCGCCAGGGTGGTAGGATCGGCGCCGCGATCTTGAGCCGTAGCGGAGAACTGGTTGCCCAGCGTGCGCAACTTGGTGCTGGGACGAGGCGCTTCCTGTTCCCGCAGCCGCCGCAGCAGCTCGTCAAATGCCAGTTCGTGGAAATCGAGCGGCCGCACTCCGACCAGCAACTCGTACAGCACCACGCCCAGCGAGTACACGTCGGTGCGCGTATCCACGTCCGCTCCGGACGAACCCGCCTGCTCGGGGCTCATGTAGGCCGGTGTCCCCAGAATCGCCCCGATTTGGGTAAACACGGTTTCGGCGGTCAGAGGCGGCGAAACGGCCTTGGCTATGCCGAAGTCGATGATGCGCGGCACCGGCTTGCCGTCCACTTCGCTCACCAGAATGTTGGAGGGCTTCAAATCGCGATGGATGATGGCTTTGTGGTGCGCATGCTGTACACCTTCGCAGACTTGAACGAATAGCTCCAGGCGCTTGCGCAGGATCATTCTGTGCTGGTCGCAGTACGTCGTGATGGGAACACCGGTAATATACTCCATCACGAAGTAGGGCCGGCCCTGCGGTGTCGATCCGGCGTCGAAGACTTTGGCGATGCTGGGATGGTCCATGAGCGCCAGCGCCTGCCGCTCGGATTGGAATCGCGCTACGACTTCGCCGGTATCCATGCCGGCCTTGATCAGCTTGAGGGCGACGCGGCGGCGCACGGGCTGGGTCTGCTCGGCCAGCCACACCTCGCCCATACCGCCCGAGCCGATGGGTTGGAGCAACTGATAGGGGCCGATCAACCCCTTGGCCTGCGACATCCTCGCTTGGGGCGAATCAGCGCGCGGGTCGCCAGATAATGCAGAAATATCGACCGGATCGCCCCGATCACCGGATTGCTGAGGCGGCATGGCGCAAGCGCCTCCTTGTGCGCTGAAGATACTCAGTTTAGCTTAATGGGCGGAATCCCGAGCACCATCCATCTCAAAGCCTTGCTTCCAGCCTCCTCGTGGCGCTATGCTGCTTTGGGTAACTCAACGGAGGTAGTCTGGACAGGTGGGTGAACGGTTCCCAGAAACATCATGGACGCTACTGGCAAAGGCTCGCGAACAAAGTGACCAGGGATCCCGCGCGAGAGAAGATTTCGCGCGTATATACTATCGGCCGGTTCAGCAGTTTCTTCTGCTCCTCGTTCAGGATGGCGAGCAGGCGCAGGAATTGGCACAGGAGTTCTTCACCAGGCTCAGCGGACCGGGAGGACTACTGGAGCGCGCGCGCCCCGAAAAAGGTGCATTCCGAAACTATTTGCGGGAATCTTTAAGGAATCTGGTGAGGGATTGCTACCGCCGCGACCGCGCGCAAGCCTTGCAAACGCATCCCGATCAGGCGAGCGCGGGAGGATGGGACGTTATAGAGCTACCCGGGTATCCTGCGGCCGAAGCGGCGTTTCATCGTGAATGGGTGAAGGTCACATTGGCAGAGGCCCTGGATCGAACACGCGCTCTTTGCCTCAAGCGAAATCAGCAGATACATCTTGATCTGTTCGAGGCGCGGTATCTCAGCGAGGAGGAGTTCGCACCCACTTGGGAGGAACTGGGTGCGCGCTACAGCATGGACCAGAAGACTGCGCGCGAGCGCGCCGACACGGTTGTTCGCCATTTCCGCGTCGTTTTGCGCCGCATGCTGAGCAACGAGATTACCGTTCCAGCCGGGCGCGGGCGATGGCGCCCCCAAGGTAATTGATTAGCGGGAGTCGGCCATGGAATCCTGCAACCGGATTTAAAAGC
>Ga0302326_10032986_pt1 | contig 10303 bp, 9 predicted proteins | sample Palsa_T0_3_FD_202264 | JGI IMG/M metagenome (GOLD analysis project Ga0302326, IMG submission 202264) | Peat permafrost microbial communities from Stordalen Mire near Abisko, Sweden - Palsa_T0_3 | ecosystem: Environmental > Terrestrial > Soil > Palsa > Peat permafrost | place: Sweden: Abisko... | reverse complement strand
CCGAATTGCTTCAACGAATTCGTCCAATAGCGCTACGTGATGAAATCTCTCTGCCATCATACTATTCAACTTGTCCACGATTACCTGCAACGGTCTCCACACATGCATTCACGCACCTCCGACCTTGCCAAGTCCGCTTACCTCAACTTTTCGCATAAAGTTGACGCCGAATTTCCTGCTGATACATAGCGGCCTTGGTAACACTCCCCTGCCGCGCGCTACTTCAGTGGCCTCTTTTCCTTCTCCAGCGCATCGAGGATGTGCTCCGCAGTATCGATAGCCGAACCGATGACAAACAACAGGAGATCGCGCGCCAGGAAAAGGCCCTTGCCGATTACCGGGCGCAGCTGGGGCTGCCCCTTCGAGCATGAGGGCCGCCTCAAAGATCTTCTGGCGAAGCAGGCGCAGCTTAATACCTTGCTCAATCTGGATAAGCATGACGCGCAAATCGTTGCCGAACCTCTGGAGGCTGGGGGATCTGACCCGGCCTGGTGTCGGACCCACGCTCCCCTTGCCCCGCCAGCGCGCGAAACGCCGCGGCAAGGCCCGACGCCAGGTTAAACGCGACGAGCACCCGCTGATCGACGAGCTGTTCGGTCAAACCAAGTTCGAGCGGACGCTAAAGGAGCAGCAGCAGGAAATCGAGGACCTGAAAAAGGAGATCGCCGATCTCAAGGACGCGATCAATTCCAAGACGGCATTGACGATCACGGAGGTCAGCTGGCCGTATTTCACGACACATGCGGTAAGGCCGCGTTGTTCCTGTAAGATGCGGTTTTACCACGAATTCAGCGCTCTAGTCGAGCGCAAGGAGAAAACGCAGAAGGCATTCGGCGATTAACTGCCAAAATTCCAGCGCGGCAGCTGCAGAAAACACGCGGATGTCTGGTACAGGTCCCCCTGCCCTTTGTCAGTGGCTACGACAGATATCGGCGTCGAACGCCTAGTAGCGGAGCCTGGGTTCCTGGGTTCGGATTGAGCCTTTACCGACGGTGCTACGCACACGGCGACAGATTCACAGACATTCAATGCCGAGGGCTCTCGCAGCGTCTTTCTGTGGCTGATCCAGAGTGGCCAAAGGGCTTTGCGTGCGCATTGCGAGCTCGACATAAAGCGCATCGTAGGGCGTTAAGCGATGCGCCCGGCAGAGCGCTTGGACGGGTCCGAATACTTGCTCGGCCGATGCAGAGTCGAGCGCCGGTCCTAGTGATCGCAGAGTGCTGAGAAAGGCTTCGGTCTGCTCCGGAGAGATGCGCCCACGCTTCTCTCCGATCAACAACGAATTGAGAACTTCGACCGACCAGAACGCCGGCACGAGTGCTTGTTCCCCCGCGTTGAGCCGATCAAGTACGTTCAAAGCGACGGGACTTTGCTCATCCGGGAAACACCACGACAGTGTTACCGAGGCATCGAGGACAATTCCGTTCACGGACGCGCCTGTTCACGCAATTCACGGATGGTCATCCCCCCGAGCGAAAGCCCGTGGCTTTTTCCGAACGTTCTAAGCTGCTGAATCGCCTCGCGGCGCTGTTGCTCCAAGCCCGGCGGCTGCGGTCCCGACCCCTGGAGAGCCTGCAAAATGACATCTTCGGCGTCCTTATACGTGCCGGTCTCAAGACGCTTTTTGATGAGCGCCTCAACTTCGGGTCTGGTGATCTGAATGGTCACGGAGCGTTCTCCTTCTTCATTATGACCCGTACACGCTACTCCGAAAATGGCGGGTGGGCAACGGGCCGCGACACTGGGTAGCCACCGGTTTCGACCGACATAGCGGCCTCTGATGTTCGAGCCCTTCGGCAGGACAACGAGACCGAACAGCTCGTGGCAGTCTGCGCGTGTTTCGGCGCGATATTCACCCGACATGCCGTGACTGGTTTACTCGTAGCGCCGCTCCTCCCAATCGGTTCCCACAATTGGTACCGGGGTTGTTGGGCCGAGTTCGGCAAGGAATCGCGTCGCGATTGTACGCGCCATACCGCCGCTGCCAGAGCGGGTTCTTGCCCCGATCTTAAACGCTAGATGGCTGTCTATTCCAACGAATGACGATAATACAAGAATGTCCGTCGGGCGCGTCATCGCCACATAGAACAGTCTCCGCTGCTCACGGAGAATCTCTCGCTGTTCCGCCGGGGTTTCGTCGGGATCTATGAAGGGTACTAAGCCTTCGATGCATCCGAGGACGAGAACGATTTTGCTTGTGAGGCCCTTTGACTTTTGCAGACTCATGATTCTAACAACGTTCTCATCTTCTGGCATTTCCGGTTGAGTGAGTAAATTCCGGAGACGTTCAACCATCGCCACCGCCTTCATATCGTCGGTGACGATAGACATAACCGAGTCCCGTAAAAGCTTCGTATCCTCAAAGTCTTCCGGGAAAAGCTCGTTTACCAAGTCCTCGCCCACGCGATCCCGCAGAACACCGAGGCGTGAGACCATTGTCTGATATCGAGCGTGAAGCTTACCAATACCCGGCAGCGCGATTACACCGGCAACCAACTTGTCAAGAGCCTCTTTCGGCGAAATCCCGGTTTCCTCGCAATAAGCTCTTAACTTCGCGTATTGCCCGGAAAGCCATGTAGCGCTGCCAAACCCGAGCAAGAATCTGAGCGCGACCCGATCCTCTGGCTCGCCCAGAAGAGTCAAGAACGCAAACGCTTCTTGGGCTGCATCCGCTTCGAGCGCCTCTTCGTGATAGAAGCTGTGAGCAGCGATGTTCAAATCCTTAAGCGCATCGCGAACCTTATAGGCAAGCTGCCTGCGGGGGCTCAACACCAAGATCTCCCCAGGAAAATAGCCCCGCTCGTTAATCAACCAACTGATGTATTTTGCACTTCCAATCCCTTCTTCTTCCATTGAGTGCCACTGGACAATGTGTACCTCGCCTTCCGGATTACCTGGCTTTGGCCGAAGCCGCGGCGTTCGTGCACCAGGGTGATTATGCATGATCAAGTTATTTGCCAACCCGACGATCCGAGTCGGGCAGCGGCGGCATTCGTCGAGATCCTCGTCGTGTGTGGGATTGTGGGTCGTGCTGAACTCGTTGATCCCGTCCGGGTGTGCATGACGGAAACGATAAATCGATTGATCCACATCGCCGACAATGACCCCGTTACCGGAGGTGAGTAAGTCGAGAAGAACCTGATCCGAGCGGTTGAGATCCTGATATTCGTCCACGATGACGTTTGAGAACGCAGAAAGCTCGGCACAGGCCGGATTGTTCCTGAGATATTTCAGCACCTCTGGAACGAGCTCCCCGATCAGCATGGCACGATGAAACATGAGCCATTGAATCAACGCCTCATGAAACTCGCGGTCAGTGGCATCTTGGGGCCATCCAGGTTGATCCGATTGCAGCCGAGCCCAGGCAGCCTCAAAGGCACGGATACGTTTGGTATCTTTGCGTTTTCCATCGGTGTAGATGTCCTGAAGAAGCGGCGCCGCTTCAAACTGGAGCACACCGGATTTTAGGAATGTCACTAGAGGCCGCGGAACTCGCCCCGAAAATTCAAAAACTTCAAGGCGGTTGAGGGTACGGAAGCAAAACGAATGCAAGGTACCCACGGCCGTGATGTCCTCGCAGCCCTCGACTCCGATATCCCTGAGCTCCTTCACCAGGCCTGCCGCCGCCACTCTGGTGAAAGTCACCACGAACAGGCTCGCCGGGTCCACCCCTTCTTCCAGCAGCCGCGCAACGCGGCGTTTCATTGCAAAAGTCTTGCCCGTGCCCGGGCCAGCCATGACGCGAAGATACTTGCAATCAGTTTGAGCAATGGCCAAGGCTTTGCCGCTCAGGTCCTGATTCCAAATCATCGTAAACCCTCCACCGCTGCAGTAGACCGCACCAAGGCATAACCAGATAGTTCTTTTGATCTGGAAACCGGTTCAATGAAGATCAAGGCATTCCCACAACGCCCTGTGAAACACGATGAGTCGGGATTCATCAAATGAGGCGAATCGATTTCTGAACTTAAAGGTGGAGCCCGCACCTGAACCAACCGGAGCATCGATATTACCGATCGCGCTGCAATCGAACAGAAGCGGCAGAATATGATCGAGCGCAAAGGAAACGGGGTACTTCAACTTTTTGGCCCGATCTTCAAGCTCACGATACCGGACAACTCGCTTCCGAACAGTGGAAAACAGCCGAAATGCCCTCGCAATTTCGTCTGTCGACACTTGGCCGTCGAGCTCATCTTTGATTTCTTGAACGAAGTATGATTTCGAGAAGGCGACCATTGCGTCAAATACCTGTCCGGGCGACATCGGATCATCTCCAGACAGTTCCTGTAGCTTTTTGAACAACATGATCATGTCCCGTGGCACATGGCGCGTATGATCGAGTAACTGCTGCATAGTGCTACCGCCCGACCGCACGATCATATTGGTGGTCGCATGCGGCGGCTTATCAGCCTGCAATGCGATCGGCAGGAAGTTTCGGAAAACGTTGATTTCCTGGCCCCACTTCAGGCTGGCGCGAAGGTTTATCAGTCTTACGAGCGGCGATTCCTCTGGTCGCCCGTCGTGGTACCAGTCCAGGCTAATCGCGAAATCTTGGCGTATCTTGTTGTTGTTGGGGCCGGGCAGCCGCTCAAACAAGTCTGTACGGCAAAGGAGGATTAGTTTGGCAGGAATCCTATGTCTAGAGAAAAGCGCATTCAGCCGGTTGGCCTCAAAGATCAAGGCACCGAGGGCATCGAACTGCAGGTTTCGCCGCCGGAGAAGGTCGTCAAAGCCGTCAACGATAATAATATGCTTGTTTTGGGTTCGGAAGGACGCTGCCAACCTCTTCAGATGTTCTACAAAGAATGGGATATCGGCGACCTCTTTCGCCCCCCCTTTTCCAGCTAATTCAAACCCTGGGAATTTGATCGACAAGTTCACGTCAAGACTCTTCTTTACGGTCTTGCCGAGATCGGGATCGGGCAACAGCCCAGCCTTCTTAAGAACATCAAGTGCGTTCGCCATCTCGGGGTCGGTCTCAATGTTGGAGCTCAAGTCGCGCGCGAACGAATCGAAGAACTGCAACAAGAAAAGCCATGACCATGAGGTCGGGTACCGGGCCTCTGGCTCCATGACCGCTTGAGAAATGTGACTAAAACTCTGGAAGGACAAGTCCGAAATGTTAAGCATTCGAACGAAGAGCGAGTAGTCCTTTTCCGCAATCAGCACGAGATGTTCACCCAAAGCCGATTTCCCGGAACCCTTGTATCCTAAGAACAGAAATTTCCGCGAATTTAGGGCCGTGTCGATCATGCCGGCATGATCCAGAAACCCTCGCTCCAGCAGTTCCGGCCGATCTGATACTTCGGCGTCAGCGCTAGCGTAGCCAAAATCAAAGTCCTTCAGTCTTAGCGGACGGCTTAGTCGAGGTCCCGTGGAGGGCTGCATGGATGTGATATTTGAACCATATTACCTCCTCTCTGTTTTTGGTGTTGGAGCACGATGCCTTTTGCGGGATCATCCTCGGGTTCCGCCGCTCCGGCGCGAACACTCTGGCTGGACAAAAATCCGATCCGATTGCACTCCATAGTGAGGCGTTGCGTCCGGTATAATGATCCACCGAAAAAGGATTGTTTATGGGATATCCGCCCACTAATAGCCATGGCGTAGCGTGTTAATCCCAGCGCGACACCCCCTGCCCTATCAAGAGCCCCAAGTGACTGCTCGAGTAATTCGCCTATCGGGGCAACCTACGCACAGAATGTCACGGCTACCCCCACATCGACGGGTCTAGAGCTAATTGATCGGACTGGAAGATCGTTTCGATGTCACGGCGCAGAACCGGTTCAAGGCGGTATCCTCCGCCGACTTGCTCGATCATTGCCTTCTTGCACATCTCATTCACAACACACTTCGCGAATTCCTGTTTACGCTGCATTATCGAACACACCTCGTCAAAACTGGCCGAACCTTTTCCCCACAGCAGCCGCAGCACGATAATCTCGTCAAGTTGAGTGAGGCTCTGAGATCTCTTCTTGACGAATTCTTTGAACTCCGCGCTGCCCTTAAGCGGTAGTCTCGCGACAAAGAGACTGTTACCGCTCTCGAACTGCGGGAAACCGAGCCCGTCCGAGAGTACGTTCTTGAAGATCAGGTCGATTCCTTGCCCAATTTTGTCGCATAACCCGACGAACCGCGCGCCGTCAGCCAGTAGCAAATTTCGGTATACAGGTACGCCGTGGATAAGGTTGTTGACGCTCAGGCCGGTGAGTAACTCGCCAGGACTTCGAATTTCGATCTCCGCTTCGGAGATCTTGATAATCACGGGAGAAGGCGTCCGGTAGCATCGGTGTATGTAAGCGTTTACAACGAGTTCCTTGAGCACGTCAGGTGCGATTCGAGGGACGCGGCTGCGTAGAATCGAACTTTCCCCAATACAAAGATCACGAACGGTTTCGATGACGTTCTTACGGATCGTAATGTGCCCTTCGTCGGTCATCACCACAGTCTCGAAGAACGACGCGTTCCTTTCAATTGCCGCAACCTTGCCAAAAAGGAGCAATGCCGCGTAAGACGGGACCATTTCGGGCTGGTATTCTTCTTCCGGGAGACGCGGCTCGACAAGCCTCGCTTGAGCTAGAAACTCAGCCCGGTCTGCCCACGGGCTCGGGTTTCTGAAATGTTTTTGGTGCTGAGCGATTCCCCAATCGATGGAGCCGAAGGCCATATCCTCCATCGAAATCTGAGTGACCAGAGCGGCCGTTCGGTCGTCTTCGGCTACGTACTGGGGCTGGCACTGTTTCCCGACCCGGACCTTCGAGATGTTCTTGTGTGTGTGACCACTAATGATGCGCGTGCGCGGCACCCGAAGAAAATAAAGATTGTCGCCTCCTGCTCCGGTGACTTCTGAAAGTATCCCGCTCGCATCATAGGGAGTGCATTCCACCGGCGGCCTAGTTTGATCATGAACGCAGGTCTGAAGCCAGTTGGGGCCAACCGATGCGTGGGGACATCGCGAAAACTTACGTCCCAGAGCAACGCCATCGGCAACGCCTACCACCACGAAACCACCGGACGTATTCGCTAGGCAGGCACAAGCTTCGGCAACTTTCTCGCTCAGTTCGCGCTCATTGTTGCACCAACTCTTTATTTCAATTTGCTCCGACTCAACTTCATCAGCTTTCTGGATCAGTAGGTCGGAAATGATTTTGCGTACGGCCGAAACATCGAAGGGAGGCTCCCTCTCTTTCCCCGGAAAACGGATTGGGGCAGTGGACATCTATCCGTAAATTATAGCAACAGCATTAGAATTCCGATGGTCCAGCAGTACGTTTTACTCGATGCCTACCCTTGTCTTGTTGGCGACATCGGCGGGGATTTCGCGCACATGTCGATACAAGCTGCTTCTTCCTGTCGCCCCAACACAGCGGGCGAAGGCACTCTAGCCGCCGCCGCTTGCTGTCAATAACGCTGTTTTGGCTCCCCCGTTTCTCTGCGCTTCACGGTCCCCCCAAAAAGCTATGACAGCCGCGCTCGGTTGCGACGGCGAGACGTGCCCTCTTTTGCCCCCGCTGTGGGGGTCACTCAAACCAAAGAGGCACATCATGACAACAGCAGCGCATACACCAGGACCGTGGTACGTCGAGCCCTTGCAGTGGGACCACGGAGCGTCGATAGCCATCGTTGCCAACGGCCAGATCGTGGCGACCATATCACCGGAAAACGAAGATGAAGAGCCGAATATGCACACGGCGAAGCGTGGGCCGCACGATCAAGGCAACGCCCACCTCATCGCCAACGCCCCTGCCCTCTTCGAAGCAGCGTTACTCGTAATCGACCGCTGGAGCAGTGGCGATTTGGCGGAGGCCGTCAGGGCACTTGGTTTTGCCGTCACCGAAGCGAAGCGAGTCGCATCGTGACGAAATCCCGTAAAACCCAACCCTCGCGCCGCCGCTCGCCACGGATTGACAGTTCAGATCCGTTCCGGCATTCGAGACAACGTCGGAGGCCGAGAACGATGAGCGATAGCTTGCGCCGCGATCCCATGCAGGAATTCGCGAACCGCATTGTGGCTGAGCTGGAGAACGGCATTAAGCCCTGGGTTCGCCCGTGGAACCCGGAAAAAGCCGGAGGTCCCCAGGCACCATATAATCCCGTCACCGGCAAGCGCTATCACGGCATTAACGTGCTCATTTTAGGCATGGACGTACGCGCCTTCGACAGCGGCGATCCTCGTTGGATGACCTACCAGCAAGCTCAAGAAAAGAACTGGCACGTCAAGAAGGGCGAGAAATCGACCACAATCTTTTTCAGCAAGCCCCTTGAGATCGAGGACGGCCAAGCTGAGGACAACCGGAAAACGATCCGCCTCCTGAAACACTATGCCGCGTTTCATGCCTCGCAGATTGACGGGATACCGGAATACAAACCGCCGGGGTTCGAGGAAGCGCCCTGGATGCGCCCCGAAGGAGCCGACATCATCCTGAAGAACAGCGGAGCAGTCATAAGGATCGGCGGTGACCGAGCGTTCTACTCTCCTTCGACCGACCACATCCAACTGCCTCCCGCGCATGCCTTTCACGGACCGCCGGAATTCGCGGCGACGGCCCTGCACGAACTTGGTCACTGGACCGGCCATCCCTCGCGGCTCAACCGCGACATGCAAACGCGTTTTGGGTTCCGCCGCCTATGCGATGGAGGAATTGCGTGCCGAGTTGGCGTCGGCCTTCGTCGCATCGGAACTCGGCATCCCGACCGACATCCCGCACCATGCCAGCTATATCGCCAGCTGGATCAAACCGCTGAAAGACGACAAGCGCGAAATCTTCCGGGCCGCTGCCGACGCGCAGAGGATCGCCGACATAGAGCTTGGATTTCATCCGGCTTATGCGGCTCAGGTTCAATCTGAACCCGGCGCCCCTGCCCCGCACGTCGCCGGAACCCATCGCCGAACGCTGACCGCCGGTTGATATGCAACCCCGTCTGGACAGCTATATTCAGCTAATACCGATGACCAACTCGGTTCCGCCCCTAACACGGGGCGAAGGCACTCTAGCTGGCCAAGGCAAAGCCGAACATGTCCGGGACACATCAAGAGAATGGAATACATGAGTCTTCAATACGGCCGCCCGCAAGGATGAACCCTCGGCTAACCAGCATGAAGTATGAGCCGCGCCGGTCGCCACTCCTAAAATACGGCCCTCGCACAACCCGCGTAATTGCTGTCCCTCTCACTCCGTTCATTCCCATGTCATGTGGAATATCGATCGTTGTGTATGGCACAACACGGCGGCCGGCGCGTCTGAAATTTGCCGTGAAACGTGAGAAGCGCCGCTCGATCTCGCTAACAACTCTCCATTCGTTTTCTTCGCGAAAGCCTGGATGCTTGAACATGGTCACCCAAGACGAGAGCGACATTGCAGCTGTCTGCCAAATGTGTTTCTGCTCGTCATCGGAGAACGTCTCCGCTGAGATTAGTTCGGCAACGTGATCGAGGAAGCGCGCCACCAGATGATTTTGTTGATCGCGGTCATAGATCACGCGTTGCAGTTGAAAGCCGATATTGTCAAGTGATAGCAGCCAACCTACGCCAAATCCCAGAGCAAACCCTTCCCCAAGCCTCCCATATCCTCGCCACTGACTTAAGAGGTCAGGCTCCTGACAAAAACAGGCGACATATGGCGCGTCGATGCGAAACATGTACTCTGTCAATTGCGTGATGAAGCGTTCTCTGTATTGTTCCGGCAGCCTGTCCGATCCTGCCACTGTTTCCTTGATAATTTCCTGCGGATAGGTCATTTCCGAAGCGTCATTCAAGCTGAGCATATCGGACGCCCAGAGGCTTCTGTTCGACACGATACCAATGAAACCTTCCGGCGAGGTGTAGTGAAAGAGCTCGCCCAGAGCCACTTCGCCCCTCCACTCCTCTATTTGGAGATGTACAAAGTGACGGATGGAGGAACACGCATTTTCGACCCGCCCTTGCATTTCTTCAGCTTCAGCGTGCCGATTCCTTCTTGCGCTTCGCCCAGTAGGCCTTCATCCGTTCCGACTGCGCTTTCCGCTTGGCGGGACTGAGACCGTTGCGTTTCGTAGTCTTCCCAACAGGTGCAGTTAGTACTGCAGCTAGCGGATTTTTCGGTGGCCGGCCACGCCGCTTTACTGGTATACCTAAGGCCTCAATTGCTCGATTGAGCTTGTCCCGCTCCGAAATCAAAAGCGCAAGAATTTGTTCTGTATTCATCTGCGGGAAATGATAACACCAGGGTGAGGGGCAACGCTGGAGCAGCATGTGAGGATGACAAGAGCGCATCTCACAAAGGGTGAGTTTCCCTAGTAGCGCACTGCTGTTAACGCGAGTTCA
>Ga0302326_10032985_pt1 | contig 10303 bp, 9 predicted proteins | sample Palsa_T0_3_FD_202264 | JGI IMG/M metagenome (GOLD analysis project Ga0302326, IMG submission 202264) | Peat permafrost microbial communities from Stordalen Mire near Abisko, Sweden - Palsa_T0_3 | ecosystem: Environmental > Terrestrial > Soil > Palsa > Peat permafrost | place: Sweden: Abisko... | reverse complement strand
GAACCAAATACTGGTTCGCGTTGAGCGGGTAGCTATGACCGCCAACACCATGACCTACGCGGCTTTGGGTGACACCCTCGGATACTGGCGGCTTTTCCCGTCGGAACCCGGATGGGGCAGAATTCCGGCCTGGGGCCACGGCCGAGTGATCGTTTCGCGCTCGGCGGAGTGTGAAGTCGGCACTCTGCTTTTCGGATTGTTCCCGCTCGCATCGAGCGTGGTGCTGACCGTGCGCCGTTCAAGGCTTGGGTTTAAGGTGACGGACTCGCATCGCAGTGGGCTGAACCCCGTTTACAATCAATACTTCCAGGAAGCGGATGTATCCGATGACGTGCTTGCTGCGAAAGCCGCGTTTCATCCATTGCTGATTCTGTCGTTCGTCTTGCATCATCACTTGAAAGAGTCCGGTTGGTTCGATGCCGACGAAGTCGTCGTGCTAAGCGCCTCGAGCAAGACGGCGTTAGGATTCGCTTTTTTGGCGAGAAACGACGTGCCGTGCACCGGACTGACTTCGTTGCGTCAGCAAGAATGGCTCGAGGCGACACGAGTCTACGGGAAGGTCAGTGATTACGCCCGCGGCGCAAGCGAAATTCTCGGTCGTCGCGTCCTCATCGTTGACTTTTCCGGCGACGCTGCGGTGATGGAGCGGCTCATGCTCGAGCTGGGCGCGCGCGTCGCGTGGGTCGTGAAGGTCGGATATACCCATGTTGCCGAGGCCGTCGTCCTGGGGACTGCAGAGGAATCCGCGCGGTCGGAGGTCTTCTTTGGTCCAGCGCACATCGAGCGGCTGGTGAGGACCTTGGGAGGCGCCGAATTCAACCGGAATTTCGAACGTGCACTATCAGCCTTTGTCGCTGCTTCCCGACCATGGTTCACCGTCCACTACGTCGATGGCATGGCCCAACTCGTGGGCGCATATCAGCGACTGCGGCGGGGAGCATTGCCGGCATCCGAAATCCTGATCGCGCGCCCTAGTTACGGCTTGGAGAATGAACCCTAAACCCTAGCTTCAAGCCAGACCTCCGTCGAGGTTAGGGCCGGCGGCGAGCGCGTCGTGCCGGAGGTCGGTGACGAACATGTGGCCCGGTTCGTGCGTGATCGCGAACGGAATGCGGCTTGCAACGGCCACGGCCTGGGGGGTGACGCCGCATCCCCAAAAGACCGGGATCTCGCCGGCTTCGAGGTCGGGCGGGTCCCCGTAGTCCGGCGCGGCGAGATCGGCGATGCCGAGCGCGGCGGGATCGCCCCACGAAAACGGTTCTCCGTGCGCGATGCGATATGGCCGCGTAATGTCGCGCACGCGCTCGATCGCTTCGCGCGGATACGGTCGCATCGAGACGACCATCGTGCCGTGCAGGCGCCCGGCAGCTGCAAGCGGCACGCGCGTTCGGTACATCGGGACGTTTCGGCCCAACTGGTAATGTCGCGGCGCGAGCCCGGCTCGCGCAAGCGCCGTTTCGAACGTGAACGAGCATCCGATCAGAAAGGCAACGAGTTCCTGGCTCCAAAGTGAGCCGACCTCGGGCGGGTTCGCAAGCAACTCGCCATCGCGCCAAACGCGATAGGAGCCGAGATCGACGCGCAGATCGGCGCTCGGCGCGCAGGCCGGCGTGTACGAGCCCGGTGCGAGCTGCTCGAGCACCGGGCACGGTACCGGATTGCGCGCACACAGATCCGCGAACTCTTGTGCCCAGGCGGCGGGAACGACGCAAAGATTAGCCTGAACGACATCGGGCGCAACGCGCTGGGTGGGGCCTGAGATCCGTCTAGTGCGGATCGCCGCGCGGACTTCGTTCGAGGTCACGGTGCAGGCTCGATGCCGTCGCGCGCATCGCGCTCGCGCGCTACCGGATCGCGCTCTCCGGGGAGACCGAAACCGCCGCCGCCCGCGGTTTGCACGATGATCTCGTCGCCCGCGTCGAGCGCAACGGTCACCTTTGCGGGAAGCTCCTTAATCGTTTCGCCCGAGACCAAAAGGTGGCGCCCGGTTGCGCCGTCCCCGCCGCCTTCGATCCCTCTTGGACGCACCGTATGCCGTTCGGCCAGCAGCGACGCGGTCGCGCGACCTTCGCGCAGGGCGAAGGCACGCACGAGGCCGCTTCCGCCGCGGAACCTGCCATCGCCGCTCGTGCCTTCCGCAAACTCGTACGCGTGGATCTCGAGCGGCATCGCGCGCTCGATCGCCTCGATTGGGGTGTTGAGCGTGTTGGTCATGTGAACGTGAATCCCGTCGATTCCGTCGGCGTCAGGGCGCGCACCCATCCCGCAGCCGTTGGTCTCATAAAACGCCCACGAGCGGCCGTGCGCATCGATTCCGCCGATCATGACGTTGTTCATGGACCCGCCGCTCTGCGCCGGCAGCCGGCCGGGGGCGAGCTGCGCGAGCGCGCCGAGCACGAGATCGGCGTTGCGCATCGAGGTTTCGACGTTCCCGCCGCCGACGGCCGCGGGGCGGCGCGGGTTGAGCAGCGTCCCCTCTGGCACGCGGATCTCGAGAGGACGAAACGAACCGGCGTTCATTGGAATCCGCGGATCGGTCGTCGCACGGAACGCGTAGTACGCGCCCGAGAGCGTGACGCCGTACACCGCGTTGAGCGGGGCCTCGACCTGCGCGCAGGTTCCCGCATAATCGAGACTCATGGATTCGCCGGCCTTCGTGAGCCGGACGCGGAGAACGATCGTGGGCTCGCCGTTCTGGTCCTCCATCACGTCCTCGTGGTCGACGACGCCGTCGGGCAACGCCCGCAGTGCGGCGCGCGTACGCCGTTCGCCGTCGTCGAGCGCCTTGGCCAGCGACGCCTCGACGGTCGCGCGACCGTAGCGCCGAACGAGTTCGAGGAAGCGGCGCTCGCCGACGACGTTGCCGGCGATCTGGGCGCGCAAGTCTCCCGCGCGCGCCTCGGGCGTGCGCGAATTCGCGCGCAGCAATTCGACCATGTCGTCGACGACCCGATCGCCGCGCACCAGCACCAGCGGCGGCAGGACCGCTCCCTCGGCGAACAGATCGCGCGCGTCGGGCGGCATCGACCCGGGCACCGCGCCGCCGACGTCGGTGTGATGCGCTTTGTTCGCGCAATAGCCAAGCAGCGCGCCCCCGTCGTCGTACACCGCGCGAATGACGGTGACGTCGTTGAGGTGCGTGCCCGAAAGGTACGGATCGTTGACGACGATCATTTCCCCGGGTGCGATCGTCCAGCCGCGTTCCTCGAGCCAGGCGATGGTGCGCCGCAATCCCCACGGCAGCGAGCCGAGATGGACGGGAATGTGCTCGGCCTGCGCGATCAGGTTTGCGCGAGCGTCGAAGAGCGCACACGAATGGTCGAGGCGCTCTTTGATGTTTGGCGAGTACGCGGCATCGCGAACCGCAATGCCCATTTCCTCGCTCGCGTAGACGAGCGCCGATGAGACGAGTTCGGCCGTGATCGGATCGAGCGCGATCATGCCGTCTCCAATACCAGATCACCGAAACCGTCGACGTGCGCGTTCCATCCCGGCGCGACGTAGGTCGTCGCGTCGTATTGCTCGACGACCGCGGGCCCGGCGAACGCGTGACCGGGGAGCAGCGCGTTGCGCACCAGCACGGGCGTTTGGACGAACGCCGCTCCGTCGAAAACCGCGCGCATCTCGCGCAGCGCCTCGCTTGGCGGCGCAGCCGGTGCTGGGATGGCGCTGACCACGAGACGGGGTTTCTGGGTCACGCCGATTCCGGCGACGCGTACGGTCGCAATTTCGACGGCCTCGCGCCTCGCCGAGAAGCCGTAGCGCCGGTCGTGCGCGCGGTGGAAGGCTTCGATCGCGTCGGCGAGCGTTTCGCAAGCCGTCACGGTTAATTCGGTGGACTGTCCCAGATAGCGCAGATCGAGTTCGCGAACGAACGTGCGATCGCGCTCCGCGACGCCTTGCTCGGCGAGCGCGCCGTCGACCTCGTCCGCGAGCACGGCGTGCAGATCGCAGGCCCGGCCCCAGGCGCGGTCGTCCGCCGTTTCGACGAGCGATCGCACGCGCACGACGCGAACGTCGGCCGCGAGCAACCCGTACGCCGAAAAAACGCCCGGCAGCGGCGGAACGACGACCCGCCCAACGCCGATCTCTTCGGCCACCGCGCAGGCGTGCAGCGGACCGCCCCCTCCGAACGCGAGCAAACAAAAATCGCGCGGATCGTGGCCGCGCTCGACCGACACGATTCGCAGCACCTTTGCCATCTCGGCATCGACGAGCGCGACGATCCCGGCTGCCGTTCGCTCGAGGTCGCCGTCGAGCGGTGCCGCCACCGATGCGAGCGCTGCGAACGACCGCGACGCGTCGATCGGGAAAGCGCCGTCGAGCAACGCGCGCGGGTTCAGCCGTTGCAGGATCACGTTTGCATCGGTGACGGTCGGCCGATCGCCTTTTCCATAGCAGGCCGGCCCCGGATCGGCGCCCGCCGAGAGGGGCCCCGCACGCAAGGTGCCCACCGCGTCGAGCCACGCGATCGTGCCGCCGCCGGCACTCACCTCGGCCAGATCGACGAACGGGAAGCGTACGGGATATCCGCTGCCCTTCACGGAGCGGCCGCTGTGCGTCGTGCCGGCCGCTTCAAACGATGCGCTTACCTGCGGGATGCCGTCGAAGATCGTCCCGGCCTTGGCCGTCGTCCCGCCCATGTCGAATGACAACACGTTTGCGAGCCCCAGAGCCCGGCCCAGGAACGCCGCGCCGATTACACCGGAGGCCGGCCCGGATTCGATGAGCGCGGCCGGCGCGCTTGCCGCGCGCTCGAGTGCCGCCATTCCCCCGTCGGAACGCATGACGAAGATCGGTGCGGCGACGCCGAGCGCTCGAATACCGATGGCGACCCGCTCCAGATACGCGCGCACGATCGGCGTCAGCGCCGCGTTGACGACGGTCGTCGAAAATCGCTCGTATTCGCGGTACTGTGGATCGACGACGTGCGAGAGCGAGATCTCCGCCTCGGGGATCGCCGCGGCGATCGCGGCGCCGACCGCGCGTTCGTGCGTGCCGTCGACGTCGGCATGCAGTAGTCCGACCGCGATCGCCGTGATCTTGCGCTGCCGCAGGACCTCGATCGCACGATCGACCGATGCCGGGTCGAGCGGGACGAGCACGCCGCCGTCGTATCCCCGCCGCTCGCGCACGACCAGGCGATCTTCGCGTAAGGCGAGCGGCTTGGGTCTGGTCACGTGCAGATCGTAGAGCGAGCTACGGTTCTGCCTGCCGATCTCGAGCACGTCGCGAAAGCCTTCGGTGGTGATGAAGGCCACGCGCGGCAATTCGAGATGAATCTGGCCGAGCAAGGCGTTCGTTGCGATCGTCGACGCGTGCGCGAGCAGCGCGATTTCAGCAGCCTGGACCTCGCCCAACAGCGCGCGAACCGCAGCGAGCAGTCCTTCCTCGGGCGCGCGCGGCGTCGAGGAGATCTTCCGGCGCACGAGCCGGCCGTCATCCGCAAGCGCGACCAGATCGGTAAACGTTCCACCGATGTCGACGCCGACGCGCCAGCTCACGATGCGATGCCCAAGAAAGCTTCGCGCACGAGCGGGTCGTCGCGCAGTGCCGCAGCCGGACCTTCGAGTACGATGCGGCCGGTCTGCAGGACGTAGCCGCGAGCCGCGACCGCCAGCGCTTCGCGCACGTTCTGCTCGACCAGCAGCACGGCCGTGCCGGCTGCTGCGATTTGCCGAACGCCCGCATAAATCTGCGGGATGAGCACCGGCGCGATCCCGAGCGATGGTTCGTCGAGCATGAGCAGGCGCGGTCCGCTCATCGTTCCGCGCGCGATTGCGAGCATCTGCTGCTCGCCTCCGGAGAGTGTCGAGGCGCGCTGCGACATTCGCTCGCCAAGGATAGGGAACGCGCCCAGCGCCGCGGCGAGGCGCTCCGAACGCTTCGCCCGGTCGCGCTCGACGTAGGCGCCGAGCAGCAGGTTGTCGCGCACCGTAGCGCTTGCGAACACGCGCCGGCCTTCGGGCACGTGGGCGATGCCCGCGGCCACGATGCGGTCGGCGGCGAGCGTCGTGATGTCCGCATCGTCGAAGCGGATTCGGCCCCGCTCGGCCCGCACCAATCCGCTGATCGCGCGCAGCAACGAACTCTTGCCGGCGCCGTTGGCCCCGATCAGCGCGACGATCTCGCCGCGCCCGGCGTGCAGCGACACACCTTGCAGCGCGCGCATCCCGTCGTAGGCGACGGCGAGGTCGTCGATCGCGAGCAGTGCACTCATGAAGCGTCCTCGAGCGGCGGACCGAGGTACGCCGCGATGACGCCGGGGTCGCGCACCGCGTCTGCAGGCGTGCCGGAGAAGATCGTCTTGCCGGCCGCGATGACGACGAGGTGGTGCGCGATCGGCATCAGCACTTCCATCACGTGCTCGACCATCACGACCGTGACCCCGCGTTCGAGGATGCGGCGCAAGAGGGCCACGGCGTCGCCGCACTCGGCCGGCGTCAGCCCCGCCATCACCTCGTCAAGGAGCAGAAGCTTCGGTTCGGTAGCGAGCGCGCGTGCAACCTCGAGGCGCTTCTTGTCGGCGATCGTCAGCATGCGCCCTAGGCGATCGCGCTTGGCCGCGAGGCCCGTGAATGCGAGCAACTCTTCGGCTTGCGCGCGCGCATCGGACAGGCGCGGATGACGCAGCAGCGCGCCGGTCGTGACCGACTCGAGCACCGTCATGTCCGCGAACGTCTGCACGATCTGGTAGGTCCGCCCGATGCCCAGGCGCGCGACGCGATAGTAGGGAAGCCCGGCGATCTGCCGGCCCGCGAAACGAATGCTGCCGGCAGTGGGGCGCATTGCGCCCGCGATGCAGCCGAACGCGGTCGACTTGCCGGCGCCGTTAGGCCCAATGAGGCCGGTCAACTCGCCTTCGGCCGCGTCGATGTCGACGCCGTCGAGTGCGCGAACGGAGCCGAAGCGTTTGGAAACGCTTCGGACCTCCAACAGCGCCGTCATGCCGCCTCCAAAGCCCCACGCCGCCGGCGCAGCGCGTCGATGATGCTGCCGACGATTCCGTGCGGACGCCACGCCGCAATCAAGCAGATGATTGCGCCGTAAATGACGAGGTCATAGCCCCTCCCGCTGCCGCCCAGCCGCAGCGCAACGGCCTTGGCGAGCAACACGTAAACCGATGCGCCGGCCAGCGGCCCCCACAACGTTCCGATTCCGCCGACCACGCCAATCAGCGCGATGTCGATCGAGATGCTCAGGGCCAGGGTCGACGGCGGGTCGACGAACAGCGTGTACTGCGCGTACAAGACCCCCGCCAGCGCCGCGAAGGTCGCGCAGGCGGCAAACGCGAGCAACTTCGAGCGCCGTTCATCGATGCCGACCGAGGCTGCGGCGGCGTGGTTGGCGCGCAGCGCGCGCAAGTAGTACCCCAGACGCGAGCGCTCGAGCGCGATCGTGGCGAGTTGTACGAGCGCGAAGAGCGCGAGCGCGAGCGCGACGTACGGTCCCTTATTGGAAAACTGCAGCCATGCAAAGCCGTTCTTGATCGGCAGCTCGAAGCCGTTCGCGCTTCCGAGCCAACCCTGCGTCCGCACGTAGGTATCGACAAGCGCGCCGACGGCGATCGTCGCGATCGAGAAGTAGTGCCCGCGTAGCGCGAGGGTGGGAAATCCGGTCACGAGCGCGAGTCCCGCGGCGACCAGCGCACCGCCCGGCACAGCCAGCCACGGCGAAAGCCCGGCGTTCGTGCAGAGCGCCGCTGCGTAGGCACCGCAGCCGAAGAAGATCGCGTGGCCGAACGAGATGTTCCCGGCGTAGCCGCTAATCCAGTTCCACGACTGACCGAGCGTCGCGTAGAGAAAGAGCGTGAACACCAGATCCAGGGCGACCGCATTCTTCGAACCGAAGGCGTACAGCAGGCCGAGGGCGACGATCGTGGCCAGCGCGATCAGATGCGGGCGCGCGCTCATCGGCGTCCGAGTAGCCCCTGCGGGCGAAGCAGGACGACCGCCAGGTACGCGAGGTACACCGGGACCATCTTGAGTTCGGGCGAGAGATAGAAGCCACCGAGGACCTCGAGCAGACCGACCAGCAGCGCCGCAATGAGCGCGCCCTCGATGCTGCCGAACCCGCCCAACGCAACGACGACGAAAGCGGTCAACGCAAACTGTGCGCCGACCGTCGGATAGACGGGATACGACAGCATCAAAAGTGCTCCCGCGGCGCCGACGCAGGCGGATCCGATGCCGAAGGCCAGCGCGTTGATGCGCTGCACGTTGATGCCCATCAAGGTCGCGGCGATCCGGTCCTCGGCGACGGCGCGCATCGCGCGGCCGCTCTCGGTGTACTCGACGAACGCGTAGACGAGCCCCGTCAACACGAGCGCGCCGAAGCCTTCGGCGAGCGCCGATTGTTCGAGTGCGATCGGCCCCAGATGCACGGTTCCCTGGAGCGGGCGGTTTGGCGCGGAGAAATAGTCGCTCGAGAACAGCGCTTGCGCGGTTCCTTGCAGCAGCACGAGCAACCCGAACGTCCCGAAGACCGTCGCCTCCGGCGGCCCGGCGAGCAAGCGCCGCACGAACACGCGATAGACGACGATGCCGAACAGGAACAGCGCGGCGGCGACGAGCGGCAAGCCTGCGAACAGATCGATACCGAGCAGCCCGAGGCCAAGCGCCGCGTACATTGCCAGCATCAGAAACTCACCGTGCGCGAAGTTCACCACGTCCATCACGCCGTAGACTAACGTGAGCCCGAGCGCGACCAGCGCAAAAACAAGACCGGTCAACAGGCCGCCGGCGACGAGTTGCGCGAAGGTCGTCAGTGTTTCCACGCCGGCATCGGCCAGACGACGGCCTTGACGGCGACGTCGAACGGCCAAACCGTTTCGTACTTGCCGTTTTGGATCTGTTCGATGATTCCGACGCCGCCGTCGTTCTGGCCACTCGGGTCGAAGTGAATGCTCTTCCACGGCATCAACGTGCGGTTGCCGGGGATGTTCGTTTTGATCAACGCTGCGCGAATTGACGCGGGATCGGTCGAGTGCGCCCGATCGAGCGCGTCGGCGAGAACGAGGACGCCGGTGAAGTCGCGCGCGGTATTGCCGTCGAGCGGTTTGCCACCAAAGCGCGCGCGGAACAGCTGATCGATGAGCGGAACGGATTTATTGCGCTGCTTGATGTCGAGCGAGAAGACCTCGCGCGTGAAGACGCCTTCCGCGTCGTCCCCCTCGGTTCTAATGAAGCCCGGATCGATGAACCCGGCGTCCTGCCCGAAGATGCTCTGGACGGCGACAGCCTGGTCTTTCAGGCCGCGCATGAAGAGCAACGCATCGGGCAGATACGAGGACATCATCAGCACGTCGGGTGCGGCGCTTTTGATCTTCTCGACTTCGGCGTTGACCTCGGTCGTCGTCGCGGGATACGGGATGCGCGCCACGATGTCGTAGCCCGAAGACTTCCCAATCGACTCCTCGGCGTCGCCGGATCCCGTCCCGAAGAGGCCGTCTTCGTTGACGACGGCGACCTTGTGAATTGCGATCTTCTTGGTCGTCTTGAGGTCGGCCAGAAAATCGTAGAAGTTCTGCGCGAAGGTGGCGTCGTTTGGGGTTGCGCGGAAGAACCACTTCAAGCCGCGCTGGGTCAGCGACGGCGCCGACGAGTCGGGGTTGAGGAACGGGATGCCGTAGCGCTCGGCGACTTGCGACGCAGTCGCCGTCGTCGAGGAAATGTAGGCCCCGATCAGCGCGACGGCATGATCCTGCGTGATCAGCTCTTCGGCGGCGGCTCGCGCCTGATCGGGCTTCCCTTGCGAATCCGCGAACACGAGCTTGATGCGCGCGTGGCCGAGACCCGGGATGCCGTTCTGGCCGACTGCGGGAAGCGGATAGGACACGTGACCGTTGACCAGATCCGCGGCCAGCTCTTGGGCTGCTTTGAGACCGGCGCCGGTCTGCGCCGAAGGTCCGGTGAGGGGTAAGATCGAGCCGATCACGATGTCCGCGGGCGGATCCGCCGCGCGCGTCGCCGCGGACGGCGCGACCGCGAACGCAAGGGCCGTCGCAAGGCAGAGACGAGTGCTGACGTTTGGCAATTGCCTGATCCTTTCATCCAACCGGAGAAGAGGCTCGAGGTCGACGAAGCCTACGGCGCAGGTAGCCGGTCCGCTAAGCGTGGCCGAAGGACGGAACGGGACCTTAGTCTCTACCGCTCGGCGTTCGGGCGCTCCCGCCTGGCCTGGTGCCCCAAACGCCGGCGCCCGAGATTGTGGACTTGCGCTCGCCGGTGTATCCTTCACGGTACCGACGATCGCTTGAAGTGAGGTGCCCGATGGATGCTAAATCAACCGCGCTGGTCCTGAT
>Ga0302326_10032981_pt1 | contig 10304 bp, 12 predicted proteins | sample Palsa_T0_3_FD_202264 | JGI IMG/M metagenome (GOLD analysis project Ga0302326, IMG submission 202264) | Peat permafrost microbial communities from Stordalen Mire near Abisko, Sweden - Palsa_T0_3 | ecosystem: Environmental > Terrestrial > Soil > Palsa > Peat permafrost | place: Sweden: Abisko... | reverse complement strand
TCGGGCGATGATCCGCATCGACATGTCGGAGTACGGCGAGAAACATTCGGTCTCGCGCCTGATCGGCGCGCCGCCCGGATACGTCGGCTACGACGAAGGCGGACAGCTCACGGAAGCCGTGCGGCGTCGCCCGTTCTCGGTCGTGCTTTTCGACGAGATCGAGAAGGCCGCGCCCGACGTCTTCAACGTGTTCCTGCAGATTCTCGACGATGGCCGGCTCACGGACGGTCAGGGCCGCACGGTCGATTTCAAGAACACGATCCTCATCATGACCTCGAACATCGGCAGCAATCGCATCCTGGACTACTCGGGTGCGGGCGGAGCCGACTATGCGGTGATGCGAGCGACCGTGCTCGACGAGCTGCGGCGCCACTTCCGGCCCGAGTTCCTCAACCGCGTCGACGAGACGGTGGTGTTCCGGGCGCTTACCGAACCCGAGCTCGAACGGATCGTCGATCTCCAAATCGACCGGCTCCGGCAGCGCCTGGTGGACCGGCGCATCGAGATCGAACTCTCCGCCGCGGCACGGCGGCATCTTGTGAAGGTCGGCTACGATCCGACCTACGGCGCGCGCCCGATCAAGCGTGCGGTACAGCGGGAACTCGAAACCCCGCTCGGCCGCAAGATCCTCGCGGGCGAGATTCGCGACGGCCAGCGCGTTTTGATCGAATTCGACGAGAACCGCGGCGAGTTGACCTTTAGCGCCGGCTTGCCGCAGTTCCCCGAGCTCAGCGTCTCGTAAGAACGCGCATGAAAGCTCTCCGCTTCGAACGGTTCGGCGATCTCGACGTGCTCGAGGTCGCCGAACTTCCGCGCCCCGTCCCCGGGCCGGGCGAAATCCTCGTTGCGGTCTATGCCGCCTCGATCAACCCGAGCGACGTGAAGAACGTGCAGGGCAAGATGGAGGGGACGACGTTACCGCGGACGCCGGGCCGCGACTTCGCCGGCGTCGTTGTCGAAGGACCGCCGGACCTTCGTGGCGCCGACGTCTGGGGCGCGGGCGGCGACATCGGCTTTACCCGCGACGGCTCCCATGCGGATTACATCGTCGTTCCCGCGGACGGCGTCTCGCGCAAACCGGCGCTGCTCTCATTCGAAGAGGCGGCAGCGGTCGGCGTCAACTTCGTCGCCGCGTGGGCCGGGCTGCACGATGCGGCAAGGCTCGGCGCGGGCGAGACCGTTCTGGTCACGGGCTCAGCGGGCGGGGTGGGAACGTCGGCGATACAGCTCGCGCGCTGGATGGGCGCGCGCTCGATCGGCGTCGATCAACTGAAGCAACCGTTCCTTCCCGACCATTTGAAATCCGATTTTTCGCTGACGACGTCGGACGACGTTCTGGCGGGCGTGCGGCGGATGACCGACGGACGCGGGGTCGACGTCGTCTACGACACGGTCGGCGCGCCGCTTTTCGAAACGAATCTCGCGGCGCTCGCGCCCGGCGGGCGCTACGTGCTGATCGCGTCGGTGGGCGAACGTCGCGCGAGCTTCGATCTCTTGGACTTCTATCACAAGCGCACGACGCTCGCCGGCGTGGATACGCGTGCGCTCGACACGCGCGCGTGCGCGCGAATCCTGGACCGCCTGCGCGACGGGTTCGATAGCTCCCGGCTGCGCCCGCCCCGCATCGCGCAACGGTTCACGCTCGACGAAGGCAAGCGCGCCTACGAAGCGGCGAACGCAGGCGCCGGAAAGATCGTGCTTACGTCTTCGGCGGCGTGAACGCCGGGAGCTTGCCCGCGAGCGCGGCCGCGTACGCGTTGTAGAACGGCAAGTCGAAGGGCGTCGCGTAGCGCATAACGGCGATCGCGCTCGGTTTGGGTCGCGGCGCGGGTTTGCCCTGCGGCGGTGTAAGCAACTGGACGCGGTCGACGGTCGGTGAGTCCGTGTCGCGGTCGAAGTACTCCGTGTGACGGTACTCGTCCGCCTGATCGCCGACGATCGTATCGGAGGTCGCGCGCGCGAGCTTTCCGCCGATGAAGCACCAAGCATTCGTTTGGGTCACGCCGCCGGCCGCGCGATGTGCGACGCTCGCCGCGAGCAGGGCGGTCGCTTCGTGCACGATCGCGAACTCGGCGGCCGGAAAGGCGGTGGTTCCCGGGACGCGGTCGCTATCGTCCGCGCTCGAATGCTGCCACGGGCCGGGCGTTCCGAACGCGTCGATGAGGCGCGTGAGGTAGATCGTCTTTTCGGCCGGAGTCCCGGACGTGACGGGGGTGCAGACCTTGTCGATGCCGATTGCGACCGGCGAATAGTCGGCCGGCGCGTCGGCCGCGCCCGGCGCGGCGAGCGCGGCAAAGGAACACACGAACAGCGCGGTCCGGACGATGCGTGGGGCCATGACGCGGACTAGGCCAGCGCCTTTTCGCGCTTGCGGTTGCGCAGGCGATCGGTTTCGTTGAGCAGGCGCTTGCGCAGCCGGATCGACTTCGGCGTGACCTCGACCAGCTCGTCGTCTTCGATGAATTCGATCGCGCGTTCGAGCGACATCTCTTCGGGCGGTGAGAGCTTCGTGCTGTCGTCGGAACCCGAGGCGCGCATGTTCGTGAGTTTCTTCGCGCGCACGACGTTGATCGCGATGTCCTTGTCGTCGTTGGCGCGACCCACGATCATGCCCTCGTAGACGTCGACGCCGTCGCCCACGAAGAAGCGCCCGCGTGCTTCCAAACCGACCATCGCGTAGGCGGTGGTCATGCCGGTGTCGCTGGTTACGAGAGCCCCGACGTTGCGGCCGGGAAGCTCGCCGCTGAACGGCTGATGGTCGTAGTACGTGTGCGACATCACGGCCGTGCCGCGCGAGAGGGTGAGCAGTTCCCCGCGCAGGCCGAAGATCGCGCGCGTGGGCATCGTGTATTCGAGCCGGCGTGAGTCGCCGACGTTGAACATGTTCGACATCTGCGCCTTGCGCTTGCCGAGCGACTCGATGACCGCCCCCGCGTATTCTTCCTGGACGTCGATCACCACGTATTCGACCGGCTCGAATTTCTTGCCGTCGCGTTCGGTGATGATAACCTGCGGTTTGGAGACCGCAAGTTCGTAGCCTTCGCGCCGCATCGTCTCGATGAGGATCGAAAGATGCAGTTCGCCGCGGCCCCGGACCTCGAACGTGTCGGCGCTATCGGTATCGGCGACGCGCAGCGCGACGTTCGACTCGAGTTCACGCATTAGCCGTTCGCGAATCTGGCGCGACGTGAGGTACTTGCCTTCGCGGCCGGCAAACGGCGACGCATTGACCATGAAGTACATCGAGACCGTCGGCTCGTCGACCGCAACCGCGTGCAAGCCTTCGGGCGCGCTCGCATCGGCGATCGTATCGCCGATGTTGAGCCCGTCGATGCCGGAGACGCAAACGATGTCGCCGGCGTCGGCTTCATCGACTTCGATCCGCTCGAGGCCCGCGAACGTGAGGAGCTTCGTAAGCCGCAGGCCCATTTCGACGGTGCCGTCGCGCGATATTTTCGCGATCGGGGCGTTGATCTTGGAACTGCCGCGGAAGACGCGGCCGATACCGATGCGCCCGACGTATTTATTGTGGTCGATCGCCGAGACGAGCATCTGGAACGGGCCTTCTTCGGCCGGGGCTTCGGGCACGCGGCTCACGATCGTTTCGAACAGCGGCTCGAGATCGCTGCTCGGGTCCTCGAGGGAACGCTTCGCGATCCCGAGCTTCGCGTTCGTGTACACGACGGGGAAATCGGCCTGTTCGTCGCTCGCGCCGAGCTCGATGAAAAGATCGAAGACTTCGTTGACGACTTCGCTCGCCCGCGCGTCCTTGCGATCGATCTTGTTGATCGCCACGATCGCGCGCAGATCGAGTTCGAGCGCCTTGCGCAACACGAAACGCGTTTGCGGCATCACGCCTTCGGCCGCATCGACCAAGAGCAGCACGCCCTGGACCATCTGCAACACGCGCTCGACCTCCCCGCCGAAATCGGAGTGGCCGGGCGTATCGACGATGTTGAACTTGTAGTTGCCGTGCCGCACGGCGGTGTTCTTCGCGAGAATCGTAATGCCGCGCTCGCGTTCGAGCGGGTTGGAGTCCATGACGCGGACCGCCATCGTTTGCCCCTCGCGGAAGACGCCGCTCTGCTTGAGCATGGCGTCGACCAGCGTCGTCTTCCCGTGGTCGACGTGGGCGATGATGGCGATGTTCCGAATATCGGGGCGAGTTTTCACGCCTATAAGTGTAACATGCCCCTAGAAGCGAGCGACAAATGTCGCTGCCGAGGGGTCTCTTTTATGTGCCGAAGCGACGTTGGCGCCGCGCAAAGTCGGCTAGCGCCGCGTGCAGCGCCGGGGCCGCGAAGTCGGGCCAATAGGCCGGCGTCGACCAGAGTTCGGCGTACGCGATCTGGTAGAGCAAGAAGTTGGAGACGCGCAGTTCGCCGCCCGTGCGGATCAGCAGATCGGGGTCGGGCAGCCCGGCGGTATAGAGGTACTTCGAGAGCACGTCTTCGTCGAGCGCGTCGAGCGCGAGCCGGCCCGCTTGCACGTCGACGGCGAGGGCGCGAATCGCGTCGCACAGTTCGCTGCGCGCCCCGTAGTTGAGGGCGAGGTTGAGCAGCATGCCGTCGCACTTCGCGGTCGCCGCGGTCAGGACGTCGAGCGCTGCCTTGGTCGCGGGCGGTAAGGCGTCGATCCGCCCGATCGCACGGACCCGAATGTTCTGCGCGCGTAGCTCGGCCGCTTCGCGCAGGGCGAAGGCGCGCACGAGGTCCATCAGCAGCGCGACCTCGTTGCCGTCGCGCTTCCAATTCTCTTCGGAGAATGCGAACACGGTGAGGATTTCGATGCCGGCGCGTGCCGATGCACGCACCGTTTCGCGCAGCGCCGTCGCACCCGCGCGGTGTCCTTCGACGGCCGGGAGGCTCCGTTCGTGCGCCCAGCGCCGGTTACCGTCCATGATGATCGCGACGTGGCGCGGGAGAGCGGGCGGCCCTGCGACCGCTTTGCGTTCGATCATGAGGTCGCCAGCCGCAGCGGCGAGGAGTCGTGCGCGCGTTCGGGTTCGCTCTCGTTCACGGCGCGCACGACGGCTTCGAGCGCGTCGATGTACGCGAGGAAGCGCGCCCGGCCGGACTTCGTGATGTGGACGATCGTCGTGGGGCGGCCCTGGCCGCGCAGGCGCGCGATGTCGACCACGCCGGTTTCGGCCAGCGCGTGCAGATGCCGATTGAGGTTGCCGTCGGTGAGCGCGCACGCGTCCTGCAGCGCTTTAAAGCTCATGCCGTCAGAGTTTGCGATCAAACACGTGCAGACGGCGAGCCGCCCGCGCTCGTGAAAGAGTCGTTCCAAGCCTTCGTAGGCGAAGGGCGCTGCGGGTTTCACAGAGAGATCCTTTCGTGTGCGACGTCCGCCCGGACGATCGCGCCGATGATGATTTGCCCGACGCCGAAGGCGGCCGGCATGATCCACCATGAGAGCGGATTGATGCCTGGGCAGAGGAGCAGTACGGCGGCGGCCGCGCCGAACGCGACGGCGACGAGGACGACGTCGCGCGGTACCATCGCCCGCGAGGCGAAGAGGCCGAGCGCGTACGTGGCGCACCACATGCCGGGCAACAAGTCGTCGAGGCCGCGCAGCAAGAGCGCGACCGTGATCACGCCGCCCGCCGCAATCGCCGGCAGAATGCTCATGCCGACGGTGCGGAACTGGACGACGGCCTGCGCGCCGTTGTTGCGCGCGCGCCACGCGACAATCGCGCCGTAGTTGATGGCCAGCGCGCAGCCGAGGCACGTCAGCCAAATCGCGAGGTAGGTCTCGCGCCCGGCCTGGCCGGAGGGCTGCGGGTCGATCAGCGCTTGGACCAAACCGGCCAGGATTGCGGCGAGGCCGCTCGCGATTGCGGCCGTCCCGGAATAGCCGTCGAACCGCTGTACCGTCGCGAGACGATCGCGCACCTCGGCGAGGTCCGCCAAGGCTTGCCGCACTTCCATGTCCGCTAAGCTTTGTCAGACAAAGTGAAGAACCCTGCCCCGGAGGGTCCCTTCTTTAGAAGAGCTTGGTCGTATCGACGAGGATCGTTACCGGCCCGTCGTTCACCGACGAGACGGCCATCATGGCCCCGAATTCGCCAGTCGCCACCGGCGGCCCAAGCTCGCCGACCGAGGCCACGAAGTGTTCGTAGAGTTGGCGCCCGCGCTCCGGTCCCGCGGCCGCCGTGAACGAGGGCCGGCGACCGTGCCGGACGTCGCCGAACAGCGTGAATTGCGAGACGATCAGGACCGACCCGCCGGTCTCGGCGAGTGCCCGGTTCATCGCGCCCGACCGGTCGCGGAAGATCCGCAGCTCGACGATTTTCTTCGCCAGCGTCTCCGCGTCGGCTTCCGTGTCGTCGTGGGCGACGCCGAGCAGCACGAGCAGCCCGGACCCGATCTCGCCGACGACGGACCCGCCGATGCTCACGCTCGCGGCGCTGACCCGCGACACGACGGCGCGCACGGTTAGCTCGACCGGCGCCGGCGGCGCGCGAGGGCCTCGCCGAGGTTCCAGAGTGCGGCGCCGATCAGGCCGCCCGCCGCGCCGCACGCGACGTCGAACGCGTTCGAAGCCAGGCTTTCGTTCGTGCCGGTCAGCTTCTGCGCGATTTCGATGACGGTGCTGAAGATCGCAACGAGCAGCGTGCACGCGACCAGCCGCGCCTTGCGCGGAAACGTCGGCGCCGCCAGCGCTCCGACGATCGCGAACGCGACGATGCTGTAGAGTTTTCGCAGGAGGAAATCCGTGTTGAGGTCGTGGCGCAAACGCACCGGAAGGTGGCGGCGCAGGTGCGCGAGCTCGTGGCCCGCATGAACGTCCGATGCACCCGGCGCGTACACGCCGTGATCGATCGCGATCGCGAAGAACACGACCGCTGCGGCGGCGGCCAGCAGCCCGCACAGGATCACGAAGCGGCCTTGCGCCGTCATCGCTCGCGCCTATCCGTTAGTCGCTAAAATCCTCGACCACGATGATTTCGCCACCGCCCGCGGGGACCGCGGCGATGCCGACGTGGGCGTAGTGCGGCTCGAGCAGATTGCGGCGGTGTTCGGGCGAGTTCCAGAGAGCCTGCGCGACCGACCGGGCATCCAGATCGAGCGCGAGGTTCTCGCCCGCGTAGCCGAAGCGATAGTGGATCGCGTGCATGCGATCGAAGGGCGAGAGCCCGTCCAGGGAGACGTGGTCGAAGTAGTTGTGCTCCACCATATCGACCGCGTGAGCGACCGCGATCCGGCAGAGCCGAAGATCGAGCCGCACGAGCCGCTCGTGGTACGCGCGCCGCGCTGCGTTGATGCGGCCGAGCAGCACCGAAACCGTGCGCGTCGCGGGTTCGAGCGCCGGTTTCGGTGCGGCGGCCGCGAAGCCCGACGTTGACGGCCCGAGCAACCCAAGCGCAGCCGCGAACACAACGAGCTGCCGGGGCGAAGCGCCTCTCGCACTCCGCTCGCGGGACGGTCGTTCAATCAGACCCAACGCAGCCCGCATGATTCTGGCAGCGTACCCTTAGTAGCGCCACTTTATGCCGCGGTCGCTGACCGCGATCGTGTAGGTGTGGTGCACCGAGGGGCAGCAGGTTGGATCCTTCGGGCCCGCCTCGAGCGCCGTGTACGAGATCACCCTGCCCGCGCCGAACCGCACGACGCGTTTTCCGCCGCCCCCGCCGTCGTCGCGACCAACCGCGACGTACCGGCCGGTTGCGTCTTGCCGGAACACGGCGATAACTTCCGCGAGCAGCGTACCGCTATAGTCGGGCTGATACTCAACGAACGCGACGGCGTACCGGCGGCTGTCGTTTGGGAACGTGCCGTAGACGACCTGAGCCGAGTCGGCGTGCGAGGCAAACGAGCAGCGGCCCTTTTTCAGCGAGTAGTGGCCCGGTTCGCTCTGAGGATAGCACTCGAATGTTTCGGTACCGAAGTATTGTACGATCGTATGTGCCGCGGGTCCCGTGATGTCGCCCGCGCCGTTGAGCGACTCGGCCCGCAGGGGACCCGTGCCCGCCAAGGCGAGGGCGCACAGTGCCGGGAGAAGACGGCCCGCGCTTCGGAGCATAGTACACCCCCAAACCATTCGGCCCGCTTCGCGGCCCCGCTCCCGCTTCCTCGCGGGGCGAGCGAGCTTGGCTTTCCTGTGCCGCGGGAAACGAACGACTGTTCGGGAGGGCAAAGACCGGCCGGCGCTCCCGGCGGCCGGAGCCTAGAACAATGCGTCGCAGAATCGCGCGGCTTCGTCCACGTCGGATTGCAACTGCGGGTGGTCGAACTCAATGCGGGTTTTCCCGCGTTTTTCCATGCGAATGGCGGCGATCTCCCAGCGTTTCTCTTCCAAGCGAAATGAAGCGAGAGCAGAGATGTGCGGAACAAACGTGCGGTACTCGATCGCGATGCGAAACTCGATCTTGAAACCCTGGCCGGGGCGATCTTGCATCATGAACGTTTCGACCGCCGCCTCCGGGTCGCCCGAATGTTGCAGTGGCTCGTTGTGCGTGAGCCGCCACTTCAGAACCCCGATGATGTCGCGCTTTGTCGATGCAGCCATTTCTTGGGCTTGCCGGATGCGCGTTCGAATGGTTTCGTCTGACATTTCGCTCGATTCAAGTTTCGCGGTTGCGTTTCGCCGCCGCGTCCAGATATCCGGCGCGGCCGGCCGCGGGCACCGAGTTCCTTAACAGGCGAACGGCCCGTCGTCGCAGTACCCGGCCCCCAAAGACGCCATGAGCAACGAACGCGAAAATACGACGCTCAGCTATGACGAAGCAAAACGCAGCCTCGTCATTCGATCCGCTTGCGGGACGACCACGATTTCGGTCTGCGACCAGGGCTTGTTAGCTCGATTGAAAGGCCACCATAGCACGGAGAGCTGGATCATCCCCGGCGAATATCCGCTCGATGAGGTATCGAAGTTCCTCGCGGCTCAGTCGCTGGTCAATCGAGTGGCTCTTTCCGACGCACTTCTCGAAAGCGAGCTTTGGTATGCCCGTGGATATCTGGACGACCCGGCGACGTGGCCGCGCGAAATCTTTAAGAAGATTCCGCTGCACCGGTTCGTCGACGGGGCACCCAAGAGCTATCGCAATTGGATGAGGGCCGTCGTTTACGACCACCCCGTTTTCAATAAACTCAGTGAGCAGAGAATCGATCGCTTGATCGAGGCCGGCGATTACCCCGAAAAGCTGCATTCGATCAAGTACTGGAAGAAATTCTCGCTCGAGAGCCTACGCCACATCATCCGGTACAAGGCTTGGAAGCATCCAGACTGGGGGCTCTTCGCGAGCCAATACTACGACTTCTACGAACGGATCGTCGAAGGCCATACGGAAATCTGGAAAGAGTTCGCCGACTTCGTTAGCGCGTGCAAGCGGTTTGCGAAGACTCCCAAAACGCACGAGATCTTCGACGACATCTACCGGCTTGGCGGATCTCTACGCGGAACCCAGCGGCTCAAGAGGGTTCGCGATCTCGTCAATTATCGCGATATGCTTGCAGAGCGCGCGTCGAACGGCGCGAACGAATCCGCGCTTGCGGGCTACAAGCCGCCGAAGTCGCGCTTACCCAAAGGTTGGCTCTGGGCGAACGCTACGACGTTCCCGAAGCTCGGTGAACTCTACAACTGCTGCATCAGTGCGGCTGGTTTGTACGGCCGCGAGCTAAGTGAGGGAGACGCCGCGGTCGCGTATCGGCCGGCCTTCGACAACGAGAACGATCGCGGTGCGCTGGCATACTTCGTCCGCATCGCCAAAGGCGAATGGCGCATCAGCCAAATCAAGGGCTGGAGCAACACGCAAGTGGATCAGAGCTACGAACGAGAGGCCGCGAGCTTCACCAGCCTGCTTCCCTAAAGACCGTGCGCGCTTCGGACGACGGTACGAGTGTGATGTGGCGAAGCACGTTCTTAGCAGCACTCATGTCCGCGTGGTTGGCCCTCGCTGGCGTCGCCGGTGCGGCGACGTACCGCGGCACGCTTGCATCGCCCGGCGTCGTGTGGATCAGCGACGGCTCGCATCCCGCCGCCGTTTCGGCCGAATTCACGATGACGAACGCGAACAAGTCCTTCGCGCCGAACATGCTCGTGATTCCGGCCGGGAGCGACGTTCGCTTCCCCAACGAAGACCCGTTCTTTCACAGCATCTACAGCGACTCGCCGGCGGATTCGTTCGACATCGGCTTCTACGATACGGGACCGGGCAAGCTCGTGAGCTTTACCAACCCCGGAATTATCGCGGTGCGCTGCCACATTCATGGATCGATGCACGGTACGATCGTCGTGGTCGACGGACCGTACGCGGTCACCGACGGGCCCGGCGACGCCTACGAAATCGCGAACGTGAG
>Ga0302326_10032980_pt1 | contig 10304 bp, 7 predicted proteins | sample Palsa_T0_3_FD_202264 | JGI IMG/M metagenome (GOLD analysis project Ga0302326, IMG submission 202264) | Peat permafrost microbial communities from Stordalen Mire near Abisko, Sweden - Palsa_T0_3 | ecosystem: Environmental > Terrestrial > Soil > Palsa > Peat permafrost | place: Sweden: Abisko... | reverse complement strand
CAGACCGACTCGCGCGTGATTCTCGACCAGAACGGCGCTGAGAGCCTGCTCGGCTCGGGGGACATGCTCTACAAGCCGCTCGGGACCTCGCGCCTGCAGCGCGTCCAGGGCGCGTTTGTGACCGAGGAGGAGGTCGCGCTCGTGGTCGAACAGACCCGCGTCCAGCGCGAGCAGGAGGTCGACGCGACCTTCCTCGATGCCCCGCAGGTGTTCGCCGATGCCTCCGACGGGGAGGAGGGCGAGTTCGACCCCGACGAGGACCCGCTGCTCGACCGCGCGATCGAGATCGTCGTCGCCGCCCAGACGGCCTCGGTCTCCCTCCTCCAGCGCCGCCTGCGCGTCGGCTACACGCGGGCCGGGCGGCTGATCGACATGCTCGAGCGGCGGGGAATCATCTCGCCCTACGAGGGCTCGAAGCCGCGCAGCGTGCTGCTCGACGAGGCCCAACTGGAGCGGCTCGCCGCCGAGTAGTCGACACGCGGGGGCGGCCATCGCACCCCGGGCCGCTACCCTGGCGGCCGATGCCCGAGTCCATGCTTGCCACCCGCGACGATCTCCGCAACCTCGCGATCATCGCGCATGTCGACCATGGGAAGACGACGCTCGTCGACGCGATGCTCTGGCAGTCGGGCTCCTTCCGCGCAAACCAGGACGTGGGCGAACGCGTCATGGACTCGACCGACCTCGAGCGCGAGAAGGGGATCACGATCCTCGCGAAGAACACCGCGATCCAGCTCGGCGAGACGAAGATCAACATCGTCGACACCCCGGGCCACGCCGACTTCGGCGGCGAGGTCGAGCGCGCGCTGACGATGGTCGACGGCGTGCTGCTGCTCGTCGACGCGAGCGAGGGTCCGCTCCCCCAGACGCGCTTCGTGCTGCGAAAGGCGCTCGAGCTGAGGCTCCCGGTCGTGCTCGTCGTCAACAAGGTCGACAGGCCCGACGCCCGCAGCGAGGAGGTCGTCGACGAGGTCTACGAGCTCTTCCTCGACCTCGACGCAGACGAGCATCAGATCGAGTTTCCGATCGTCTACGCCAATGCGCGCGCCGGGCACGCGGGTCTCGCGCCCGACGAGCTCGCCGACGATCTGAAGCCGCTCTTCGCTGTGATCCTCGAGACGATCCCGCCGCCGAGCTACGACCCCGGGCACCCGCTCCAGGCGCTCGTCACGAACCTCGACGCGAGCCCGTACGTCGGCCGCCTCGCGCTGCTTCGGATCCACCACGGCTGGTTGCGCAAGGGCGCGCAGATCGCCTGGTGCCGAGCCAACGGCACGATCGAGACCGCGCGGGTGACCGAGCTCTACACCACCGAGGCGCTCGACCGTGTCCCCACCGAGGAGGCAGGGCCGGGCGAGATCGTCGCGCTCGCGGGTCTCCCCGACGTCACGATCGGCGAGACGATCGCGGATCCGGCGGATCCCCGCCCGCTGCCGGTGACCTCGGTCGACGAGCCCTCGCTCTCGGTGACGATCGGGATCAACACGAGCCCCCTGGCGGGGTCCGAGGGCACGCGGCTGACCGCGAGCCAGGTCAAGGAGCGGCTCGACGCCGAGCTCGTCGGCAACGTCTCGCTGCGCGTCCTTCCGACGCTGCGTCCGGACGCCTGGGAGGTGCAAGGCCGCGGCGAGCTGCAGCTCGCGGTGCTCGTGGAGCTGATGCGGCGCGAGGGGTTCGAGCTGACCGTCGGGAAGCCCGAGGTGCTGACGCGCGAGATCGAGGGCAGGCGCAACGAGCCGGTCGAGCGGGTCGCGATCGACATCCCGGAGGAGTACATCGGGGTTACCACCCAGCTGCTCGCGCTGCGCAAGGGCAGGCTCCAGCAGATGGTCAACCACGGCACCGGCTGGGCGCGCATGGAGTACCTCGTTCCCGCCCGCGGCCTGATCGGGTTTCGCACCGAGTTCCTGACCGAGACGCGCGGCACCGGGATCCTCCACCACGTCTTCGAGGCCTGGGAGCCGTGGCACGGCGAGCTGCGCACGCGCCCCACCGGGAGCCTCGTCGCCGATCGGCGCGGTCGGGCGACCGGTTTTGCGATCTCGGCGCTGCAGGAGCGTGGGTCGCTCTTCATCTCGCCCGGCGAGGAGCTCTACGAGGGCATGATCGTTGGCGAGAACTCGCGCGACAACGACCTCGACGTCAACGCCGCCCGGCCCAAGAAGCTCACCAACATGCGCGCGGCGGCCGCCGACGAGCTCGTGCGGCTGATCCCACCGCGCCCCCTTTCGCTCGAGCAGGCGCTCGAGTTCATCCGCGACGACGAGGCCGTTGAGGTGACGCCGAAGTCGATCCGGCTGCGCAAGGTCGAGCTCTCCGCCTCCCGACGCCAGACCGACGCCTCGCGGCGAAAGCGCGACCAGGCGCCCGTCGCCTGAGCCCCGGCCGCCCGGCGGTCGTGCTCGGCGTGGCCGCGCTACCTGGCCGGTCGTCCCGGGGCGCGTCCCGGAGCCGCGCTCACCCCCTGACGTAGGGCTGGCCGTCGGCGGCAGGCGGCCTCACACGGCCCACGAGGCCGGCGACGGCGAGGATGGTGACGAGGTAGGGGGCCATCTCGAGGAAGGGGGGCGGGATGGGCACGTTGAGCACGGAGAGGAAGTTCTGCAGGCAGTTCGCGAAGCCGAACAGCAGCGTCGCCGCGGCTGCCCGGAAGGGGATCCAGCGACCGAAGATCATTGCCGCGAGGGCCACGTAGCCGAGCCCCGAGCTGATCTCCGAGGTGAACGAGCCCGTGCCGCCGATCGTGAAGACTGCGCCACCGAGGCCGCCGACGGCACCGCCGGCGATCACGTTGAAGTAGCGCACCGAGATCACCGAAATCCCGACCGTCTCCGCCGCCCGGGGGTGCTCTCCGACGGCTCGCACCCGCAGCCCCCAGCGGGTGCGGAAGAGGGCCACCTGGAGGAACACGACCAGGCAGATCGCCATGTAGCCGAAGACGTTCTGGTCGAAGACGACCGGGCCGAGCACGGGGATCCTGTCGAGGAGCGGAACCGCGATGTCCGGGAAGGTCGAGGGACTGTTGAGGGTGGTCTGGTGGTTGTTGAGCACCTGGGTGGTGAGGAAGTCCGTGAGCCCGGTCGCGAAGGTGACAACGACCACCCCGACGATGATCTGGTCTGCCTGGTAGCGCAGCACGAGGAAGGCGAGGATCGCGCCCATGAGCGCGCCGCCCCCGGCCGCGGCTGCCACGCCCAGCCAGAGGCTGCCCGCCGAGGAAGCGATCACTGCGCCGAGAAACGCCCCGGCGAGGAACTGGCCCTCGATCGCGATGTTGATCACCCCGGAGCGCTCGCACATCACCCCCGACATCGCCCCGAACATGAGGGGTATCGCGTCGGCGAGGGTCAGCTGCAGCATGCCGGTGAAGTCGAGCGAGGTTCCGCGGGCGGCCCAGATCACGAATGCGAGCGCGAAGGCGACCAGACCGAGGCCGAGCAACGCGAAGCTGTGGCGGCCCTGCCGGCGGGCAACCATGTACCCGCCCGCGAGGATGCAGACGAGCGCGAGGGCGAGGTTCACCGAGCGCACCGGGATCGTCAGGGGTGAGAGCGAGAGCGCGTCGCCGGCGTTGAACTCGATCGTCGCCCGCGAGGACGCGGAGATGCCGAGGGAGAGCGTCCAGGCCGTGAGCACGCCGAGGCCGACGCAGAAGACACCCATGCGCATCCGCCGCCCCGGGCTGACCCCGCTGCGGGCGGCGGCCACCGCCGGGGCGAGTGCGGCCGCGCTCACGCAGACCAGCCCTCGGTCGACATCTGGAAGCCCTTGCCGCTGCTGCGAATGCGGTAGATGTCGCGGATGAGCTGCGGCGCCGCGATGAAGAAGACGACGACCGCCTGGATCACCTCGACGAGGTCGAGGGGAACGTTCGTGACCGCCTGCATCTTGAGGCCACCGGCCTCGAGCGCGCCGTAGAGAAGTGCAGCGAGCACCACCCCGCCCGGGTTCGCGCGGCCCAGGATCGCGACGACGATCGCGGTGAAGCCGAGGTTCTCCGAGTAGCCGGGGGCCAGCTGGGGGACGACGCCGAGCACCTGCACCGCGCCGGCGAGCCCCGCGAGCCCCCCCGCCAGCACGAAGACCGTCGTGACCACCCCGGGGATGCTCACGCCGGCCGCGCGAGCCGCGGTCGCGTTGGCTCCCACCATGCGGAAGCGGAAGCCGAGCGTCGTCCGTTTGAGCAGCCAGGCGACCGCCCAGGCAACCGCGAGCGCGACGAGGATCCCCGCGTTGATTCTCAGATTGTTGCCCGCGAGGTGCGGCAGGTTGGCCGAGGCGGCCGGGTTGCGTCCGATCGCGTTGCTCTGGCCCGGCGCCATGAACACCGATGTGCTCAGGAGCCAGAGGAGCAGGTTGAGGATCACGTAGTTCAACATGATCGTGACGATCACCTCGTGCGCCCCGGTGCGCGCCTTGAGGATCCCGGGCACGAACCCGGCCAGCGCGCCCCCGCCGAATCCGGCGATCAGCGCCAGGGGAAGGTGGATCTCGACCGGGAGGTGGGGGAAGGAGAAGCCCATCCAGGCGGCCGTGATCGCACCGGCCACGATCTGACCCTGGGCGCCGATGTTGAACATCCCGGCCTTGAATGCGAGCGCCACGGCCAGTCCGGCGAGGATCAGGGGAGCGGTGGAGACGAGCGTCTCGGAGAGCGGGTTGAAGGCGGCGACGAAGGCCTGCGAGTTGCCCGTTGCGAAGGCATGGCCGTAGGCAGCCGGGCTGCCGAGCGCACCGGTGAAGAGCGCCGAGTAGGCACCCTCGACCAGGTCCCAAGAGCTCCTGAAGGCGAAGCCGGGGCGCGAGAAGAGATGGCCCCACGCGGCCAGTGTCGCGTCGTCGGTGACGACGATCAGGAGCGCCCCCATCAGCATGGCGGAGAAGAAGGCGAGCACCGTGATGGTCGCGTTGTTGAAGCGGTCGAGCGCCTCGGCGGCCCTCTGTCCCAGCCGGGTCACGGCGAGGCGTCTCGGGCCGCCTGCGCGGGCGACGCGGCAGCCGACGAAGCGGCGCTCGCCTCCGACGCGTCCGCCAGCGTGCGGCCGGCGAGCATGAGGCCGATCTCCTCGAGCGGAGCATCGGGGGCGACGTAGCCGCTGATCGCGCCCCGGTACATCACCGCGATACGGTCGCCGAGGGCGAGCACCTCGTCGAGCTCGGTGGAGACGAGCAGCACCGCCGTTCCCTTGTCGCGCTCCTCGACGATGCGGCGGTGGACCGTCTCGATCGACCCCACGTCGAGGCCACGCGTCGGCTGGGAGGCGATGAGCAGCCGCAAGGGACGGGAGAGCTCACGGGCGATCACGACCTTCTGCTGGTTGCCGCCCGAGAGCGAGCTCGCCGGGATGGTGGCCGAACGCGGCCGGATGTCGAACTCGGCGATGCGCTCCTCGGCGTTGGCGAGCACGGCCTTGGGGTCGAACCGGAACAGCCCGCGGCTGAACGGGGGCCTGTCATGGACGTCGAGCACAAGGTTCTCGGCAACCGGGAAGCTGAGGATGAGCCCTTCGAGCTGGCGGTCCTCGGGGATGTAGCCGACCCCCGCGGCGGCCACCTGGTGGGGCGTTCGCCGCGTGATCTCGACGCCGTTGACCTCGATCCTGCCCGCGAGCGGCTCCACCAGCCCCACCAGCGTTCGCACGAGCTCGGTCTGGCCGTTCCCCTGCACCCCGGCGAGCGCCAGGATCTCGCCCGCGCGCACCTCCAGGGAGAGATCGTCGACCGCGACCGACCCCTGCTCGTCGAGGACCCGCAGACCCTCGATCGAGAGCGCCACCTCGCCCGGGTGCGGCGGGTCCTTCGCCACGCGGAAGGCGACCGCCCGCCCGACCATCATGGTGGCGAGCGCCGCCTCGTCGGTCTCGGCGGGCGTCGTGGTCCCGACGACTCTTCCCTGGCGCATCACGGTGATGCGGTCGGCCACCTCGAGCACCTCGCCGAGCTTGTGGGTGATGAACAACACCGAGTGGCCCTCCGCACGCAGCGAGCGCATCACCGTGAAGAGCTCGGCGCTCTCCTGGGGGGTGAGCACCGCCGTCGGCTCGTCGAGGATCAGGAGCTGGGCCCCGCGCACGAGCGCCTTGATGATCTCGACCCGTTGCTGAACGCCGACCGGGAGCTCCTCGACGAGCGCGTCGGGGTCGACCGGAAGCCCGAAGCTCTCCGAGAGACGGCGGATGTCCGCACGAGCCCTTCGTCGATCGAGGAACCCCCCGAAGCGGACCGGCTCCATCCCGAGCACGACGTTCTCGGCCACGCTGAAGACCGGGACGAGCATGAAGTGCTGATGGACCATGCCGATGTGGGCATCGAGCGCGTCGCGCGGAGTCGCGAGCTGCGCGAGCTCTCCGTCAAGGAAGATCTCGCCCTCGTCGGGGCGGGTCAATCCGTAGAGGACATTCATGAGCGTCGTCTTGCCCGCCCCGTTCTCCCCGAGCAGGCCGTGGATCTCCCCTGGCTCGACGACGAGGTCGACCCGGTCGTTGGCGGTCAGACTCCCGTAGCGCTTGGTGACACGGCGAAGCTCGAGTCTCACTTCCCCTCCAACGGGCGGCGAAAGGAGCGGCCTGTGCTCGTCGGCGCGCCGCGCCGACGAGCAGGCCGGAGGCATGACTACTTGACCGTGTAGGAGGTGTGGTTGTTGGTGGCGTTGACGTTGATCACGATCTTCCCGGAGATGATCTCCTGCTTGATCTTCGCGATCGCCGCCTGGAGCGCGGCCGGGATCTTGCTCGCCCAGTCGTGGTAGGGCGAGAGGACGACCTGGCCGTTGGCCAACGTGCCGATCGAGTTGCCGCCCTTGAAGTGGCCCGCGGCGGTCGCGACCACGGCGCTCTTGACCGACTCCGCGATGCCCTTCGTCACGCTCGAGATGAAGAGGCCGCAGTACTGCGGCTCGGCGACGCAGCCGTCGCTGTCGACCCACTCCATCTCATAGCCCGAGCCTTTCGACTTCACGGCGGCCGCCGCGCCGATGCCAACTCCGCCCGCGACAGGGAAGATCACATCCGCGCCCTGGTCCATCAAGGTCGTCGTGATCGTGCTCCCCTGCTGCTGGTTTGTAAAATTGCCGACGAAGGTCCCAGTGCCGTCCTTGCCGGTGTTCGGGCTCCATCCGAGCACCTTGACGCTCGTGTGGTTGACCTGGTTGTAGTACTGGACCCCGTCCCAGAACCCGTCCATGTAGATCGTGACGGTCGAGAAGTCCTCGCCGCCGAACGTGCCCACCGCGCCGGTCTTGGACATCCCTGCAGCGAGGTAGCCGCCCAGGAAGGCGTCCTGGTCTGTGTCGTAGAAGAAGGAGTCGACGTTCTTGATCGGCGGGTCGTAGGCGTTGTCGACGATGGCGAAGTGATCCATCGGATTCTTCGCCGCGGCCTGCTGGGTCGCCTGCACCATCAGGAAGCCGACCGTGAAGATGATCCCGCACTTCTGGGAGACGAACTGGCTGATGTTCGGGACGTAGTCCGCCGACGAGGTCGACTGCAGGTACTTGATCGTGATATTGGGATTGGCGGCATGCGCCTCCTGCATGCCCTGCCACGCAGAGGCGTTGAACGAGTGATCGTTGATTCCGCCGGTGTCTGTGACCATGCAGGCCAGGAAGCTCGAGCTTGAACGGGCGGCACTCGCGACCGGGATGCCGACGGCGAAGGCGAGCACGGTCGCGGCGAGGGGAATCAGGGCGACGCGGACGCGGGGGCGCCGCGACACCGCGACCGACGGTACGGCTGACGTGCTGTCCTTCACGAGTAACCTCCTTGTTGAGAACCCTCGGAACTGCTGCTGGCCACGGCCCACCCCTGCGCGTTGCCCACGAGGTGGTTGAGCCTAGTCACTCGGGAGGTGCAATTCAAACTCTCGCTGGCTCGCTGCGGCCCGGGAAATGGCTCCGGCGCCCGAGACCCGACCGGAGCGGGAGCATCCGACACGGCTGACCGATCGTGACCGCGGAGACCGGACCGCGGCCGAGCGCCAGACCACAGGCTGAGGAGGGGGTCGTCTCGACGCCCGGAGCTCGTGGACCGAATGCCGATCATGCGCCTCGCGGCGCGGCCGAGCCCACCGCGCGGGCCGGCTCTCGACCGGTCAAGATCGTCTGGTAGGTTCCCGCCATGGGTGGCCGCGGGCCTCGCCGGCGGCCGAGCCGCCCAGCGCGGAGGGCACGCGCGAGGAGGATGCAAGCCACGGCGGGGGCCGTCTGGAGGGTGGGGGAGTCCAAGCATGAAAGAGCATGCGTGGCCGCGGCCGCTTTCGGGCTCGCAGCCCGACCCTCGTCCGGGGGAACGCGGGCGGAGTCCCGTTCTGCTCCCCTCGCACCGATCGCCCGAGCCGCGCCCGACTGCCGAACCCGAGATGTCGAGCGCTAGACAGGCCTGGGCCTCGGTCGTTCTCGGTGCGCTCGCGCTCGCCGCGATCCCGGTTGCGACCCTGCTTGCCCGACGCGTCGTCTCGGTCGACCTCGTCCGTGCGCTCGCCGTCGCGGTCGCTGCTGCGTTCGTCCTCGGGCTCGCGGGTATCTCGACCTCGCGTCGGGCCCGCTTCTGCGTCGAGCGGAGCCTCAGCAGGCGCTGGGAGCGAACGGCGCGGGTGGGACGCCTGCTCGTCCTCGCCGGGCTCTACGTCGCCCTTGTCGCTGCGCTATCGCTCGGCTTCTACGAGCTCGTCCAGGCGTTCTCCTAGCCGCCCTCCCGGGCAAACCGCACGGGGTCTGCGCACGGTTGTGTGCGATCATTGGCGCATGTTCGAGATCGGTGACAGTCTGCGCGAGGCCCGTCAGCGCCGCTCGATCGAGTTCATCCAGGTCGAGCAGGCGACGAAGATCCGCACGAAGTATCTGCGGGCACTCGAGGAGGAGCAGTTCGACCAGCTCCCCTCGCCGACCTACGTCAAGGGCTTCCTCCAGACCTACGCGGACCACCTCGGCCTCGACGGACAACTCTACGTCGACGAGTACAACTCGCGCTTCGTCGTCGGCGACGACTGGGAGGGACCGCGCCGCTCGCGCGTGCGGCCCGCCCGCCGCGACCGCGGGATCGAGACGAGCATCGTCATGGTCTCCCTCGCGCTCATCGCGGTCGTCACGGTCGTCGTCATCAGCGCCTGGAAGGTCTCGGGCTCCGGGGCGAAGACGGGGTCGCGGGCCCCGGCGATCACACGGCGCGCCACCCTCTCGGCGCCGAGCGTGTATCTGCGGATCGAGGCCCCGCGGGGCGCCTCCTACCTCGTCGTCCACCGCGGCAGCCCCGCCGGGCAGACGCTCTTCGAGGGCACGCTCGAAAAGGGCGCGTTCGAGCCCTTCCGCGGCAAGGGGTTCTGGGTGCAGGTCAGCTCACCCGAGAACCTGACGATCCTCGTCGGCGGCAGGCGGGTCGCGCTCTCCGGACATAGACGCGAGTCGCTGACCGTCACGCCGAGCGGGGTGCGCGCAGACTGACCCGGCTGTCCGCGGCAATCCTCGTCACAGGCTCCGAGCTCGTCCGCGGCGACCGCAGCGACCTCAACGGGCCCTTCCTCGCGCGCTCGCTTCTGCGACTCGGGATCGATCCCGCCGAGGTGCGGATCGTCGGAGACGATCGCGCCGAGCTCGCCTCGGCCCTGCGGGACGGCCTTCGCCGCGAGCTGCTCGTCATCTCCGGCGGCCTCGGGCCGACTCACGACGACCGCACCGTCGAGCTCTTCGCCGCCGCGGCCGGGCGGCCGCTCTGCCTCGACAGCGGGCTCGAGGCGCGCATCGAGGGCATCTCGCGCGCGTTCGCCGCCCGCAGCGGACGTCCCTACCTCGACTTCGCCCCCGGGGTGCGCAAGCAGGCGACGATCCCCGAGGGGGCGATCGTCGTCGGCCTGGAGGGCACCGCGCCCGCACTCATGCTCGAGCTCGACTCATGCCTGGCGGTGGTCCTTCCCGGGCCGCCGCGCGAGCTCCAGGCGCTCTGGCCGGCCGTGACCGGGCTCGAGCCGTTCCGCCGCCTGCTCGAGCGCGCCGCGCCGCGGGCGCGGCGGGTCCTGCGCTTCTACGGCGTCGGGGAGTCGGCCGTCGCGCGCGCGCTCGAGGCTGCGGGCGGCGAGCGAGAGGGCGTCGAGGCGACGATCTGCGCGCGCGACTTCGAGATCCACGTCGACCTGCTCGTCGATGCAGGGGCCGAGCGGGCCGCCGACGAGCTCAGCGCCGCGTTCTGCGCGCCGATCGCCGAATACCTCTTCGCACGCGACGAGCGCTCGATCGAGGAGATCGTCCTCGTGCGCTTCGGCATGCGGGGGCTGACGCTTGCAACGGCGGAGTCGTGCACCGGCGGGCTCGTCGC
>Ga0302326_10032979_pt1 | contig 10304 bp, 10 predicted proteins | sample Palsa_T0_3_FD_202264 | JGI IMG/M metagenome (GOLD analysis project Ga0302326, IMG submission 202264) | Peat permafrost microbial communities from Stordalen Mire near Abisko, Sweden - Palsa_T0_3 | ecosystem: Environmental > Terrestrial > Soil > Palsa > Peat permafrost | place: Sweden: Abisko... | reverse complement strand
TGACCCAGCACCAGATGCGCAACGATGTCGCTCGATCCGGTAAGATAGGCCGCCGTGTTGATGTGCTTCGAGAGATCGGTAATGTTGGCGCCCGCGGCTCGATCCAATTGTTCGGGATGTTCCTTATCCTGAACCACCACGTTCCCCATGTGCGTTTGGCTGCCGTGCGTGCCGGTGACATACCATCCGCCCCAGCGTTGGCTTAAAGGGCTCTGTTGCCCGGTGATGAACGATTCGGTTTGGACGGCCTGAGTGCCGGTGGGGTTGGTGAATATCGATCGCAGCAGGACGCCGGGGATGCCGCGTGTGCCGGCCGCGATGTGGCACTGTGTGCAATCGAGCTCGGCGCGCTGGAAGACGGGATGATCGCTCTGGTGCTCGTCCAATATATAGAAGATGGCGCCCTGCATGGGATCGAACGAAACGACCTCGATCACTTTTCCGTCGTGGACTTGGCCGATGTAGACGTCGTCGTTGAAGTACAGCGCGCGCGGAGCCTGCGGCGAGATTTTCTTGTACTGGAAGCTGGTCTTAGAGAATACGAGTGTCTGCGTGTCCACCGGGATTTCGAGCTTTTCCAGCACCGACTTCAAGTAGCCGTGCGTTGGTTCATAGTCCAGCTTGACGGCGCCGTGATCGAGCAGCTTTTGTAGCTTGGCGACGGGGTCGGTGACTTCGTGCGTCCGATAGTTGATGGGCTCCTCGCTGAACGGGACATAGCCTTGATTGCGAACGGCGATTTGCGCGGACGCAGGCAGCGTCAGGCAGGTCAAGGCTGCCGAGAAACTTACGGCAACAATCCAACAACGAAGCCAATTCGGGCTGGGCGAGTTCACAGTCGACTATCTCTACTGATTTATAGCAGAAGGTGGGAAGTCGCGTCAAATGAGCTGCTCGGCTTTATCGCGGGAGGCTTTATATCGCGGAACGTTTTATATCGCGGAAGGTTTTATAATGACAACGGCTATATGTCACACGAACAATTGTTGGAGGCCGCTGCTAGCGGCATGGTTCCCGCGCCGCTGACGCAGTTAAGCGAAGAGGAGACTCTGTTCCAGGCTTCAGTGCGCCGTTTCGCCGGCGAGCGCCTGGCCCCGCACGTGCGCGCGATGGACGATGCTGGCGTCTTTCGCCGGGATCTATTGCAGGAATTTTTCGACCTTGGCTTGATGGCCGTGGAAGTCCCGGAAGAATTCGGAGGCCAGGGCGGGGCTTTCTTCCAGTCCATTCTGGCAATCGAGGAGTTGGCGCGGGTAGATCCGTCGGCCGCGGTGATTGTGGACGTTCAAAACACGCTGTTCCTCAACGCGATCCTGCACTGGGGCACGGCGGAACAGAAGCGCCGCTGGCTGCCGCGCGCGGCCAAAGACACTCTTGCGAGTTATGCGCTTTCGGAAGCCGGCTCCGGGTCGGACGCGTTCGCGCTGACCACGCGGGCGGTGGAGGATGGCGATGGCTACCTGCTCACGGGACGCAAGCTGTGGATCACCAACGCGGGCGAAGCGGGTTTCTTCCTTCTGTTCGCCAACGTGAATCCCGAGCAGGGCTACAAAGGGATCACCGCCTTTCTTGTGGAGCGCGACTTTCCCGGATTCCAAGTCGGGAAGAAAGAGGACAAGCTGGGAATCCGCGCATCCTCCACTTGCGAGCTGATTCTGGAAGGTTGCCGCGTGCCCAAGTCCAACGTGGTCGGCGAAGTGGGCAAGGGCTACAAGATCGCGATCGAGACGCTGAACGAAGGGCGCATTGGCATTGGCGCGCAGATGCTGGGGCTGGCACAAGGCGCGCTGGATCACGCGCTCGCCTATGCGCAACAGCGCAAGCAGTTCGGAAAAACCATCGCGGATTTTCAAGGCGTCCAGTTTGAACTGGCGGAAATGGCCGTGGATGTCGAGGCCACGCGGCTGATGGTTTACAACGCGGCGCGGCTGCATGACGCTGGGCGTCCGTTTCTGACCGAAGCTGCCATGTGCAAGTATTTCGCTTCGCAGGTAGCGGAGCGGGTGGCTTCGCGCGCGGTGGAGGTTTTGGGCGGAGTGGGGTTCACCAAGGACTATCCGGTGGAAAAGCTGTATCGCGACGCCAAAATCGGGCGCATCTACGAGGGTACCAGCAATATGCAAAAAATGACCATCGCGAAGCAGATCCTTGGAAAACATGCCGGGTAAGGCTGCGGGCGAAAGAGCCTTATGACCGGTCTGATGATGGATTATCCGCTGACGCTCACTCACATCCTGGAGCGCTCCGCGAAGATCTATCCGAACCGTGAGATTGCGAGCCGTGTCCATGACGGCTCGATGCACCGCTATACTTATCGCGATTTCCACGCCCGTGTTCATCGCCTGGCTCACGCGCTTGCAAGCCTGGGAGTGGAAGCCGGAGATCGCATCGGGACGCTATGCTGGAACAGCTCGCGCCATTTGGAATTATATTTCGCGATTCCATGCGCCGGCTGTGTGCTGCACACCCTCAACCTGCGTCTCGCGCCCGAGCAGTTGGCCTACATCATCAATCACGCCGAGGACCGAGTGATTTTCGCCGACGCTTCACTGCTGCCCATTCTCGAACCCATCCGAAACCAACTGAAATCGGTCCGGCGCATCGTCGTATTGGATGACGAATACGAAGCCCTGATCGCGGCGGCGTCGGAAGAACGGTACGCCTGGCCGAGGCTGGATGAAATCGCGGCGGCGGCCATGTGCTACACCTCGGCAACCACGGGCGATCCCAAGGGCGTGGTCTACAGTCACCGTTCTTTGTTCCTGCATAGCTACGGAATCTGCATGGCGGACACGTTTGCGTTGAGTGAGCGCGACACGATTCTACAGCTGGTCCCGATGTTCCACGCCAACGGCTGGGGCATTCCTTACGCCGGGATCATGACGGGCTCGCGTCTGGTGTTCAGCGGCCGGCAACTGCAGCCCGCCGACATTGCCCTGCTCATCGAGAATGAGCGCGCTACCTTCAGCGCCGGCGTGCCGACGCTGTGGATGACGCTCTACAGCTATCTGGAGTCGCACCCGCACGACATATCGAGCCTTCGCATGGTGGTGGCGGCGGGCTCAGCGCTGCCGCGGCAATTCGTTGAGCTTTACCAGAACAAATACGGACTCCTCTTGATGCTGGCGTGGGGCATGACGGAAACCACTCCGATCGGAACGGTCACCTCGCTGAAGAGTCACCTGGAATCGCTGCCTGATGAACAACGGTTCGATCTCATGGCGCGCCACGGGATTCCACTTGCGGGCGTGGATCTTCGCATCGTCGACGCGGAAGGCAAGGAGCTGCCGTGGGACGGAATAGCCGTGGGCGAACTGCAAGCTCGCGGACCGTGGGTCACGGGCGGCTACTACAACGACGCGCGAAGCCCTCAATCATTCATCGATGGCTGGCTCCGGACCGGCGACGTCGCCACCATCGATGTGGAAGGATACATCCAGATCATGGACCGCACCAAGGATCTGGTGAAGAGCGGCGGCGAGTGGATCTCGAGCGTCGATCTTGAAAACGCCATCATGGCCCATCCCAAGGTGGCCGAAGCCGCGGTAGTGGGCGTGTTTCATCCCAAGTGGCAGGAGCGTCCGCTGGCCTGCGTGGCCGCGCTGCCGGAGTACAGGGACCGGATCACCAGGCAAGAGATCCTGGATTTTCTGACGCCGCGCGTCGCGAAGTGGTGGCTGCCGGATGACGTGGTGTTCATCGAAGCGGTCCCCAAAACCAGCGTCGGCAAATTCAACAAGCGCGCGCTGCGCGAGCAGTTCAAGGATCACAAACTGCCCGGCGCGGAAGCGGCTGCCGCCCGAGATTGACGATCGATTTTATCTCGTTCGCCCGGTTTCGAAGAGGAACCAGATGCGCCGTTCCGTTTGGTCGATCCAAACCTCCAACAGGCTGGTGGTGGCCACGTCGTTCTCTTCGCTCGAAAGGTCATGGGCTTCGCGCATGCTGGCCAGGATCGCCTGATTGTCTTCGCGCAATTCGGCGAGCATATCCAGCGGATCGACATACTCCGCGTCGTTATCGCTGAGGCGTTGCAGGCGGGCGATGTTCCCGATCGATCGAATCGTGATGCCGCCGATCTTGCGCACGCGCTCGGCGATGTCGTCGGTCATCGCGAAAATCTGATCTGCATGCTCATCCAGCAAAAGGTGATAGTCGCGAAAGTGCGGTCCGCTCATGTGCCAATGAAAATTCTTGGTCTTCAGATAGAGGGCAAATACGTCGGCCAGTAGTGCATTGAGAGCGCCGCTGATGTTCTTGACGGCTTCGGCGCCGAGCGCGCTAGGTGTCGCCAGGGAGGCCCGGCGGCGGGTTCCAAGTTTGTCTTGAGTAGGTGGCATTTAAGAACTCCTCAAGTATAGGATGACCTATTTCTAGATTCACCGACGGCTCGCGCGCTCGTCCGACTCTTCAAGCGCGTCGTAGGCCTGGAATGCAGTCCGCGGATCGCGATCCGGCGCCGCCACGATTCTGCTGAGTTCACCGCGGTCGAGCCAGAGCACGTTGCACGGCTCGCACGAATCGACGGCCACGTTCCCGCCTCCGCCATAAGGATGCACGTCCATCTCATGCCGGCAGAGAGGGCAGTGGGTTACCCTCGCGGAGTCGAAGACGCGCGGCGCAGAAGAGCTTCTGGACCAGTAGCGGTGTTCGCGCAGAACCTCGAGCAGTGGCAGGAACTTCTCCATGTCGAGCAGCATCCCGTGGCAGTGCGTGCAGTAGAGCATCTCATGGGATTCGATGGACGCGTCGGCCAGCGGAATAGCGCACGCCGGGCAATTGTGCCTGGTGGGGTCCATCACCAACACGCCGTCTTCATCCGTCGTAGGCGTGATCTGGCTGCCGCAATAGTCGCAAATCATCAAGCCCTGATCGCGGGACAGGCGCATGGGTGCGCCACAGTTTTCGCAGCTCATGCGGATGTAATCGGCGGTATCGCGAAGGTTGTGCAGGGTGCCGCGACAAGGTCCGAAAACGGCTAGTTCAGACCGCGCCGGGGTGTATAGTCGGAACTGACGTGAACCTCGATCGGGAAACATGCCGCAAAGCCCGCCTGGCCCGTGATGCCCGCTTCGACGGACGGTTCTTCATCGGCGTGCGAACGACGAAGATATTCTGCCGGCCAATTTGCCCCGCTGTCTCGCCGCGCGAAGAGCATGTCGACTATTATCCTTCCGCGGCGGCGGCCGCAGCCGCTGGTTTGCGGCCCTGCCTGCGATGCCGTCCCGAATGCGCGCCGGGCACGCCGGCCTGGAACGGCTCGTCGTCCACGGTTTCACGCGCGCTGCGGGAAATTGCTGCGGGTGCGCTCGATACCGCCGGCGTTGGGAATCTCGCGGATCGTCTGGGAGTGGGTGAGCGTCATCTGCGGCGCTTGTTTCTGGAGCATCTCGGCGCGCCGCCCATCGCGGTTGCGCAAACGCATCGCCTGCTTTCCGCGAAGCGTCTCATTGACGATACTGATTTGTCTTTGAGCACGGTCGCGCTCGCCGCCGGATACGGCAGTGTGCGGCGCTTCAACCATGCCGTTCGTGAGACGTGGAACCGCACTCCACGCGAACTTCGCAGGACACGGCGCGGCGTTGGTGGCAGAGGTTTGTGTTTCCGCCTGCGTTATCGTCCGCCATTCGACTGGGAGGGGTTGGTTGGATTCCTTTCAACCAGGGCGATCCCCGGCGTGGAAGAGGTCGAGAACGGAAGCTATCGGCGGAGCATCCTGGTGGCCGGCGTTCCTGGCATCATCGAGCTGTCGCGCGGAGATTCCGAGGTGATTCTCGAGATCGATCATGCGCGCCCCGAGTGCCTGCTAGGCATCGTCTCCCGTGTGCGGCGTCTCTGCGATCTGGATGCGGATCCGGTGGCGATCGCGTCCTGCCTTTCGTCAGACGCTCTGCTGCGGCCGCTGGTCGAAGCCCGCCCCGGTTTGCGCGTACCGGGCGCGTGGGATGGATTCGAGCTGGGAATTCGCGCGATTCTGGGCCAGCAGATCAGCGTGCGTGGCGCGTCAACGCTGGCCGGACGTTTGGCGGAGCGGTACGGGCGGCGCCTGGAATCCGCGCGTTCCGGCGTCACTCACTTATTTCCTCGCGCCGAGGAGTTGGCTGGCGTCGATCTGGCATCCATTGGTCTCCCCCAAAAGCGCGCCGAAACACTGTCCGCGTTTTCGGCGGCCGTGGCGAGCGGACAGTTGGTGCTAGACGGTTCCGCGGCGCCGGAGGATACTCGCGAGCGGCTGCGATCCATCGCGGGCATCGGCGAATGGACGACAGGATATGTGGGAATGCGCGCTTTGAACGACCCCGACGCGTTTCCCGCTGCCGATCTTGTGTTACTAAGAGCCGCCCGAGCCGGAACGGCCCGCGAGCTCCAGGGCTTCGCCGAGCGATGGCGGCCTTGGCGAGCGTATGCGGCGCTGCATCTCTGGCAGGGAGTGAATGATGGAAACCTACAACACCCAAATCTGTTACACATGGATGGGCAGCCCCGTCGGAAGGCTGCTGCTGGTGGCCGATGAGGACGGGCTGCTGGAGATTTCGTTTGCCGAAGGACGAACTGCGCCGGTGGTTCATCCGTCATGGATTGAACTGCCTGAGACACGGGGCCGTGCGTTGCTCCGCGAGCCCGTCCGCCAGCTCGACGCCTTCTTCGCGGGCAAGCTGCGCGATTTCGATCTGCCGCTGAAACCGCGAGGGACCGCCTTCCAGCAACGCGTGTGGAGGTTGCTGCGCGAAATTCCTTTTGGCGAGACCATTTCCTACGGCGAACTCGCGCGGCGCACCGGCAATCCCGCGGCATCACGCGCCGTGGGGTTGGCCAACGGTTCGAATCCCATCGCGATTGTCATTCCGTGCCATCGCGTGATCGGCAGCAACGGCAAGCTCACCGGCTACGGCGGCGGCCTTGAAAACAAGCGCTGGCTGATCGATTTCGAGCGCGGCCAACTATTCTATTCGGCCAGCACCTGATGAACGAACTGAACAGCCATTGATCCCTCGCCCACCGCAGAAGCTACGCGCTTCACGCTGCCCGCCCGGACATCGCCCACCGCGAACACTCCCGGACGGCTGGTTTCAAGCAGGTGAGGAGCGCGCTCGAGCGGCCAGTCGTGGCCGAGATCCACGCCGGTCTTAATGAACTGTTTGCCATCCAGCGCCAGGCATCCCTTGAGCCATGCGGTGTTGGGGCTGGCGCCCGTCATCAGAAACAAGTGCTGGATGTCATGAGTCTCGGTGGCATTCGTCTCCGTTTGCCGCCAGCGGATACGCTCGAGCTGCGTGTCGCCCTCCAGCGCTTCAATCTCGGTGCGGGCCCTAAGCGTGATGTCCCGGCATGCTTCAATACGCGAAATCAAATACCGCGACATGGTCTCCGATAGGCCTGGTCCGCGGACCAGCAGGTGGACGTGTTTCGCGTGCGCCGATAGAAACATCGCGGCCTGGCCAGCCGAGTTCCCTCCCCCGACGACCACCACCTCATCATTCGCGCACAGCGCGGCCTCGACCTGGGTGGCGCCGTAGTAAATGCCGACGCCTTCAAACTGAGCTACGTTGGGCAGTTCCAGTTTTCGATATTGCGCGCCGGCCGCCACGATGACGCTGCGCGCCTGAACCGATGCGCCATCGTCGAGGTGGACGGAGTACGGTGGACGGGCGCAGTTCAACGCGCGAGCCGATCGAGCCACCGCGATATGCGCGCCGAACTTTTCGGCTTGAACGAATGCGCGGCCCGCCAAGTCCTGCCCGGAGATGCCGGTTGGGAAACCGAGGTAGTTTTCGATTCTGGAGCTCGACCCGGCTTGTCCGCCTGGCGCATTACTCTCGAGCACCAGCACGTTTAGCCCTTCCGAAGCGCCGTAAACAGCCGCTGCCAGCCCGCTCGGTCCCGCGCCGACCACGATCAAATCGTACACTTCGCCCTCGTCGATTCCGGCATTCAACCCAAAGCATTCAGCCGCGTCGGCGTTGCTGGGATTGCGAAGCACGAGCGTGCCGCGGCAGATCAGCACCGGAATGTCGGTCACCTTAACATCGAATTGATCGAGAACGGTTTGAACATCGGCATCGCGCTCCACATCCACATAGGTGTGAGGATGCCCATTCCGGGAGAGGAACTCCCGCAGACGCAGGGTGTCGCTGGAGTGGTTGGATCCGATCAGCAACGCATCGCCGACCGAGTGCCCGATAAGATAGGAGCGGCGCAGCAGGAAAGCGCGCAAGAAAATCTCGCCGAGCGCGGAATCGGTCTCGAAAATACGGCGCAGATTCGCTCGCCTTATTTCCAGGAGCGAACTCGCCTCGCGCGCCCGGCATCGCACCAGACTGCGCCGTCCGGAAAGCAGATTCACTTCACCGGTGAATGCGCCCCGCTTGACAATCCGGAATGGAGCGTCAACCTGATTTGAAACATCGATGATTTCGATGCTGCCTTCGAGCACGACAAAAACGCCGTGGGTCGCGTCGCCTTGATCGAAGACGATCTCGCCCGCCTGCACTTGCCGCTCTTCGCCAAAAGCCCGCAGCCGTACAATCTGCGCGTCGTCCAGCACGGGGAACATGGAGTCGATTTGTTCAGGAGTTTCGGGCATGGCTCTTTCAGAGTACCGTCAAACTTGCGCCAACCCGCCGTCGACGAAAAGTTCGCTTCCTGTCATGAAACTGCTGTCGTCCGAAGCGAGGAACACGGCGGCGTGGGCGATTTCGTCAGCCTGACCGAGACGTCCCATGGGGACGCTTGCGGCAAAACCCTCCTTGCGCAGCCTGCTCTGTTCCTCGGTCTGGCCGGGAGGGCTGAGCAGCGGAGTATCGGTGGGACCAGGGCTGATAGCATTGACGCGGATCTTGCGCGCCTTCAAGTCCATTGTCCAGGTGCGGGCGAAGGAGCGAACGGCGGCTTTGCTCGCGCTATAAACGCTGGTGGTAGGGAGTCCCTTCGACCCAACGATGGAAGCATTCAGCAGAATCGATCCGCCGTCGGCGAACAGCGGCAACGCCTTCTGGACGGTGAAGAGGAGGGCTTTGACGTTGATGTTGAATATTTTATCGAAGTCTTGCTCGCGAATCTCCCCCAACGGAGCGCGCGGCGTCGAAACTCCGGCGTTGGCGAAAAGGACGTCAATGCGCCCTTTCTCGCGCTGCACCCTTTCATACAGACGGTCGAGATCCGCCAGGTTCGCGACATCTCCCTGAACGCCGGTGACGTTCCGGCCAATTTCGGTAACAGCCGCATCCAGTTCGGTCTGACGGCGGCCAGTGATAAAGACGTACGCTCCTTCAGCGACGAACTGGTGAGCGGTCGCCAGGCCGATGCCGCTGCTTCCTCCGGTTATGACCGCGATTTTTCCTTCCAGCTTTCCCATGATGTTTTCCTTATTCGACTCTTCAGGCACCGCACTTGAATGACAAAAGCTTGACTGTAAACACAAACACCGGTTCCCCATTCTGATTCACGGTCGTGTTTTTCACGGTGACGAAGGCCTGATTCGGCTTCGAGCGCGACGGCACAATTTCGATGATCTCGCTTTCTACCCGCAGCGTATCGCCGGGCCGGGTCGGCCTGGGCCACGCGATCTCGCCACCCACGCCAATTATGCCGTTGGCGAACGGCAGGCCGTCGACCAATAAGCGCATGGAGACGGCCGCAGTGTGCCAGCCGCTGGCGGCGAGTCCACCGAAGACACTGGCCTGGGCAGCCGCTTCATCAAGATGAAATGGCTGAGGATCAAACTCGGCCGCAAAAGCTTTGATGCGGCCTTCTTCCATGAGATAGGTCCCGGAGGTGAAGCGCTGGCCTACCCGCAAATCTTCCAGATAAAGATGTCCCACCGCTTGGCCCGCCGGGTTCAGATTGGTTGGGTGCGTCGGAGACATCCGCTGGATTTATTATGGCGGAGAGAGGGATTCGGGCACTTGAGACTGCATGGTGGCCCACGAGCCATACCGATTGGCTCAAGGCCCGACGTTCACCACGACGACTGCGAATTCTGGAAACTGCTTTAGGGCTTGGGAAGCGGATTCGCCAAACAGTTGATCCCGCGTCAGCAGGCATTTGAAGCCGGCATCGACGGCCGCGCGCACCGGTTCGCCATTGGATAGACTCTTCCACCCACGCTGCCCGGCTGTATCACAGGAGATCTGGAAGTCGGTCAAGACAGTAACAAGGTGCACGTCCATGTTGGCGTGAAGCAGCCGCATGAAACGAATCGGTAATCTGGGAGGCGACCTTCAGAACTTCGGGCAATGCTTGACGCGGAAAGCGCCGAAAGATTGGTCGTCATCAAGAGACAAGCCCACTGCTAACTAACGTCT
>Ga0302326_10032974_pt1 | contig 10305 bp, 13 predicted proteins | sample Palsa_T0_3_FD_202264 | JGI IMG/M metagenome (GOLD analysis project Ga0302326, IMG submission 202264) | Peat permafrost microbial communities from Stordalen Mire near Abisko, Sweden - Palsa_T0_3 | ecosystem: Environmental > Terrestrial > Soil > Palsa > Peat permafrost | place: Sweden: Abisko... | reverse complement strand
GCTATTGATTTAAACTTGAGCTCTGATCTCGTCATGCTGCCGTTGATCTCGTGGGCGCCGAAAACAAAGCATCCAGGGCGGGAGCGATACTTCAACCTTTCCAGATTAGTTTCGAGGCCCGAAACTCAATCTGCTCCAACTACTGGGAGATCCGAGGCTGTACTGCATTGGGTAACTGGCCCGAAGCGAAGACTGTGCGAGACCGCGAGTTCATGGGGTGAAGTCTAACGCGCTGCGTTCATCCGGTGGCGGCAGGGAGCGTTGGCGGAGGAAACTTTGCTCTGCTCTGCTCTGGCAGGGGGCGGCATCTCTGCAACAAGCGCGCGTCTAACCTTATCGGCTAAAGGACGGGAGTCCCGTTTCCATTTCCTGGAAAGCTTCCATCACCATCGCTAGACAATATTACGCGGGCCTCGTCCCTGCAGCGACGACGACGACGAAATTCTTCGTATATCAGCTAATCTCTCCGTCCGGCCAACCCGGAATCCCACGCTCGGTCCCAAGATGCGATGACCATGTTTCGACTGCTGAGATCGAGTCCTTGCTCCCAATGGGTGACAGCATTCTCCAGACGCAGCTGTCGCACTGCTCCTAACTTGGTATTCATGCTCTTCAGAGCATCACCCCAGGGCCCAAAATGTCACGACAGCGCTTCCTTGTGGAAAACATCCGTGATGAGAGGTCTAGATCAGCGTCCGTTCATGTATGTCTGCCCATCGCCAACGTGCTGCAACAAATCTGATATGCATATCAGAAAACCTCGTGGAAGGTTCGTACTCCGCAAGGCTAGGCCATATTCGACATCCAAGGAGCCGGGTGAGAGCGAAAGGTACGAAAAAAAACTCTCTTCTTATTTTAGCTCAGTGCGACTCGCGTTCGCCCCAGATATATCCTGATGTTTTTGGTCACGTGACAACCGCGCCCCTTTCCAAAATGTTTGTGCTGACCTTTCACCTCATAGAACAAACGCATCTGAGCCTAAGAAGCCTCTCCTTAATGTCATCTCTCAACTCACTCCACATGAGAACATCTATACAATTCCGAATATTCTCACTTTCTCTCGCCTCGTCGCAGCGCCAGCCATTGGTTACCTTGTTCTTCATGATCACCACGCCTGGGCTGTCGGCTTGTTTGCTTATGCGGGTATAACTGATCTCGTCGATGGGTACATAGCCAGACGATGGAACCTCCAAACTGTTGTCGGCACAGTCATTGATCCCATGGCCGACAAGACTCTCATGACTATCTTGACCGTTTGCCTTGCCATCAAAGGGGCCCTTCCAAGTGACTCGTTCTCCGTTTATCTATGTTGGAGCTTGATTCTAACTTCTTTTGTCATAGTCTGGCTGGCAGGAATTATTCTCGGTCGCGATATTGGGCTAGGCATAGCGGCCATATATTATCGTTGGATATCACTGCCACCTCCAAAGACATTTTCCAGGTACTGGGACTTTTCACTTCCTTCAGCTGAAGTTCATCCTACTACCATAAGCAAATACAACACCGCTTTACAACTGGCCTTAATCGGGGCGACGACGGCGATGCCCTTGCTGACAGTCGATGTTAGCGCAGCAATGACAGCTATGCAGTACGTATGCCAGGCTGTTTATTTGAGGCATGCTGCTAACTGCTTTGGAAGATATCTAGTGGCCATAACAACTATATGGAGTGGTGCCAGCTACATATACACAAAAGACGCTGTAAAGATACTTAGTAAGGATAAGTTGCATGATGACGGAAAATAATGAATGTACATTAGCTGCACAAATACGGACTAGTAAATCCGAAGCTCTCGTTCCAGTGCCCTCGGGTATGTATTGGTGTAGTGTCGATCCACATGCGGCTCGGGAAAGTGGTTGTTTGCCAATTGCTGCTATGTGAGAGACCTCAGCGCAGAGATTGCATCAAAGGTCGAAGATTGAGCTCCAAGTCCTATCGATAGGTCTTGTGAGTGCAAGTTGCTGCAAGGCTTCAAGTGGAGCACCGCTATCATAAATGGCCTAGAATGTCATAAGAGCCCGAATGCTTGCTCTTGCCACGTTGTATATTATAGGTCATCCGCCGAACCAGGAATCCCAGTACCTTGATTCTGGCCCGAGCGTGACGAGAGATGGGAGTCGAAGTCCTTATTTTGGAGTTCGTTGTTATTACATGAAGCCGCCTGCATCCAAAGCAAGTGGCGATGCGACCCTAACTTCGTAGATGCCATAGCTCGTGTTTCGCGCAGTCATCTTTTGGTCGATGATGTATGAAACGCGTGAGCAGTGTCACCCAAGTGTTCAGATAGAATTGTCTACCCCACTCTCGCCGATCATGCTACAGTCTCTTTCAACGGAACTTGATCTGTTGTAACTCGTAATTCGGCCTAGACACTCCATACGAGCTTCGTTCATGGACAGATATATAAATGGGGGTTTTTTTGAACGTATCGAGGGTGAGAATGATGGTCACTGAGAGTACTAAAAGATAGTTGTTGACTATATATGGTACATAAACTCGCCCGAACTCGGCTTCTTAGTACCTTTCTGGGATTCAGCATCCAAAACGCCAATTTCAAGAAAGGAGTTATGCAGACCGAGCTCTCTTCAGAAGACAAACCCATAAACTTCGGAATCGTGATTAATTCACCATATGCTCCTTCTTGCGGGCGGCTATCTCTTCAAAGACTGCAGCTTTGGCAGCAGACCGGTGTTGGTTCTGTACATATGTCAGGAGTCTCAGAACTCCTGACGGCGTCACGCCTTCAATTCGTCGAGCCTGCCCTACTGACTCGGGTCTAGTAGCTTGGAGCAACGACTTCTCGTGCATACTCAGCCCATGGATCTGATTGTAACTCAAACCCAAAGGTAGCTTTAGATTCTCATCCTTTTGAAACACTTTCATTGCGGCATTCTGCTGCTCCACGTATGGAGCGTATATTGCTTCGATTGAAACTCGACCGCGGATATGTGGAGAAAAGGTCATGATATCAGGAACTAAAGTCGCCAGGTCCGTGATTCCAACGCCTGCCAGACGGAGGATGTCAAATGCGGACCGTCTGGTCGAGTCGTTCCCAACCTTGAAGCCGGCCTTTATCCATAGGGGCGCACTTGCCGTTTTGGACATAAGCGCTGATTTGAGCTCCTTCATTTGAGCCACTTCGTCTGAAAAGCTCAACCATCTCTTGTCTCCAACCACTCCTGCCTGCCGACCCTTTGCTGTGAGCCGTAGATCTGCATTATCTGCTCTGGCGCTCATACGATATTCGCTTCGCGAAGTGAACATCCGGTATGGTTCAGAAACACCCTTAGTAATCAGATCATCGATCATGATCCCAATGTATCCGTCGCTGCGGGAGAGCACGATTTGAGGTTTCGAGAGTGAGGCCAAACCTGCATTTATTCCAGCGACAATTCCCTGCGCAGCTGCTTCCTCATACCCAGTTGTTCCGTTTATCTGTCCTGCCAAATACAGACCACGTATAGCTTTCGTCTCTAAGGTTGCCTTCAGACTTCTTGGATCAACATAATCGTATTCCACGCCGTACCCTGGCTGCAACATCGTGACGTTTTCCAGACCTTTAATAGTTTTCAGGAGTTGATCCTGGGCTTCGGCTGGAATAGTCATGGAAATTCCATTTGGATAGATAATGTCACTATCGAAACCTTCCGGTTCTAACCAGATAATATGTTTCTCCTTGTCCGAGAACCTTATAATCTTCGATTCCAGGGATGGGCAATATCTTGGGCCTTTGACCGTCTCTCGAATATGGATGGACTTGTCAAGATTTGCCCTGATGATATCGTGGGTAGCTTGGTTAGTATAGGTAGCATGGCAAAGCATTTGCTCGTAGACAGGGACCGAGTCATTGAGGAAGCTGAAAGGCATGGGTGGGTCATCACCCGGTTGTTCTTCCAGTGTACTGAAGTCGACAGTGTTCTTGGCTAATCGGGGAGGGGTCCCAGTCTTAAGCCTGCCAAGCTTGAAGCCTGCATCCCTTAACGATTTGCTTAAGCCAAATGTCGCGGCTTCGCCCATACGTCCAGCAGGAGTACATTCCAGACCAATATGTATTTCACCACCAAGGAAAGTGCCAGTAGTAATAACCACTTGGTTAGTTGGTATGATCTCGCCGGACTCTAATCGAACTCCAGTAATTCTTCTACTCTCGGCTTGGCTATCATCATGGGAAACGATAATATCTGCCACACTTGACGGTACAATCGACAAATTTGGATAAACTTCTAACTCTTCTCTCATATGCTTCTTGTAGAGTTTCCGATCAATTTGCGCGCGAGGTCCCTACTGACATGTCAGCATCTCTGCTTTTGAGAAGATGTGGTGGAGCGAAGTACCCAGACGGCGGGACCCTTCCTGCGGTTGAGGACTTTGAATTGCACACCGGCTTTATCTATTATTCGACCAGCTACGCCATCCAGCGCATCGATTTCTCTCAACATTGTGCCCTTTCCGATACCCCCAAAACTTGGATTGCAAGAACATACGCCAATGTTGTCAAGTTTTGGGGTGATGAGTGCAGTCTTGGCGCCGGACCGTGCAGCTCCAGCACACGCTTCTGACCCAGCATGACCTCCTCCTATAACGACGACATCGTACGGTCTGGTGGAGAAAGTTAGACAGGGATTGTAATTGTAAACTCTGTGGAAAAGACATACTTGGTGTCTCTGGCAACATCAGCAAAACACCTCCGTATCTGACTGGCAAATTGAGACTGAGTGATACGAGACCACAATACAGCGCGTCCCGTGATGATTTTTCGTGTCATCTTGGCATCTTGACGAGATCTGAGTTGGACGCTGTTCTCCTCTCAGCATAGCATAACCCTGTCGTTGAAGAACTTTTTGCCGCGAGCGCCTGAGCGCGGCTATCGATTGAACTAATGCAAGCCGATTGCAGGGACTACCAAGAGTACTCCGTAAAGGGGCTTAAGCGAAGCGAGCGTCGGGAACAGCAAGGCCGAGGTTTCTTATCATGGGCTTTGCTACTTCAACATCCTGGGTATGTTGGGAGCTTGAAACCTCTATCAAACCGCGAATCTACTACTTGAATATCTAGAACAATCTGGGACATTTGAAATTTGCTTTTATAGTGTTAAAATGGTTTGGATGTCCTAAAATTTTGGGACCGTCTAGCATTTTTCAATTCGAGAGTACGGGATCCCAGCCCACGGAACTGATGTAGTGTTAGCAAAATGCGGCTAATCTTGGTAAATTTTAGGCACAGCGTCTATATGATCTTGGATCACCTTATAAAGGCACGCAGGATTGCTAATTGGGTGTGCACCAATGTGGGAAAAGGTCAGAATTTGTTCACGCTTTGATTCAGTAATCATTTCGCTCGGCTAAGTGAAGGCTGACGGACCCCAACTCAATACCAGATTGGGTCATGGTTACATCATCAATAATACAGCAGGTCCCCTATCGATAGAGTCCGAGGCCGACCATCGCAGGCCCTCCACCAGGCTCGTGCAGCCTCTTCGTTAAGACAAATGAAAGTTCTCGCAGAATGTGCAGTTGGGTTGTTAGATGAGACAAAAGAGAAAAGTCTGGAGGCCAATAGGTCATTCGAAAGATAAGAAATGTACCGGGTACGGCACGCTAGGGGAGCCCAGTTCAAAATTCCTAGGCCGAAAGGCTCCCCGCGCCGAATGATGATACCGAAAGTCGTTCACCCAAGGGTCCTGCCACAACCCAGCGACCAAGACCCCAAAACTCTAATATCTTCCCATAATTCATGATATTATACCAAGCCTTTCTTATGATCCTATAACGTCGTTATGCATACCATTCATAGGTGGAGACCTGCCACCAACGTAATTTGGAACCGATGCCGATGCTGCAGGTATGCTTCCACCAGTGATGCCAGAACTCCTTGCTGAGTCCAATTTCAATATTCTGCGAAGACTATCTTCCATTCCTTGAAGATCAGATGACTTATTTTCAGACAACAAGCCAATTGCTGAAGTAGGACCTGGCGATGGTGCATGAGATGTCGCTGTGCTTTTAAAGGCGGTTGTCGCTGATGATGAAGTGTTTTCATGCATCGGTGATAAAGACGGTGCTTGGGAATAAGGGTTTTTGCGATTTGGTGTTCTTGTAGGAGTTTTTGTGGGTGTAACCTCCTGTCGCAGACCTGAAGACCGACCCGACAGCCTTGGAGCATAGCTGGAGCATTTCTGATCCTGAGAGAGAGAATGGGTGTTGTACTGAGACCTCGCTGGTAAACCAGCGCTTCGCAATCCATTGGTATGAGCTGGATAATGCTGATGTATCCTCGATGAAGTAGGTGTAATTAGAGAAGCGGGTGCAGCCCCACTCGGATTTGTTCCATCAGACGACGAAAGCTCATAGCCGGAGAAAAGGTAAGCTTTGAGAGCTTCTGATCTATTCAAAGGTTGGTGAGAATCTTGGGATGGTTGCTCAACAGATTGTATAGGTTGGCTGGAAGCACGGGCTGCCTTGATTCTTTCAGCATACGGTGTCGAAAAGGACGGCCCATAAGGTGTTCCGGAATCAGTTTCTCCGTTTAACTCCATAGCAAACATTCCATTCGCAGACATCCTACTAGCATGCCCTTGCCGTGGACGACTATGAGTGGGAAGAGCTGGAGGGGTTTGGCTGCTTCGAGGAGATTCAACTGGAGGTTGGAATGGTCCAGTAGCCGCTACAGCAGTTTGAGTCGAACTTGCGCTTCGTGCTCGAGCCTTTTCTTCCCTGTCTGCCCTGAAGAAGAAGTCTAAAGGAGATTCTTCTCTTTGAAACGGGCTGGCTTGAGAGTTTGCAGGTGGAGAAGTAAAGAGATTATTCGGCGAAGACGTTTCTTTTTCTACGGAGGCTTCTTTAACCGATTTGAGTCCTTTGACTCCGGGGGAATCTGGGACAGATTTCGAGTAGAAACTTGGTATTGGAAGGGCGGAAGGAGCCGGTGATGCATGGAATGTCGGACCTGCATAAGCTGCAGTTGAGGGTGTATTGATAGCCTTTGCGGAGGGGATGCCCGCAGATTGCGCACCTGTGAAAGGCGGGGTATTGCGACCATTTCTCGTAACTGCGGGAGATGTCATGACATTCTTGGGTCGATTTTTGTTCCGAGATTTCTGTTTCGATCCGCTCTCCGGAGCATTCGTATTCGTAGGGTTTTGAGGAGGTTGGTTATCTCGGCGGGGGGTTCGCGGAGGTGTTGTAGATTGCGAAGCCGATCCTGCTCGATTCGTTTTTGTTTCCGATTGAGAGTTTCGAGTGTGTGCCTGCTGGTTGAGGTGATGCGGGTTCTGGGGGTTCTGGGAATTCTGTGATGAGGCAGAAGCATACGGCATTGCGGCACTTCGACTGTGACGGTGTCCCCTTGGTGGAGTTGCGGTAGACATGTCTTCTTTGGCTTATAAATACGCAGCCGTAGAAGTAGCGTAGAATGTGAACGAATAAAGCAAAAAGTAGATCACTTCAGCGAAAGACGAGGCGCAGATGTTTCGCAGGAAGTAGCTGGATGGCGAGTGATGGCGAGTGATGGCGAGAGGTGGTGGGCGGGCGCTAGAGGGCGCTTGCAGTGTGTCGCAGTATCTGGAGTCCGTGTTGTTTGTTTGTATGGGATCGATAGTCGAGGTAATTCTAATCATTGTTCTGTGTCGAGTGGGGAGAGGTGGTGTGAGTGATGCGTGCAGAAAGCAGAGAGGAAGGGTGACAGTTGCGAAGAAGGCTGGGTCGAGTTCACGGCTGCGAACCCAGGCATGAACCGGCTACCGTAGCTTGGTTGCCTCCAGGCGTAAATTCACCCCAAAGCTCCAGAACTCCAGAACTACAAGTAGCCACGAACTTCCCTGACTAATCATTTCCTCCAGAAACTCGTCTTTCAACTTCCGGATTCTTGGCATCTGCTTCAAAGCCTGTTGTTCCTTCTCAAGTCTCGGATCTTGAAGCAATAAAGACACAGCTGCAACCTTCCAACTACCCCTCCATCCCTCCATAAAGCGCCTCCTCACCTTCCATATCCACGTACACGATCTCAAGATGACGGACGTTGTCATGACAGATATTTCAGGTCCTACGAAGAAGGCCGTTGGCAAGGCTAAAGCTGGAGGATCTGAGGGTGGAGCAGATAGCAAGAAGCGTTTCGAAGTGAAGAAGGTAAGAGCAAAGAGATGCCTTCTCTGCCAGCAGGTTACAGACATGCTAATCACTGTATAGTGGAATGCGGTCGCTCTGTGGGCTTGGGACATCGTTGTCGACAACTGTGCTATCTGCAGAAATCACATTATGGACCTATGTACATCTCCGCCCCCTAAATCCTTAGGGCTTGGACCCACTAACCAGTTGCAGGTATCGAATGTCAAGCCAACCAAGCCTCTGCTACCAGCGAGGAGTGTACAGTAGCCTGGGGAATCTGTAACGTAAGATGCCCATCTATTATTACCGCCGTAAAAGCTGACAATGAGTTCCTAGCATGCCTTCCACTTCCACTGCATCTCCCGTTGGCTAAAGACCCGCCAAGTTTGCCCCCTTGACAACAGAGATTGGGAGTTCCAGAAGTATGGCCGTTAGTATAGCACAGATTGAGATCTCACGAAAAAGATACGATGTGAATATGATATGGAGGAGAATCACATGGAGCTCTCGGTTTGTGGCACGACCCACAGATTCGATTTGCAAGGTGGCTTTGATGCATGAATGGCGTATGGAGGAAATTATCTCGATGAGGGCGTTCACACGGGGTAGATCTTAAGAGAGCAGTTCTTTCAGAGACATCTGCGGAATGAAAGATGTCACCGTCCAATTCATGCATTTTGTGGTATCCCCAAATCTCAAACGCCAGTGCATCCAGTCAGGTCCTTGCCCATCATGCATAAACTTTGCCATCCACCACAATGCTCTGTGAGTTTGTCTCGGTCCCTCCTACTGGCAGCCATTTGACGGGATGTCGATTGAAGAATGGCCACGGCGGTACGATGAGGAGGAAGGTAAGAGCAGTCCCGCCCAAACCGATGAAGAGTGCAAGCTTGATGTCTTGAAGGAAGAAACCGACAATGAATGAGATAACCTGGATCGTATTAGCTCTATCAACAAAACGCACAGGTGGTAGCTCTGTACGCCAACGGTTGCAAGCAGAGCTGTTGCCAGTAGTTCAGCTAATTTCTGGCCTTCGAAATCCTGAATGTGTCAGTACAGGATTTAATTTATCTAGAATAGCAGATTGAACTGACAATTTGGCCCTCGACAAGTTCGCGCGCCTGGTCCAACAATTGATCGGCCATGATGGGTGGAGGGGTGAAAACGGGAAGCGGCCTTGAGACTTGTTGTGTCAACTTAGAGGTGGCATCTCCACCTACAGGAAGTTGAGCCTCCACGGCACGTGATACGCGGGATTTCAGGGCAGGTACCTATGGACGGCAAAAGCGGCAATAAATCTTTTTTGTCCCACACCAGGTTGGACCATTGGACACCGAAGTCTGGAAGAACGAGTGCCGCTTTTTGCTTCTACCGCAAGCCAGGCTGAATGAACCGTACGAAGTTACTAACCATTCATCCGTGAGGCATTTTCTCAGCCACAGCAGCGGGGCATGAACGCCCAAGGTTGTTGTGGATGTCAGTGAGGTGAGGGCTGGCAAACAGATGGAGATAAAGAGTCGTCTCTTCCTCTGCTCTGCGGCTCAACGCTCAACTTTTTCAATGCTACCGTCTACCATGTAAGCATTATGCGATACAGATATCCTTCCGCCGGCGCACGCTTGGCTGTGCTGTTCAAAACAAACTACAAGTAGTAGACAAGCCGTCTGATTCACTCTCTCGGTATCCCCCGGTGCGCTCGCCCCGCCTGGTGCGCTAAAAACTTTGCCTCGACCTTTGCTTGTAGTTCTGCTCTTCCCTTCTTCTCAACACGAACTTGCTTCGACACCACCTACAATCCGCAATTACACTGCACTACCCTACAAATCGATCTGCACAGAGCCCCGAGCGTCGACTGACCTCCAATTCTTATTCTCGCTGCTTGCTCCGCGGTTGACTTGCCCTCTGGATAACGTCATCGCAGGATTCACCAAGCACAGAATTTGCAATTCTACATCCCTCGACACCAATACTCGCCACTTCGCATGTTCAATATCTTGTTGGTGGATATCTAGACTCACGCCCACCCGGACGCAATCGACTGTCTCTCGACTTAATCGCCTTGGCGGCTTCTCAATCCAAAACCACCAAGTTGGCGGGACTCGTACTTTACCCGTTCTCCTTCATCCGTCCGCTCCTGGGTCACCCGAAGACCTGGGCATACTGCGGAGGCGACAAGAAGCCTCCATAACTGGCCTGTAACTGC
>Ga0302326_10032973_pt1 | contig 10305 bp, 10 predicted proteins | sample Palsa_T0_3_FD_202264 | JGI IMG/M metagenome (GOLD analysis project Ga0302326, IMG submission 202264) | Peat permafrost microbial communities from Stordalen Mire near Abisko, Sweden - Palsa_T0_3 | ecosystem: Environmental > Terrestrial > Soil > Palsa > Peat permafrost | place: Sweden: Abisko... | reverse complement strand
TCTTGCGTAGATGAGTCACAGAGATGCCTCCTTCTCTGCGACACAACTTAGATCAACTCACCTGTGCTGTCGCATGGACCACGCACGCGCAAGCGTCCGCCGTACTACGGCTTCGTTCAAGTCGGCTTCTGGGAAGTTAGTAGGATTGTTCGGTTTGCCCAATTACCCGGTGGAATCACTCGCTACAAGTTCCTGATTCTGCGATGCCAGCCAGAGCCTCACTCGCCTGCCCACCAACAGAAGATTTTGAGGCGCGCTAGCGTCGTAACTTGCGATATGGCGATTTTGCAACAGTTATCGACTAGTTGCCGGGCTCTCCTAGTAAACCGATTCGGAAAGATAACTCGTAAGGCCCCGCTACGAGGAGCTTACACCGTAATATGAAATTAAGTTGACGTTGAACCGGCAGAGCGCAACAATGGTGCGTCTCAAGGAGAGTCGTAATGCCAAAACAGAAGCAACTGGCCGCTTCGGTTCTAGATATCAACTTCCAGGCGGAAATCATTGCGCTCGTTCTCGTGTTCATCGTTACGACAATGACCATCCCGGCGGCGCAGGCGCAGACGTTCACCGTTTTGCACACCTTCACGGGAACGGCGGACGGAGCCAATCCCCTCGACGCAGGACTCGCCATGGATGGTGCAGGCAGCTTGTATGGCGCCACGGCGCTTGGTGGCCCACAAACAGAGGCATGTTCTTACTTTGGCAGCTGCGGTACGGTCTTCAAGTTGAGCCCCAGAGGATCCTCTTGGACTTTTGACACCTTGTACGGATTTACCGGGGGAAGCGATGGGAATTACCCGGATGCGCCGATTGCGTTCGGTCCCGATGGCGTCATTTACAGTACAACCTTCTTTGGAGGCAGTAACAACTGCAACTATCACGGCTGCGGCGTCGTCTACAGTTTGCGGCCCCCTGCTGCGTTCTGTCGGTCTGCGCTCTGCCCGTGGTCGGAAACTGTGTTGTACCGGTTCACGGGGGAGAGTGATGGCGGAGAACCAGCGGGCGGCGCGCTGGCTTTTGACCAGACAGGCAATCTGTACGGCACGGCGGCCACGGGCGGGGCCCATGCCCATGGCGACGTTTATGAACTGGTGCACAATAGCGGCCAGTGGACGCTGAACGTTCTCTACAGCTTTACCGGACAAAGCGACGGGGGCGCGTCGTGGAGCGGCGTGACCTTCGCCTCCGCGGGCAACATGTACGGAACCACCGCTGACGGCGGCCTCTACCAAGGCGGCACGGCCTTCGAGTTGAGTCCTTCCGGCACGGGCTGGAACCTGACTCCTATCCACCAATTCGTTCTTGACGCCGACGGATATCTCGGGGTCGGTAATCTCCTTTTGGATTCCTCCGGAAACTTACGGGGCACAAACGAGCATTTCGGTATGGGCGGAGGCGGAACAGCCTATGAGTTGACCTTTTCCAATGGAAGCTGGCACTTTAGCGTGCTTCACTCCTTCTCCGGCGGCTACGGACCGCAAGGCGCCATGGTAATGGATCAGGCAGGTAATCTTTACGGTACGACAGTGGGCGGCGGGGCGTATGGTCCTGGTACGGTCTTCAAACTGACTCCATCAGATGGCGGTTGGAACTACACCGTCCTTCACAACTTCACGGGTGGCAGCGATGGGGCAAATCCGTACGGCCAAATCGTCCTTGACGGTAACGACAATCTATACGGGACGACATCTGAGGGTGGCACGGGATGCAACGGAGGCTGCGGCGTTGTCTGGAAGATCGCGCCGTAAGCCTTCGGGTAATTGCAGGATTACTTCCGAAATCAGGCGATAGCGCTCATTGAACCCTAGAGGCGAGACCGGGAAGGTGATCCAGCGCACCCCGTCGCCGTCAATGTGCGTTCAACGGGCTGCCCAATCCCCCGACGATTGGTTGCAACCGCCTGATCCCACGATGTTAAGAAGCTGGAATGGCATCCCATCCATAAACACCTGTTTTTGATGCGATCCCGTTAATCAGGCCGCTCAAACCATTCGTCACTGGATCAGTGGGAGGTCGGTAGCGAAGGACCTACCAACGTCCGAGTCCTGGCGAAACTAAAGTCCCGACCTGAAAATCGCGGGCATTGAGGCTAGGTTTGAGGTGGGACAGCGCCTACATGCAACCTGCAACGCATTTCCCATTGCGATCAACTTATACCATCACGATTCTGGATCGCAATATCGCTCGCGCAAGCATGACTTCACGCGCTCATGATATCCTCATCTAGATAGCGGCGACCCTCCTTGCAGGCAATTTTTCCCGCAGTCCCTGAAGAAAAATCATGATCTCAGTTAGTAATGTGTCTATGCGCTACGGCGCTAAAGTTCTGTTCGACGAAGTGTCCACCGCGTTTACTCCCGGGAAGCGCTACGGACTTACCGGCCCCAACGGAGCGGGGAAGTCCACTTTCATGAACCTGTTGACCGGTGAGTTAGCGCCGCAGAAGGGTACCGTGGTACGTCCGCGGAAGCTGGGTGTATTGCACCAGGACCAGTTCGCTTTCGACGCCTACCGAGTGCTCGATACCGTCATCATGGGCAACAAGCGGCTTTGGGCGGCGATGGAAGAGCGCGACCGCATCTATGAGAAGCCCGAGATCACGAACGACGATGGCATGAGGCTGGGAGAACTGGAGGGCATCGTCGGCGAAGAGGATGGCTACTCTGCCGAGACCGATGCTGCCCTCCTGCTGCAAGGGCTGGACATCGTCGACGAAATGCACCAGCGTCCGATGAGTGAGTTACAGGGCGGGCAGAAGGTCCGCGTGCTGTTAGCGCAGGCGCTCTTTGGGCATCCGCAGGCGCTGCTGCTGGATGAGCCGACGAACCACCTTGATCTGGACTCGATCCATTGGTTGCAAGGCTTTTTGCGAAACTATGACGGAGTTGTGATCGTCATCTCGCACGACCGCCATTTCCTGAACAGCGTTTGCACCCACATTGCCGATATAGATTACGAAACCATCATCACCTACACCGGCAGCTACGATGAGATGGTGATGGCCAAGACGCAGATTCGCTCGCAGATCGAAGGCCAGAATGCCCAGCGGGAAAAGAAGATCGCTCAACTGAACGACTTCATCGCGCGGTTCTCTGCCGGCACTCGCTCGAGCCAGGTGCAGTCGAGGCGCAAAGAAGTGGAACGTCTGCAGGTCACCGAACTTGCGAAGTCGAACATACAGCGCCCCTATCTCAAGTTCGAACAGAAGCGTCCGTCGGGCAAGCACATTTTGGAACTCGACGGCGTAAACAAATCGTATGGCGACAGCGAGGTCATCCGCAGCTTCACGGCCAGTGTAACTCGCGGCGAGAAGATCGCGTTGATGGGACGCAACGGCGCGGGTAAAACGACGCTCCTAAATGCGTTGCTGGCCAGCTCGCCGACCGTTCCGGAAGCTGAGCTGCGCCAGACCAGCGGATATAATGGCCCGTTCTTGAGCGATGGAGAGGTCATCTGGGGACACGAGGCGTCCGTCGGATATTTCGCGCAGGACCACCGGGCGCTCATCGAGAAGGGAATGACCGCGTTCGAATGGTTGCATCGGTGGGATCCGGGCGCTGCGAACGAAGAAATCCGCGGCTTGCTGGGACAGATGCTGTTCGCCCGCGACGACGGCAACAAGCGCACCGAGGTACTTTCCGGTGGCGAGGCCGCGCGGCTGCTGTTCTGCAAACTTATGTTGCAAAAGCCGAACGTGCTGGTTCTCGATGAGCCCACCAACCACCTGGACCTGGAAGCTATCAACGCGCTGAATATCGCGCTGCAAAAATATCCTGGGACCGTGTTGCTGGTGACTCATGACCACGATCTCATCGACGAAGTGGCGACTCGGATCTGGCACTTCGAGGGCGATCACCGTGTGACCGACTTTAAAGGCGCCTACGAGGAATACCAGTTAGTTCTGGCTGCGTGAATCTTCATGGCAGGTTGACGCGCAACCTGGCAACTGCTGGACACACGTACCCCTAAAAGCCCCCGCCCGAAGCAGGGACTCCTATCAAACTGACCCGCTACCGGCCAGGACGCTCTGGTCGGAACTGCTGGACGCCAAGAAACGCTATAGGCACGATGCCTTAATATCGCGGCACCGTTCTCTGCAGCCGCGCAATAATTGGTGAAACAACTTCGCCTCCAGCTTCGCCTTGGCAGAATACCGGCCGTTTTTCGAGTTGGCCCGTGCGTGGCCCAGTGCTGGCCCCCCGCGCATCCGGCAGCGCCCATTGCGCATGGCAGGTGCCTTGCACGGTGTACCCTTTCGCGTCTTGGCACCGCATCGGGGAGCTGTGCTGGGATCCCCAGGAAGATTGCCGTTTTTCAACCACCCGTGTCGCTTTGCATGGGGTTCATTGATCGCCATTTCCCTTATTCCCCTCCCCCGGTTCTGGCCTGTTGCCGTAACGGCACCCACTACGGCTTGGCCGCCACTGTGTACGTGGACGTGCTCGACGGTACAGTGCTGTTCGCCCTTGCTGCGATATTTTTTCAGGGCCTCCACCTGGGCGGCGAATGTTCGCAGCAGTCGATTGGCGCGGTTAATGCTCGCCTCCACGCCGTAGTCCGTCTGATTCTTTAAGGCCGCGGTCGCCAGAAACTTTATTGCCAGGCCGTGAACGCCCACCATCTGCACCGCCAAGAGTGCCTCCAAGCCGTCGCGCGCTCCCAGAGAACCTACTGCCGCGAATGAGTAGCTGCTGGCGAAGTTGTCCTTCACAGGCTCGCCGCCGGCAGCCGACATGGCCTGTAGGCGCAGGTAGGCCATCAGGCTGATGTTCGTGGTCGCAAATGCTTGTTGAGCATCGGTCAGGCCGTCGGCTTTCGTTAGCTTTTCTGGCAGCTCGCCCCCGGACTCTGCGGCCTTGCTTGGTTCCGCGTGCAGAGCACAGTACTTCTGACCGGACCGGGCTCGCGCCCGGCATTGGTTTCCATCCCGTTTTTTCTTCTGACATTGCATCGCTAGACCTCACTATTTCTGCGGCCCAACACCGCTAAGCGGCGGGGTGGGGCCCATGACAGTCGTCAGCTCCGCCCGCTTCCACTGGCCATTCCGCTGAAGAACGTGAGGCGAGCTCCAGCCGTTCCGCGAACATTAGCGAACAGAAACCGGGCCGCTTCGCCTCAGTTTCGCACTTTTAGTTGTCTTGGATTTCCAGTAAGTGATTGAAAAGGTTGGTTGCGGGGGAAGGATTTGAAGGAATATTCACTTCTCGGTTTAATGGACTACAGCAGCAGTTCAACACACAGAATGGTTCCCTACCTTCGACCTTTGGGTTATGAGCCCAACGTTATCCCCTAACTACCTATTGATTCTGCACACTTTACCTTTCCAAGAAGCCTAAAAAATCTCCAAAACAGGCACGTTTTGTGCCCAATTTGTGCCCATCGTGCACGTTGACGCGGATGCTGGAGTTCGCCTCACGTTCTTCAGCTAAAGATGCGCGGCCGGCCGCTAGCGGCATTGCCGTGGAGACCGTCTCCGCGGGAGCGGAACGGCACGGTCGGGAGGTAATTGAACATGAATAAAGGAATTCTTCTCATCACGCTTGCGGTCGCGTTATCGTCGATCGCGCTTCTTGGCCAGTCGAGTGGCGGAAACCGAGGAGTCCAACCACACGGAACGATTACGCCTGGCCATTGCACGGAATGGTATAGCACCACTTCTATCGAGGATGCTGGGCAGTTTGTGGGAACAGTAGTGGGCCAACAACGGTGACTGTTACTTCTCCGCCCTACTACGCCGCTGGATCGGCAACAACCACGACCACGGTTGGCTCGACCACGGTAGGGACCTCGGTAGTGGTCGCAAGTGCTTCAACGTGGGCCACGAACGAAGGTATCTACATTGCCGGGGCTGGCGTGGCTGGTGCGAACTACGTGGGTGCGGTGACGGCCATAAGTTGCACGACCCTCACTATTTCCCCTGCCACATCGACCACGGTAGCCAGCGGCACCTTGATTCAGCACGACGACACGGCTGCATTTCAGGCTGCGATCAACGCCCTGACCACGAATGGGAACATCGTTGTGCCGAACGGCTACTACCGGATGAACGCCCCGCATCCACTGTGTGCCGCAAAGTACACACGTATATACCTCGGCTACCGTATCCTAAGTACCTCGTACCCAGTACCTGATACCCAGGGTCTAGGAGTTAGGTGAAGTACTCGAGCATCAGCGTCAGCAGACGGTGAATGGGCTGTCGGTGATACTCGCCGTCCCGACGATCGCAGAGAATGGCAGCCTGACCTCCAATCCGTTCATCACGATCCAACTCACCGGACAACAGGATCCGACAGTTAATCTGACGAACACCTTGCAGGGCGGAGCCATCCTCGACACTGACGAAAACACAGGGAACTTCATAGGGGGCGCTGGCGCCAGTAGCACCTTTACGGGTGTGTATCTCTTGCTGAAGAACTTGGTCATCCGCACGCCTCAAAATCCGGCGATCACGGCCATAAACGCCAACCTGGTGGGAGGACTACACCTTGAGAACGTGATCGTGGACGTGCTGGGAGAAGGCGCGCTTTATAGCTCAGTCCCGAGCAACAGCAATCGGCGTCATCGCGCCGGCTCCCGGCAGCGGCAATCTGTCGCTGTTCGAGAATCTGAAAGAAGCCGCATGTTATGTCCGAAGCGATCGTGGACGCGTTTGCGAGAGGTGAAAAGTACCATGCCACGTAGCTGCACAGTTTGCTTGCACCCTGAGCGAAAGGCCATCGACGAAGCCCTGTTCCGAAACAAGACTCCGTTTCGGAATGTTTCGAAACAATATGGGGTGACGGCGTCGGCACTGTTCCGGCACAAACAGCATTCTCCGATAGCAGAGAGAGTCCGCAAGGTCGCGGAACAGATGGAGAAGCTCCCACCCCGCAAAGCTGCCTACATACGCGGGCGACTGGATGGCAAGTCCAAGAAGCAGGCCGCATTGGATGCCGGGTTCTCCGAAACGATGGCGGAACACGCCGCCGACAAGATCGAGACAGCGAACGTGCGGGAAGCTTTCGGCCTGCTGGTCCGCGAGATGATCCCGCCCGAGTTCATTGCCAAAGTAATCGCCGAAGGAATGGCGGCAACCGAAACGAAGTTCTTTTCCCAGGAAGGCGTTGTCAAAGATCAACGTGAGGTGCCGGCCTGGTCGGAGCGTCGCCAGTACGCCGAACTAGCGGCGGAATACGGTGGTTACTACAAGCCTGCCAAGGGCGACCAGGGGCAAGGTGGGGGAGGGGTCATCTTGATATTGCCCGGCCAACCACAACCCCAAATCCAGGCCGCACCAATTAACGGCACGGTGATCGACGCGGTTTCCTCGGGCAGCCGTCCAATCTTTAGCCTTCCCGAGCACGAAAGAGATTTCCAAAGTCTTCTGGAGGAGGAAGAAAACGATGGGTAACACCCTCATTGATTTCCCCGGAAATTTTGGCGCGCCCTACTCTGTCTACGAAGCTGAACAGATGGCGAAGGCAAGATCAAATTGGTGAAAACGATCTTCCAGCCACATCCGGCGCAGATTGAGTTTTTCGCTGCCATCGAACGGCACGTTCTGTTGCACGGCAACCGGGGATGCGGCAAGAGTGCCAGCCTGCTCTGGAAAGCGATCCAGATCGCGTATCTGGCGCCTGGTAGCCGTGTGGCTATCTTCCGCAAGACTTGGCCTGAACTGCAGCGCAGCGTCTGGGACGAGTTGTTGAAACTCCCGCAAGACCTCTTCGAGTCGGTCAATGCTTCTAACCACACAGTGACGATCAGGGCGAGGGATTGGGATGGTCAGTGGAAGTTGTCGAAAATCTGGTTTGTCACCGCCGAAAATATTGCGGATGCCAGGAAAGTGCTCGGTTTTGAGGTTCACACGCTGCTGATTGACGAGTGGGCTGAGGTCGAGTTGGAAATCTGGCGCTTTATGTCGGGCTCCGTGCGGAGTCCGCTGGCCGTGGACATAGCAGGCCGACCAACAACAGCTCAGATTCTTGGGGCAAGTACGCCCGGCGGCGCAGGCGCCGAGGCACTGAAATGTCTGTTCGGCTGCGATGGGCCGAAGAAACAAGCGCCTGGCGAAGACAAGAGCACCTACCGGCCTGAGCAGTACAAGGCCATCAAGGCTTCAATCGACCAGAATCCTACCTACGCTGTGGGCACGCCTGCGGGCGAACAATACAGGTCGAGCCTGAGCGACCTGCCGCTGGCTATGCAGGCCAAATGGGTCCGCGGTGAGTGGGGAGCGATCGAGGGCTGCTACTTCAGCATCTGGGACCCCAGTCGCATGGTCGTCCCATTCGCAGGGGTCCGTGCCAACTGGTGGGATTCCCATTGGATCTCCATCGACTACGGCTTCGGCCGTTCCTCGGCTGCTGCCTACCTACATGTCTGTCTCCCAGATGGCAGGATCGTAACCCTGGCGGAAATCGTAGAAAAACACATGCCGGTCTACGAATTCGCCGCAGCGATTATTCGGCGCTTCGATCTCGACGGCGCGCACCAGAATGGACAACGTCGCAACAATGAAGCTGTCTTTCAGGATCCTGCAAATAAGAGCCAAACTGGTGCCGGCCACAGCGTCAGAGATCAGATCAACGAAGTGCTCGCGGAATATGATTTAGCTGCTATTGACGGCAGCAACGACCGCATCGGCGGCTGGCAGTTACTGTTCCAGTTGCTGGCTCGCGGGCAGTGGCTCATCGCGGACACCTGCCCGCTTCTTATCGCGGCCATTCCGAGCCGAGTGCATGACCCGAAGAGGCCGGGAGACCTGATCAAAGTGGGCGGAGACCCGCTGGACGACGCGATGGACGCGGCGCGCTACGGAATCTACTCATTCATCACCGCTAGTGAAAAGCCACCTGAGTTGGTGCTACAAGAACAGTGCAGGTTACACGCGCAAGCGGGAGACCTGACTTCAGCCTCCATTCATTACCTGCACAAGACGGCGCAACCGAGGTACCAGCCCGTTAGGTTAGGCCGATATCAACCTCGGCGTCCGTTGAGGTAGATGCCATCGACAAGGGAATGGAGGGAAACATGAAGAAGCGTCAGCCGGCTTCGTTCTCGACCTCCACCTTGTACATATCTGCAATCCTGAACGGCCAAAAATCAAGCTAATTTCTTCGGCCGTGCAGGTCGGCAGGAAGAGCCGCAGCACCCGCGGGTCGTAGAAGCGAAAGTAAACTTGCCGCCGATCCGGCAGTTTCACCATCAGAAAGTGGCGAAAGTGCCGCCGGAGCGCTTCCAGCGGCTCCTGGCAGGTCAGGTAAGTGCCCCAGTTCTTCCCCCAACCCTGTTGCACCAGTGTTCCAATCAGCGGCGAGCTCTCTGGCAGGCGTGCCAGATAGGGGGCAAAATGCGCCAATTGAGCCCCCTGCGGCCCTTCAAATAGCGATTGGTACTCTTCCTTGGACTCGAACAGGACCTTCAGCACCGAGGGCTCGCAGGCGGCGTCGAGCAGGGCATAGAGCGGCTGAAACTCGCCGCGCAGCATGGCGATCAACTTCTCTTGCGGCGTCCACGGGACGACCGGAGCGACGGCAACCGGCGGAGGCGCTTTCGGCTTATCGTCGATAATCTGTACCGAAAACGTTGTCTCACCGGCGAAAACCATATCGCCGTTGGCCAAAAGAGCGGTAGTCACTTTGCGTCCGTTAACCAGCGTTCCGTTGCTGCTGCCCGGGTCGCGGAGCACGCAGCCGTTCTCGTCGCACTCGACCACAAAGTGCACGCCGGACATATGCCGGTCCTCCGCCACGACGAAGTCGGCCAGCGACGTTCGGCCCACACGGACAGATCGGCCCGGCTCTAGCCGGATGGTTTGTCCGACTAGCGATCCGGACTGTATTTCGAGAACGGCTTGCATTGTTGTCGATTACGCTGTCACCAAGCTCACCGGAAAGCCGGGACTACTCTCGCCCACCACGTTTTCGCAAGTGGAGCAAAGCTCGCAGTGCAACGAAGACGAAGATTGTGACTGCCTCGACGCTGCCTCCCAGTTCGCTCTTGCTGGCTGGGACATAGGCCAAGGTGTCAGGCATGTTTTGTGTTTCGCCATGCGCGTGCGCCTGGTGGTACATCTTTTCGATAAAGTCGCCAATTCCTTGCGAGAGTTCGCCTTCGCCGATCAAACCGCTACGCTTCATCAAGTCTTCCAGCAGAGCTTGCAGTTCTCTTGCCGACTTGAGCACGTCGTACAACTCGGCCTGTTGGCTTTGGACGGAAGCGGCTGCGCGATAGCGATCGGCACGCGGCACGTTCCACAGATTCTGCTCTCGGACACTCAGTAGATTTGACTTGTTCTTCAGTTCGCGCAGAATCAGGGTC
>Ga0302326_10032967_pt1 | contig 10306 bp, 9 predicted proteins | sample Palsa_T0_3_FD_202264 | JGI IMG/M metagenome (GOLD analysis project Ga0302326, IMG submission 202264) | Peat permafrost microbial communities from Stordalen Mire near Abisko, Sweden - Palsa_T0_3 | ecosystem: Environmental > Terrestrial > Soil > Palsa > Peat permafrost | place: Sweden: Abisko... | reverse complement strand
CTCCGGGCTGATCCTGGCTGCGGGGCAGACGGCGACCTTGACGGCAACGTTTACGCCTTCCGCGGCGGGCAGCGCGACGGGCAGCGTCACCGTGGCCAGCAACGCCACGAACTCGCCGGACTCGATCACGCTGTCGGGCACGGGAGTGTCGGTCACGCCGGCTTCGGTGTCCTTGTCCTGGTCGCCGAGCACGTCCACCGTGGTGGGCTACAACACGTACTCCTCGCAGGTTTCCGGCGGGCCGTACACCAAGCTGACCAGCACGCCGGACGCGTCGACCTCGTACACCGACGGCAGCGTCCAGGTCGGGCAAACTTATTACTTCGTCGTTACCTCGGTAAACTCCAGCAACGTGGAGAGCGCTTACTCCAACGAGGTTAGCGCGGTGATTCCGTAATTCTCAGAGCAGGGCAAGGCAAGGAGCCGCGATTCCCCTCGCGGCTCCTTTTGCTTTTTGGGGAACCATCCGCAGCGTCGGGTGGTTCCGTTCCTTCTTTGCAGTAGTGGCGAGGAAACTGGACAAAGGTTCCCCACATATTGTACCAATCGGATCCGCTAAGCGTCGGGCTGCTGACCAGTTCGATGCGGCGGTTCGCCACATTCAGCGTGGTCACGCCATGCCCGGCCTGCCGCTGCCCGTTCGTCTCCCGCCAGGACTTCTTCCACTTCCGCGACCAGTCGAGTCCCAAGTCGGACCTCAAGTAATTTGCGCCAATGCCGATGGACCAGTAATGAAGTTCGAACGAAGAAGCTTCTTAATCCCCCTGACCGCCGTCCTGCGCGATCCCGAGGGTTCAGGACAAACGGAAGATGGGGGAAGAAAATGCCAATTTCTAGAAAGATCAGCAACAAAATTCAAGCCGCCGCAGCAATCCTGGCAATGTCGTTCGCATTTGGAACATTGGCCCAGGCCCAAGTAAGGGCGGAGCCTTTCGCCCTCCAATTTGGAAGCGAGCCGGTAGGTTCGACCAGCGCGCCGCAATCGGTGACAGTAAAGAACGACGATCAGTTCAGCATTACGATCTCCAGCGTGACCGCCTGGGACGGGCGGTTTTCTTATTCCGGGCCTTCTTTGCCAATCCGTTTGGATCCTGGCCAGAGCCTGACCGGCTCGGTGACGTTCGAGCCATCCGCCGTCCAACCCTATTTTGGCGTTCTGGAATTCAAGCGTTCCACCGGTGAGACAACTTGGGTCTTCTTGATTGGGACCGGTGCCGCGGCAGCAGCCAGCACACCCGTCGCGCCCACAATCTCATTGCAGCCAGCGAGCGAGCAGATCACCGCCGGGCAAACGGCATCATTTAACGTTGTGGCTACCGGCACACCGCCCCTGACGTATCAGTGGAGCATGAACGGCACACCGATCAGCGGTGCGACATCCTCCATGTTCACCACTCCGGCGGAAACGATAGCGGCCAATAATACACATTTCACCGCCGAAGTCAGCAATACCGCCGGGAACGCCACCAGCAACGCCGCTGTGCTATCTGTGACGAGTGCTAATGTGGCGCCCGCGATCACGACACAGCCGGCAAGCGAGACGGTGATTGCGGGGAATACGGCCTCATTCACTGTTGTGGCCAGCGGCACGCCGCTCCTGGCGTATCAGTGGAGCAAGAATGGCACACCGATCAGCGGTGCGACTTCCTCTATGTACACCACTCCGGTGGAAACGACTGCGGCCAACAATGCACAGTTCATCGTCGCAGTGAGCAACAGCGCCGGCGACGCCTCGAGCAATGCGGCGATACTTACGGTGAGCGCTGCAACGTTCCTTCTCAACTCCAGCTTGTCCTCCTTGAGCTTTGGCAATGTGAACGTCTCAAGCGATAGCACCCAATCCGTCGCGCTCACCAACGCCGGCAACTCCAGCGTTACGGTTTCCAACGTCACCGTTTCCGGCGCGGGCTTCACCGCCGCCGGCGTTTCCACCGGGCAGATCATTACTCCGGGGCAGAGCGCGGCTTTGACGGCAACCTTTGCTCCTGCCGCGGCAGTCAGCGACACGGGCAGCATTTCGGTCGCCAGCAACGCCACAAACTCGCCGGATTCCATCTCGCTTTCAGGCACAGGCGTCCCGGCCCCGAAACCCTACGTGAACATGTCCTGGTCACCGAGCAATTCGGCAGTGATCGGCTATAACGCGTACTCCTCAGAGCAAACCGGCGGGCCGTATACAGAAATGAACAGCGCGCCGGTTGCGGCGACGGTATACAACGATACCGCTGTCCAGGCCGGAATAACCTACTACTTTGTTGTCACTGCGGTTAATTCCAACAATGTTGAGAGTGTTAATTCCGGCGAGGCCAGCGTGCAGGTTCCCTAATCTCATAGCAGGACTTGGCGAGGAGCCGCGATTCCCGTCGCGGCTCTTTTGCTTTTTTGGAGGGACTAGTTGGGGTGGCGAGGGCGTGGAAGGGAATGCAGGGAGATTTGAAATCTGAGATTTGAATTAAAATCAAAAACGAAAATCGGGTAATAGTAAGAAGACAGTTGGATGCGGAACGGGAGAGAAGGAGAAGCAGGAAGGGGCAACACAAAGCGGATAACAGAAACCTGAAACCTGAAACCTGAAACCTGAATGTCCTATCGCCAGTTTCGTCTTTTCCCTGAACTTTTCATTTTCTGTTGTTTTTAATCTGTGTTCATCTGTGGCTGCAATTCTCGGCGATCGCTATTTGCCTGGTGCCGTCGCGTGGCGCATGGCGTCGACGACCTCGCTGGTTTGCCACTCGTTGCCGGGCCACATGTTGGCCACGGTTCCATCGGCGGCCAGCAAGACGGTATTCATGCTGTGCGTTATTTGGCTGTTTTCCTCGGAATATTCCAGACCAAAACTGGCGACCAGCTTTTGCAGATCCTCGGGCGTAGTTGAAACGAAATCCCAATGCTGAAAAGCTTTGGGATCATGGTCCACATAAGGGAGTCCGTACGCGCGCAGGATCGGAGGCTTGTCGTAGCTTGGGTCCAGGCTGATGCTTATGAGGTGCGTTTTTTGGTAGTCCTCGGGGTTTTTCGCCAGTTCTTTTTCAATGGCCGCGAATTGCCTGCTCAGCAAAGGGCAAAAATCGGGAAAGGGGCAGCGTGTATAAATGAACGTGAGGAGGACCACCTTTCCCTTGAATTGGCTAAAGCGGAGCGTCTTGCCGTCTTGGTTCACCAGTGGGAAATCGGGAGCCTTGTCGCCAATCAGGAGGACGTGCTCGGCCGCGCCATCCGGAGAGGATTTGGCTGCGCTCTTGCCTATAACGGCCAAATGCTCGAGATGGTATTGGTTCGGCTGCTCTATCACTACGTCCGCGCGAATCAGGTCGGCCGGCTGGACTTGCTGGAATCCAGCCGGATCCTTCACCGCATAGGGCATGGTCATCGCCGCCATGAATCCGGGGATGTCGTCATTGTTGATGATGAGTTGCTGCGTGGCGGGCTGCTTGCTGATGACGCGCCCGGTCAGGACATAGGTTTCCTGCGTGCTTCCGCAACTTTCCAGGAGCAGAACGGCGCAGGCCATCAGCGCCACACGCGCCATAGGGGACTTTATTGATTTTTCCATTTTCGCCTTCCTCACTCTGTTTTGACGCTATTTCGCGAGCTTTGCCGTTTCAGGGACCGCCTTGGAAATTCGTGCCTTCCAGGTTGCGAATAAAAACGGGTTTGACAGCCGAATTTCAGTTCCTCCTCAATAATGGAAACGGTAGCGAACCTCGGCGTAGATTTGCCTTGGATCGTTCCAGTGGAATCCGCCGAACGTCAAACTATTGTCCAGTTCCACGCGGCGGTTGGCCACGTTGAGCGCGGTCACGGAAACGGAGTATTTCTCGCCGAAATTTTTCCCGAGAGACAGATCGAACGTAGTGTGCCCCGGCAAATAGGCCCCGGGATATTGCGCGTCCGGAATCCCGTTCGTGAAGCCCGAACCATAATACACATTCGCCGCGGCAAACGACTGCCAGGGAAGGGTGGCGTTGTAGCCCAAGTTCAATGTGTTTCTCTGATCGTGGTCCGCGGGTTCATATCCCGGCTGTATAAAGAAGATCAAGCCGCCGGTGATGGGCGAGGTGGCCTGCGCGATTTGATTGGCATAGGCGAGGTGAAATTGGCCGCGATGCCAGAGGCGCGGGGAGCGCAACGTGAGTTCCCAGCCTTGAATCAAGGCCGCGTCCCAAGTGATGGGCCAGAAGAGATTCGATTCTCCGATATTGTTGTGATCGAGCCAATTCGTCGCCCGCGTTTCGTACGTATCGGCGTCCAGATCCCAGCCGCGGTAAGGAATGGTCACGCCAAACTGGTGTTCTTCATCCCGCTCGCCGTGCAGGGGAGCGAAAGCAAATCCCTGGTTTTGCCCCAAAGCTATGAGCGCGCCCGTGGCTGTCACGAGCGGAGGGGCTTGGTAATAGTCGCCGTAGAAGGCGCGAAATACCCAATTCAAGCGCGGGATTTTCAGGGCAATTCCGAAGCGCGGATCCGTCGCGTTCTCCACCACGTCGGCCGTGAAATGCGATTGGCGAAGGCCCGCAATTAAGGTCAGCCACGAAGTCAGTTTGAATTTGTCCTCGATGAAGACGCTCGCCAGCCCTCCGGTTACTCCGATCCTGGAAGGGCCAGAATTCGGGCAGCTCGTCCCGCAAGGGACAAGCACGCCGTTTTCATTCAAAGCCGAAAAGACGTTATCGAAAAGGGTGTTTTGGCGCTGAGCGAATCCGTAAACTCCTGCCTGGACATCGTTCCTCCAGAACTTCACGTCATAACTCGCCTGCAATCCTCCGTAATTGGCACTCTGGTCCATGGCGGAGGTGACCGGATAATCGTTCGCGCCGCCCTGATAGTCGGCGCTGTTGTAATGATAAAAGGGAGAAACCGTCAGCACCCTATCGGGATTGAAAGTATGGACCCAGGAGAAGGCGATGTAGCCGTCGCGCTCATGTTCGCCATCGCGCAGACCGTAACTGGGGGATTCCTGGGCCGCCAGCAACTGCTGGTTTCCGATGGAATTGGGATCCGGGTCGTATGGAATTTGGTAATAGTCTTCGCGAAGCGACGTGACCAGTCGAAGTTGGTTTTTGGAGTCGGGATTGAAAATGAGTGAAGCGAAACCGCCGTAGCCGTTTTCCGCGTCGTGATAAATCTGGGAGATCGGGGTTTCCAGTCCGTACTCGCTGCGATTTCCATTTGCGCTGAGGTAATAGGCGAATCGCTGCGTGTGCCCGCCACAGCTGATCTGGTCGTTGGTTTGATAGAAATTTCCAAGGCTTGTAACCAGATCGCATTCCTTGTCACGTTCAAAGCCTGTTCGCGGCATGATGTTAAAAATTCCATAGGTGCGGTCACCATAGTCGGCGTCGTAGCTTCCCCTTTGGACCTCCAGGTAATCGATGTCCTTGGGATCGATGGTTGGGCCGAGGTTGGCGGCGATATTGGTGTTGGGGATGGGGATGCCGTCAATCAGCCAGTCTACCTGGTGGCCTCCCCGCATGTGCAGCATGTCATGGGTCACGTAGGCGGCCGGGACGAAGTCGGTGATCATTTGCAATGCGTTGGTGCGGTCGGCGCCAGGAGTCTCCTGAATATCCTGGCGGCTTAGCAGCGCCGTGGGGGTGACCGAGTCCATCGTCGCGGTGATCTGCTCTCCGGTCACGACTGTTTTTTCCGTGACAGTAGCTAGCTCCAGTTGGAAATGCAGCACGGGGCTGGTGCTGGAGCCGACGACGAGATTCTGCTGCGCTTGTTGGAAGCCGGTCACAGTGACGGTGACCGTGTATTCGCCTAATGGCACCGTGGTGAAGTCGAATTCTCCGTCACCATTGGTTTTTTGGTGTTGCACCCAATCGGAATTCTGGGCTTTCAAATCCACCGCCGCGTCTTGAATGGGCCGGTGCTGTGGATCGTGGACAATGCCATGCACGGTCCCGAAAATCTCCGCGCCGGCAGGAGCGGAAAACCACATCGCCAAGCATGAACCGAAAGCCAAAAAAATTCCTAGACCGCTGCAAAATTTTCTGGTTTTCATTCTCTCTCTTCCGAGTTGAATTCCGAACGATGCCGGGCGGACGAATCCGCGGTCCGGCGGAATGTGCAATTGCAAAGGGATGCGTCCGGTTAGCTCGGAATAATTCGAGGAGGGGGAGTCAGGGGAATTGCGGCAACATAGGAGAAGAACTGGGATGCCAAGGCAGGAGTGGTTTCGGCGGAAGCGGGGCCGCGAAGTGCGATCGGAGTTGCCAGAACAAAAACGGCCGCCGAGACGACAGGTTTCGGCGCGGCGTCACAGGCCCGCATCGAGCAATCGGTTTGCCCGGGAGCGCCCTTGGCATCGCAGAGGCTCTTATCTTTTTGCACATCGTTCATTTGGAGATGGTGCAGCGGGCAATAGACGGTGTTGCAGCATGCCGGCAGATCGGCGCCGGAAAGCGTCTCCGCCAGGGCGGAGACGCCCGGCAAGAGGAGTGCCAAAAGGGCCGCGATGGCTGCGAGTTTGCGCACGACGATACGCAATTTTACACGTCCCGATTACCTTGACTCACGTAGCATATCTCGGTACAAGCTGCATTGACAAGCGTGGGGGCAAGTCTGGGAGTCAAGTGACCTGTCCGCCGTTTTTGGCCCAGTCAAAAGTTAGCACTCGGGGTTTTGAGGCGCCGTGCCCACGACGCTTCCATAGTGGTAGAATTCCCGGCTATGAGCACAGCCGGCGCACGGCCGCAGCTACAGATTCGGCAGGCCCAGGAAGACGACGCTTCTTCGCTGTGTGAAATTTTCAACGAAGCGGTGCAGGACCATCTGGAAACATTCGATTCCGACCCGCGCGCTGTAGACGATCAGAAGTTGCGGATCGCGGCGGCCGAACAGGAGCCGAAGCATCCGATTCTGGTTGCCGAGTTGCGCAACTGGATCGCGGGCTGGAGCGCGCTCACGCCCTACGACAACCGCATTGCGCTCGACGACATTGGCGAGGTTTATATCTACGTGCGGCGCGCCTTTCGTAGCTACGGTGTAGGGCGGCAGTTGATGCGCGCCATTCAGGAAGCCGCCGGCAGGCTTGGGTACCGGAAGCTTATCGGCAGGGTTCTGGTGCAGAACCAGGATGGATTGAATCTGTGCCGGGCGACGGGCTGGCGAGAGGTGGGCCGGCACTCCGCGCATGCCCTGCTGAAGGATGGGCTGCACGACGTGACGGTCGTGGAGTACCTGATTCTCCCTACTTTGCCGCCGCATCCGTGACCGACCCGGAATACATGCAACTGGCCATCGCGCAGGCGCAGTCTGCCGCGCTGCGCGGAGAAGTGCCCATTGGGGCGCTGGTGGTGCTGGACGACCGGATTCTCGCCGCTGCGGGCAATCGCACCATTGCGGATTGCGACCCGACCGCGCACGCGGAAATCGTGGCGCTGCGCGAGGCCGCGCGGAAGGCCGGTAATTATCGGCTCATCGGGGCGTCGTTGTACGTGACGATCGAGCCGTGCGCCATGTGCGCGGGCGCAATGGTGCAGGCGCGCGTGGCGCGCCTCGTTTACGGCGCCGACGAGCCCAAAGGCGGCGCCGTTCGCACTTGCCTGCAAGTGCTGGACGCGCCCGCGCTCAACCATCGCGTCGAGGTGGTTTCCGGCGTGCTGGCCGGGGAGGCGGCGCAATTGCTGCAGTCTTTTTTCTCGGAGCGGCGCTGACGGGATGAAGCGGGCCCTGGGATCGGAGATTTGAAATTTGGAATGAAGCAATCTTACAGATGCCTGCATCCCACTTCGGAAAAAACATGCAATTCGCGAGTCAAAAATTCGTGTTTTCCGGCGCTGAAAGCGCCGCCGGATACTAGCCCAGGGCATCGCCCTGGGTTTCGGAACCATTCGATTATCGCGCGCCATGAAAGGGCGCAGGGCCCTTCCGCCCTTTCATGGCGGACAGGAACACCCTGGACGCTGTCCCCGGGGCGTTGCCCCGGGCTGGCATCCTCCCCGCCGTTGGCGCGGGAGGGTGGCCTTGCATTCACGTCGAAAAGCCAACGTATGAGATGACTTCATGTGAAAACCGAAACGAGATTTCGAATCTGAAAATTAAGATCCCGATTGGAGATTTGGCTTTTAGATCTCAAACCATAAACTCGATATTCCGGATTTGATATTTTACGCTTCAGGCTTTTTCCCTTCGTTCATCTTCCAGAGCATCTGCCGCAGCATTCCCAGCCAAATGACCGCGTCGCGTTCGGGCAAACGCAGGCGGCGCACCAGGCGGCGAATTCGTTCGTCGGCGTCGGAGACGCGGCGGCGGTCCAGGAATCCGCTGGTCTGAAGGGCTTCGAGGAGCAGGGTGGTGATGCGCTCGAGTTCTTCGGCCGTGGCCAGTTTCGGTTGTTGCGCGGCCCGCTCCTGTTTGGAATCGCGGACGAGCTCGTACAGGCAAACGGCGGCGGCCTGCCCGAGATTCATCGAAATATTTTCCTCGCGCGTGGGGATGCGGATGAGCCAGTGGCAATGGCTGAGGGCCTCGTTGGAAAGGCCGAATTTTTCCGAGCCGAATAGCAACGCCACGGGGCCGGCACGCAGCCGCCGGCGGATCAGGCGCGCTCCGTATTCCGGGCGCCGGAGCGGGTGCTGCACGTCGCGATTGCGGACCGCCGTGGTTCCCACGACCAGCGCGCAATCCGCGACGGCCTCGGCCACGGATTTGAACCGCTCGGCGCCGGCAAGAATTTCCGAGGCGCCGACGGCGGAGCGCGCTTCGCGATAAGATGGGGCGTACGGATTAACTAGGCGGAGCGACGAAAATCCGAAATTGCTCATGGCCCGGGCGACCGCCCCGATGTTGAGCGGGTTGCGCGGGGCGACCAGGACGACGCGCAGGCGGCTGAGTTCCACGGGAGGCGGCACGGGTCCACTATTGTAAGGCATGGCGGCGATTACGCCAGCCTGAGGGAGGTTGGGGGAAAGCCGGCAGGGAAGCGTAGTTGGTATGATTCCGATTCATTCCATCGAAGGGATGAATTGGACATATGAGCCGCAGAGGACTACCATAATTCATGAATCAGAGGTCCGTAGGAAAGGGACTCCCATGCACCATAAATACGACCTGTTTGAGAAGTTCGCTGACGGCTCTTCACTTTGGCGGGCTTGCGTCGTAGGCCTGGAGGGAACGCGACGGCATATGCTTGACCTTGCCCGGCGCTCCCCGAACCAGTTCTACGCCATGCATTTAGTTACCGGCAAGATTGTTCGCCTCAATCTTCCGCAGGGTGCCTTCGATCCATCTCCCAAGATGGAAGAGCGCAGTAGGGTTACGGCAGCTTAGGGTGGAAATCAGCGCGTCGGTCGGTTCCGTCAAGCTTAAGTAACAGTGTGCATGTGACATCATTTCGTTTTTTCTTCGATAGCCATCCCACAAAAATATTGGAACGATTTCCCGCGTGCGGGGCAATACAGGACACCGATGAGCCTTCCTCCGACAGGCTCATTCAGGAGGGGCGGCCGCTCATGCGACGCCTCTCCTTTTTTGTATTCCGGCTCGCCGCCCCTAAATGCCGCACTTAAGCGCCCTCCGGGACTGAGGGTCCATTCTTTCTCATTCCTTCCGATGAGGTCGGGTGTTGGCAGAGAGAGCACACGAGCGACAACCCTGTGGACTCCTACGAAACGTTCGCATATTTTGTATGCGGCAGATGGCTTTAGAATCCTTAGACTTCCCACCCGGTCTAACGGGACAGGAGCAATCGTAATGCTCACCGCAGTGAAAGAATGTCGCTTAACCCCCCGAGAGACATTGTCCGAACCCGTGCTCGTTCGGCCCTGCGACACGCTGTATCCCGAGGAAATTTGCACCACCGCGAATGTTTCTCGCAGCGGCCTGTATTTTGTGACCCCCACCAAGCACTACTCTGTCGGAATGAATGTCCTCGTGACGCTGAATTTTGATCCGGAAGATCCGATTCATCGCGAGCAAATTGGAGACGTGGTGCGCGTGGAAGATTTGGACGAAGATAGGTGGGGCGTCGCAATCCGGATCCTCATGCACAACAACCCGGGTATTTACTCCGGCACATAGCCTTCCTCAAAAAAACTTCTGGCGCGCAACACGGCGTCACCGTTTCATCCAAGGATGAAAGTACTTGATCGCGCCTGCACCCGCGCCCGCGCCGCTCCGCGGACGACATTCGGAGCGCGGCCTTGCTGGCCGTCTCGAAATGGAGAGGCGAGCCTCCCGGTGAGCGGGGTCACGCACTCATCCCGTTGCGGCGAATACAAAAGATGGACGAGCGGCGTCGAATGATTTTCACAGGGCAGCGATTGACGCCGGGGCGCCCCGCGGGTTTCTATTGGGGCGG
>Ga0302326_10032966_pt1 | contig 10307 bp, 4 predicted proteins | sample Palsa_T0_3_FD_202264 | JGI IMG/M metagenome (GOLD analysis project Ga0302326, IMG submission 202264) | Peat permafrost microbial communities from Stordalen Mire near Abisko, Sweden - Palsa_T0_3 | ecosystem: Environmental > Terrestrial > Soil > Palsa > Peat permafrost | place: Sweden: Abisko... | reverse complement strand
GCCTGGCTATCAAGTCCGGGGTTGACATGCAGTTTTACGATTTCGACCACGAAGTATTTCAGAAGGCGCTCATCGACTGCGCTCGTGAGGGCTCACTCTCCGGCTCGGACCTGGATCGCGCGGTCAGGTCGGTACTTCGCGTGAAGTTTGCCCTGGGTCTGTTCGATCACCCTATGACTGATCCTGCGCTGCGGGCGCGAACATACCGGTCGCAGCCTCATCTCGATTTGACGCTTGAGGCGGCGCGCCAGTCCATGACACTGCTCAAGAATGATGGTCATCTTTTGCCGCTATCGAAGTCGACGAAGAGGATCGCCGTGATCGGCCCAAACGCCGATGTTGCGCGGTATGGCGACTATGAAAAGGAATCGAACGGAGTGCACATCAGTATTCTGGCGGGCATCCGCGCCTTGGTTCCTCAGGCAACCGTTGATTTCGACGCAGGCAAGGATATTGCGTCGGCCGTTGCCAAGGCCAAAGCCGCAGACGTAGTCATACTTGGCTTGGGTGAATGGCAGGGAATCTCAGGCGAAGGATTTGATCGAACCGACCTTAGCCTGCCCGGCAATCAGGAACAACTGCTGGAGGCCGTGGTTGCAGCCGGGAAACCTGCGATCCTGGTTTTGGAGAATGGCCGGCCGTTGACCATCGGCTGGGCGAAGGAGCATATCCCGGCAATCCTCGAAGCATGGTATCCAGGCGAGTTAGGAGGTAAGGCGATTGCCGAGACTCTCTTTGGCGACAACAATCCGGCAGGGCGGCTGACTATTACATTTCCTCGCAACGTGGGGCAACCGCCCGACTTTTATAACTTCGACCCATCGAGAACTCATAAGTATGTCGACGATGACGGGGCTCCGCTATTTCCATTTGGATTCGGCATGAGCTACACGTCGTTTCGGTACGACCATCTCGCGGTGCAAAGCCCGGCGCCGGGAAGCGATGGAGAGATCCTGGTAGCGGCGGATGTAACCAATGACGGAGACCGGCAAGGGGAAGAAGTGGCTCAACTGTATGTGCGAGAGGATGTCGGCAGCGTCGAAACTCCGGACCGCGCTTTGAAGGGGTTCTCTCGAATAGCTCTCAATCCCGGAGAAACGAAGAATGTAACTTTCCGTATTCCTCAGAGCCAGCTCGCTGTGTGGAACACGGAAGGCAATTGGAATGTCGAGGCGGGTAAATACACAATTTGGGTTGGCGGATCTTCACAAGCTTCATTAACCACCAAGTTTGTCCTTAGCCGGTAAAGGGAATGTGGCGTTGTGAGCGAAGTGCTATTTTTTGCTGACTAATTCCCAACGGAGAGACAAAGAAAAGAGAGATGGATGAAAACGCTTGCAGCGATGTTGGTTCTGTTTGTCTTGATGACTGGCGGGATCTTTGCCCAGGTAAATCGCCAGAAAGAGCCGGTTGACTACGTAGCCCCTAACATCGGAGGAATCGGCCAACTGCTCACGGCGACTGTTCCCTATGTCCAACGTCCTCATGGCATGGCGCGGCTGGCGCCGATCACGACTCCCGGGATCACTGATAGGTATCTCGCCGACAGAATATTCGGCTTCCCGGTCGGAGCCGCGACATTGATGGCTTCGGATGGCGAAGTTGGGACCGGCCCTGAAACATACGCGTCGGATTTTGACCACGACTTTGAAACCGCGACCCCGTACTACTACCAAGCAGATTTGCAGACCTGGGGAATCAAATCGGAGTTCACTGCGGCTGAGCAGGCAGCGTATTACCGGTTTACATTTCCGGCCAGTTCTCACGCGCACCTGACCCTCTATGAAGGAGAAGACGCCAAACTCGAAGTCATCGGAGAAGACACGGTACAAGGCAGTCAGAGAATTGTCGGTACCGTCGGGAAAACGTCGGACACGGACAAACAAACTCGAGAGTATTTTTACGCGAAGTTCTCCCGGCCGCTCAACTCCTATCAGACCTGGAAGGGAAACGATCTGTCCCATGCCGCTGAACAGACCGGCGACAATGTCGGAATTGTCACCGGCATCGCCACGACAGCAGGAGAACAGATTGAAGTGCGAGTCGGAATCTCCTACATCAGTACGGAACAGGCTCGCAAAAATCTGGAGCGCGAGATTCCCAGGTGGACATTTGATCGGGTGAAGTTGCAAACCCGTGCGGCCTGGAACAGCGCGTTGACAGGTATTGAAGTAACAGGAGGAACGGAGCGCCAACGCACCATTTTCTACACATCGCTCTATCGGTCGCTTGGCCGCATGACCGACATTACCGAGGATGGCAAATACTTCAGTGGCTACGATCACGCAGTGCACGATGCGGAGGGGCATGACTTCTATATTGATGACGGTCTTTGGGATACGTACCGCTCGCTTCACCCGCTACAGCTTCTGTTGAACGCAAAGCAGCAGGAGGATATGGTCCGCTCGTACGTGCGCATGTATGAACAAAGCGGCTGGCTTCCGTCGTTTCCTTCTGTCGCCGGAGACCAGGCCGTCATGATTGGCCACCACGCCGCTCCTTTCATTCTCGATGTCTATGCGAAAGGTTACCGGGACTTCGATGTTGAGAAAGCGTACTCAGCCATTCGAAAGAACGCCACAGAAGCGACCATGCTTCCCTGGAATCGTGGACCGCTGACAAGTCTCGATCATGTGTACTTCGAGAAGGGTTTCTTCCCGGCACTGGGTTGGGGGCAGAACGAAACAGTGCCAGAGGTGACGCCCGAGCGCAGGCAGGCAGTCTCAGTCACGATAGAAAACAGCTATGACGATTGGTGTGCTGCACAATTGGCGCGCGCGATTGGGAACCAGAAGGATGCTGAGTACTTTGCGAAACTGGCACACAACTATCAAAATGTGTTCAACACAAAAACTGGTTTCATGGCCCCCAAAGACGCAGACGGGCATTGGGTGGGCCATTTTGATCCGAAGTTAGGTGGTGGGCAAGGCGGGCGAGATTACTTCACTGAGGTCGATTCCTGGTTGTATACGTTTGGCGTTCAATATGATGTGGCGGGAACCATTAACCTCATGGGTGGCCGGGATGCATTCAACGCGAAACTGGACCGCCTGTTCGTAGAGCAGTATGGCACCTCTAAATACCAATTCCTTAACCAGTTCCCAGATGCCACCGGGCTGGTGGGACTTTATGCGCAAGGCAACGAGCCAAGCTTTCATATTCCCTATCTCTACGACTTTTCTGGCCAGCCCTGGAAAACGCAGCGGCGGGTAAGACAACTGATGGATGTCTGGTATGGAGACGGACCACTGGGCGTTCCGGGCGATGACGATGGCGGCGAGACTTCGTCCTGGTATGTTCTGAGCGCCCTTGGGTTCTATCCGGTATGTCCTGGAAGTCCAGACTATGAAATCGGAAGTCCGCTCTTTGCCAGGAGCATAATTCGCCTGGGCAACGGGAAACTTTTTACGATATTAGCGAACAACGTCACGGCTCGAAACAAGTTCATCCAGTCAGCACGGTTGAACGGCAAGTCCCTCAACCGAGCTTGGTTTCCGCATTCGGCCATCGCGAACGGCGGAGAGTTGATTCTGGAAATGGGAGACAAGCCAAATACTGGATGGGGCAGCGCGCCAGAGAATGCTCCACCGTCGATGAGCGAGGAACGCAATGGTGCGGTCGCGGCGGAGTAGCTGAAATTGCCACATTGCGAAGACATTTTCATTCGCGCAGACCAGAGGAATACCAATGACGTTTGATGACAAGAGCATTTCTTCGCGACGGAGAATTCTCTCCATGGGTGCTGCGGCTGGTTTGATTGGCGTCATGGGCGCGCCAGGTGTTGCTTATGGAGCCGTGCATGATCATGAAGTCGCGCCGGCTCAACTGAGCGTCAGGAATTTCGGCGCAGCAGGGGACGCGGCCACCGACGATACCGCCGCTTTCCAGCGCGCGCTCGATGCTGCGCACACATCCGGAGGCGGAGTAGTTTACGTGCCGCCTGGACGGTACCTCTTCAAAGGCGTGCTCGAGATACCCGACGGGGTAGGGCTTCGCGGGTCCTTTCAATGCGTGCCATCGCATAGTGGGATTCGCGACCATGGCCAGCCAAAGCCGGGAGATGACGGGAGCGCTCTCTTCGTTACCACGGGCCGGGGCAGCGAAGATGGAAAGCCGTTTCTTACGCTGAACACAAACAGCACCGTCAGCGGTCTGACCTTTTACTATCCTGAGCAGGTTTTAGAAGAAAATCCCATTCCGTATCCGTGGACCATTGCTATGCGTGGCAAGAACCCGGCGGCTTTCGATCTGGAACTATTGAATCCTTACCAGGGCATCGATGCAAGCCAAAACGAGCGTCACAACATTCGCAATGTTACGGGGCAACCGCTGCGGCGCGGAATCTGGGTGGATGCAATCTACGACATCGGCCGTATCGAGAATGTTCACTTCAATCCCTGGTGGAATTCACACAGCAAGGTCTATCAATGGCAAACTGCCAATGGCGAGGCCTTTATCTTTGGCCGTGCGGATTGGGAGTATGTTCTGAACACCTTCTGCTATGGGTATCACGTCGGGTACAAATTCGTAGAATCCTCGACCGGTGCCTGCAACGGAAACTTTCTGGGAATCGGCGCGGATGATTGCAACCGTGCCCTTCTGGTAGAGCAATCCGCACCTTATGGCATTCTTATCGCCAACGGAGAGTTCACTTCATTTCATGGTGACGACCCGACGATGCTCGAAGTTCACAATACCAACACCGGAGTCGTTCGCATCAGCAACAGCGCGTTTTGGGGTCCGTGCAATCAGATCGCCAAGATCGGCGGGCAGGGAACTGTGGGCTTTAGCGACTGCACATTCGTGGAGTGGAGCAACGCGGGAGACCGCGCCGCTATCCAGGCGTCCTCTGGCAGTCTGCTTGTGCGGGGATGTGAATTCCGTCAGAGAAACCGGCACATTTTTCTTGGACAATCGATCGACCGCGCGGTTATTACAGGGAATCTGTTCGAGGGTCCAGCGCAGATCGAGAATGCCTCACCAATGGCCGTGCAGATAGGGTTGAATTCTTCATCGCTGTGATTAGGATCGCCGGGAATCTCCAAGATCGTATCCGCGCGGTGAACCAGGACGATCGCAGCTGAGCGCGGAAGTAACCTGTGCCTTGCCAAAACAGAGATCTGCCTTCGAATCAGGCAGAATAAGCGTGATTCTTCGCTGCGTAAGAACAGTCTGACGCTGCTCGTTGGTGAACGTTACAGAATCTAGTTCACCGTGGGCCGCCGAATGGCAGTGATTCGCTACGAGCCCTGCAACAGGAATCGGGCAGCCCAGGCGCGAGGCGAGGACTGGGTGATTCCCCAGTCCTCGGCCCACTGTGTGGTTGGCCCGTGGTCTATGCGCTCTGTTATTCGGGCGTATAGGTGGCCGTGGCTACTTCACTCTTTGCGTCTCCGGTGGCGAAGGCGATTGCCTGGATGGTCTCCGTCCCAGTCAACACGAGCGTCCTGGTATGGAGCGTCGATTTTGTGGTTGGGATGGTTCCGTCGGTGGTGTAGCGGATGGTAGCGGTTGGATCGGCATCGGAGATGGCGACCTCCTGGCCTGGCGCGTAGCTGCCCGAGGCGGGGCTCAAGACAGGGGTTGGAGCGTCGGAGATTACGGAGTACGATGCCTGGACGATTGCACTCGGCGTGGAGCCGCTGGCTGATGCGAAAGCCTCGACGGTCGTGTAGCCTGCGGGGATTGTGATCGGGCCCGTGTACAAACTTGGGGCCGAACCGCCTACGGTGTAATAGATGGTTGCGTTGGGGTTCGTGTCTTTGAGAGTCACCATGACCGAACCAGTGTACTTGCCGGCTGCCGGCGAAAACGCTGGAGCCGCCACAACGGACTCGCCGGTCGGCGGCGGGACGATCGCTTCTTTCACACTTTTGCTGGTGCTGGAGGAGAAAGTCGAGCTGCCCCCATAGGCGGCCTCGATGATGTGCGAACCCTCGGAAAGGCTGTACGTTGTCCAGGTGGCCTCGCCGTCGTTCAATGGCACGGCCGGCACCGCGTCGCCGTCCACGCTGAATGTCACGTTGCCGGTCGGCAGGCTGGTGGCGTCTGCGGCTGCAACCGTCGCGGTGAAAGTAATCCACTGACCGCGAGATTGCGGGTTGGCGCTGGCAGACAACGTGGCAATCGAGTCACGTTGCCGGACTCTCATCCCTGCCAGGCTGCACGGTGCAGAGTGGTTGGTCGTCGATCCGCCAGCAACCAGAATTCGTAGCCGTAACTGGATGGTTCGCCGGGTTCGCGAGGGCCGAATGATTCAACGATAAAGATAGCTGCTGTTGCTCTAGTGCAGACGGTGCGTCCTTATCGAGCGGTCGTGGAATGATCGATGCAATGACAATTGCGGAACCGTCTACAGACAGAAGATATTTAGCTAATTAAGTCGCAGAACGTCGAGGTTCTTGAAGGCCAGGTCGAGAAGAGCTTTTCCGGCTGGAGTGCACGGGTCTGCTTGTACCAGTTTCTCTCGCATCGCTGCCACAAGCGCTGCTGAGTACTCGATCAGTGGTTAGCCGATCTTTTGTCCGGAGAGATTGTTAGTGTAGCGTTAAATCTCTCGAAGTATGTTCACAATCTGCTCGAGACCAGTCTGCCTCCTTCCCCGCGCCATTCAAGCCTCCTCTCTTATCAGTTCGTCACTTGCCCACTGCTTCGAGACTCGTCGGCCTCCCAAATTTACGCGTCCTTCATAAAATGCAACGAGCTTTAGGGTATACCCAAGTCAGCATCAGCCAATTCATTTTGAAAAACGGCCAAGTCACACTGCCGCGCTCGGCTGAGTCTTCAAGAAAAGTTTTTGCATAGGTGGTTGGGAAACCTCGTTCATATTCGTCTTCTTTCAGGGTGTCTTAGGCTCCCCCTCCTATTCGCCTTGAGAACCAACAGGCCATAACGGGTTGAACCTCATCTTCGAAGAGGTTCACGGCGAGCTCCCGATTTGTCGAGCTGCTGACTCTTGCGGATGCGCATGAAGCGTTCTCGGAAAGGTATGTCCATCGGTTTGAAAGCACAACATTTGATCGACTGCCTCCGAGAGTGCTCAGAGAATTCTCGAAACCTGCATGTTCGAGTAACGGTCCGTTCACAACTGCTGTGGAAGATGGTCACGTTGTGCGTGTTCCCTTCCCTGGTAAGGGATCGCACGAGCTAACGTGTCAATGCAGAACAAGGGACTGGGTTCTCCACGCCCTTCCGTGGAAGCGAATACCAGATATCTAGTGCGCCTGGAGAAAGGAACCGTGGCTCAATTGATGGAGATCGAAAGTATTCACTGGCCGGAGATCGAAAGTTACCCACCCGGAAGCGCGATTTCCTATCCGGCGCTGGAAGTTAGCGCAGGGGGTGCCATCGATGGGTCTGATTGGCAATCGATCACCCTGAAGATGTATGGCGCATTGAGTCTTACTCTGTGCCGATATCTTCGCGGTCTGGGGCTCGCCGTCGATGCGGCTGAGGATGTCGCACAGGAAACCTTTCTACGCCTGGCGGGATGCCTTCGAGAAGGCGGCAAGATCAGCAACATGCAAGCTTGGATATTTCAAGTGGCCCACAATCTGTCGATGGACATCCATCGCGCTCATCGGCGAAGCCGAATTGACTTCGCAACGGACCGCGAGCCGGAACAGGAGCCGGCTGATCCGAGTGCCAATCCCGAATGGGCCTATTTGCAAAAGGAGAGAACCAGGCAACTGCGCCTCGCCATGGCCCGACTCACTCCGCGCCAGTTTCGAAGCGTCCAGCTGCGGGTGGAAGGGCTGCGATATCGCGAGATCGCATTGGCTTTAGGTGTCAGTGAACAACGCGCGATTCACTTGGTCAAGCGCGCGGTCGTGCGCTTGGTGGAAGCGCAATGAGCTCTTGGATAGGTGCAGTGAAGGTCGGTCCTCACCAGGAGAGACCGTAGCCAAGCATTGACAACCGAGCACCCGATTACAGCTGGCACTAGAGGAAGTTGATGGAACTGCTGAAACCCCTTGGACAATTGTTACAGCTGGTGCAACCCCGCAGTTCCGCAGGGTTACAGAAGGCAGGTATCGTTGCGCTGTTTCTTGGGGGAATCCTGGCAGGCCTCTCCGGCTGTGGTAGTAGCGTGAACACGGCGGCAGGCCCGATCGTGATCACAATCGGCAGCGGGTCGTCCGCAATCGTTCCCAAATCGCTGGAACTGAATGCGAAGGCGTCGGTCTCCATGACTCCATCTCAAGACGCGATCGGCGCAGGAGTTGATTGGACGGCAACGTGCGGTGGAAGCCCGATCACGGGGTCACTAACTGGAGGTGCCTGCGGGACATTTTCTCCGACGCATACCGCGAGTGGAGTGTCGTCGCTATATACGGCGCCGTCCAACCTGCCAATCGGCAATAACGTCACCATCACCGCTTCCGTGACGAGCGATCCTTCAGCAACCAGCAACCTGACTCTGCCGATCGTTGCGCCTTCGATCTCGATTTCATTCGCTGCAAACTCCGCCACTTCGATCGCCGTGGGGGGGCAGGTCGTTTATTCCGTGGTTGCGGCAAACGACAGCACCAATGCCGGCGTGACCTGGTCGGCATCCTGCGGATCCACCGCATCCGGGGCTTGCGGAACGTTTACCCCAAGCGGCGCGGTTTCGACCGTATATAACGCCCCCTCGACGTCGCCCGCGTCGCCGGTCACCATCACCGCAACTTCAGTTGCCGATCCCACCGTGACCGCCAGTATATCGGTGACCATCACCACCCCACCCGTGGTCGCAATCAGTGTTTCTCCTTCGGCTTTCACGGTGGGCGCGGCAGTCTCCGGAGAAACCGCAGATCTAATTGCAACGGTCAGTAACGATAGTTCAAACATGGGTGTCGACTGGACCGTCAAGTGCACGAGCCCATTGGGTAACTGCGGCAGAGTCACCCCATTGCATACGAGCAGTGGACAAGCGGCCGCTTACCTGTCGCCGCCTGTGATTCCTACCGGCGCCACGGTCAATGTGACGGCAACGTCGACCGCCACTGAAACCCTGAGCCAGCCGCAAAGCGCTGTTGCGGTCGGCACCATCATTAGCACAAAAACGATTTCTGTGAGTGTGAGCGCTCCATCGAGCCTCACAATTCTTGGCGGCACAACACTTACAGCAACGGTGACTGATGACCCATCGAACGCCGGCGTAACGTGGTCAGTGACCTGCGGCAGCGCGGGTAACTGCGGAACCATCAGTCATCCCGGAGGGAGCGCAGGAAGCTATACGGCGACGTATAACGCTCCATCCGCGATTCCAGCCGGAGGTAGCGTGACTATCGCCGCGACGCCGATTGCGCAATCCCCCGCTGGAAACCCTGGATTAGCTGGAATCGCAATCACGGCGATTGCACCCACTGTTTCAGTGCTGCAAGCCCCTCCCGCCACCATGAGCGCGAACACACAGGCAACGATTACCGCCGCGGTTTTGAACCAGACAGCGCCGCCCAGCGGAATCACGTGGACCGTGCAGTGCAGTCCGCAGACCGCACTCGGGACATGCGGATACGTTACGCCCTATCAAACGGCAAGCGGCGTCCCGGCAATCTATACTGCTCCTCCGACTCCGCCCTCCGGTCCGGTCACCCTCGTTGCTTCGGCCTCGTCCACATGCAGCGTTGGAGGCTGCAGCGCTTCATCCTCGTCGGCGGTTACGATCGTTGCTTCCACCGCGCTGACGGTGGGCTTTCTTCCAGGCCCGCCAACCCAGCTTCAGCAGGCAACGTCAGTAAATCTGACAGCTGCAGTGGCGAACGACTCGACCAATGTCGGCGTCGACTGGCAAGTGTGCGCGAGCGGATGCGGGTTCTTTACTACTACACCCGAGATTCCTGCTCCGGCGCAGACGCCGAATGCTCAGCCAACTCCGGCGGTGACAGCAACCAGTGTCAAGGGCTGGCCAAATGCAGTTCCAATTCTTTATACGGCCCCGGCAAATCCGCCCTCGGGTGGATCAATCACCATCTCCGCGGCGGCCGATGCAAACAATTCGATATCCGCCGTGGCATCCGTGACTATCACCGCCAACGGCACATGCCCGTTGCTTCAAGGGTCAGTTCAGGCTGGAAGTTTGCCGGTTGTCAGTGCGCAGGTTGGCCTGTATGCAGCGGGCACGTCGGGATATGGCTCGGCATCGACGCTTGTCTCGCCTCCTGGGCAGAACGCATTTGCGGTCACTGACAAGAGCGGGAAATTCGCGATCTCCGCTGGATATAGCTGTCCCTCTTCCAACAGTCAGATGTATTTGGTAGCTATCGGAGGTCAACCAGGGGATAGCACGCAGAATCCGAATCTGGCGTTTATGACGGCTCTGG
>Ga0302326_10032965_pt1 | contig 10307 bp, 8 predicted proteins | sample Palsa_T0_3_FD_202264 | JGI IMG/M metagenome (GOLD analysis project Ga0302326, IMG submission 202264) | Peat permafrost microbial communities from Stordalen Mire near Abisko, Sweden - Palsa_T0_3 | ecosystem: Environmental > Terrestrial > Soil > Palsa > Peat permafrost | place: Sweden: Abisko... | reverse complement strand
AGAGGCCAAATGAAGAACCACCTGAAGACGCTGGCGACGCTGGCGCTTGTCTCGGCAATGTCTGCCGGACTGGCACAGACTACCGCGTCCGGTACCACTTCAACGATCCACAAACGCACGACGACCCGCAAGCCCCTTGTTCCTAAAAAGCCTTCGGTTGAGAGCCAGATTCAATCGTTGCGCGATGACATGCAGAACCAGCAGGGCCAGATTCAGCAATTGAGGCAGCAACTGAGCGATCGCGACCAGCAATTGCAGCAAGCGCAGCAGGCAGCGGCGGCAGCACAAGCCGCGGCCGTTCAGGCGCAACAACAAGCTGCTCAGCAGTCGACGACGCTCACCGAGAACACCCAGGCAGTCTCCAACCTGCAGGGCGCCGTGTCCGACCTGAAGACCAACAACGTCTCTTTGGCCTCCACCGTCCAGGAGCAGCAGGCCAAGGTAGAGAAGCAGATCTCGAACCCCGACGCAATTCACTTTAAGGGGGTCACGCTCTCCCCCACGGGCAGCTTCCTGGCCGCGGAAACGGTGTGGCGGCAAAAGGCAACAGGCGGTGACATTAACACCCAGTTCACCGGTGTTCCGCTCAACTACGCCAACGCGGCTAATTATTCCGAGTTCTATGGATCCGGCCGCCAATCGCGCGTTGCCCTCTTAGCCACAGGCACGGCGAGCCCCAACCTGACGGTCGGTGGATATTACGAGGCTGATTGGTTGAGCGCCGGCGTAACCTCCAACAACAATCAGAGCAACAGCTATACCCTGCGGCAGCGGCAACTTTGGGCGCAAGCGCACTGGGGAACCTTGACCTTTACCGGTGGCCAGATGTGGTCGCTGGTAACCGAAACCACCAGGTTGACGCAAAACCGGTCCGAGATCCTACCCCAGACCATCGACTCACAGTACGCTGCCGGGTTCGCCTGGGAGCGCCAATATGGATTTCGCGTAAGCAAGGACTTCGGCACCAATATGTCCATTGCAGTGGCTGCCGAAAATCCGCAGACGCTCAACGTTGCCGGGCATAATCTTCCCACCAATTTCATCATCGGTTCGGCCGGCAACGCCGGCGGTCTTTATAACTCCGCCGGGACGTCGGCAGCCAACACGAACGTAGCGCAATACTCCGCCAACCTTGCTCCAGACCTGCTGGCAAAAGTTGTCTACGAGTCGCCCAAGTTCGGCCACTATGAACTCTTTGGCATAGCCAGCTTTTTCCGCGACCGCGTCTTCCCGCATGACACCGGGAGCACACCTTCCGCGGTTGGTGCGTATAACGACAGCACCGTCGGGGGAGCCATCGGTGGCGGCTTTCGCGTACCGACACTGCAAAAGCACTTGGACGTCGGCCTGAAAGGGCTCTGGGGTGACGGCACCGGCCGCTACGGCAGCAGCACCATCGCTGACCTGACCGTACGGCCGGACGGCCAGTTGGCTCTCATCCACAACTTCTCCGCCATCGGTACTCTGGACTTCCATGTAACCCCGCGGTTCGATGTTTACGCGAACTACGGTGGCGACTACGTGGGACGCCGCTACTTCCAGACCAGCCCCACCAGCTCGGTCGGGTACGGTGCATACACCAACGTGGAAACCGGTTGCAACACCGAGCCGGTTCCGGGCACAACAATTACGGGCTACTCGCCAGCCTCACCGAGTACCAATTGCACCGCGGACACCAAGGATGTACAGGAGTTCACCGCAGGCTATTGGTACAACTTCTACAGCGGTCCGGCTGGACGTCTGCGGCAGGGATTCCAGTACGCTTACTTCCAGCGCAATATCTGGTCTGGCATCGGCGTCACTCCCAAGGGAACCGACAACATGTTCTGGACTTCCTTGCGGTACTACCTGCCGTAGGCGAAACCCACCTGCAAGCAGTAAAGAGGGCGCCCTTTATGGGCGCCCTTCTTGTTTACACTCAATGCTGAGGCACTCATGGCAAAACCCATCGTCGGTCTGCATCACGTAACAGCGATTGCTTCGGATCCGCAGCGCAATCTCGACTTCTACACCGAGGTGCTGGGGCTTCGTTTCGTCAAACGCACCATCAACTTCGACGATCCCGGAACCTACCACTTCTACTTTGGCGATGATGCCGGTTCGCCGGGAACCATCCTCACCTTCTTTCCCTGGCCGCGTGCCAGCCGTGGAAGCCTCGGTGTCGGCGAAACATCGGCCACTGCCTTCAGCGTTCCTCGCTCGTCGCTCGAGTTCTGGGAAGAGCGCTTGCTGGGTGCGGGCATTCCGGCAGAGCGCACTGGCGAGCGCTTCGAAGAAGAGGTCCTCGGCTTTGCCGACCCCGACGGCATGCGGCTGGAGATTGTCGGCCACGCGGACGCAGGAGAAGCAAAAGCTCCGCGAACCGGCGACGTCAGTGCCGAACACGCGATTCGTGGCTTCTTCGGAGTGACGCTCTGCGAGGGCGGCTACGAGAAGACGGTAGCCGTGTTGGCCACCATGGGCTTCCGCAAGATCGGCGAGCACGGCACCCGCTTCCGCTTTGCCGCGGAGGGGAGCGCGCTGGGCAACCACATCGATGTGCTGGTTCAGCCCCAATTGACCTACGGCCGCATGGGCGCAGGCAGCGTGCACCACATTGCATTTCGTGCGGCCGACGATGCGTCACAGCTCGAATGGCGCAAGGTGCTGGTGGCCAGTTCCCTCGACGTGACCCCGGTGCTCGACCGCACTTATTTTCATTCCATCTATTTTCGCGAGCCGGGCGGTGTCTTGTTCGAACTGGCTACCGATCCCCCGGGCTTCGCCCTTGATGAGCCCATCGAGTCGCTCGGTGAATCACTAAAACTGCCGCCGTGGCTTGAGCCGCAGCGTTCCCGGGTGGAGCGCATGTTGCCGCCAATTACCCTGCGCAAAAGGAGATAGAACTGGAAAAATGATGACCGACCCCCATCGCGGACAACCCGTACGAACCTTGGGTGCGAAGCTCGGGCAGGCCGCCGCAGCCGTGATTCTGCTGCACGGCCGGGGCGCCTCAGCAGAAGACATACTTGGCCTCGCGACGGAGATGTACGACGAGCGCATCGCCTATCTCGCGCCGCAGGCCGCAGGCCATAGCTGGTACCCCTACTCGTTTCTGGCGCCGATCAAGGAAAACGAGCCCTGGTTATCGTCGGCTCTGGCCAAAGTAGGAGCCACGATCCAGTCGGCCCTGGAAGCGGGCGTGGCGCACGAGCACATCTTCCTCTGTGGCTTCTCCCAGGGCGCCTGTCTTTCTACGGAATTTGCCGCCCGGCATCCCGCTCGCTATGGCGGCGTCGTTGCTTTTACCGGCGGCCTGATCGGCCCACCGGATGCCGACCTGCATCATGCCGGCGATCTCGCGGGCATGCCCGCGCTGTTTAGTTCCGGAGATCCCGACCCGCACGTGCCCTGGAGCCGTGTACTGGCCTCGGCCGAGCAATACACCGCCATGGGCGCGGACGTACACGTCCAGCGCTACCCGGGCCGTCCCCACACCGTACTTCCCCAGGAAATAAAATCTGCTCGTGAGCTGATCTTCCGCGGGCTTTAGAATGAGTGCCCATGACCGCACTCCGTTTAATGCTGCTCCTGCCTCTTGCTTTCTTGCCTGCGCTGGCCGCCCACGCGCAGGCGCAACACGCCATGGTGGTCAGCATCCATCACCTCGCCAGCGATGCAGGGTTGCAGATGCTGCAGGCGGGAGGAAACGCGGTGGATGCCGCGGTCGCCACCGGCTTCGCACTGGCGGTCGTCTACCCCGACGCAGGCAATCTGGGTGGAGGCGGGTTCATGATGCTGCGCCTGGCTAACGGCGAGTCGCACTTCCTTGACTTCCGCGAAGAGGCGCCCCTGGAGGCCACCGCCAACATGTATCTCGACAGCAGCGGGAAAGTCATTCCCGAGGCGTCGACGGTAGGCTATCGGTCCGTCGCCGTGCCTGGCACGGTTGCCGGCATGGTCGAGGCGCAGCGGCGCTTTGGCAAGCTTTCTCTTGCGCAAGTGATGGCTCCAGCCATCCAGTTTGCGGACAAAGGCTATGTTCTCGGCCGCGAAGAAGCCGAAATGCTGCACAGTCCCCTGCTCTCCCGCTTTCCCGAATCGCGGCGTATTTTCCAACGCAACGGCAACTTCTACCAGGCGGGCGAGGTCTTCCGGCAGCCGGAGCTGGCGCGCACCCTGACCCAAATCGAGCGGGATCCGGGGAGTTTCTACCACGGCGCCTTGGCCGGCGAACTGGCCCAGGCGATCCAGAAATACGGCGGTCTGGTCAGGAAGAAAGATCTGGCTATTTATCAAGTCAAGGACCGCCAGCCACTCACCGGCAGTTACCGCCAGTACGAGATTGTTGCCCCGCCTCCGCCGTCTTCCGGCGGGATCGCCTTACTGGAGACTTTGAATATCCTGGAGGGCTTCGACCTGGCCTCCCTGGGCGACCGGACCCCGCAATCCATGCACCTCATCCTCGAGGCCTTCCGGCGGTCATTCTATGACCGTACATCGTTCCTGGGCGATCCCGATTTTCAGTCCATGCCCACCACGCAGCTCATCGACAAGAAGTACGCCGTCGAGTGGCGCAAGAGCATCAGCGTGACGGCGGCGACTCCATCGAGCACGTTAGCCCGGCCTCCGGGCTATCTGCCAGCCGCGGAACCAAAGCAGACGACTCACTACTCGGTTCTCGATGCGGCGGGCAATGCAGTGTCGGTCACCTATACCCTAAACAACTCCTTCGGCTCCGGAGCAACGGCGGAAGGGCTGGGTTTCATACTGAATGACGAGATGGACGACTTCACTTCGAAGATAGGTGCGCCGAACATGTTCGGGCTGATTCAGGGCTCGGCCAATGCGATCGGCCCCAGGAAGCGTCCCCTTTCAAGCATGACGCCCATCATCGTGCTCGAGAACCATAAAGTGCGTTTTGTGATCGGCTCTCCTGGCGGGCCCCGTATCATCACCACAGTCATCAACATCCTGTTGAGCGCGTCCGATGGCGGCTTGAACATTCAGCAAGCGGTAGACGCTCCCCGCTTCCACCAGCAATACCTCCCGGACGTCGTCTATGTCGAACCGGGCTTTCCGGCGCAGACTTTGCAGGCGCTCAAGACGATGGGTTACACCATCAAGGGTGGAGACGGCGGAGATCATTACTGGAGCGACGGAGAGTGCATCGCCGTCGACCCAAAGACCGGCCTGATTGAAGGCGGCCAGGACAAACGTCACACCTTTGGCAAAGCCGCCGGGTACTAGAGTAGTTTCGCAATTACTGTGGACTCAAAAAGATCGCGAGGTGTGGTTTTCCTTGGGAGAAAACCACGTAAAGGCCGGTCGCTTCGGTCTACACCAATTGCGAAACCGCTCCAAGGTTTTCAAAGCCCTCCCCACCCGGTAAAGTAGAGGGCATGCAGATACGCTTTGCATTCGGTCGCCACGGACTCGATCTGACCCTGCCAGATGGGCCCAACTACGAGGTAATTGAGAGCCGCTCCGCATCCGCTCTGCCTGATGTTCAGAAGGCACTCGACCAGGCACTCGACCATCCCATAGGCAGCAAGCCACTGACAGAACTCGCCGCCGACAAAAAGACCGCGGCCATCTCCGTTTGCGATATCACCCGCCCTGCGCCGAACTGGCTGACCCTTCCACCCCTGCTTCGCAGGCTGCACGATGCGGGCATTCCGGTCGACGGCGTAACCATCCTGATCGCCACTGGACTGCATCGCGAAGCTACCCCCAGTGAGATCAATGCAATCCTCGGGCCGGAGATCGCAGCCAAATATCGCGTGGTCAATCATGACGCGCGGGTGCTGGCGCAACATCGCGCGCTGGGAACGACCCGCCGTGGCATTCCGGTCTACATCGACGAAAGGTTCATGGCTGCCGACCTGCACATCACTCTGGGATTTATCGAGCAGCACCTGATGCTTGGTTTCTCCGGCGGCCGCAAGCTGATCGCTCCCGGGCTGGCGGCCCAGGAAACCATCAAAGTCATCCATTCGCCGATGTTTATGCGCGAGCCAATGGCGGTGGAGGGCTCCATCACCGATAACCCCCTTCATGGCCAGTTGCTGGAAATTGCCAGGATGGCCCGTCACGACTTCATGCTGGACGTAACCCTAACCCAAAGCCGCGAAGTCTCGGGGATCTTCGCCGGTGATCCGGTAGAGGCGCATGCGGCCGGGGTCCAATTCCTGCGCACGACCTCGCTCGAAAAGCTCTCTGGGCTGGCGGATGCGGTCGTCACCAGCGCTGCCGGCCATCCCCTGGACCTGACCTTTTACCAGACCATCAAGGGCCTCACAGCCGCCCAGCATATCGCCAAGCCCGGAGGAAGGATCCTGGTTTTGGGAGAGTGCGCCGAGGGCGTGGGCTCGCCCGAGTTTGCCGCAAAGGTCGCGAGCTTTACCAGTTATGACAGCTTCCTCGACGAGATCGGGAACGCTGAGGTCGAGGTAGACCAGTGGCAACTGGAAAAACTGGCCCTCGCTGGCCAAAAATACGAGCTCTTCTTCTACCTGCCAGGACTACCGAAGGAGAAGCTGGGGAATTTGGCATCCCGCTGCTTTGCCAGCCCGGAAGCCGCTGTGGCCGCTGTTCTCGACGGCCTCCCCGCCGGTGCCCGGGTGGCGCTGGTGCCGGAAGGCCCCTACGTGTTCGCCCGTGCGGACGAAGAAGTTCCCGAAATGGTAGTTTAGGAGGTTCCGCCGGTCTAGTATCGGTGCTACTGGATATACGTGGTAAGATGTATATCCAGGGGGGATCTATGCAGGTGTCGAAGTGGGGAAATAGTCTTGGCATCCGATTGCCAGCCGCGGTCGTTGAGGCTTTAAAACTCAAGGACGGCGATCAGATCGAAGTGAGGGTAGCCGGCCCTCGGGAGTTCGAGATCAGTCGCGACTCCAGTCGAGAGGAAGCAATGGACCGGCTGAGAAAACTTCGGCGTCCGCTTCCCCCAGGCTTTACGTTCGACCGGATTGCTGCCACTGAGCGATAGATCATTCTTCGACACCACAATTCTGATCTATACCATTTCGCTGGGAGATCCCCGCGCCTTGATCGCGGAGAAGCTCCTAGCAAAGGGCGGGTATATCAGTGTGCAGGTGCTGAACGAGTTTGCATCGGTAGGCCGGCGCAAACTCAACATGTCCTGGAAAGAAATCAGCGACGCGTTGGCCGCCGCTCGTGCGCTATGCGAGCCTGTTGCTCCTATCTCACTCAAAACCCACGAAACTGCGCTGGAGATCGCAGCGCACTTCGGGTATCGCATCTATGACGCAATGATTGTCGCAGCGGCGCTGGAGGCCAATTGCACCATCCTCTACACCGAAGATCTGCAAAACGGCCAGAAAATCGGAGCGCTGACGATTCGCAATCCATTTGCGATCCGTTGAAATAGCTCAAGGTTGTTTTCCCACTTCCCCGCTCTTTCCATGCCACCGGGCCAGATGTTCCTTGTGCGTCCGCAGGTACGCGCCGGGGGCGAACTTGGCGTCATAAAAATCCAAGTCCAGATGGTGAGCCTGCAAATACATCAGGATATACACCGACGGGACGGTGGCAGGAAATTTGCCGAATGTCTCGTACATATACTGCGCTTGCAACGCGACGCACTCGCGAAAGCGAGCATCGTGAAATAGCGCGCTGCTGCGGACGCGTGGACTTTCGTTCCACGGTCCGGGGGTTCCCGCGTGGAATGGACCGCCCACTCCAAATTTGCGTTCGATGAGGGCGTCCGTTGCCGCATACATGTCCGCATAATGGGGCGGGCAGAAGGCGGTGAAGACGCCATCGCGTCCGGTCGGGTTTGGCAGCGGCCATCGCGGATCCTTGTCATAGCGGAAGCCTAGTCCAGGAACGTCTGGATCCCCGGTCGCGCCTAGAATAGCGATGCGATCGATTCCGTCAAAACTCCACCCGCCCAAGCCCAATGCCTGTAGCAGCAACTGACCATTGAAAGACGAGATAGCCAGTTCGGCGGATAACTCCGCCAGAGAATACTGGTCGAGAAAGGACAGAGGATAGGGATTCTGCAAATCGACGATGTCCCCAAACTTTTCAATTCCGGGAATTTGACGGGCGTTCAGGTCGTCGTAAATGCAAAAGCCGTTCTGAACGTAGAACATCAGGTTCAAAAGCGTATGTTGCGCAAGATCGCCGACCGGGAAAGCAAGCAGCGATCCGGGCGCGTTGGCGACCCAGGTGTTGTGCCCTTCCATGTAAGGTTCATGGCGCGGAAGATAGATTCGCTTTTCGGAGATCCTGCGAATCCGCGACTGGTGCGCCGCAAGCAACTCCTGCAGGTCCGACTTGCCTTCGGCATCCCGTTGGAGCGGAGGCGGAAAATCGCGGGTCTCGAAGATATAAGTGCCCGTGTCGTCGGTAAAGAAAATCTCGCTGGTCTGAAACCCTGCGGCAGAAGCGTGCGTTCGCCCACTGGCAGAGCCCGAGTAGTTGGAGAGATGAGGTGCATAACGGTCGTGGCGGGTGACCAGGTTGGACCACCCGGTAACCCCGCCCATGGCGAGCAGCACCAGCAACCGCTCAAGCTCGGAGAGGGGGAGAGACGGGTGTGCGGAGCGATACTGCAGCGGACCGTCGGGTATTTCCGCGCCCCGGAAGAAGCGGCGGGAGCGCCGGCCGAAGAGCGCGTCGGCTAAAGGGAATTGCAGCACCTCGTGAAGTGCAGCAATCTCGTGTTCCTCCAGGGAAATCTGTTTGCTGAGCGTAGCCTGATCGGACATAGTTTTTGTTAATCCTTTGCAGCAATAAAGTCGAGCAAATCACGCGCGAATTTTTCCGGCTGCTCCCAATGCAGAGCGTGGCCCGTGTCAGGGTAGACCCGCAAAGTTGCATGCGGGATGGTCTTCACCAGCAAGTCCTGATCCGCTCGACTGAAGATGGAGTCCTTATCACCCCAGAAGACCAACGTAGGAACATGGACCTTGTTCAGTTCGTCTACCGGTTCGTTCGCAGTTATACCGGAACCCAGCCCATGCCATGTGGCGGCCGGAACTCGTTGCGCCTCGGCGACCATGGTTTCAAAAAACCAAGCCGGCACAGGCGTATGGATGGTGCTGGCCTGAAAGTCGCGAGCAAACGTGTACGGGATAGGATCCTGCAGCGCCGAGAAGGCATTTTTGATTTCGTCCGTGGCCGCATGTTGGTGAGGAGTCCCCGGGCTCGAACCAATGAGGACAAGCCTGTCGAGATGATCCTTGTCCTGCTCTGCCACCTTCTGCGCGACGAAACTGCCCAGAGAGTGTCCTACCAGGGTTGCGTGATGAATCTGCAGCTGGTTGAGGAAGTCAAGAATGTCTGCTGCGAAATCAGCACGAGCGTATCCACTCTCCGGGTGATCCGACAACCCATGACCGCGCAGAGTCACTGCATACACGCGATAGGTGGCAGGAATCAGGGGCAGCACACGCGCATACGAGTGCCATGAATCGCCGGCTCCGTGCAACAGCACAATTACGGGACCGTTCGGATTTCCCTGAACGACGTAATTCAGCGTAATTCCGGTGTTTACCTTGATGAGTGCTGACACCGGCTGATTGTCAGGTTCAGCGGGAGACTGCGGGACGATAACGAGTGCGAAGAGCAGGAGGAACAATGAAATAAGTGTTCTCATAAAGAGCCTTTCACTAGAAGATGGAAACTGGGTACGCTGCAGTCCTAATGAACAACCGCGGACTCGCCATTGCGCCGAACCTGTCCGGGTGGTCTGTACTGTTCATTCCGCTCTTAACTTGCCGCAGGCAAGTCGTTTGCTTCTCCCCATTGAACAAATCTCAGCGGTGGCTCTACCCCACTCAAGCCAAAAGACGGCTTGAATGGGCCACCCAGCCAGAATTCCGGCATCCGGTGGCAGAAGCATTGCCCATCTTTTTCGGCCCACGTACGCTGGTGCGAACATGGGGCACCCGGACAGATTTGTTTGGTCCTACTGGCCCAGTCAACACGCAGACTCTTGTATACCTCGTGTTGACATTGATTTACGCATATTCTATAGTCCATTTCGTCGGTATTAAATCGATTGCTGAGATCATCCTCCTGATGATGTTTTTTGGCCTAGGTTGTTGTTGCTCGCAGCGTAACTAGCTTGAACAGGGTCACGTGCTGTTCACGCTAGTTCTGATCTCGCAACATAGCCTTCTTTTCCGATTTTCCGTCGGGTCAAATCAAAGAGACTTCTTACCCGCGGCATGCGGCCTCACTTTAACCGACTTACGTTTAGCCTACCGTGGAGGCGCCAATGGTGAACCTGAAGAAACTGGCCGTTTCGCTAGCCATCTGCATTTCTGCCTCTCCTCTATATGGACAATCGC
>Ga0302326_10032963_pt1 | contig 10307 bp, 7 predicted proteins | sample Palsa_T0_3_FD_202264 | JGI IMG/M metagenome (GOLD analysis project Ga0302326, IMG submission 202264) | Peat permafrost microbial communities from Stordalen Mire near Abisko, Sweden - Palsa_T0_3 | ecosystem: Environmental > Terrestrial > Soil > Palsa > Peat permafrost | place: Sweden: Abisko... | reverse complement strand
TGCGAGATCGAGGCTGGCATGTGGGCAAGGATCGAGTGCAGCGGATCTGGCGGCGCGAGGGGCTGAAAGTACCGCAAAAACAAAGGCCCCGGGGAAGGTTATGGCTAAACGACGGATCCTGCATCCGGCTGCGGCCGGAGCGAGCCAATCACGTGTGGAGCTATGACTTCGTGAGTGGCAAGACACACGATGGTAGAACGTTGCGGATGCTGACGCTGATCGACGAGTACACGCGGGAGTGCCTGGCGATCGGCGTGGCCAGAAGACTGGGGAGATACGAGGTGATCGAAGCACTGGCGGACGTGATGTTGTTCCGGGGAATCCCGGAACACATTCGTTCTGACAATGGGCCTGAGTTCGTTGCGGTAGAACTGCGGAAGTGGTTGGCAAAGTTGGGAACCGGAACGCTGTACATCGAACCGGGAAGTCCGTGGGAGAACGGGTATTGCGAGAGCTTCAACGGGAAGTTACGGGACGAGTGCCTCAACGGAGAGATTTTTTATTCGCTGAAGGAGGCGCAGGTCGTGATCGAGAAATGGCGGGTGATGTACAACACGACGCGTCCGCACTCGGCGCTGGGCTACAGGCCGCCCGCCCCGGCGGCCTGTAGTTCTCTTGCGCCACCAAACTCGATTTCGCAGCCCATGGCTGTGATGTAAACTCTCTCACTCGAACTGGTACAAAAACTCGGGCAGGTCAAGTCCTTGGATTAGGAAAGCCACCGCCACAACCCTCAAGACCGAGAATGATCAAAGGAAGCACGCGGTTCGTTTAAGGCAAACCATAAATACCCTCTTCTGCCGCTAATTCAGCAGATCTTTTCCGATGCCGGAACCAAGGAGCTTTCCGGCCTGCTCAGCCGCCACGGGGCGACTGAAATAATAGCCTTGCCCTTCGTCGCATCCATGACACTGCAGAAAACTCAGCTGATCGCGGGTTTCTATCCCCTCCGCGACTACCCGGTGCTTTAGACCCTTACCTATATCAACCATAGAGATGACGATAGCGGCGTCTCTCGGGTCGTTGGCGATGTCGTGCACGAAGGATTGGTGGATTTTCAAGGTGTCTATTGGAAAACGCCGCAGATAGGTAAAACTGGAATAACCTGTCCCAAAGTCGTCGATTGCAAGCCGCACGCCCATAGCTTTGAGAGCGCTTAGTGTGAACAAAGCCGTCTCGGCGTCGGCCATCAGCACGCTCTCGGTCAGTTCGAGCTCCAGATTCTGAGGTTCCATCCCCGTCGCAATCAACGCGGCTCGAACCGCCGACAGGAAATCCCTGGCGCCGAATTCGCATGCGGACACGTTCACAGCTATAGGCACGTTCCCCAATCCTTCGTTGCGCCACGCTTGCGCCTGCCGGCATGCTTCCAGCAGCACCCACCGCCCGATCGACAATATCAACCCGCAATCCTCCGCAATAGGTATGAACTGGGCGGGACTAATCATTCCTCGCTCCGGATGCAGCCAACGAAGGAGCGCTTCCACTCCTGTGATCTTCCCAGTCTGAAGATTAATTTTGGGCTGGTAGTGCAGCAGGAATTCCTGCCGCCCCAACGCGCACCGCAAATCGGATTCGAGCGATTGACGCTCCGCAAGCCGCAGATGCATGGCGTGCTGGAAAAACTGATACTTATTCGGGCCGCTTTTCTTCGCTTCGTACATCGCGTTATCCGCCCGATTCATCAAGGTCTCCGCATTGTCTCCGTCAGCGGGGTAAGCGCTGATCCCGATACTCGAGCTGACGTCAAGGCTTAACTCACCAATCAAATGCGGTGCCCCCAACGATCTCAAGATCTTCCTGGCACTAAAGGCGGCGTCTTCTGCGCGCTCGACCTGGGAGAGGAGAATCACGAATTCGTCTCCCCCTGTCCGGCTTACCGTGTCCGATCGCCGGACACAAGCCAGCAATCGCCCGGCCACCGATTGCAGGAGCTTATCGCCCACAACATGGCCCATTGAGTCGTTGATCTCTTTGAAGCGGTCCAGATCGACAAACATCACCGCGAGCTGCTTGCGCTGGCGCTCCGCCAGCGAAATCGCCTGGGTCAGCCGGTCGCCGAAAAGTACCCGGTTTGGCAAATCCGTCAGCGCGTCGTGTTCCGCCGAGTGCGTCAATTGGAGCGAAATAGCCCGTGCGGCGCTCACATCGTCAAACGACACAACCGTCCCGGTCACGTTTCCAACGTGGTCGCGGAGAAGCGCCAATTTAATTTCAATTCCGCATTCAGACCCGTCCCGTCGAATGAGAATAACGTTCGTGCCGATGGGCGTTGCCGGCGCGGCTACGTCCCCTTGCAATGCGATTCGCACTGCGTCGGCAAAGTCTGCGCCACTGACGCCAGCACTGAGCCGAAGCACCTCCCGCAGGGCAAGTCCCCGGGCTTCGTCCCGGCGCCACCCCGTCATTTTTTCAGCAGCATGATTTAGATACACGATTTGTAAATCAGAATCGATACGTAGTACCGCCTCTCCGATCGAGTCAAGCGTCGCGGCGGCAGCTTCATTTTCCAGCTGCTTCGATTCCAGGGCGTTGCAATCCATCATGGCGCGTACCACGCGGCTTAATCGGTAGCCATCGAGCTGATCCTTGGCCAGGTAATCGGCAGCCCCCCTCTCCACGGTTTGCCTTGCCATTTCCTCCGCATCCACTTCGCTCAGAATCAAGATTGGCACGCGAGGCACGGCTTGGTGGAGCTTGTCGAAGGTCTCGATGCCACGGCTATCGGGCAATGTCAGGTCCAGCAGCACAGCCCCCACCCCGCCGCCACATAACCGCCTGATCGCACTGGAAAGATCGATAGCCCACTCCATGCAGTACGGCTCGTCCGTTGCCGAACCTAATGCCTCCAGGATTGTCGCTGCATCGGGCGGGTTTGCCTCGACGAGCAGAATGCACTCGGCGGCTGCCCGTGTTTTCGTCTGTTTCGCGGCTTTAAAAGCGAGGCTTCGCATCCGGCTTTCCCTCAAGAAACGTGCGATTGTGGCTGGCGAGACTTCTCGGCATCCGCCGCCATGAAGCGGAGCATCTGCTGCTTCAATTGCGCATCTACCTCGTCCGCGATCGTCACAATATTGGGAAGCAGGGTGGCGAATTCCAAACATTTCACATTTTTGTGAAGGGTCGAAAAAATGCTGACTTGCAGCAGCCGAGATTCCTCGACCGCCATGGCCACGGTGTAGCCTTGCTTACGCCGCAAATCTCCATGGATGCCCGCAGCCTCCGAAATCGGAGCTTTCGACGAAGCGTCGAGACGCAATCGCGCGATGACATCGTGCAAAAGCTGAGGCAGATGGCCGGTGCGCTGTTCAAAGCTGAGGGGGATACAAGTTAAATCCGGCTCGTGCCCGACTCGTGCAAGCCAATCCGCGATCACAGCCTGGAGTTCACGTTCGAGAATATCCGCGACGCCTTGAATGGGGGCTGCGGCGCCGTTCTCTTTTATTCTCAGTGGGGACTTTGCAGTTGTACTCATTTTACCTCTCGCGCTACTTTGAATTATCGCCTTCGGTTGCATGTTCGTTAACACGTTGGATTTAGACGCCTGTCCGATTTGTGCAGGCAGCACTCTCAGCAATGCATGATCCGATCGATGCGAACCCGCGTACTGTCTCAAAAGAGACGCCTTCCCTTCTATTTGAATCTTATAATCCGCGCGGCTATCTACATGCCGTCCAGGTGCGAATCTGCTGAATGCGGACCGCCGCCAGCCGGTCGTTGCGCTCTTGTACGGACACTTTTGGTTCATGAGATCACGATCAAATCGGTCAGTCGTCATCTTCATCTTTATTTGTCTTCTGGTCGCGGCAGTCATTGCCTATCGGACCAAACAAGTCGGAGTGCGGGACTTCCCTCAGACCCGCACCAGCAACCTGCATATAAACACTATGGGGCGCTTGGTGGTCGCCGAATACGACGGACAGCCCAATAATGCCCTCGTTGCCGATGGTGCCGACCTCGGCTGCGTCGCCATTCCTCATGGTGTTGACAAGCGATGCGACACCTGTCTCGACGAAGTAGACACAATCGATAGTACCGTTAGCTTTATAAAGGTGGTACTTGTATGGCAGCTTAAGCGCCGTGAGATGAGGCCGAAGCCGCCCGTAGTCGTGATAGGACAGCGATGCTAATAATCGATTGCGGCTGGGTGTTGGGGCGAGTCGAGAGCTTATTCTCGACATGCTGGCTGAGGCCATGAAGGGTGAACCTCCGCGTGAATACTAACCTACAGGGCTCCGCTTATCTGTAGGTAAGTAATAAGAATAAATACTTACGGCTAAATACGTACTTGGACTCGATTTGATCCGTATAAATACCGATAATCCGGGCGGTCTCAATGGGTCGTCGCAACACCAGGACGGAGTTCTAAGCCGAGGAATTCCAAAGGCTAAGAAGCATCCGCGAACCAAAAGCGAAGAAAAGGCGTCCTGTTTAGGTAAAAACGAACTGCAACCCCAAAGATCGATCCGCTCTCAACGTATTACCAGGTCAAATGACTGGAGTGGTGTTGCATCGACCGGTTGAGCTGGCACGGATAACCGTACATATACCGGGCTAGTACAACGAACTTCCCGGCCCCAATTTATTCGCAAACGCGGCGGAGGGGACTCCTTCGCTGGAGTGTGGACGCGCGGCCTGAGCCGGGCATGCCGAAGTTAGATCGCGGGACGCGACGAGCCGGCGTCCATATTTTTTGCTCTCGGGAAGAGGCAGACGCACGCGAGGCTCTGGACCTTAAGCTAGTTAGGATGTTATAAACAACGTCGGAAAAGGCGCGGCCGCGGACCTGCCTTCCCGAGAGCGCCTGTTTTGTCAGTCTCCCCGCCAAAGCCAAGGGGTGAGTGTTGAAAACGCTTAGGCACGGCGGGTAAAGGGAAGCGATCTCCCCTCGCTCCGTCAAGCGATTCAGGAGTTGTTCGTTCGGGCAAAGGGCTCGAGACAGCGATTAGACTTGCATTACTCTCCCAGTGGAAAATTCACCGCCGCAGTGTCTCACGAACTCGATGAACACCCCTTGATGCGAAGCATCGCTTCCGACAGAGATGACCGCAAGAAAACATCTGTCTACCCAGAATGTTGAAAAGAGCAAAGCAACTGCGCTCCTGTGCACATTCTTTACGAATTTGGGACCGGGGCTGATCACCGGGGCGGCCGACGATGATCCATCGACAATCGCAACCTATTCGGTTGTTGGCGCAGCCTACGGATATGCCCCGCTGTGGACCGCGCTGGTCACGTTTCCAATGATGGCCGCGGTCCAGCTCATGTGCGCGCGGTTGGGGATGGTCACCGGGCGCGGGCTGGCAGCCGCAGTACGAATACATTATCCGCGCTGGGTGCTTTGGGGAGCGTGCCTGATCATCTTCATCGCCAACGTCATCAACATCGGCGCTGATCTCGGCGGTATGGCGGAGGCAACACAGCTCATCACGGGGATTCGATCACTCATCTGGGTTCCAGTCTATGGGTTCTCGATCATTGGGCTGTTGTTCTGGGGTTCCTATAAGCTGATCTCGAAGATTTTCAAGTGGCTGACGCTCGTCTTGTTCGCCTATGTAGTCGCATCATTTTATGCCCATGTCGATTGGAGGCACGCGCTGGCAGTGACGTTCGTGCCCGATCTGGAATGGTCGCGCGGATTCATGGCGGTGCTTGTGGCTATTCTGGGTGCCACGATTTCACCCTGTCTTTTCTTCTGGCAGGCCGCCGAGGAGGTGGAGGAGGAACGCGAGAAGGGGCGCGCGCTTCCCCAGCGCAAGGGCGCGACCGCGGGCGAATTAAGACTTGCGCGCACCGACACAATAACGGGTATGTTTTTCTCGAATTTCATCATGTATTTCATCATTCTAACCACTTCCGCCACCTTACATGCACACGGGCAGACCGACATCACAACTGCCCGGCAAGCCGCCGAGGCCTTACGTCCGCTCGCGGGCAATGGGGCCTACTTGCTCTTTACCTTGGGTCTGATCGGCACTGGAATGTTGGGCGTGCCGGTCCTGGTGGGATCATGCGCTTATGCGGTGGCGGAAGGAGCAGTGTGGCGTGGCTCAATGGCCGACAAGCCAAGAAGCGCGCGCAAGTTCTACGCAATAATGGCTGTTGCCATGGCGTTGGGCCTTATGCTGAATTACTTGGGCTTCAACGCGGTAAGAATGTTGTTCTGGTCGGCGGTAATCAATGGGCTCCTGGCGCCGCCGCTGATCCTGCTGGTCATCCTCCTGACCAGCAACCACAAAGTAATGGGCAATCGCGTGAATTCGCCGTTGCTCAGGTATTTAGGATGGGCTACCTTCGGTCTCATGACTGCCGCAGCGGCGGGAATGATCATGACGTCTTAACGTTGGCGCCGCTAAATCCAAGCGGCGGGAATAGTCATATCAGGGTTCTCACTGTATTCTGCCGCCCCGTAACCCATTGTGCGGCCATTGTTGGCTGCAGTCGGTAGTAGCTGGATGTCAGGAGAAACGAGATGGAGCGCGCACCTTCACGACGACGCGTGGTTAGGTCCGTATCGCAGAGTTTTTCTATTTCAAAAGAAGGCGTATCGCTCTGGTCCGCGACATCAAAGGAGCTATCAATACCAGCGCTTGATAGGAATATCGATGCAGACGTTTGCATCGTTGGTGCTGGAATCGCCGGCATGACGACCGCCTACCTCCTGGCACGCGAAGGTAAGTCTGTAGTAATCCTCGACAAAAGCCAAATAGGATCAGGTGAAACCGCCTATACCACCGCGCATCTTTCCAATGTAATCGATGCAGGCTACCGCGAAATCGAACGCCTGCACGGCGCAAAAGCCGCTCGATTGGTCGCCCAAAGCCACACCGCAGCGATTGCCCAAATTGAATCTATTATTTCCGAAGAAACAATCGATTGTGATTTCGAACGCGTGGATGGATATCTGTTTTCCCCGTATGGGGGCTCTCAACAAAAACTCCAGGAGGAGTGGCAAGCGGCAAAACGTGCCGGGCTGCAAGTGAGAAAACTGAAACAGGCTCCGTTCGATCTTAAACTCGGACCGTGTCTCCGCTTTCCACGGCAGGCGCAGTTCCATCCATTGAAGTATCTGACAGGTCTTGCGCGTGCGACCAAGCGCCTGGACGGCCGCCTGTTTGGCGGAGCCGAGGCGAAAGAAATCAAAAGCGGCAAGACAGTGAAGATACTCACCCAAGGACGCGCGATCGTTTCTGCAGGCGCTGTGGTCATCGCAACGAACACACCGATCAATGACTTAGGCAAGATATTTGCCAAACAGGAGGCTTATCGAACCTACGTCATCGGCGCGCTCGTACCGGCGGGTTCGATTCCCAGGGCACTATACTGGGATACTGAGGACCCTTTCCACTATGTGCGGCTTCAGCGGATGCATATTAACGGCAAAACGCAAGATCTGTTGATTATTGGCGGCGAAGATCACAAGACCGGGCAGGCCGGGGGAATTGAAGGCCGATTCACACGACTGGCCGCCTGGGGACGGGAACATTTCCCCGGAATTAAAGAAATTACATTTCGATGGTCGGGACAGGTGATGGAATCGATGGACGACCTGGCCTTTATAGGCCGCAATCCCAAGGACCATTCGAACGTGTACATCGTCACCGGGGATTCAGGAGCGGGACTTACGCACGGCACAATTGCCGGGATTCTCTTGCGCGATCTAATCGTCGGTCGTGACAATCCATGGGGCGCCTTATACGACCCTGCGCGAAAAACGCCTCGTGCAGCAGGTGCGTTTCCGCGAGAAAACCCTAAGGCGGGAGGGGAATATGCCCATTGGCTTACGCCCGGGGAGGTGAAGACAGTCGAGGAAATCAAGCCTGGGATGGGCGCGGTGATTCGCCGGGGCTCGTCCAAAATCGCAGTCTCTCGCGACGACACCGGCAGGCTACATCAGTGCTCTGCGGTTTGCACGCACCTGGGTTGCATCGTGTCTTGGAATTCGACGGAGCGCACGTGGGATTGCCCCTGTCACGGCTCGCGCTTTGCTCCCGACGGGAAACTGCTCAATGGACCTGCGCTTGAGCCTTTGAGCAAGAGCCGTTAACTCGTCAAATAAGCTTCGCCGGTGGAAGCGAAGGTGGCAGTCTCAGTGTGACGAGAAACGCTTAAACGGCTCCCTCCGCGCCCAGCGGAGCCATCCACACTATGTTCCGAAGACTTTCTCGACTTGTCCGATTTTCTTTTGGACTTTCCCGCCTACCTTTTCGTCCTGGCCATCGGCTTCCAGGTCGGGATTGTTCGTCAGTTGTCCTGCCTTCTCCTTAACCTTACCCTTCACTTCGTGAACCTTGCCCGCAACCTCATCCTTGGTGCTTGGCTTCATTTTGGTGCCTCCTTGGAAAGGATTTGGATACTGCTGCGCGTGGGAAACCTTTCGGTTTTCACCACGCGCCCAAAATTGGATACTGCGAAAATCGCCCGCGCCACGACCAATAAGAGGTCACTCACTCGTGATCGCGTCTAGAAGCGAAGGCGCTAGTTCCGACGATAACGAGAATATCCCCAGCCCCCGCCGCCGAGCAAAAACACAACGAGAAGAACGATCAGGATGGTTTCCATGTCTCTACCTCACTTCTCGGAGGAATCCGGTTCGCCAAACTTCCCCCGTGGCAGCATCATAAAAGAGTCGAAGCTGGATATCTGTCCACATTGACACACAAAGTCACTCCGCCCCTGGCTGCGCCCGTCAAATTTAACGCATTTCGCAACTGTGCGGAATGGGACTGCACGGCTTACGTCTCGATGCCATGATGGGCACATGCCGCATAATAAAACCAAGCAAGAATCCGGAACCGCAATACGCGCCAGCGTCAGGAAGGAAATGGCGAAGCCGCGCATGGCCAGGTCCGCAAGAATAGCGGAACTGAGTTTGGATACTGCGCGAATTTCAGAGCAGCCAAGCGTCTCCATGCCCGGAACCGTCGCTAAAATCATCCCCTCCCCGCGTCCGAGCCAACCGGAGAAGGCGCAGATTGCTGTTGGAGAAGCCGACCACGGGTATCAAGATCTCCGTATTGAAAATACGTTAACGGATGAACATGGCGATGATGTGAGTCTCACAAAGGGGGCTCACGTTCAGGTTACCGTCACAGCGGAGCCGGGGACAGCTGCTGGCATGCTCGCAAGAGTCCCTAAAGTTCTAGTCGGGCCTACTTAATCAGCGTCTTGGCTTGCTCCCAACCCTCATCAATGTCTCACCCGTTACGTACGTCCATTGCCAAGTCGCGAGATGGAGAGAACCTGCGTAGCCCGACAGGAGGTTACATACCATGAATTCTGTGGACACAGCGATTGGCCAAGGCACCAAAGAGCCAAGTCCAAAGTGGCGTGAACGACTGAAAGCGCTATCTAGCAACACTCCGCCGATCGTTCGAATGGTGTGGGAATCGGCTCCGAAAGTTGTGGTAGCAAGCCTTTCGGCGCGATTGGTCGCGGCTCTGATCCCCCTCGCTATGTTGGCAGTAACAAAGTTAATCATCGATGCAATCTATGCCCTCCTGTCACATCAGAAGGCGCTCCCTGGGAAGTTTTGGTGGTTGGTTTTACTGGCATTTGCTCTTGCGAGCCTGGGAACAATCTTGGTTCGTATCCTCGATTTCTGCGACAGCGTGCTGGCTGATAAATTCACTCGTCACATCAGCACCCGAATTGTGAAGCATGCTTCGCGTCTTGACCTGACCTCCTATGAGGATCCGCTCTTTTACGACATGATGGAGCGCGCCAGAGTGCAAGGCACAGACCGCTTGATAATGATTCAATCGGCCGGTCGCCTGCTCCAGGAGGGCGTCACAGCGGCTAGCTTAGCAGCTAGCATTTTTCTGTTTTCTCCATGGCTTCTTTTCGCTCTCATCATCTGCGTCGTTCCGGCTTTCCTTGGCGAAACCCACTTCGCATTCCTGGGTTACTCGCTATGTTTCCGCCAGACTACCGCTCGTCGCCAGATGGACTACCTGAGGACCTTGGGCGGAAGTAAGGAAAGCGCCAAAGAGTTAAAACTTTTCGGACTGGCGCCGTACCTCGTGGGTCGTTACACAGCGCTTTCGGATGAGCTCCATCGCCAGACAGTGGGGCTGGCAAAACGCAAACTAATCTTCGGATCATTCTTAACGCTTCTGGGCACGGTTGGGTACTACGGGACCTATGCGTTCGTCATTTATCGGACGGTCACGGGCGCACTGACACTCGGAACCATGACCCTGTTATCTGGAGCTATTGCCGGGGCCAGCACGAACATCCAAGCCTTCTTTTCAACTTTTTCTGTAATTGCTGACCAAGCGATGTTTATGACCGACTTGCTGAAATTC
>Ga0302326_10032962_pt1 | contig 10307 bp, 14 predicted proteins | sample Palsa_T0_3_FD_202264 | JGI IMG/M metagenome (GOLD analysis project Ga0302326, IMG submission 202264) | Peat permafrost microbial communities from Stordalen Mire near Abisko, Sweden - Palsa_T0_3 | ecosystem: Environmental > Terrestrial > Soil > Palsa > Peat permafrost | place: Sweden: Abisko... | reverse complement strand
TGATGACTATGTGTTCAATCGACCGCTTTTCCTCTGTCCTGGGCGCTGACCGCAAAGCCAAGGGTGCGATTCACTCTTGAAATCCGCAGCTACCCTCAGCGGCAAACTTGATTTCGATCCCGCCGGCTGCTTCGAGGTTGACGGTTCGGTCCGCTCAGGCGCCGGCGATGATAAGGCTCTCGCCTCCGGAGCACGGAGAAATGGCGTCCGGCTCTTTCGGCAGTGTTGCCAGCCCTTGCGTAGGGTAAAGTTGGTCCCCACGTCCTGTCTGTCCTCCAGCGGGAGCTGGATTCTAGATATGCCGGGGCTTTCCCGGGCGTGCCGCTTGGTTGGACCACCGGCGGAAAGCACGTTGAATTGCCGTACCTCCCGTTTAGCGCCGGCGCCTATGCTGTGCGAGGGAGGAGGCTTGTTGCCTTCCCTCCACGTGATCTCCGCGGCGAGCAACGCCTGCACACGGATCTATGCATATTTGACCGGCTTTTTTGTTAGCAAAACTCCATAGGAGAAAAAAATGGATATCTCAGACCATCGCGCCACTCGACGGAAGACCGGAACGGCCCGGCGGGAGCACATCACCCTTTTGCCGTGGGAGACCTTCATTGTCGCCGAGGATGCGCCACCGCTTCAAATGGTCCTCCAAAATGTCGGACCCGCCACGTTCGAAGTCACTGTCGAGCGCGAGTCCTTCGTTCTCATGCCGGGCAAAATGACCCTGATGCTCGCCTACGGCACGATCGTAATCGAGAACCTCGACAACTCCCGGGCTATCGCCCAAATAGAGTTCTTGCCGCGGGGCAAATCGTACGAAGAGGCTAGATGACCGCAAAAGGGGTAGGCCGAGGCCTACCCCTTTTTTGATTCTGGAGCGATGGTCTCCGGCGGCGGTCTGGCATTCTGCGTGCCAGTTCCACGCTAGCAGATCGCCGATCCGCCGTGCCGGATAGTCTGGTAGCCGCACCAGCACGTCAGCGAGCCAGGCTTCGACGTCATTGACCTTGGCGGTGGCGATGAGCGTGTAGAGAGCGGCAGCCCGTCGGCCGCCTCGCTCCTCGCGGCACAACCAAATTTTTCGACCTGCAAGCCGTGCCATCGCCTCCCGCATCACGGAAGAATCGTTTTTCTAATACTTCGCATACGGCCGTACATATTTCGTCGGCATCAGTTATGGCAACCTGTCGATTCGTCCGAGGTCTCCAACGATGTTTCAAAGAACAGCTCGCTTCCACTGGAGCCAGTTCCGGGCGTGCGAATTTCGCTGGAGCAAAAGGTAAACTTGTTTTGCAAAAAAAGGCGCACTTGGATGAGCATCGCTTTGCTGCGCTCAACCCAACCACTACCGCCCCGTAAGCTAAGAGTTGACGGTCGTCAGCAATCAGCTTACGTTACGGGATTGTGATCAGGAGCTTCAAAAGCAAAGGCCTCGCAGAGCTTTGGGAGAAAGGGCGGACCAAGAAGATCGACGCACAGATGCTTGCCCGCATCTTACGTCGTCTGGATCGCTTGGAGATCGCCGCGCGGCCGGACGAAATGAACCTCCCCGGCTTTGATTTCCATCCCTTGCGAGGCTTCAAACCGACGCGTTATTCGGTCCATGTGAGTGGACCATGGTGCATCACCTTCGAATTTGAAGATGGCGAGGCCAGCCGGGTAGACTTCGAGCAATATCACTGAAGGAAGGACAATCATGGCTCATGTCGCCAAGCGCAATCCGGATCGGTGCCCGACCCATCCCGGCGCGTTGCTCCGAGAAGACGTAATTCCGGCAACCGGAAGGACCAAGGCCGAGATTGCGCAGCTTCTCGGCGTTTCCCGCCAGCATCTCTATGACATATTGCGCGAGCGCAAGCCGGTGTCGCCGGCCATGGCGGTTCGACTCGGCAAGTTGTTTGGCGACGGCGCCGGAGTTTGGGTACGCATGCAGGCCGCTTACGATACATGGCATGCCGAGCGCAAAGAAGACGTGAGCAAGATTCCCACCCTCCGCGCCAAGGCCGCGTAGCGGCGCCGTCTGCAAACGCTCGTTCAGCAACTCGCGCTTCGCGTCGCGAGCGCTCGCACTCTGGATTTCTGCGCGCATGATCCAGTCGCTACCGTCGCGGGTGAAGCCGCGTACCAAAATACCGCAAGCCGACTTCGCATGTAGCAAATGTTACAATGGAGCTCACAAAGACAGGGGACAACTTGATCAGGCCGCCCCTCCGCGATCGGTTGTGCGCGAACTTCAATCGAGAGCGGAGGCGTGCTTAGAAGCATCGTTAATGCGCGGTTTCCGCGGTCACGAGCGCGAATTCACTAAAAAAACGCGTTATGGCAACCCGTCGATTCGCCCGAGGTCTTCAACGACGTTTCAAGAGCTCTAACGCGCTCACCGCCCTTTCTTGCGTTTTGCTGCACTTGATAGGGCTTGCTTCAGTCGAGCTCCCGGCCCCCCACCCTGTTCTTCGATCATTTCCACTCCAGCATTTTCAAAAGCCCTTCGAACGGCCGCAGCATTTGCAAATGTCATCGCTGTTTCCCCGTCAACTGCTTCCGCGCGATGGATTGTAGAGAGGCTTACTCCTGACTCCCGTGCAAGATCTGAGGCTGTCCACCGAAGGAGAGATCGGGCCGCTCTCATCTGCGCTCCGAGAATAGTTCTCATGGGAATTCTTGCGTCAAATCAGGTTTGACATATTCATAGCCGTATGACAGATTATTATTCATATGAACTGGGCACTATCACAATGGCGACTCATAATACTCGACGATCCTTTATAGGCGGCTCGGACGCTCGGATCATCATGGGCGATGACGAGGCAGCGCTGATCCTCTGTGGCAAGAGAAGCGCGGTGAGATCGAGCCGGAGGACCTCTCCCGAAATCTCCCGGTGCAGCTCGGCCTGGTCACCGAGGATTTAAACCGGCGCTGGTACGAGACCAATACCGGCGAGGTTATTACCGATGCCCAGAAGCAGGTCCGCCATCCGACCCTTCGCTGGCTCGCCGCGACCCTGGACGGGCGCGTTCAGTCGAATGGCGCGGTGTTCGAGTCGAAATTCATGCTGCCGTGGTATTTTTCGGAAGAGGCCGCCGCCGCGAAATACATGCCGCAGCTACAACATAATATGTGGGTTCTGGCGACACGGTCTGCGGTACGCTCGGTCATTACCGGCGGCGGCAAGTGGGTTGAGATCAAGGTCCACGCCGACCCACTCCATCAGCATCTCATCATGACCGCGGAACGTAAGTTCTGGCGTTGCGTGGAAAGTGGCGAGCGCCCTCGCCTGTTCGGCCTGGAGCCGCCGAAACCCCGGATCGATGCGGTACGAGTCGTCGACATGACTTCCTCGAATGCGTGGGCGGAATTCGCCGGCATTTTTACCCGCACCAAGGCGGCCCATACCGAGCACGAACAAGCCAAGGCCGAACTCAAAAGGCTGGTGCCTGAGGATGCCCATCAGGCGATCGGTCATGGCGTCCGGGCCAAGCGCTCGAAATCCGGCACCATCAGCTTCGACCTCCTCAAAGTGGAGGATAATCATGCAGCGATCCAGTGAATGCATCGCGAGCCTGGCGGCGGCTCTCGCCAAGGCGCAGATAGAACTCGTCAACCCGGAAAAGTCCCTGATCGGGAAAATCTCGTCCGATGATCCAAGCCGCGCTGAACGGGCCTTTCGCTATGCCCCACTGTCGAGCGGGCTCGATATCGTGCGCAAAGTGCTGGGCCAGCATGAAATCGCCACCGTCCAAACGACTTCGGTCGATCAAACGGCCGGCATCATCAACCTGACTACGGTTTTGGCGCATGCATCGGGAGAGTGGATCGCCTCGGACTGGCCAGTCTGTGCGGTTAGTGAAACGGCAACGCCGCACCGAATGGGAGCGGCCCTAACTTACGCCCGGCGCTACGCCCTATTCACTCTGGTCGGGATTGCCGGAGAGGATGATCTCGATGCGCCTGATCTCATAACGCCGACCAATCAAACGTCAGCCCCAGCAAAGCCCGGCGCGAGAAATCTGTCGAGTCAGAACCATGGCCGGCTAAATGGCGGCCAACGGTTCCGTGCACCGACGGCAGGTTCGCGCCGCGATCGTCAGATCCATTCGAACTCAGCCACACCGACGCTCGGCGCTGAGGCGTCAGCAGAGCTGCGTGATCGGCTTTTCGCCGAGCTTAATGACGTCGGCTCACGCGATGACGCCGCGACCTGGGCGCACCAGCGGCTCTCCGAAAAGGGCAAACTCGTCGTAGACGACGCTCGCCGCGTCGAGGACACGTTTGCTGCGCGGCTGGCGGCGTTCACCACAGATCACAATGAGACAGCACCGAGGCTGGGATTGGCTGATCGGAAAACAAGACCGCAGCGTCTGAAGCCGAGGGCGCCGGGCGTTCCCCTCCGCCGCGCTCGGAAGCGGCGCTCCGAAACTATTGACAAGAGCGCGCTTGCCTTCCCCGAGCCACGACGAATCCGCGACCGCGATCACGTCCGGTTCGTCGCCAAGGAGCCGTGTCTGATTTGCGGCCGGCAACCGTCGGACGCCCACCACGTGCGCTTCGCACAAAGCCCAGCACTCGGCCGCAATGTGAGCGACGAATTCACGGTGCCATTGTGCCGCGGCCACCATCGCGAAGTTCATCGCTGCGGGGACGAACCGGTGTGGTGGCTGAAGGTGAGAATTAATCCGATGGTCAAAGCGCGGGAGCTGTGGCTGCAGACTCATCCGCTTCCGATGAGTTCGGAGGAAAGGCCCCATCAAGATATAGGTGAGCGCCGACGGCCCCCTGACAGGCAGGGCGCGATTGACGAGACGAACCCAATTGCTGGGCGCACCCGGTGAACGCGCATTAGCGGGTCCAAAGCGGAGGCCGAGCCGCGTAATCAATCTCCGTCCGGGCCATGTTTTTCTCGTGACCTGTTCTCCAAACGCTCACTTTAGTTTTTCGCCTCCTCGATCAATAAGGAACGGAGATCATGGTCCTCGTTCGTCGAACAATGGAACGTATCCGGCGGGTAAAGCCGCGCGTCAGCCGGGCGAAAATCGAAGCCACGAGCGAAGCCGACATTCGGCGGCACATCGCGCGCGCCATCCACGTCCGGTGACCCCAAACATCGAAGGCGCCAGCGTCTAATCATCCGATGGTCGTCGAGAGCGCCGCCCGATTACGCCGGTAAGGCCTTGCCGGTATCCATGTATTAGACTAAACTTAGTCTAGTCAATGAGACTTCGGAACCATGTCGACCGTTAACATCCACGCTGCAAAGACCCACTTGTCGCGCCTGGTCGAAGAAGCCGCGGCGGGCGAAGAAATCATCATCGCCAAGGCCGGCACCCCGCTTGCCAAATTAGGACCGCTTGGCCCTGCCGACCGTAAAAAACGCCGCCTCGGAATTTTGACCGGACGGCTGAAGGCGCCAGCAGATTTCGACGCCCCCTTGCCGTCCGATGTCCTTGATGCATTCGAACGCCGATAATGCGCCTGTTGCTCGATACGCATGTTCTGCTCTGGGCCTTGAGTACGCCTAAACATCTTTCCAAAAAAGTGCGATCAGAGATCGAGAACCCAGCCAACGACGTAATGTTCAGCGCGGCGAGCATTTGGGAGATCGCTATAAAATGGACCTTGAAGAGAAGCGATTTCAGGGTCACCCCGGGCGAAATCTTGGCGGCAGCAATCGAGAGTGGTTTTAGGGAACTACCAGTACGTTCGACCGCCGCGGCCCATGTTGCCGCACTGCCCACGCATCACCGCGACCCGTTTGATCGACTGTTGATTGCGCAGGCTGTCACAGAACCCGCAATCCTCTACACGGCAGACCCGCAACTCGAAATCTACTCGGAACTGGTTCATCGAATTCAATAACCGTGGCGCGGACCAGCATGAACTGCGGCGATGAAGCCGAGTGGTCGAAGGAAGTTGGCATAGATCCGGCTGTTTGACGCTGTGGCCAGCTGTGAGCCACCGATGACCGGATAGTGGAAGCCTTTGAAATTCTGCCTCACTTGCCTACGGATGTTACGCCCCTGGGAACGGAATATCGCGTAAGCGGACTTTAGCCCTAGTGGATAACAAGACTATTCATGTGGTGGGCCGAAAATAACAGGGGCCGTCGAAGTTTCGTTGACGCGGGGTCAAGTGAATCGGTTCGCTCCGTCTTCACGGCTGGTATTACGCCATCAAGGATTGCGCGACAGTTCGGGATAATCCCAATCGCAATGTGCGAGGCGCTGGCAAACGGAAGAACCGAAGCGGGCCTGCACATTGGATTCAATCAGCGAGATCACATCGGCCTATTCCTAGAATTTGGGCCTAGTTATTTGCTCTTCGGCTGACGCTTTCGCAGCCTCACACCTGGTCCGCCACCGTTCTCGTCGATGAACGCGAGTCCGGCACGCCTTAGAACTGTCTCGATAGCATCAAGAGTGTCAGCATCGCCCGAGTATCTCCCGGTTTCGAAGTTCGTAATGGTGTTTCGATGGACTTTGGCAGCATCTGCAAGATCACGAACGGTCCAGTTTAACGCGGCTCGTGCCATCCGGACCTGTGCACTTGTCACAGCCATTAGTCTTGTGCTATTGTCACATGTGCTGGTGGACCAGTGGCCACCACAGCGGTGAATCCGAATCAGTGAGAGGTTGCCATGCAAGGAGACCTAGGAAAAGTCGTCGTCACCGGGATGAGCCGCTGCTCCTTTATCGGTGGCTCGGACGCCCGGATCATTATGGGCGATGATGAGGCGGCGCTGATCCGGCTGTGGCAAGAAAAGCGCGGCGAGGTCGAGCCGGAGGATCTCTCCCGAAACCTCCCGGTGTAACTCGGCCTCGTCACCGAAGAGTTAAACCGGCGCTGGTACGAGACCAATACCGGCGAGGTTATTACGGATACCCAGAAGCAGGTGCACCATCCGACGGTTCGCTGGCTCGCCGCCACCCTGGACGGGCGCGTTCAGTCGAATGGCGCGGTGTTCGAGTCGAAGTTCATGCTGCCGTGGTATTTTTCGGAGGAGGCAGCCGCCGAGAAATACATGCCGCAGCTCCAGCATAACATGTGGGTGGTGGCGACACGCTCGGCCGTGCTGTCGGTCATTACCGGCGGCGGCAAGTGGGTTGAGATCAAAGTCCACGCCGACCCGCTCCATCAGCACCTCATCATGACCGCGGAACGGAAGTTCTGGCGTTGCGTGGAGACGGGCGAGCGGCCTCGCCTGTTCGGCCTTGAGCCGCCGAAACCCCGGATCGATGCGGTACGGGTGGTCGACATGACTTCCTCGAATGCGTGGGCGGAATTCGCTGGCATTTTTGCCCGCACCAAGGCGGCCCATACCGAGCACGAACAAGCCAAGGCCGAACTCAAAAGGCTGGTGCCCGAGGACGCCCATCAGGCGATCGGTCATGGCGTCCGGGCCAAGCGCTCGAAATCCGGCACCATCAGCTTCGACCTCCTCAAAGTGGAGGACAATCATGCAGCGATCCAGTGAATGCATCGCGAGCCTAGCGGCGGCTCTCGCCGAGGCGCAAATCGAACTGGTCAACCCGGAAAAGTCCCTGATCGGGACCATCTCATCCGATGATCCAGGGCGCTCAGAACGGGCCTTTCGCTATGCCCCACTATCGAGCGGGCTCGACATCGTACGCAAAGTGCTGGGCCAGCATGAAATCGCGACCGTGCAGACCACCTCGGTCGATCAGACGGCCGGCATAATAAACCTCACCACGGTTTTGGCGCACGCTTCGGGAGAGTGGATCGCTTCCGACTGGCCAGTCTGTACCGTCAGTGAAACGGCAACGCCGCACCGTATGGGAGCAGCGCTGACCTATGCACGGCGCTATGCCCTATTCACTCTGGTCGGGATTGCTGGAGAGGACGATCTCGACGCACCCGATCTCATAACTCCGACCAATCAGACGTCAGCGACAATAAAGTCGGAGGAAGGAAATCCGTCAGGTCAAGGAAACGGTCGCCTGAATGGCAGGCAACCGGATCGTGCTCCAACCTCCGCTTCTCGCCGCGATCGTCAGGTCAATTCAGACTCGGCCGCGCCAAAGCTGGGCGCTGACGCGTCGGCGCGACTGCGCGATCGACTTGTCGCCGAGCTGAACGAGCTCGGCTCTGGTGATGACGCCGCGACCTGGGCGCACCGCCGCCTGGTCGAAAAGAACGGATTGGTGAGAACCGATGCTCAGAGCGTAGAGGAGGCGTTTGCTGCGCGACTCACGGCTCTTGCCATAAATTTAGGTGACTCAGCACCGGCGCCGCCATTGGTGGAGCGGGCAACGAGGCCGCAGCGTCTCAAGCCCGGCAACTCGGGTGATCCCCTCCCGCCGATGAAGAGACGGCGCCTCCGGACAATCGATAAGAGCGCGCTTGCTATCCCGGAGCCGCGGCGGATTCGCGACCGCGATCACGTCCGGTCTGTTGCCAAGCAGCCTTGCCTGATCTGCGGCCGGCAGCCATCAGACGCCCACCACGTACGCTTCGCGCAAAGCCGAGCACTCGGCCGCAAGGTGAGCGATGAATTCACTGTGCCACTGTGCCGTGGGCACCATCGTGAAGTTCATCGCTGCGGCGATGAACCGGTGTGGTGGCTAAAGGTGCGAATTAATCCGATGGCCAAAGCTCGGGAGCTCTGGCTCAAGACGCATCCATTATCTGCATAAGCTCAGTCGCGAGCGCGCGTCTTAAAGAGCTCAACGGCACGGTTGAATCGGGGTGCCGTCGCAACACCACCCCTTAGCTCGCGCCGCACCGCCAGCACCATCATCGGCGCACCTCGAAGCGAGCAACGATAAAGGGTATTGATCGGTACCGACCAAGCCAAATTGTGTTGGAAATCACTGTCGGCAGCGGCCGCCCGCACGAAACTGGCACCTTGAGCTCGTCTAAGTGAATCCGACGATTGCGACGGCAAAAACAAGAGTAAGGGGAAGGGCGTCATGCTCACGCTATTCAATCGCGTTTGGCCGCTGGCCGTATTAACCGTTGGATTGATTATGACAGTGGCCTGGGTGGGCCTTCTCGGGTACGGCCTTATAATGTTGCTATAGGCCGATGCTCCTGACCGCATCTCCCGCCCCGCATTGGAAGATGCGTAGCGGCAGGGACTATGTGTCGGCCAAGAAGAAGGAATGCCGCCGCCGCTTCCCGGAAGCGACGTCCCCGGTATCAGAAACGAAAAGAGGCCAAGCTCGGGAGACTTTTCGCCAACGAAGCGTCCAAAAGGCTTCAAGAAAGGTTCAAGTCATTACTTTCGACGTGGCCAATGTCATGACCATGGTGCTGGAACGTGGCCGGCCTGATGGGGGACCATTCCCAGTGCGTCCGCAACCATACCCGCCATCTCGTTTCCGCGGGATCCGCGCGGGCGATGGTGAGCGATGTTTAGTGTACTAGAAATGTATCTCAAGTTGCCGAGCGGACGATGAGCGGGGAGCTCCTAATACCTGTGATCATGTGCGGCGGCGCCGGCACACGCTTGTGGCCGGTGTCTCGTGAAAGTATGCCCAAGCAGTTTGTGCCGCTGATCGACGAGCGCTCGACGTTTCAACAAGTGCTCGGGCGGATTGGCAACGCCGAGCTGTTTGATCGACCGATCGTCGTTACCCATTCTGATTTTCGTTTCGTCGCTGCTGAGCAATTGCGTCAGTGCGGTGTCGAAGCCGACATTGTGTTGGAGCCATCGCGCCGCGACTCTGCTATGGCGGTCGCGGTCGCCGCAGAGCTGGCCAGCTGCCGGCGATCGCAAGCTCACGTCCTCATCCTTGCTGCCGATCAGATTGTACGCAACGCAAGCGCCTTGGAAGATGCCTGTCGGGAGGCAGCAAAAGCCGCTGCCACGGGCTTGATAGTGACTTTCGGTATCACTCCGACCTACCCCGCGACGAGTTATGGCTACATCCGTCCCGGTGCGAAACTTAACGGTGGTGCGGCACTTGCTATCGACGCCTTCGTCGAAAAACCCGATGCTGAAAAGGCCAGCACGTACATTACCGAGCGTTTCCTCTGGAACAGCGGCAACTTTCTCTTTCGTGCTGACGTGATGATCGACGAAATAGCGCGCTTCGAGCCTGATATAGCAGCCGTGGCTAAATCGGCGGTCGCCGGCATTGAGCACGATCTCGATTTCTTGCGCCTGCCGACCGAGACATTCGCGCGGGCGCCGAAAAAGTCGATCGACTACGCGGTCATGGAACGAACCGAGCTCGCCGCCGTCATTCCCGTCGATATCGGCTGGTCCGATGTCGGGAGCTGGAATTCCGTGTGGGATGTGCTGCCACACGATCAAGCGGGCAACGTTGGCATCGGGCCGGTGGTTTTTCGAAATAGCC
>Ga0302326_10032959_pt1 | contig 10308 bp, 8 predicted proteins | sample Palsa_T0_3_FD_202264 | JGI IMG/M metagenome (GOLD analysis project Ga0302326, IMG submission 202264) | Peat permafrost microbial communities from Stordalen Mire near Abisko, Sweden - Palsa_T0_3 | ecosystem: Environmental > Terrestrial > Soil > Palsa > Peat permafrost | place: Sweden: Abisko... | reverse complement strand
TCCGCCAATAAACGTCGAGGTTGTTCAACGTCCAAGTGGCCAAGAACTCCGCGTCCGTCCAAATCTCGAGAGCCTTGGGCTTGGGTCCACGGTAAGGGATTCCGCGACGGGCGACCGTCTGCCAGGTCACCGGATCCCCGCGGCTGCCAGAAGAGTGGAAATAGCCTTCGTGGCTGTATGGTAATCCTTCGGCATGCGCGGGGTGACTGGCAAGATCGTCCCACGTCACGTAAATACCGTCGAAGGTGGGCCGCCGGCAAAAGCGGCGCAGCCGCGCGTGTGTTCGCGCCAGGCCGGCCAGCATTGCTGCGTCAGATCGGGCTGCCGTAATCGCCACGAAGTCGATGTCGCTGGTGTTCGGCCGAAATTCATCAAGAGCGGCAGAGCCGGTCAAGTATAAGCCCTCAATCATTCCGGGAGCTTCGGAATCGACGGCGTCCAGATACGCCTTGACGACCTTCTCGACCATAGGCTGAAGATCCATTACTTTCGATCCCCGGAAAGCTTATGCATGGCCGCAGACTCCCGAAGCGATGACCAGCAATGAGCCTATCTTAAGTGTACAAATCGCCCAGGCCGCCGTCACCATCGCCGGCATTACTGTCGCGATGAAATTATCGCCGTGACGCGACTGGCTCAAATTCATCCGGCGCTCGATGGCGCGGCGCGCGCCGCGAGCGTCACAACGCTGGCGTTCGCGGCCAACCTCGACAATCTGGACGAGCTGCCGTACTGCGCTGGTGTCGTATGTCTGGCGATCGCCGGTAGCCGCCTCCGATTGTGGCCGCGTTGGTTAACGGTCTTGATGCTCGCAGAGGGGCTGGAGTTGCCCCTTGATTTCCTCGTGCCGCTCCCCGCGCCCGCACAATATGCCGAAAACATCATCCCCGCCGCCAAACTGAATTGGCAGGGTTCCGGTTTCTACAGCGCCGGTTACGAAAAGTCGGTACTGCCGAAGTAAGGCGGAGTTCTACCAGTCACCCTGGCGGATGGCGAAGCCGTGAGCGAGCGCCTTGGCGACGTGCGCCGTACCGCTGGAGTCCTATGACCCGCGCGGCAACCCAGGCCACTTCCGCAGAAGACAGTTTGAGTGATCGAAGAATCTTGTGCCATACTGATCCTTCATGCCTTTGTCCTGCAAGCGGAACATACGCGCGCTCATCGCCATTCGCGTGTTTCTCCGCCTGACTGCGATGGACGTGTGCTGCGGTCCGCCTTCCTCGTTGTCCTTCCAATAGCCCAGCCAAAACTTTCTTAAATCGAGCAGAAGGAGTGTAGCTATGAACCATCCGTCCATTCTTTGGGAGGAGACGGTCCACCCCGGCGCAAGCTGGTCGCACGTCTTGAAACGCGGCACGGCGCTGCGCATTACCGATATCGAGGGCGGCGCCAACGTCGGCGCCCTTTTCTATAACTTCGAATGCCCGGTGGAGCGCTACAACATGCCCGACACCCTAAAGGCGCAGCATATCGCGCGGCTCGCCAAGGGATTCGTTTTGTATTCGGATATGGGCCGCATCCTCTGCTCGGTGGTGGATGACAGCGTGGGATGGCACGATCCGCTAGCCGGATGCTCCAACGCCGCACTGGTCAAATCGAAGTACGGCGAAGCGCGCTATCAGGAGAGCCGCAACGAATACTATAAGAACGGCCGCGACAGCTTCCTGGTGGAGCTGGGAAAGTGGGGGCTCGGGCCGCGCGACCTTACTTCGAATGTGAATTTCTTCAGCCGCGTGGATGTGACGGAGCATGGCGCCATGAGCTACCACGCTGGAAATTCGGCCCCGGATTCGTATGTCGAGTTGCGCGCCGAGATGAACGTGCTGACCATCTTGAATACTTGCCAGCATCCGCTCGATCCGAATCCGGAATACGCTCCCAAACCGGTGCAGCTTTCTATCCGGCGCGCCGCCCCCGTGGAAGCGGATGACCTCTGCCGTCTCTCGCGTCCCGAAAACGCGCGCGGATTCACTTTAACCGAAAGGTATTTTCTCTAAGGAGCCGCGGCCATGAGTACAACCCAGACAGTCGAGAGTAAGTTGATACCTGCGGAAGCTATTTACCGCCATGTCATTCCCGCGGGCGAGCCGTGGATCCACGAAATCCGGCGCGGACAGTACTTCCGCATCGTCGACTTGCATGGCAACCAGGCGGTCGACACCTTGTTCTACGATGCGCACAATTACGGCAGCCGCTATAGCGCGCAGGATACCATCCGCAGCCAGGCCAATCTCTACCTGACCACCGGCACGCAGCTGATGTCCACCGCCGGAGCGGTCTTGCTCACGATCGTCGCCGATACCTGCGGACGCCACGACACGCTGGGCGGCGCGTGCGCCAATGAGAGCAATATGGTTCGCTATGCTATCGAGAAGCGCCACATGCACGCCTGCCGCAGCAGCTTCCTCAAAGCTTTGGTGGGATGGGGTCGCGGCATGGATAAACGAGACATCGCCAATAACATCAATTTCTTCATGAATGTGCCGGTAACTCCCGAAGGCAAGTTGACATTCGAAGACGGTATCTCCCAAGCCGGCCGGTACGTGGAGATGCGCGCGGACATGGATGTTCTGGCGCTAATTAGTAACTGTCCCCAATTGAACAATCCCTGCAATGCATATAATCCGACGCCGGTCGAGGTTCTCATCTGGGACTTCTGGGGCGCGCCAGAGAATTGATGTTCCGTAAAGTACTCATCGCCAATCGGGGCGCCATCGCCTGCCGCATTGTCCGCACCCTGCGGCGCATGGGCATCGCTTCGGTCGCGGTTTATTCGGAGGCGGACCGGCATTCGCTGCATGTCTCTCAGGCGGATGAAGCGGTGGCCATCGGACCCCCGCCCGCCGCGCAGAGTTACCTTTCGGCCGCCGCGCTGCTCGAAGCCGCGCGCAAAACGGGCGCCGAGGCGATTCACCCCGGCTACGGATTTCTGAGCGAGAACGCCGATTTCGCCGAGGCATGCGCTCAGAACGGCATCGTGTTCATCGGCCCTACGCCGCAACAAATGCGCGCGTTCGGCTTGAAGCACACCGCACGGCGCATCGCCGCGGAAAACAGCATCCCGCTGCTACCGGGAACGGACTTGCTGCCGGACTCCGGCGAAGCGCTCTCTGCCGCTAGTCAAATCGGCTACCCGGTGATGCTCAAGAGCACCGCCGGCGGTGGAGGCATCGGCATGCGGTTGTGCAATTCCGCGGCGGAACTGGAAGATGCCTACGCCGCGGTACAGCGGTTGAGCCAGGCTAGCTTTGGCTCGGGCGGATTGTATCTGGAGAAGTTCGTCGCCGCAGCGCGCCACATCGAGGTGCAGATCTTCGGCGATGGCGCCGGTAATGTAATCGCTCTCGGGGAGCGCGATTGCTCCGCGCAGCGCCGCCATCAAAAGGTCATCGAAGAGACGCCTGCGCCGGGGCTCACCGCCGAGGTGCGCGAGCGTCTGCTCAACGCCGCGGTGCGGTTGGGCCAAGCCGTGGCCTACCAATCCGCCGGAACCGTCGAGTTCATTTACGACAATCAGGCAGGCACGTTTTATTTCCTCGAAGTCAACACGCGCTTGCAGGTCGAGCACGGCGTCACCGAAGAAGCCACCGGCGTCGACCTGGTGGAATGGATGGTCCGCCAGGCCGCTGGCGAAGCCGTTGCAGCGCCGGCGGTCTTGCCGCCGATTTTTTCCCTGCAAGCGCGCATCTATGCCGAGGACCCAGCCAAAGATTTCCAGCCCAGCGCCGGCCTGCTCACCCACGTCGAATGGCCCACCGATGCGCGGGTGGAAACGTGGGTGGAATCAGGCACGGAGGTCACTCCCTACTACGACCCCATGCTGGCCAAGATCATCGTGCGCGGAGCCAGCCGCGCCGAAGCACTCGGCCGTCTACGCGCCGCGCTCGCCCAGTGCCGCATCGCCGGCATCGAAACCAATCTCGACTACCTGCGGCAGGTTTGCGCCGATGCGGGATTCGCCCAAGGCGGCATCGCCACATCGTTCCTGCGCACCTTTGCATATCGCCGCCATGCCATCGATGTGCTGGCCCCAGGCACGCAGACCACGGTGCAGGATTTCCCCGGCCGCATCGGCTACTGGCACGTCGGAGTTCCACCCTCGGGCCCCATGGATTCGCTGGCTTTTCGCATCGCCAATCGCCTCGTGGGAAACGAAGAAGGCGCGCCCGGCCTCGAACTCACCGTAACCGGGCCCACCCTGCGGTTCCGCCGCGACGGCGTCATCGCGATCACCGGCGCGGATTTCGCTGCCACTCTCGATAGCGTTCCGGCCCAGCGTTGGCAGCCAATTGCGGTGAAGGCCGGCGCCGCGCTCGAGATGGCCGCGGCGCAAGGCCCCGGCGCCCGCGCATATCTGGCCGTGGCGGGCGGGTTCGACGTAGCGTCGTATCTGGGCAGCGCCAGCACCTTCATTCTAGGAAAATTCGGCGGACACGCCGGCCGCGCCCTCCGCGCCGGCGACGTGCTGTCGGTAGCGCTGGAAGTAGGGCGGACCCCCCTGCCCGCGCGCGACCCCCTGGTCGCGCCGTTTGTGCCGCCGCACTACTCCAACGAATGGGAAATCGGCGTCCTCCACGGCCCGCACGGCGCCCCCGACTTCTTCACTCCCGCCGACATCGAGACATTCTTTTCCACCGCCTGGAAAGTCCATCACAATTCCGACCGCACCGGCATTCGCTTAATCGGCCCCAAGCCCGAGTGGGCGCGCAAGGATGGCGGCGAAGCCGGTCTTCATCCGTCCAACATTCACGACAACGCCTATGCCGTAGGAACAGTAGATTTCACCGGCGATATGCCGGTGATTCTCGGGCCGGATGGCCCAAGCCTGGGCGGCTTCGTATGTCCCGCGACCATTGTGTCGGATGAGCTATGGAAGATGGGCCAATTAAAGCCAGGCGACCTGGTCCGCTTCGTTGCCGCTGCCCGCCAAACCCCCATCCTGCGCTCGCAACCCGCCACCGAGACCGCCCCCGCCGTCGTCTGCCGCGCCGATGGCGACCGCAATCTCTTAGTGGAATACGGGCCCAACGTCCTCGATCTCAACCTCCGCTTCCGCGCCCACGCGCTCGAAACCCAACTACGCGCCGAGAACCTGCCGGGCATTCTCGACATCACGCCCGGCGTGCGGTCCCTGCAAATTCACTACGACGGCGTCAAGCTGACCCGCGACGGCTTGCTCGAAGCGCTCGATCACTGCGAGCGCTGCATCCCCGCCCTCGACGACATCGCCGCGCCTTCGCGCGTGGTCCATCTGCCGCTCTCGTGGGACGACCCGGCCACTCAGCTCGCCATCCGCAAGTACACACAATCGGTGCGCCCGGACGCGCCCTGGTGCCCAAGTAACATCGAATTCATCCGCCGCATCAACGGCATCGAATCCATCGAAGAAGTGCAGCGCATCGTCTTTTCCGCGAACTACCTGGTGCTGGGCCTGGGCGACGTGTACCTGGGCGCGCCGGTGGCCACGCCCGTGGACCCGCGCCATCGCCTGGTCACCACCAAGTACAATCCGGCGCGCACTTGGACCCCAGAGAACGCCGTCGGCATCGGCGGCGCCTACCTGTGCGTCTACGGCATGGAAGGCCCGGGCGGTTACCAGTTCGTCGGCCGCACCGTGCAGATGTGGAATACCTACCGCACAACGCCCGGGTTCGAGCCGGGCAAGCCATGGCTGCTGCGCTTCTTCGACCAGATTCAATTCCATCCGGTATCGGCGCAAGAGCTGCTGGAAATTCGCGCCGCTTTCCCGCATGGCGGTTACCGGTTGCGCATGGAGCCGCGCGAGTTCCGCCTGAAGGATTATCACGCGTTTCTCAATTCGATTGCGCCTGAAGCCGCGCAGTTCAAACATTGGCAGCAATCCGCGTTCGAGGCGGAACGCGAGAGATGGGCCGCCGCCGGCGTCGATCAATTTCGCGAACCGGCCGAGACCATAGCTCCCCCAACCGCGCCGGAAGAAGCGATGCCGGAAGGCTGCCGTCCGGTTCGTTCGCCCGTGACCGCCAACGTGTGGAATATCGCCGTCGAGGCGGGAGAGCGCGTGGAACCAGGACAGAAACTGATCGTGCTGGAAGCGATGAAAATGGAGATCGCGGTAACCGCGCCCTTCGCCGGAACCATCGTACGAGTGAATTGCGCGCCGGCGTCGCTGGTGTCAGCCGGGCAGAACCTGGTCACGCTGCGCAAGGAGGCAAAGTGAAACCTTCGGAAATAATCGCGGACATCTATGACCGCATCGAAAACACCCCGCTCGCGCCGGTGTGGATTTCGCTCGTACCTCGCGCGACCGCACTGGCTCGCGCGCATGAGCTCGAGGCCGATCCCCGAGCCGCCGCCAAACCGCTCTACGGTTGGCCGTTCGCCATCAAGGACAATATCGATTTAGCCGGTCTACCCACCACCGCGGGCTGCCCTGCCTACGCATACTCGCCAACCGGCAATGCCACCGTAGTGCAGCGCCTGCTCGATGCCGGCGCCATTGCGATCGGCAAGACCAACCTCGATCAATTCGCCACCGGACTGGTAGGCACGCGATCGCCGCACGGCGCCTGTTCCAGCGTTTTCGATAGCCGCTACATTTCGGGCGGCTCCAGCTCCGGCTCCGCGGTTGCCGTGGCCAGCGGTCTGGCGAAGTTTGCCCTGGGCACCGATACCGCCGGTTCCGGCCGCGTCCCAGCGGCATTCAACGGGCTGGTCGGGCTGAAGCCCACGCGCGGTCTTCTGAGCACGCGCGGCGTAGTGCCCGCCTGCCGCACGCTCGATTGCGTTTCCATCCTCGCCAAGACCTGCCGCGAGGCCCATGCCGTATGGAAGGCAGCCCGCGGTTTCGACCCGCTCGACCCGTTCTCACGCGCGCCCGACGTAGGTCAGGATGCCGCACCGTGGCTTGGCGGGCCGTTCCGTTTCGGCGTCCCGGCGGCCGATCACCTGCAGTTTTTCGGCGACCATGAAGCAGCCGCGCTCTACGCAAAGGCCGTTGCGGATATGCAAGCCATGGGCGGCGAGAAAGTCGAGATCGATTTCTCCATCTTCCGCGCCGCGGCCGATTTGTTGTATGCCGGTCCATGGGTCGCGGAGCGCCTGGCGGCCCTGCGCGAGTTCGTGGATGCCCATGCCGATCAAATGAATCCGGTGGTTCGCGAAATCATTTCCGGCGCGAAGCGCTATACCGCGGTCGAAGCATTCGCCGCCGAATACCAGCTCCGCGAATTGCGCCGCGCATCCGAGGCCGAATGGCGCCGCATGGATGTGATGCTTCTGCCCACCACCGGGACCATCTACACGCAAGAAGCCGTAGCGGCGGACCCGATCCGCTTGAACACCAACCTGGGCTATTACACCAACTTCGTCAACTTGCTCGATCTAGCCGTGGTAGCTGTCCCCGCCGGGTTGCGCACCACCGGTTTACCGTTCGGCGTTTCGCTGATCGGTCCGGCCTTCAGCGATGAAGCTCTACTGGCCGTTGCGGACCGTTTCCATCGCGCGCCAGGCCCGTCCGTCGAGTTGCAACCCAACCCGCCGGGATGTATCCCAGTCGCCGTAGTGGGCGCGCACTTAAGCGGTCAGCCATTGAACTGGCAGCTCACCGATCGCGGCGCCCGTCTGATGAAAACCACCCGCACTGCGCCCGGCTATCGGTTCTACGCGCTGCCTGGCACGGTTCCGCCCAAGCCCGGCCTGGTCCGCGATGAAGCTTCTAAAGGCCCCGGCATCGAGGTGGAAGTGTGGGCCGTCCCCGCCGACCAATTCGGCAGCTACGTAGAGGCAGTGCCGCCGCCGCTCGGCATCGGCAACGCCGCGCTCGAAGACGGCAGCAATATCAAATGCTTCATCTGCGAGCCCTACGCCATCGCCGGCGCCGTTGAGATCACACATTTCGGCAGCTGGCGCAAGTACCTGGCTTAATTCAGGTAGGCCCGCGACTCGCAGATGGGTTTCTATGGCTTAGGAATTTGCAGGTCAGTGCAAATCTTCGGCCAGAAAGTCGTTCACCTCGCGATGGCGTGGAAGCGCTGAGGACTTATGTTCCAACCGATTGACGTAGACGGTATGATTATTTCCCTCGCGCAGGAATTCGCAGCCATGGCGTTCAAGATGCCGGATCAGGTCGACTCGTTTCATGCCGCCGGCAGAGCGAAGACCTCGCGAATGACAGTGGCGCCTTCGATGGACTGTTCTGCCAGCACGCGGTTGGCTTCCAGAACCAGCGCGACCGCTTCATTCAGGTTCTCACGGGCTTCGGTGAGTGTTTCGCCCTGGGTATTGGCGCCGGGTAATTCCTCAATGAAGGCCACGTATTCCTCTGGCACTTTCATATACACAGCCGTGAGCGTCATCGTCATCCTGCCATTATCTCACTTGGCCCCACCGCATGTTAAAATACAAAATCGCTTAGGCAGGCCACGTCGCCACTAAGTTTCCAACTTTGGTGACGTCGATGCGAAAGCTTGCCATCCTTTTCCTTCTGGCTCTATCGGCATACGCGCAGAAGCCCACGTTTACGGTGGGTTGGTCCATCTATGCGGGTTGGACGCCTTATTACTACATGAACAAGGCGGGCATTCTGCATAAATGGGCCGACAAGTACGGCATCGCCATCAAGGTGCAGCGGTTCGACTATGCGCCGTCGCTCGACGCCTTCGTCGCCAAGAATATCGAAGCCTGCGCCATGACCAACATGGAAGCGCTCGATATGCCCGCGGCATCTGGCGTTCCCACCACCGTCGTGCTGATCGGCGATTACTCCAACGGCAACGACGCGCTGCTCGTGCGCAACGGTCTCCAGATGAAAGATCTCGCCGGCAAGAAGATGCTGCTGGTGCAAAAGACCGTCTCGGAATATCTGTTCGACCGCGCCATGACTCTGGGCGGTCTGCGCGACCAAATCAAGCGCGTCCGCATGGTCAACACCTCCGATTCCGATATCGCCGGCGCCTTCACGGGCGACACCAGCGCCTCCGCCGTGGTCACATGGAAACCCATGGTTTCGCAGCTCGCCAAGCTCAAGGGCGTTTCGTCGCTGTTCAATTCGTCGCAGATTCCGGGTGAAATTCTCGATCTGATGGTGGTCCGCACCGATGTCATCAATCGACCCGACGGTTCAGGGCAGAAATTCGCCAAAGCGCTCGCCGGAGCGTGGTATGAGATGCTGGCGCAGATGACCGTCAAAGGGCCGGCCGGCGACAAGGTGCTCGCGGCCATCGCCGAAGGTTCGCAGGATACGCTCGACTCCTACAAGGAGCAACTCAGCACCACAAAGATGTTCTACACGCCGCAATCCGCGGTGGATTTCGGCGCATCGGCGGATCTGAAACAGAAGATGGCGCTGGTGCGGCAATTCTGCTTCGACCATAGCCTGCTCGGCGATAACACCAAATCCGTGGACGATGTCGCCATCCGTTACCCCGATGGCGCGGTGCAAGGCAAAGCCGATCGGGTCCGCCTCCAGTTCGAACTGGCCTACATGAAGCTGGCGGCTCAGGGGAAGCTGTAACATGGCCGCCGGACTACTCTCCATTTACGCCAAGCCCAGTCGTACGTCGGGCGCGCTGCTCTCGTGGGCGCTGTTCGCCACCGGAATCGGCGCCTATCTTTATGTCTCTCAAGCGCGGCATCTGGATAACCCGGAAGACCGCGTGATGCCGACGGTGGCGCAGATGGCCCAAGGAATGTACAACGCCGCGCTGCGTCCGGCGGAAGAGGATGAAACCCAAGCGACCGATGGCTCGCGGGCGCAACGCTTTCTCCACAGCATGTTGTGGAAGGACACGCGGGCTACTTCCCGGCGCTTCATCCTCAGCATGGTTCTGCTGATTCCCGCGGTGTTGATTGGCCTGCACATGGGCCTGTTTCCCTACGTGGGCGCGTTCTTCCTTCGCTTCGTTTTATTCTTCGACAAAATCGTCGCGCTTTCTCTGCTGCCTATTCTGTTCATCGCCTTCGGCATCGACGAACTCGCCAAGGTCATGCTGATCGTAGTTGGCGTCGCGCCCACAATCATTCTCGACACGTTCAACCTGACGCGCAGCGTTCCCGGCGAGCAAACCGTGAAGGCTTTCACCCTGGGGGCGAGCGATTTCGACGCGGCCTACCGCGTGGTGTTCAAGCAGATTCTGCCGCGCGTGCTCAATAGCATCCGGCTGAATCTTAAATCGGTCATGCTGTTTCTGTTCGCGGGCGAAATGATCGCTTCCACCGACGGCCTCGCTTATCGCATCGCCATGCTCCGGCGGCATATGGGCATGGATGTGATCGTGCCTTACGTGCTTTGGGTGGCGCTGCTGCTGTTCCTGGTGGATCTCGGGATGC
>Ga0302326_10032958_pt1 | contig 10308 bp, 7 predicted proteins | sample Palsa_T0_3_FD_202264 | JGI IMG/M metagenome (GOLD analysis project Ga0302326, IMG submission 202264) | Peat permafrost microbial communities from Stordalen Mire near Abisko, Sweden - Palsa_T0_3 | ecosystem: Environmental > Terrestrial > Soil > Palsa > Peat permafrost | place: Sweden: Abisko... | reverse complement strand
GCCACAGGTCGTTGCGCGGCGCGGTGCCCCGTGACGCGGTGATGGCGAGCCACCGCCCGTCCCGGCTCACCGAGACCGAGTAGTAGTCGGTCTTGTCCCGGCCTTCGCCGAAGATGAGCACGTCCTCGTCGGCGGGCGTGCCGAGCTGGTGCAGGTAGACCCGCCGGTGGTACTGGCTCTCGTCGTCGGGGACGAGCGCGGGCGGCAGCCTGCGAGTGTAGTAGAAGGCCTTGCCGCCCGGCAGCCAGGCGACATTGGAGTACCGGCAGCGATCGATGGGCCCGTCGGCCAGCGCTCCGGTGCCGACATCCATTACCCGCAGCAGGGATTCCTCGTCGCCGCCTTCGGAGAGCTGGTAGGCGAGCAGCCGTCCTTCCTTGTCCGGCTGCCAGGCGTCCAGCGTGGTCAGCCCGGACGGGTCGATGGCCATCGGGTCCACCAGGACCTCGACCGGGCCGTCGCCCAGCCGGGTGCAGAGCACGCCGTGCTCGGCGTCCGGGTCCCGCCTGGTGAAGAAGTACCGCTCACCCCGCCAGACCGGAGTCCCGGTGTAGCCGACGTTCAGCAGGTCCCGTACGTGCCCCGCGAAGGCCTCCCGGCCGGGCAGTTCCGCTCGCTGCGCGGCGAACAGGTCAGCCTGCGCGGCCAGCCAGCTGGCCCGCTCGGCGCTGCCTGCCTCTTCCAGCCAGCGGTAGGGGTCACTGACCTGGTAACCGAGGAGATCCTCGGTCAGGTCCAGCCTGCGTGCCTCCGGATATCCGTACTCGCTCATGGTCGCACTTTAGGTCACCTTGTAAGCTGATGAGGTGGCGGAACAGAGTACCAGGCGACACACTAAGAGCATGAGGTCTAGATAGTCGATCGTCCCCAGCGGGAGGTGCGGTGCGACGAGTGCTACTGCTCAACGTCACGTATGAACCGCTGACGACTGTCGGCCTCAAGAGAGCCGTGTGCCTCGTGCTCGGCGGCAAGGCCGAGGTTGTCCACGACGACACCGCGGGTGCGGTACTGCACGCCGCAACAGTCGCGCTGGCCACGCCCTCGGTGATCAGGCTGAGCCGCTACGTCCGGATCCCGTACCGCAACCGCGTGCCGCTGACCAGGGCCGCGCTGATGCGCAGGGACAACTACCGCTGCGCCTACTGCGGTCACCGCGCGGAGACCATCGACCACGTGATCCCGCGAAGCAGGGGCGGCCAGCATGCCTGGGAAAACTGCGTGGCGTCCTGCACGATCTGTAATCACCGCAAGGCCGACCGGCTGCTCGAGGAAATCGGCTGGAGCCTGGCCGTGCCCCCGGTGGTACCACGCGGCGCCCACTGGCGACTAGTGGGCGCACAGTATGACGGCGACCCCCAGTGGGCCGCCTATTTGCGTGAGCCCGACGCAGCCTTAGGTTCACTTGCCGCCTGAACCGCGCCGAATTCCCTGAATTCCCGCTGCGTCAGCCCGCCCAGGATGGCCGCCGCGACAAGGCCGCCGGCGATCGGGAAGAACAGCGCGGGCCCGAGATGCCGCACTAGCACCCCGGCTACCGCCGCCGAGAGAGGGTAAGTGCCGAAGGCGCAGAGCATCATCACTCCCATCACGCGGCCCAGCATGCCGGGAGAAACCCATTTCTGCACGACGGTCAGGAAGATGACGTTCCCCAGGCCGTTGCAGGCACCCGAGACGAACATGGCCGCCGCGGCGCCCGCCTCGCCGCCGAGATAAGGCGTCAGGCTGATCGCTACCGCCTCGAGGAGGAAGACGGCCGAGGCGAGCTTGGCCGGGGCCCGCAGACTGCCGGTGCGGGCCGCGGCGAGCGTCCCGGCCAGGGCGCCCGCGGCGAAGCAGGCGAGCAGCGCGCCATACCCCGCGGCCCCGAACCTGGCATGGGCTAGCGCGGGCAGCGCCACGCCGTCCATTCCGCCGTTCGCCAGGTTTGCCGCGATGAGCACCACCAGAAGGACCTGCATCAACCGCGATTTCCGCAGCAGCGTCAGCACCCCGCCGGCCGCGTCCGGTTCCGCGCCGCCGGCCGCGTCCGGTTCCGCGCCGCTGACCGCAGCCAGCCCAGCAGCGGGCCCCTCGGCCAGCCCGTCAGCCGGCTCCGCAGCGGGCGCAGCAGCCATACCGCCGGCCGTCACGGATCCGCTCGCCGCCCCTCGCGGGATCAGGGCCAGGCTCAGGGCTGACAGCGCGAACGACGCGGCGTCGACGCCGAACGCCGCAGTCGACGAATGCGAGACGGCGACCAGTGCGCCACCCAGCGCCGGGCCGAGCAGCGACCCGGCTTGCACCGCCGCGGTGGACAGCGCGTTGCCCGCCGTGAGCCGTTCGCCGTCAAGCAGTGATGGCATGATCGCGAACGACGCCGGGATGAACAGCCCCTCGCCGGCGCCGATGAGCGCGGCGATCGGCCCGAGTGCCGCCAGCGAGACCGTATGCCTGGCTGCGAGGACCGCGAGCCCGGCGACGAGCACGCCCCGGGCGACGTCGGCCGTGAGCATCAGCGTGCGCGGCCCGACCTTGTCCGCGAGCACCCCGCCGACCGGGATGAGCACGGTGCGCGGCACGCCGTAGCAGGCCAGCACGGTGCCGAGCAAGATCGTCCCGCCGTGGGTGGAAAGCACCAGCCAGGGCAGCGCCACCGCGTAGCAGAAGTCGCCGATCGTCGACGCGAACTGCCCGCCGATCAGCAGCCGGAAGCTCCGCGCCCCTAGCGGCCCCGATCCGGCAGACCGCCACATGCCACTAAGTCGGCCTGCCACGCCCGGCCGCCGGCTCACTGGCCCTGCTCCGAAACGCGCGGGCCCTGCTCCGAAACGCGCGGGCCCTGCTCCGAAACGCGCTGGCCCTGTTCCAGGCCAGCCTGGCGGGCTTCTTCAGGCGTGAACCACGGGAACATGTCGAGCACCAGCCGGACCGGCAGCGCGCCCGGCGGCCGCTCCGCCGGGTCCAGCCGGAGATACGGGTTCATGACCTCGACCAGCTTCTCCCGCAGCTGGTTCAGTTCGTCCGCGGTTACGTGCGCCGCGCTGAACAGTTCGCCCACCGCGGCCTGCCAGTCGGCGGGATACTCCGCCCGGCGGCTCAGGTACTGCACACGTACCTCTTCGGCCGAAGCGCGCAGGTTCTCGACCAGCAGCCGGCTGGCCACCTGGGTGGCGGGCGGGCTGTCCGGGGTGTCCCCCATCTCGAAGGCGAGCAGCCGGGCCCGCCATGGGCGCTCCCGCCCGTTGGCGGCGCTACTCCGGTCCTCCTCGACGAACCCGTATTTGGCCAGCGTGCGCAAGTGATAGCTGCACGCCGACGGCGAGAGCCCGGCCACCTCGGCGCACTCGGTTGCCGTGGCCGGGCCGCGCAATCCCAGATGCAGCCAGATCGCCATCCGGCCCTGATGGGCCAGCGCGCGCATCATCACCGGATCGGTGAGTTCGATCGGGTTCCCGGGCATCCCCGGCTCGGCCGTCATACGTGAAAGGATACTTTCGAAGCAAGTGCTTCACGATAGCTCGGGAGATCACGTTACTGTCACGCCCGCGGCCGCGGAATTGTCACACTCCGGGTCTTTTTGTGCACTGTCGCAGCTGGGAACGATGGCTTACCGCGACCAATCTGGCCAGGCTGCGACATTGATGCGAACTTGCGCAAAGTGGCGCATCAAATGTGAACGACAACTAACAGGAAATTCATGACTTTCGTCTCGACCTGTGAGATAACGGTCGAGGTGTGCGGCGTGAATACCGGCTGATGGTGCTGGGCCCGCGCACTGGCCACGTGTCCGGCGCTAACCCGCGTCCGGGCGCCATGCCAGTCACAAAGGAGTGGAATAGCCGTGTTCTCCCGAAGGCCTGCGCGCCGCGCCGCCTCATCCCCCAGCCGCGGAGCGTCGGGTAGCCGCCGCCCCGCGCTCATGCGAGTGACCACCCGGGCCATGCTCCCAGTCGCCGCCGTCGGCGGCCTGGCCGCGCTGTCGGTCGTCGCGCCCGCCGCGAGCGAGGCCGCGCCCGCCGTCACCGCGGCGACCCACGTCGCCGCCGCCCACCCGGTTCCCGACCTGGGCGGCCCGGCCCTCAAGTCCAAGCAGTTCCCGGCGCCGCAAACCATCGCGCAATGCCAGGCGGATTTCGGCATCAACTGCTACACCCCGGTGCAGTACCGGGTCGCGTACGATCTGAACCCGCTTTACGATGGCTCGGCCCTCGGCCGCGACATTACCGGCGCGGGCCGGACTATCGTGATCGTGGACTCGTACGGCTCGCCGACCATCGCGGCTGACCTGCACCACTTCGACCAGCAGTTCGGCTTCCCCGACCCCACCCTGCAGATCGAGCAGTTCGGTAACGTCCCGCCGTTCGACCCGAACAATGCGACCCAGGTCGGCTGGGCCGAGGAAACCACCCTGGACGTGGAGTACGCGCACTCCATCGCGCCCGGCGCGAAGATCGTCCTCGCCGAGACCCCGGTCGCGGAAACCGAGGGCGTGACCGGCTTCCCGGAGATGATGAACGCCGAGGAGTCCCTCATCAACTCCGGCGTCGGCGACGTCATCAGCCAGAGCTTCGGTGCGACCGAGAACACGTTCCCCGGCTTCAGCAGCGGCAACTACTCAAGCCTGCTCAACCTGCGGTACGCGTTCAAGGACGCCGAAGCGCACAACGTGACCGTGCTGGCCGCCTCCGGTGACGAGGGAGCGACCAACGACGAAACCGACGGGAGCCTGTACCCGTACCGGGTGAACTCGTGGCCGTCATCTGACCCGCTGGTCACCTCGGTCGGCGGCTCGATGCTCGACCTGAACCAGGCGGGCAACAAGCTCTCCCCGGACACCGTGTGGAACGACGGCTTCGGGGCCGGCGGCGGCGGCGTGTCGGCCATCTTCTCCCGGCCGCTGTACCAGAACGGCGTCACAAGCGTCGTCGGCGATCACCGCGGCACGCCGGACATCTCGATGAGCGCGGCGGTCAACGGCGGCGCCTGGGTCTACATGTCCTTCGCCGGCATTGAGGCCCCAGGGGTCAGCGACCCCGGCTGGTACATCTTCGGCGGGACCAGCGAGGCGACGCCGATCTTCTCCGGGATCGTGGCGCTGGCCGACCAGGTGGCCGGTCACCGCATCGGCCTGATCAACCCGGCGCTCTACACGCTCGGCGCGCTCAGCCGCGGTGGTTTCACCAGCAACGGGATCGTGGACATCACCTCAGGCAACAACTCCTTCAGCGGGGTTACCGGCTACAACGCCACGCCCGGCTACGACCTGGCCAGCGGCTGGGGCACGATCGACGCGGCGAAGTTCGTTCCCACGCTCGCGAAGCTCAGCCTCTGATCACGCCGCTCCAGGATTAACAGCACGATCACCACTCCGGCCCGGGCCCGCAAGCCCGGGCCGGAGTGTTATCCCCGGTCGGGGATAACACTCAGATGACGATCCAGCCGGTCATCACGGGGGACTGATCCGTCTCGGCGCCCAGCCGGCAGCGCAGGCTGATCTGGCCAAGCGGAACGATCTCGGCGCTGAAGCGCCCGAGCACGTCCGCCTCCACCGTCGTCATCCCGTCGGCGTGCCTGATCTCCACCACCGCCGCCTGCCGCGGGATCAGCTGGCCGAGCAGCCGCCGGTAATCGCCGCGCCCGGTTATCTCGAGCTCGATGGTCAGGCCGCTGGCCCGGAACGACAGCTGCCGCCATTCCGGCGTGCCGCGCACCGCGGACGCCCCGGCCGAAGGCAACGGGTCAGGAACCACCTCGGCCGACCCGCTGTCATGGGTGCTCACGAAGTAGTCCTTCCCGCTGACGGCCACTGCGGAACCAGCACTACTCTACATTACCCGACCACTCCCGACCACAGTAGCCCAGCCACCGCCGTTCAGCGCGCCGCCCAGCGCGCCGCCCAGCCCGGCGCCCAGCCCGGCGCTCACGCCGCCGGCCCCAGCGCCCCCGGCGCCGAGCACAGGACCCACGCCCGGCAGCGCCTGCGCCCGGGCCGCGGCGAGCACCGCGTCGGCCGCCCGCCTGCCGTTTTCCCCGGTGCGAGACATCCGGGCCGCGATCAGGCCCGCGACCACGGGGGTCGCGAACGAGGTACCGCTCCACAGCGCCATGCCCCAGAACTCCTTGCGTTCACCGGTGCGCGGCGGTTCGTGGTAGGAGTAACTGCCGCGCGCGAAGGCGTTGATCAGCCGCTCGCCCGGGGCGTAGACGTCGACCCACGGCCCGTAATCGCTGAAGTAAGCCCGGCTGCGCAGGTCCGCGGACAGCGCGCCGACCGAGACCACGCCGGGCAGGGCGGCAGGCCAGAAGGGCCGCCGGCCGCTGTTGTTGCCCGCCGCGGCGACCAGCACCGTGCCCTTGTGCTTGCGGTACCGTTCCCAGAACATCTCGAACCCGAGCAGCGGCAGGTCGTTGCGGCTCGTCCCGCCCGCCGACAGGCTGATGATGTCGGGGCCGAGGCCGAGCGCGGCGTCCAGGTGCCTGACCACTTCGGTCTCCAGCGTCGCGCCCGCCAGCGTGAGCACGTTCGTGACGTGCACCGCGACCTCGGGTGCGACGCACCGCGTGACGCCGGCGATGAATGTCCCGTGCCCGGCGTAGGGCGGGATCTCCACCGTGCCGTCCGCGGCCGTACAGAGCTTCTCCTCCTCGCCGGTCACCCCGGCCAGCCAGGGATGGGTGGCCGCGTCCGCGAGCAATCCGGTGTCGACCACGTATACCGACACCCCCGAACCCGCGGCGGGCCCCACGCTAGGCAACGGCGGCGCGTCCGCGGGCACCACGTCCGGCTCGGTCGCCGGGCACATGTGCACCGGGGACACGGAAAGCAGGTGGTTGGGGGTAGCCGCGCCCGCGCCGACATGGCTGTCGATCGCGGTCAGCGCCTCGTTGACCGTCGTCATCCTGGCGCCGGCCAGCGAGTAGTGGGTGACGCCCTCCATCAGGCCGTCCAGCACCCCGCCGCCGCCGACTACGGCGCGGACCTGCTCGAGGTAGGAATCGCGGACGAGCAGCGCGCCCTCCTCGTAGACGAAATCGACGTCGTCCCCGGTCATCTGGACCCCGAGGTTGATGCCCTCGGCCGCGTACATATCGACTGCTAGCCGGACCTGCGCCGACGCCCGGCTGTAGGACCACTTGCGGCCAATCTCATCCCGCGAGTCTTCGCTGTTCACTGCAGGTACCTCCCGTAAATGACCCTTGACGTGAGTCCGCCCGACAGAGCCCGCCAGGCTCTACCATCCAGTCAGTGAACGGAGCATCCGCTCGCCTATGACGCGTAGCAGCCCAGTGAATTCAGATAGCGATCAACGACACCCGGCCGCCGGGCTGATTCCGCTCACCGGAGTCAGCCCGCGAGCCGCCCTGGCCGCGGCCCGCGCGGTGCTGGCCGCCCGGCCCGAACCGCATGACGCGTCGATCGCCCATCAGGCCGCGGCGATCGTGCTGCGCGATTTCGGTGACGTCCGCGCCGCCATCGGCGAGTTCCGGGTCGCCGTCCGGCTGGCCCGCAAGACCGGCGACGCCGAACGCGAGGCGGACGCCTTAACCTCACTCGGCACCGCCCTGGTGATGGCCGGCCGCACCGACGCTGGCCTGGCCGCCCTCGATGACGCCGTGGCCAAAGTCACCCGCCCCGCCGGCGCCGAGCTCGGCCGCATCCTGGTTCGCCGCGGCGGCTCGCTGTGGATCGCCGGCCGCTACGAACCGGCCCGCGCCGACCTGCGGCGGGCGATCATCCTCACCCGCCAGGCGGGCGAACCGGTCTGGGAAGCGCGGGCCCGCACCGCGGCCGCCCTGGCTGACCTGGCCATCGGCGCCGCAGACCGCGCCGAAGCCGGCCTGGCCGCCGCCGAGGCCTTGTTCGCTGACTCCGGCCAGCAGCTCGAGATCGCCTACGCCAGGCACAACCGCGCCCTGGTCGCGTTCGCCGCCGGCGACCTGCCCGCCGCGCTGCGCCACCTAGACGACGCTGCCGCCCGCTACGCCGAGCTCGACGTGTTCGTGCCCGACGCCGCCCTGGACCGCTGTGCCGTGCTGCTCGCCGCGGGGCTGCCCGCGGACGCGCTGGCCGCGGTCGAGGCCGCCCTGGCCGGCCGCGTCACCGCCACCAAGAAGGCCGAGCTTCAGCTGGCCGCCGCCCGGATCGCGCTGGCCGCCGGTCACAATGATCAATCTGCCGAACGGGCTGTGGTGGCACGCTCCATGTTCGCCAGGCAAGGCCGCGAGTGGTGGCGCGCCCATGCCACCTTGGTCCTGATCAAGGCCCGCCTCGCGGCCGGCCGCCCGCCGGCCGGCCTGCTGCGTGAAGCCGAACGCACCGCCATCCGCCTCGGGGAGCTGCGCTCCGACGAAACCCCCGACGCCTGGCTCCTAGCCGGCCGCCTCGCCCTCGCCGCCGCCCGCCCAGCCGTCCCGCGCCCGCGCCCCGCCGACGCCGCCTGCCCGTCCGACGCCGCCTGCCCGTCCGACGTCGCCCGGCTGGCCGACGCCGACCGGCTGCTCGCGTGCGCGGCCCGCTCCGCGCGCCGCCGGGTGCCGGCGTTCGCCCGCGCCGCGGGCTGGCTGGCCGAAGCCCTGCGCGCCGAGGCAGCCGGCCACAGGCCGCGCCTGCTGGCCGCCTGCGGCCGCGGGTTTGCCCTGCTCGAGGAGCATCTGAGCACGCTCGGCGCGGCCGAGCTGCGCGCGCACGCCACCGCCCACGGCGCCGAGCTCGCCGAGCTGGCCCAGCGCGCCGCCCTGTGGTCCGGCCGGCCGCGGCTGCTGCTCGAATGGAGCGAGCGCTGGCGCGCCGTCGCCCTCCAGCCGCCGCGCACAGTCGCCGACCCCGGCCTGCGGGCCGAGCTAGCCGCCCTGCGCGATGTCACCATCCGGCTGGAAAAGGCCCACCCGGACAGCTTCCCCGCCGCCGTCCTGCACCGCGAGCGGCTCCGCCTCGAAGCCCTCATCCGCGCCCGCACCCTCCGCACGCAAACCCCGCCCCTGCATGCCAGCCTGCCGCGGTTCGACGCGGATGTGCTGCTGGCCGCGCTCGGGCCGCGGCGGCTGATCGAGCTGGTCGTGGTGGACGGCGACCTGCAGGTTCTGCTCTGCGGTGACGGCGCGATCCGGCGCTTTGCGGCCGGCTCGGCGGCGGACGCCGGGTGGGAGGTGGACTTCGCCAGGTTCGGGCTGAACCGGCTCGCCCGCGACAGCCTGCCCGAACCCCCTGAGCAATCCCTGGCCGCGCTCGCCGAGGCCGGCCGTCGGCTGGACGCGCTGCTGCTCGGCGCGGCCCGTGATCAGCTCGCAGACGGGCCGGTCGTCATCGTGCCGCCGGGCCACCTGAACGCCGTGCCGTGGGCGCTGCTGCCCTCGCTGCGTGACCGGGCGGTGAGCGTCGCCCCGTCGGCTCGAGCCTGGCTGCGGGCAAGTCAGTCAGGACCGTTCGGGGATGACCGGACGGTGCTCGTCGCGGGGCCCGGCCTCGGCGCAGCCGGTGCCGAAGTCAGGACCCTGGCCCGGCAGTACCGGGACGCGACGGTGCTGGGGGAGGGGACCGCGACCACGGCGCGGGTGCTCGCGGCGATCGACGGGGCCGGGCTGGCGCATATCGCGGCGCACGGCCGGTTCCGGGCCGACAGCCCGATGTTCTCCTCGCTGCGGCTGGACGACGGGCCGATGACCGTGCACGACGTCGAGCGGCTGCGCCGCGCGCCGAGCCGGCTCATCCTGCCCAGCTGCGAATCGGGCCTGCTCGCCCCGACTGGCGCCGACGAGCTGCTCGGCCTGGCCAGCGCCCTGCTGCCGCTCGGCACCGCGAGCATCGTGGCCAGCGTCGCCCAGGTCAACGACGCCGCCGCCGTGCCGCTGATGCTGGCGCTGCACCGCAGGCTGCAGGCGTCTGGCCAGCAGCCGGGCGCGGTGGCCGCCGCCCTGCGCGACGCCCGCGCGGATGCCCGCCAGGCCACCGCGGACGACCCGGTGATGACCGCGGCCGGCTGGTCCTTCATCGCCCTCGGCGCCTTATCCGGGCCCGTCCATGACCCCGGCCTGATCCCGGGTGTAACGCCGCGGCCCTTCGCAGCGATGAAGCAAGTGAAAGCGGCTGGCGTGGGTACCCCCGAGCTCACGTCAGCCGCTTGGCCGCCCGCCCGCCCTGCTTCCCAGCTGGCCGAGGCTTCCCTGCTGGCCGAGGCTTCCCAGCTGGCCCAGGCTTCCCTGCTGGCCCACGCTTCCCGCTCCGCGGGTCCGCCCGCCACCCCGGCCGCCCCCGCCGGGGTGGCGGGATTTCTCGTCCGGAGGGCGGTAAGCCGACTACTCCGTGCACCCGGTTGCGGGTAGCGTTCAGCT
>Ga0302326_10032957_pt1 | contig 10308 bp, 8 predicted proteins | sample Palsa_T0_3_FD_202264 | JGI IMG/M metagenome (GOLD analysis project Ga0302326, IMG submission 202264) | Peat permafrost microbial communities from Stordalen Mire near Abisko, Sweden - Palsa_T0_3 | ecosystem: Environmental > Terrestrial > Soil > Palsa > Peat permafrost | place: Sweden: Abisko... | reverse complement strand
GGTGTCAGGTTCGCTCACGGCGCGGCAGCGTAGTCGGAAAGAGGTGCTCGCGCGCACGGAACGTGCTTCTTTCTTTGGTACGAATGGCTTTACCGGCCGGCCTGGAGCGGCTCCTCGGGGACGAGCGGCTCGCGCTCCTGCGGGAGGCGACGCTCGTGGCACGCGATCTGACGGCCGTGGTGCCCCAGGCGCGCGCGGGCGACGACGTGGTGGTGCTGGTTCACGGCTTCCTCGCCAGCGCCGGCGTCTTCCGCCCCCTGCGCGTTCGTCTGGAGCGCGAAGCCGGTGCGCGTGTCGCGACCTTCACCCACGCGCCCGGGGTGGGCATTCGCCGCATCGCGCGTCGCCTGGGCGAGCTGGTGGATCGCCTCCCCCATGGCACTCGCATCACCGTGGTGGGCCACTCGCTCGGCGGCGTGGTGGCGCGCTGGTACGTGCAGGAGCTGGGGGGCCATGCGCGCGTCGCCCGGACCATTTCCCTCGGGAGCCCCTTCGGCGGCGTCGCCGTCCTGCCGCTCCTCGTGGGAGCCGACCTGCACGAGCAGAGCGCCCTCCTGCGAAGGGTGCGGGAGCGCGCGCACATCGCGGGCGTGCCCCATACCTCGATCGTCGCCCAGGACGACACCGTGGTGCTGGGCGTGGAGACAGCGTGCCTCGGCTTCGGCGACGTCGTGGTGATACCCCGGCGCGGCCACAACGCGCTGCTCTTCTGCGACCGCGCGGCCGGGCTCGTCATCGACCGCGTCCGGGCGCGAGGCCCGCTTCGCCTTTGAAGCATCGCCCGAGCGTGGTAGCCATGCGCTCCGTGACGCGTCCCACTCCGGTCCTTTCCCTCGTCCTGGCGATTCCCTGTGCTGCCGCGCTCGCGCTCTTCGCCGGCGACGCCCACGCCGACGTGAGCTCCTGGCTGGCGGTGGGTGGAGGAGCCGCGACGCAGCTCGCGCCAGGCTCCAGCACGCGCGACGTGGCGGGGGCACTGACCTACTCGATAGGCGTCGGCAGCTCGCCGCTCGCGCCGTTCGTGGTGGGCGTGCTCTACCGGGGGATGACGATGTTCGGCCTGGGCACCGACGTGGGGGCGGCGCTGCGCCTGGCGACGGGGAGCTTCGCGCGCGGAGGCTGGGGCGCCGCGCTCGACGCCGGCGTGGCCTGGCGTTCCTGGGGCTCCGGCGCATTCGGGGACTCGCCCCTCCAGGGGGTGCTCACCCTCGGGTCGCCGTGGGGCTTCCAGCTCGCGGCGGGGGCTCAGGTGTGGAGCCTCGACGGCGGCGTCTCTGCGCAGGGCTTCTTCGCCGCGCTGGAGATCGATCTCCTGCGCTTCACGGTCATGCGCCAGGGGGTCAGCGAGCGCTGGTGGCCCAACCCCAACCCGGCCGGCGGTCACGAGAAGACGGTCTCGCTCCTCGGCTGGTAGGCCGCGAGGGGGGGGTCAAGGCTTGCGCTGCTCGTCGGCCTTGATGGAGTAGCGGACCAGGGCGCGCAGGACCTCGTTGCGCTCGACGTTGCCGATGGCGCTCTTCAGGTCCTCGTAGACCGTGGGATCCACCAGCAGGCCGCCGAGGGTGCCCTTGCCCTGGCGGATGCCGGAGACGATGGCCCGGAGATCGTCGCTCATGGCGTTGAGGTTGGCCATCACATGCTGCGTCGAGTCGTCCCCGTAGAGCACCGCGTGCGCGAAGCCGTTGCCCTCGCGGATGGCCTTCAGGTCCTTGTGAAGCTCGTTCAGGGTGCCGGCCGTGTCCCTGGAGATCTCGCCGTCGTAGAGCAGGGCGTGCGCGATCCCCGGCCCCTGCTTCACCTGGGCGGTGATCTCCTTCACGTCGTCGAGCGTCTCGTTCAGGTGCTCGGTGGTGCGGTTGGTGTTGGCCAGGAGCTGATCGAGCTGGTCGGCCTCGCGGTGGTCGTAGAAGAGGCGATGCATCGTGCCGTCGCCGTGCACCATGGAGTCGAGCAGCGAGTGAATGTCGGACGCGGAGCCCTTGATGTCCTCGGCGAGCTTGGGATCGCCCAGTGACTGCGCGAGCGGCTGGAGCTTCTCGATGGCCTCCTGCGCCGCCGCGGCCACGCGGTTAGCGGCCGCGAAGATGTCCGCGGGCTCTTCGGAGGTCATGAGCTGGTTGGGATCGAGCTGCGGCGCGTCGGGCGAGCCGAGCCCGAGCTCGACCATCTTGTCGCCGAGGAGACCCTTGTTGCCGACGCGCGCGACGGTGTCGTTACGGACGCGCAGCGACTCCTTCTTCTCGATGGAAAGGCTGACGAAGATGCGCGCGTCCTTGGGATCGCTCCCGTGGTGCAGGCCCGTCACCTGCCCCACATCCAGGCCGCCCATGCGCACCGGCGCCCCGGGCTTGAGGCCGCCGATGTCCTGGAAGGCGGTGCGGTAGCTGACCTTGGGCTCCCAGAGCGCACGCGTGCTTCCGATGAGGAAGATGGCGGCGACGGTGAGCACCAGGCCGGCGATGACGAAGAGGCCGACTTTCAAATTGCGCGACATGGCGTCCTCAGGAAGAAGAGAGAAGGGCGGCCACGTCTTCGCTCTCCGGGGCGTTCCCCTCGATGAAGTCACGCACCGCCGGGTTGGTGGTCTGGCGAAAGTCCTCCTTGGTCCCGACCAGAAGGACGCGCCCTTTCCCGATCATGGCGAGACGGTCGGACACCGTGAAGGCCGTGCCCATGTCGTGCGTCACCACCACGCTGGTGAGCTTGAGCGCGCGCTGGATGGCCTTGATGAGGTGGTTGATGCGCGCCGTATTGATGGGGTCGAGGCCGGTGGTCGGCTCGTCGTAGAGAATCACTTCGGGTTGCAGCGCCAGCGTCCGCGCCAGACCGACGCGCTTCTTCATGCCGCCGGAGAGGTCGCTGGGGCGCATGTTCTCGATGCCCGGGAGGCCCACCATGGCCAGCGAATGCTCGACGCGCTGGAGAATCTCCTCGTTGGTCATCTTGTCCCAGAATTGCTCGCGCAGGCCGTAGGCCACGTTTTCGCCCACCGTGAGCGAGTCGAAGAGGGCGGCGCCCTGGAAGAGGTAGGCGACGCGCCGTCGCACCTCGGTGAGGGCGACCTCGTCCATCTTCGTCACGTCCCGCCCGTCGACCAGGATCTCCCCCGCGTCCGGCTTGAGGAGGCCGATGAGCATCTTGAGCATGACGCTCTTGCCCGACCCCGAGGCGCCCATCACCGTGATGGTCTCGCCGCGGACCAGATCGAGGGTGAGGTTGGCGTAGATGCATTTGGTGCCGAAGGTCTTCTTGACGCCGAGGAAGCGGATGAAGGGCTCGGCCACGCCGGCGAGCATAGCGCGCTCCGTGAATCCCTGGCCGTCCGCCGCGAGGCAAAAGAATGTGGTCAGGCCGGCTCGGCGGCCACCAGGCGCATCTCGACGGCGCCCCCTCCGTTCCAGGTGTCGGGACGAAGGGCCCCCACCACGCGCGCGCGCGGCCCGAGGGCAGCCGCGAGAGGGCCCATCTCGGCGCCGAAGCAGGAGAGCGACACGCCGGCCACGTCGACCCAGAGGCGCAGGTGGCCGCCGCGGACCTCGCGCACGCCGAGCACACGCGCGTCGTCGATGGCCACGCGCGGGGCGGCGTTGCTCTGCCCGCATGGCTCGAACCGGGCCAGGTCGTGGGTGATGCGTGACGGGTGGTCGCCGGCCTCGAGCCGCGCGTCGGCGTCGAAGACCCGCACCGTCGCGGGCACCCCCATGGCGGCGCACGCGTCGGCGAAGAGATCGCGGAAAGCGCCCACGCGATCGGAGGCGACCTCCACCCCCGCCGCCGCGTGGTGGCCGCCGAAGCCGAGGAGCCCCTCGCGCGAACGGGTCAGCGCGTCGTGCACCGAGAAGCCCGCCGGGCAGCGCGCCGAGCCGCGGCCGGAGGCGCCCTCCAGCGCGATCACCACCGTCGGCTTGCCGAAGCGCGATGCCAGTCGCCCGGCCACGATGCCGACCACCCCCGGGTGCCACCCTTGCTTGGCGAGGACGATGCACGGCAGCGCGGCCATGGCGGGATCGGCCAGCATGGCGAGGGCCTCCACCACCACGCCGCGCTCGACCTCCTTGCGCCGCGTGCAATGCGCCTCCACCTCGACGGCGAGACGTCGCGCCTCCTCGTCGCTCGTGGCCAGCAGCAGGGCGAGCGCGAGATCCGGTTTGTCGAGCCTCCCGGGCGCGTTGATGCGGGGAGCCAGGCGGAAGGACACATCCTCGCCCGTCGGGGTGGCGGTTCCGCAGCCGGCGATCTCCGCCAGAGCCCGCGTGCCCGGGCGACCGCCGCGGGTGAGCAGCGCCAGCCCGGCGCGGACCAGCGCGCGGTTGTCCCCGTCGAGGGGCGCGACGTCACCGATGGTCCCGATGGCGACGAAGTCCAGCCAGCGTCGCAGGTCGAGCGGCACCCCGAGCTCGGCTCGGACGCCGGCGGCCAGGGAGAGAGCGAGGCCGACCGAGGCCAGCCCCTTGTAGACGAAGCCGCAATCGGGACGGTGAGGATTGAGAAAGGCCAGCGCCGGAAGCGGCGCCTCGGGGACGCGGTGGTGATCGATGACCACGGCGTCGATGCCGGCGAGCCTCACGCGCTCCAGGCGCTCGTGGTCGCTCGAGCCGCAATCGCAGGTGACCAGCAGCGTGGCCCCGGTGTCGAGGACGCGCGCCAGGGCGGACGCCGAGAGCCCGTACCCGCCGTCGAAGCGATTGGCCAGGAGCGGCACCACCTCCCCGCCGAGGGCGCGAAGGACGTCGGTGAGCAGCGCCGCCGCCGTCACGCCGTCGGCGTCGTAGTCGCCGAAGACGCAGATGCGCTCCTTTGCCCGCACCGCCCTGGCCACGCGAGCGACGGCCTCGGCGCGGTCTCTCATGGCGTCGGGCCGCGTGAGATGCGCCAGCCGGGGCTCGAGAAAACGCGTCGTCCCCTGGCGATCGCGCAGCCCACGCGCGACCAGCACCGCGCCTGCGGTCCGTGTCAGCGCGAGATCCCGGGCCAGGGCGATGGCCTCATCGCCGGCCGGCGGGGGGAGCTTCAGCAAAGCTCTACGTGGCGCGGGCGGGCGCGTTGAGGCGCTTCTTGACGTCGGCGCGCCGGGTCATTCGCTTGTCGATCCACTCGGTCAGCGGCGCGGCCACGTAGATGCTGGAGTACGTGCCGGCGACGATCCCGACCACCAGGGCCAGCATGAAGTCCTTGATGACGCCCGTGCCGTAGACGAAGAAGGCCAGCACGCTGAGCATGGTCGCGCCCGAGGTGAGGATGGTGCGCGACAGTGTCTCGCTCACGCTGAGATTGATGATCTGGGCGAAGGACTTTCCGCGGTGCTTGCCCAGGTTCTCGCGGATGCGGTCGTAGACGACGACGGTGTCGTTCATCGAGTACCCGACCACCGTCAGGACCGCGGCGATGGTCGACAGCGTGATCTCTTTTCTCAGCACGATGAAGACGCCGATGACCACCATCGCGTCGTGGATGCAGGCGATGACCACCCCCGGCGCGAAGCGCAGATCGAAGCGGAACGCCAGGTACAGCATGATGAAGACGATGGCGATGGCCACGGCGTTCCGCGCGCTGTCCCGCAGCTGCTTGCCGGCCTTGGGCCCCACCCACTCCACGTGCAGCGCGCGGTCCGGGACCATGTCGGTGCCGAGCTTGGCCTGCAGGCGCTCGACCATCTGGTCGCCCTTGCCGAGGAGCTGGATCTCGACACGATGATCGCGCGGGTTGAGCACCTGGGGGTTGGTCGAGCTGGCGCGCAGAGACACGCCGGGGACGCTGGCGATCTGTCGCTTGATCACCTCGAGGTCCGGGTCCGTGTCGTAGCGAGTGCTGATCTTGTCGCCGCCGGCACTGAACTTCACCTCGGTGGCGCGGTCGTTGGGCGGGCACCTCTGCGGGTCGTCGAGCGGCGCGCCGGAGTCGTCCGTCCAGCACAGGGCGTGCCGCAGCGCGTTCTTGTCCGCGTCGCTGATGGCGCTGACGTCCTGCACACGGATGAGGAAGTGGTACGGGTTGCTGCGATCGACCACCTGGACCACGTCGGGGTCGGAGAAGCCGGCCCCCTCCACTCCCTTGCGGACACCGGCGGCGTCGATGGACTTCTTGAATGCGATCTCCACCTCGGTCCCGCCGCGGAAGTCCGTCCCGTAGTTGGGACCCGGATAGAAGGTGAGGATGATGGACCCGATGACCAGGATGAAGCTCAGCGGGATCCAGAAGACCCGCTGCCCCATGAAATCGAAAACGCGTCCGGGCTTGAAGAACTCCATGGATCAGAACTCCGCGCCGACGCTGAGGCGTTTCACCTTGGCGCCACGCACCCACCAGTCGAACACCAGCCGTGTGCAGAAGAAACCCGTGAAGAGGCTGCACAGGATGCCGATGACCAGCGTCACCGCGAAGCCTTTCACCGGACCGCTGCCGTACTGCATGAGGATGAGGCCCGAGATGAATACGGTGATGTGCCCATCGATGATCGACGGCAAAGCGCGGTCGTAGCCCGCCTCGACCGCGGCGCGGACCGTCTTGCCTGTGCGGAGCTCCTCGCGGATTCGTTCGTTGATGAGGACGTTGACGTCCACGCTCATGCCTATCGTCAGCGCAAGCCCGGCGATGCCCGGCAGCGTCATGGTGGCGCTGAAGCTGGCGAGCACCGCCATCTGCAGCATCAGGTTGAAGAGCACCGCCACGTCGGCCACGACGCCCGACTTCCGATAGTAGAAGATCATGAAGAGGATGACCGCGGCCACTCCGTAGGAGCCACCCTTCACCGCCTCGCGGATGGAGTCGCGCCCCAGCGACGGGCCGATGAACGACTCGCTGCTCGGTGTGATGGGCGCCGGAAGCGCGCCCGCGCGCAGCAACTTCTCGAGTTGATCGGCGTCGTGCAGCTGCTTCTCCGAGTCGCCGGCGCCCATGGTGATCTGCGCGCGACCGCCGCCGATCTTGGTGCGGATGACCGGCGCCGAGTCGACGACGTCGTCGAGGATGATGGCAAAGCGCCTGTCGATGTTGGCGCCGGTGATCTCCTCGAAACGATCGGCCCCTGACGGGCTGAAGGTCAGGCTCACGTAGTACTGGCCGAAGTTCTGCTGATCCTGCCCGATGCTGGCGTCGGTGATGGAGTCGCCCGTCACCTCGGCGCGAGCGAAGAGGTAAAGGGTACGCCAGGCCACTTGCTTGAACTGCAGCGGCTCGGTGTCGGGCACCGGCTCGGTGACCCCCTCGAAGCCGATGACGTGGTCGTCCGGCACGTTGAGGGTCGCCGACCACGCCCGCAGGCGGCCGAGGCAATCGGCCATCGATTCGTTCGGGTACTTGGGAGGCTGACAGGAAATGCGCGCGTACGACGCGTCCACGGTCTTCTTGTGCCCGCCGCCGTCCAGACCGTCGGGGGCCCGCTCCCGGTACTGGGCGATTCCCTCGTCGGACGGGAAGCTGTCTTCCTTGAGCGCGCCGAAGATCTTGTCGCTTCCCGCGTCGTCCACCATCTTGAACTCGAGGCGGGCGGTCTTGCGGATGATCTCCTTGATGTTGTCGAAGCTGGCCTCGTTGCTGCCGGGGACCTCGAGGATGATGTCCTCGTCGCGCGTGGTGACGGCCGCCTCGCGGAGCCCGAGCTCGTCGACCCGGCGAGTTACGGTGTCCTTGGCCTGCGCCACCGCGCGCTCGCGGATCTGCGACTCGATCTCCGCGCGGATCTTGAAGGTGATCTCGTCGTTGCCGGGCCCCTGCGTCTCCGACAGCTCGCCGAGAAACGACTTGGTGAAGCGGTCGTCGATCTTCGCTTTGTCCGCCGGGTCCTTGAACTTGAGGCGGATGAGCGCCGTCTCCGGCTGCGCCACGTGGACCTTTTCGTCCAGCTTGGTCAGCTCGTCGCGTGTGACGCGGCCCTCGCCGGTGTGCATCGCAAAGGCCGTGGCCAGCGCTTGACGCATGTCGTCGGCGTAGTGATCGCGCTTATCGCGAATGGCCTCGTCCACCTCGACGGTGTAAACGAGGCGCATCCCGCCGCGGAGATCGAGACCCGGGGCGATGGCGAAGTCGATGCGGTCGGCCAGGTAGCGGGGGACGGGGATCTTCCCGCCGCTGATGTTGTGCACGGTGGGCCAGAGGGCGACGCCCGCGGCCAGGAACACGGCCACGACGAAGCCCACCTTGAGCCGCCACGCGCCGTCCATCAGCGGGACTAGCCCGAAGGCGGACCACACCAGCACGAAAGCGCAGGAGAAGAGCCCCCAGAAGTTGTCGAAGTGAAAGAAGAGCGCACCGGAGCCGACTGCGACGGCCATGAGCAAGAAGGCGCCGCGGCGGGTGGGGTTGGTCACCCCCCAGGAGAAGAAGCCGACCGCCGCCACGGTGGCGCCGAGAATGGGAAGCGCCTCCCCGTGCATGATCACCGCGAGCACGGCGAGGCCGAGGGCCACCACACCGCTCAGGATGGTGAGGACGTTCTTGTTGGGCATGTCGCTATCGTTCTGGCTGCGCCTCGGCGCGCCTCGCGAAATTTACTTCTTGTCGGAAACAGCCTTCGCTTCCTTCAATTCCTTGCTCTCGCCCTTGACCACCGGCGACACGAACGGCGTGACGGTGTTGGCGACCATCTGCACGGTGACCCCGGGAGCGATCTTCACTCTGCACAGGGCGTCGTCGAACTCGACCAGCTCGCCCACCAGGCCGGAGTTGGTCATCACGCGGTCGCCCTTCTTCAGCGACTCGCGGGCCACTCGTTCCTTCTTCTGCCGGCGCGACATCAAGAGGAAGAAGGGAACGAAGATGACCAGCATCATCAGGATGGGCATGAAGCCCGAAAGGCCCGAGTTCGGCGCCGCGCCACCGCCGGAGGCCGGCGGGCTGGAGTCCTGCACCACGCCGGGGGTGCCGGCCTTGGGCAGAACGTTCTGGGCGAGGAGGTCTTCGTTCGACAGAATGGGGGAGGACGACACAGGGCAGCTCCAAATCGCGCTCACGCCCGGAAATGCCGGACGGGGCCGGGGTGGGATAGTCTTTGGGGCCTTCGCCGTCAACCGCGCGGCCCGGGGAACGGATGGGAGGGCGGGTGCGGTACGACGCTGTAGGCGAGGGCCGCTCGGGGCGATACGGTCGCGACCGTCCTTGACACCGCCACGCCGGCGCGGTGCGCTCGTCCGCGCGATCCCGTGTCATTCACCTCTACACCCGATGCCGGTCCGCGGATCGCCGGGCGTTACGAGCGCCTGGGGATGGTGGGGCGAGGTGCCACGGGGGCCGTCTACCGCGCGCGCGATAGCCTCCATCGCCGGATGGTCGCGCTCAAGACCGTGGTCGAGGAACAAGCCGACCCGGGCGTCTTCGACAGCCGCCTCAGCAGCCAACCGGTCGAGATGGCGGACCTCCTGGCCCGCGAATTTCTCCTCCTCGCGCGACTCCGTCACCCCAACGTCGTGGCCAGCCTCGACTATGGCCACGACGGCGCCGGCAGCCCGTTCTTCACCATGGACTTGCAGGAGAACGCCTGCACGCTCAGGACGGCGAGCAAGGATCGCTCCCTTGTGGCCCGGGTCGACCTGCTCGTTCAACTGCTCCACGCCCTCGCCTACCTTCATCGACGTGGCCTGGTCCACCGCGACGTGAAGCCGGAGAATGCCCTCTCCACAGGCGGTGTGGTGAAGCTGGTCGACTTCGGTCTGGCCGTCGCCGCCGGGCACGTGGACGACACGCCCTGCGGCACGCTCGCCTATTGCGCGCCCGAGGTGCTGCGCGGTGGGCCTGCGAACGCGAGGGCCGACCTCTATTCCGTCGGCGTCATCGCGTGCGAGATCTTCACCGGTCGCCATCCCTTCGATACGAGCTCACCGGCGAAGCTCCTGCAGTCCGTGTTCCAGTCGAATCCGGATTTCACCCACGCCGCCGTCGACCCAGGCCTCGACGGCGTCTTGCGCCGTCTGCTGGCCCGCGACCCGGCGCAGCGCTTCCAGAGCGCCCTCGACGTGGTCGGGGCGCTCACCGAGGCGGTGGGGCGAGCGCTCCCCCTGGAGACGGTATCGACCCGCGAGAGCTTCCTGCAGAGCGCGGAGTTCGTGGGGCGGGACGGGGAGCTCGAGCGCCTGAAGCTCGCCTTGCCCGGCGCCTCCGGCCCGGGTTGCGCGCGGGTCGTCTGCGGCGAGAGCGGCATCGGAAAGTCGCGCCTGCTGGAGGAGCTGGCGGTGGAGGCCATGATCCGTGGCGTTCGCGTGCTCCGCGGACAGTCGCTCCGCGCGGGATCGCGGCCGTACGAACCATGGACCAGCGTGCTTCGCCTGCTCCTTCTCCTCGCCGAGCCCACGCCGTTCGAGAGCTCGGTGGTCGCCC